>Ga0224506_10000088_pt1 | contig 90496 bp, 99 predicted proteins | sample SF_Jan12_sed_USG_2_FD_169108 | JGI IMG/M metagenome (GOLD analysis project Ga0224506, IMG submission 169108) | Sediment microbial communities from San Francisco Bay, California, United States - SF_Jan12_sed_USGS_8_1 | ecosystem: Environmental > Aquatic > Marine > Sediment | place: USA...
TGGAAATCGCGAAAGCCTGCAAAGAAAAAGGATTGAACATTGATTTGGAACTTGTAGAAATAGGAGCACTTCTACATGATATTGGTCGTTCAAAAACTCATACAGTCCATCACGTTGTTGTTGGGGTAGAAATCGCAGAATCGCTAGGTTTGCCGGAAATAGTAATTTCAATAATAAAGAGACATGTTGGCGGAGGAATAGCAGCAAGAGAAGCGAGAAAATTGCGATGGCCAAAGGACATTTATATCCCGCAAACACTCGAAGAGAAAATTGTTTCGTATGCAGACAAGCTCATTGACGGCTCCAAGCGCGTGCCGATAGAAGACACGATAGAAAAGTTTTCGGAGAAAGGAAGGATGCCGCCCTCAGCCATCGAAAGAATGCGAAGACTACATGAGGAAATTTTGGTTTTGGTCGGCGATTGCAAATGTCTACCGTGACTTTGATTACAAAGATCCATAATAATTATCAGAGAAAACTTGTTAAACGAAATCTTAAGTCAACAATTAAAGGTTTGAAAGTTGAACTGAAAATATGCGAGGTTACGTCCCGCGGATGGATTCAAATAGATGTTTCAGGCGAAGATGAGAAGGTGGCATTGCGCCATTTGGCTCGTGAGATAGGGCTGTGTCCGACAAATTTGGAAAATGTAGAGAGATTCTCAACCACACGTGGATACTTGACAGCCCTAAACAAAAGTGACCGTGAAGTCTATGTAGACATAGGTGTGTTCTCACCTCAAGTTGTTGACGCAGCAATATCACTCAGTCATATGCAAGCTCAACTTGTTGATGGAAGAAAAGTTGCACTTAGGAAGCTAATTGAACTTTTTGGTTTCTGCGAAAATTTACCATTAACAATTAAAATTCTCGGCGTAGATAGAAAAAAGCCCCATGTAGAGGCTATGCTGTCGGAAAAACAGATCAGCCAATACAGAAATTGGACGAGGTCATTACTGGACAGATTAGTTGTTTTGAAAGGATCTTTTTATGATGTTAAGTTGGCTTTGAAAATTGCAGAGTGCAACCGTGATGTTGTGGGAATTGAAACCTTAGGATTGCTTGAGTACGCTGTTGTATGCAAGCTGGGAACGGATGCTGCTGGACTCATTCCAAAAATCGGCAGAAGGCTACGGAACGCATCTTTCAGTGTTTTTAGTCCGAGGAAGATTTTAGAATTTCTTGGAGAGGATTCAATGTCCTAAGTGTCTTCTTGAACGCTGCCTTTTTGGAGACGCAGATGTGCTTATTGGAGTTTTCCTTTTTCTTCTTGTTCGCGTACTTTTTCTTTATATGCTTCTTCTTGCCAGAATGGTTTTTTTGGTTTTTCTTTTCTTGTTTTGTAGAGGTCGTATACTGTTGGTGTTATAGCGACTATTATGAGGGCGATTCCTGCATATGCGAAGGCCTTATCTAGTGGAGGGCGGTAATAGGTTGTTTCCACTTGCCATTCATAATTGTAGTAATAAACCAGGATTTTTACAGTGATATTAGTTGCTGTGTCATAGGGATTGTCAAAATAGAAGTCACAAGCTCCAAGCCATGGGGGAGTCCAGAAGTATTCAAATGGGTTCAAAGGCCAAGTAGTATTTATTGGGTAAAAGGCCAAAGTTCTGCTGCCATTGAATCCAGTTCCAATATAGCTTTCTATCCTGAAGATTATGGGGTTTGTGGCTCTCTCCACTTTAACGTATACGAGGCTGTTATTCTCATTTAACCAATCCAGCGAAAAGAATCTGAACTCGCCTGGTCTGAGCGTCAAATTTTCGACACCCCGTACTGTAGGACCATGAGGATAATTATTAACCGTTTCATACCTAGAGTAGGGCAGTTCAACAACAGCCCCAAACAAGACCAACAGAATAGCTAAAACACCAAAAAACACAATTAACAACTCTACTCGCTCTTTCGTAAGACGACCACACATGATATTTCACACCTGTAGCATCATTTTTCTAATTTCATATTTAATCGTTGCTTCAACATCGCGAGCAACGGCATCCTCGTTGACGCTATAGTAACCTTCTGGCAAAAAGAAACCGAAAAATCATCACCCTTCTTTTTGTTTTTTGCAGGACTTGATCAAATTAGCAATTTTACAAAAGGATTCAGCCACGCGCGTGAAAATGTGGGCCGGGCCGGACTTGAACCGGCGACCTTTGGCTCGTAAAGCCAATGTCCTAACCAAGCTAGACGACCGGCCCCTTTGGTTCTAGGAAACCGGTAACTTCTTTTTAAAGTTGCTGTGGTTTATCCACGCTTTCCTGGCGTTCAAGAGTGATTTGGTGCAGTTTTCTTTTTATACTTCAAACTGGAACTATTGCTAACGAAAGCATGGAAAGAAAACAGTTTCGGAACTTTGTACTAGTGATTGAAGTATGAAAAAGATTCTTACTACGGGAGCTGGCGGCCCCGCTGGCGTAAACTTTGTTATGTCGTTGCGGATTGCCCCAAGAAAAATATTCGTAATAGGGGTGGAAGCGAATGAGTATTTCACCCATCTTGCTTGTACAGATAAGATTCGTCTAGTTCCGACGGCAACAGACGCAAAGTATATCGATAGGCTGAATGAAATCATTCAAAAAGAAAAAGTCGAATTTGTCCACGCCCAACCAGACATCGAAGTTGCCACCATTTCAGAAAACCGCGAAAAACTGGAAGCTAACACGTTTCTTCCGTCAAAAAAAGCCATACGCATATGCCAAGATAAATTCGAGTCAGCAAGACTATGGCAAAAAAACAACGTTCCAGTAGCAAGACTCTTGGAGCTACGCGATGAATCAGATGTTCAAAAAGCTTTTGAAGAACTTGGAAAACCCATGTGGATCAGGGCACGACATGGCGCAGGGGGCAAAGGAAGCACCCCCGCGTATAATAGAGAAACAGCCTTATCATGGATTAGATACTGGAAATCACGCGACGTATACTGGAAATTCATTGCACAGGAACATCTTCCCGGAAGGAACATAGGCTTCCACAGCATATGGAAAGACGGCGAACTTGTAACATCCATGGCTAGAGAACGCCTCGAGTATATTTACCCACACCTTGCCCCTTCAGGCATTACTGGCACACCATCTGTTCAGAGAACAATTCACGACAAGACAACAAACGAAATCGGAACCCAAGCTGTTTTGGCTGTTGACCCGAATTTCAACGGGATTGCTTGTGTAGACTTAAAAGAAAACAGCGAAGGCGTACCCTGCGTAACCGAAATTAACGCTGGACGAATGTTCACCACGAGCTTTTTCTTCTCCTACGCTAGTAAGATATTACGCCGCGACTTCTTCGCCAACATACCCTATCTATATGTGAAACTTGCCTACAAAGAAAAACTGCCAAAAATTCCAAAATATAACATTTTACCAAAAGATGTTTATTGGATAAGACATTTGGACGCCCCTGCAAGACTTGTTGAGAACAAAAAAGTGTTGGGAGCAATGTATACGTGATCGAGGGCGTTATTTTTGACTTAGACGGCACATTAGTTAACTTGCCTATAAACTATGATTCACTCCATCATGAACTCCAAAAGCTTTTGAAAACTGTAGAAATCAAACCAATAACAGAAGCAATACCAAAGCTAAATGATAAACAACGCAAAGCTCTGTACCAATTTTGGACAAGGCTCGAAATAGACGCTTTGCCCAATGTTAAGGTTAACAAAGACGGAATCAGAGTCTATAGAAAGTTCTGCAAAAAACCTTCTGCGCTCGTAACGTTGCAGGGCAAAGAAGTTGTACAAAGAATAATGGAACTGGTAAAGTTATCGTTTGTTATCATTCTCACACGAGAAGATGGCTTCGATAGAGTTGAACAGATAGAAGCAGCTATTGAAAAACTGGGTTTGAAAGCGCAAAATGTCCTGATGGTAGGTGACAGAGAAAGCGACAGAAAGGCCGCACAAAAATTGGGTTGTCAATTCCTAATGATTCAAAATGGCAAGCAAATGGAAAAGCTGCTGACGCAAAACCTTAAATAACGTCAAAAAGTTCTTAATTCAACCCTAGCCAATGGAGAGAGCAAATTTTGATCGTAATAACTGGCTGCGCAGGATTTATCGGAACAAACGTAACACAACACTTCATTGATAAGGGCGAACACATAGCAGGGTTAGATGTTGCGGAGCCACAGAAAATATTTCCGAAGGAGCTATTCACTTTTCAAAAATGTGACCTGACAGACAAAGATGCCGTCGAAAAAATATTTAAAGAACTAAAACCTAACCGTGTAGTGCACTTGGCTTTTGTCACCCACCGCAAGGAAATTTTTAATGAATTTCTGGATGACTCAAAAATCACTTTGAACATGCTGGAGGCTTCCCTTGGACAAGGAGTTGAAAGGTTTATTTTGATGAGTAGTTCGACAGTTTATGGCTTGCGAAATGTCGACCAACCTGTAGAAGAGGATGAGAAGCCTAACCCTAAAGGAACATATGGAAAAGCCAAGTTGATGGCTGAGCTTATGGCTCGCCAATACTTTGAAACGGAAAACCTACCATTGGTGGTGTTCAGAGGTTTTGAAATTTATGGACCGATACTCACGATTCCGTCCATCGTCAGAAAACTACTTGAAAGAGCTATCAAGAAGGAATCATTGCAGTTGTATTGCTATGGTAAGCAAAAGACTGATTTCACGTACGTGGAAGACCTGTGTCAAGCCATGGACATCGTACTGCGCAATTCCAAAGCGATTGGTGAGGTTTTTAATGTCGGCTCAGGCAAAGCCTACACGTACGAAGAATTTGCCAATTTCATAAATCGACTATTGCCGTGCAAAATTAAACTTCTACCACCGAGACCAGGTGAACATCCATTCTATCTCTACTCTACCGTCAAGAAGTTGAAATCTTTAGGTTTTAAACCCAAATACGACGTTGTGGAAGGTTTAAGAAAGACAGTAGATTGGATGTTGACAGAACATGGCTGAAGTCTGGCTTGACGCTGCAACACCAAAAGATGCCTTGCTCATTGCTTGTCTGTTGCCACCATTGCACAACAAGGGTCATGAAGCCATCATAACAGCACGAGAACAAACTCAAACAACTGACATGCTAAGACTTCTGAAAATACCCCATGTTTGCGTCGGCAAATATGGCGAAACATTAAAAGACAAGCTTGTTGAAGAGCAGAAAAGGACTTTGGCATTCGTGGAGCTTTTCAATAGAATTGGGCTCCCAAAAGTATTATGGACACATGGAGATGTAGGCGCAACTCGAACGGCATTTGGCCTTCAAATACCTATAGTATATTCAAACGATACACCTCACGCTATTCACGTGGCTAAACTAATATGCCCTCTAGTAGATTGGCTTGTGGCACCAATAGCCTTTGGAAAATCATGGAGCGAATTCGGCATCCCCAAGTCCAAAATTGCACTGTATGAGGGTGTAGAAGAAATTGCTTGGCTAGTAGGACCCAAATTCGAGCGCCCAGAGTTTTTGGAAGAATTAGGTCAGAAAAACCGAGTCGTGCTTTTCAGGAATATTGAGTATAAAGCTAGTTACTGTAAGGATGTCGAAGTGGATACATGGCAATTATTGAAAGAACTTTCCGAAGTGGCTACAGTAGTGTACCTCCCGAGGTACGAAGAAGAGAAACAGAGGCTCAGCGATTTCAACAATGTTTGGGTTCCTCCAAAACCAGTACTAGCATTTCAGACTATTCCATATGTAGACCTAGCAGTTGGTAGCGGTGGCACCATATGCCGGGAAACAGCTTTGATGGGAATACCCACTATCAACTTTCACTTTTGGGATGCAATAGCCAGATATCTTCACAGAAAAGGTCTGCCCATTCAATTTACAAAGAACCCAGATAAAATTACCAAAATAACAGAAACTATTTTGAAAAAACCCGAAGAATACAAAATGAACACGGGAAACATCCTAAGAAGACTTGAGTCCCCAGTACCGACTACGATGCAATACATAGAAAAGTGCTTAGAGGCACATGCTCTTTGATTAAAAGCTAGTTCCATTTTTCAGATTCTAAGAGACCCTTCAAATAATAAAATCGAATCAAAGGGTGAATATAGGTTATAGACGGCTCCAAAGTTTTCATCGCAATAAATATGCCTGTGAATGGTGAAAGAAAAAAACGTGATATTACATTGAACTTTGTAACTGGCGGACGTTTACTTATTTCGGTTTCTATTTTTCTCCACATTTCATACAACTGTTTCGCATACCAATATTGATGACTCAACTCCTGTCTTAAGCCGCGTCTTAAATGGACCGACTGGACACTGCAATCTACAAACCAGTGGTACCCTGCTTGGCTAATAATATAGGCCAAAGTCGTGTCAACGCCCGAGTTTGCTCTTAGTTTTGGAAAACCTCCAACTGCTTTAACTATTCTAGTCTTGTAAATTGTGTTGTCCAAGGTTTTTCCTAACGTAAAAGCTGCCATCTGCCTACCTTTTAGCCACGGCTCAAGCTTGACTTCACCACGATATTTTCTTGCCACGTACTGCTGTAGTCTTCGCACTCCTTCAGGTTTGTTTGCAAAACGCATACCGGACGCAATAGCTACTTTTGGATTCTCAAGAGAAGGGGGAATCTTGTCCCACCAGTCACGAGCTAGTAGTAGGTCTTGTTCAAAACTTGTGAAAAACTCAGATGTAACGTTTTTCAACGCTGTGTTTGCTCCATCGCTTATGCCTTTCCCCGCGTTGAAAATGACATCCCAGCCAAAAGATTTCGCAATTTCTCTTGTGCTGTCCGTGCTGCTATCATCTACGATTACTTTCTTATTGACAGAATTGCTGGGTATAACTTCGCTGATTCTTTTTAAGACTAAAGGCAGAGTCTCAGCGCCATTCTTAGTCCACATAACTAAGTCGACGTTTTTCAAAAGGTCTAGCCTCCTTGCTCTTTACACCATTTCAATATTTTCCCAGTTAATTCTGAAGCTCTTTTCTCCGACATTTTTCATTAATATGCACCTTAAATCTTTTTGTAGTCTGCTCTAACAATCTGTGTCAAGTGCTTTAAGATATACCTGTACGCCTTGCTAAAACTGAAGATAAGGGTCTTTTGAAGATAGGAGGCAGCAAAAACAAAGATGTTTGACTTAAATCTGTTTTTTCCCTTTTTTGTTGAATTTCTGAAAATAAGAGATGACCTTGTCGATTCCTTCGCTAAGAGAGATTTTGGGTGCCCAATTCAACTCCTTTCTTATTTTTGCCGAGTCCAGCACTATTGATGGTTGATCAGAAATTGGTGGACGATATGGATAGCCTGGAGGATATGAACCCAAGACTGCGTTTTCCATGTCAAATCCGATTTTTTTGGCTATCATGTTAGCAAGTTTACTATTGCTTGTGCCGATTCCTGTCCCCACGTTATAAACTTGACCTTTCGCCCTCGGACTTTTCATTGCAAGCAAATAAGCACTGACGTGATCATCCACATACATGTAGTCCCTAACGGAGCTGGGTGAGCCAACATAAATCTTCTCGCCTTCCAGCATATACGTAACCAAATATTCGATTATGAAACTAGTGTCGAATTTCCTTCCGTATGTGTTTGTGGGTCTCATTACAGTACAATTCAAGTTGAACGTGTGAGACAGCATCCGCAGATAAAGATCCGCAGCAGCCTTGCTAACAGCGTACGGACTCGACGGCTTTAGAGCAAGGCGCTCTTCTAATGATTCTTTTTCCTGTAGACCATACACTTCAGCTGTTGATGCAGCTATTAACTTCCTAGTTTGCGGGTCCGGAAGCTCCAACATTGCATGTGCGATATTCATTGTTCCAAGAAGATTTGCCTGCTGATATTCAAATGGGCGTTCGAACGAATCGCGCACAGGAGTAAGCGCGGCTAAGTGAAAAACAACATCTGGACTAATGGTTTTTAATGCATTACGAATGGATACGTAGTCGGTGACGTCACCTGAGACCAGCGTTACATCTTGGAGGATTTTACTGATAACTTCCAAGTTCCTGTTCGCGACTCGGCGCGCAATCCCGTAAACTTCATATCCGCCATCAACTAGTTTCTCAGCCAAATTGCTACCTATAAAACCCAATATTCCGGTTATCAACACTTTGGCCAATTTATAATCTCCTCATTAATGCGAACTCTTTTTCTGCAACTGATAAATCTTTCACGCTATTAATAGTTAGCCATGATTCGCCCTCGACAAGTCTACATGCCTTAAGAAGCCTCTTTTTTGCGAGCAACGGAAATGTCGTTTTTTCAATAGCCCCCTTCACTGGCAAGTAGCTCGAGATGTCATGATTAAAAATGTATACGCCAATGCTTACAAGCGTGTGTTCAAGAATAATTTTCTCTTTGAATCCTAATATGTCATCTCCGTCGATTTCAAGTATTCCAAAAGGTGATCGCATTGGTGAAACAGCTATTGTTGCAACCGGTCTATATTTCAAGTGAACGGCTTCAAGTCTTTCGAGATCTACGTTGGTGATTTCATCTCCGTTCATGGCTAGAAAATTCTCGTCATCCACGTATCTGCTAATAGCAAGCCGGAAGCCCTCGCCAGTTTCGCCTTCCTTTGTATGCTCACTAAAATCTATATCCATTTCAACGGGATTTTCTTTGATGTAGTTTATAACTACTTCTTTGCGGTATGCAACTCCTAGAACAATATGGTTGAAACCATAGTTTCTCAGCCAGTCCAGTGTCCAGTGTATAAGGGGTTTACCTTTCAAAGGCGTCATGCATTTTGGCATGTCTTCCGTAAGGGGACGCATTCGCAGCCCTGATCCACCAACTAAAATAACCGCTGTTCGAATTTCCGTCTTCATTTTAGTGTGTCTCACGGCATCAGTGTGTCGATGTTTTGCTTAGTCAAATATATAAACATTGGTCAAATGCTTAGTATGCGTAAGGTGACATTGACTCATGAGAATCGCGATGGTTCACACTCCATTCTGGGGACGAGCTGGCGGAGAAAGACAAATTCTAAGGTTGGCAATCGAACTGCAAAAGATAGGGCATAAAGTAGAGGTATTCACGAACGCAGTCAATGAAGAAACCTTTCCCGACTTTTTTAAGCAGCTCACAGTAAATGTTATTCAACATCCAATGAAAGGAAAGATGCCTAAATGGTTGGCCCCAGCTGAGACTTACGGGAAATCGCCTGGTGCTGGGACTGAAAAGCCTTCCGTTTTGAGAACGTGGATGCGAAGACGCATGGGACGCCAATTCTACACAATCCCATATCAGTTCCCATGCATGCTATGCATAGGACGAAAGATACCGAAGCGATTCGACGTTGTTAACAATCACAACTTTCCTACTGAGTGGGCAGTCTTTTTTGCCAAGAAAAGGTTGAAAGCCCCTGTTGTATGGATGTGTAATGAACCACCATACTGGTTTTTTATCCCCGAACTCAGAAATGGTCTGCGCAAGCTAAACTGGCCTCTTTTTGAATTGCTGGACAGAGTTGCAGTGAACTATATTGATGAGATATGCGTTCTCTCGAAAGTTGGCGCAGGATTCGTCAGAAAAGCCTACAATAGATCAGCCAAAGTAGTGAGAACTGGCGTAGACACAGAGTTGATTCACAATGCCTCAGGCAAAGAACTCAGAAGAAAATATAACCTTGAAAACGACTTTATTATGTTGTTCGTCGGTGGAAGCTCATATGCGCGACGATCAGAGCTCGTCAAAGCGCTTTATCAGTTGTCTAAAAGCTATGATAATGTTAAGTTGATTTTAGACGTTCCTGCGAGACAAAAAGAAACGCTGACAAAACTCAGTGAGGAATTAGGTATCAGGAACAGAATTCTGTTTTTCCACAGTACCAGCGACAAAGAACTTGCTGAAGTCTATGCCGCTTGCGACGTGTTCGTGTATCCATCTGCGATCAGTCCATGGGGTCTGGTGGTGACCGAGGCAATGGCAGCAGCTAAGCCTGTTATAGTTTCAAATCAAGTTGGAACATCGGAGATTATACAGGATGGTGTTAATGGAATAGTCATTGACAGAGCAAAGCCAGATAAGATCGCGAAACAAGTTGAAGTGTTAATAAATAACCCAAAACTATGTAAAAATCTGGGAGAAAATGCTTACGAATACGTCAAAAACAATCTGTCTTGGGAAAGATACGCCAAGAACATTGAAATAGTCTTTCAAGAAGTAATATCGCGTTCAAAAGGCAATCCGTAATCATGGTAAGCATTGTTTACGCCAAATTTGCTCAGCCTTCGTTGTTGAGACTTTCGTTAACAATTACTTTTAGTTATTATCATGAATTTGGGTATGGCGACGATCATTTTTCCGCCCTTTTTTAAAAATTCCTTTTCCTGACCTTTGATCTCTTCTATAAAATGATATGGCAGAACAAGCAGATAGTCTGGCTTTTCTTTTCGATATTCTTCAATAGACATAATAGGGATGCTTGTACCAACAATGTATTTTCCACATTTGTCAGGGTTCTTGTCTACAGCCGCCTTGATTAGCCTTTTATCTATACCGAAATACTGCAATGTAACTAAGCCACGAGTAGAAGCGCCATATATGAAGAATTTCTTTCCTTTCTTAATCTCTTGCTTTAAGAAACTCATAAGATCTCTTTTTATCGTTTCTATCCGTTTTGCAAATGCAGCATAGGCTTTGCTGGTGTCAAGCTCCATTTTCTTTTCATAATCCCTTAACTTTCTCAATCTTTCTTCTGCGCCTGGAAACTCTCTTACTTCTCCTCCTTTATGCCGTATATAGATTCTGAAACTACCGCCATTTACATCATTAAGTTCGACATCGAACGCTTCCATATCATGTTTGTTCAGCAGATGTTCAAGAGACAATAGAGAGTAATATTCTAAATGTTCATGACATATGTTATCAAAAGTATTGTTTTCTAGCATAGAACCCAAATAATTCATCTGTATTATCCATAAACCATCCTTATGTAAGCATTTCTTTATGTCTTCAACAAAGGCGTTTGGATCTTCCAAATCATAGAACATAGCGATGCTCGTTATTAGTTTCGCCTTTTTGTCTTTGTATTCTCTTTTGAACGCTTTATAGTTGAAATAATCGTTAATTATCTTGGATGTCCCTTCAACTCCTAACTCCCAAAGATTTGAAGGCTCAAAACCGACGGTTATCAGCCCAGGAGTCTTGAATTGTCTCAATAATGTTCCGTCATTCGATCCTATGTCAACGACTATGTCCCGACTTGATAGTTGGACCCGTCTCTGGGCAGAAGACACAATGTCAGCTAAAGCCTTCACCATTGTTGTACTTATTCCAGACTTGTACCAATATTTTCTGTATAGGACATCGTGATCCAGAGTATGCTTCAGTTGTAACAACCCACAACCATTTTTAGAATCGCAAAGAACCAGTTCTAAAGGACCTTTTATGCTATTTCTTTCCAATTCTTCGACGAAATTAGTGACGAATTGTTCGCCCAAGGACAGAATCGGAATCAATCGGTCTGATCCGCAAACTCTACAGGTTTTTCGAGTTTTTATGTACATTTACTTTCACAAGTGTTAGCATTCCGAGACATATTTAAGATTATTTGCAACTTCAATCAAGATTTCAAATTTAACACCAGAAAGCGCCGCGTCACTCTTAACATAGAATTCCGAAGAAAGAGAATAAAAGACAAATCGAAGAACAGAAGATAGAATAACTGGAATTATTCTTACTGAGGAGTCAAAATGAAGAAAGGAAATGCCTCTTACAGAGCAAGAGGATTTCTATCCAGAGTTAAGGAAGCATCCAAAGAGAAAGGAATTCGTTATGTTGCTTTGGCAGGGGTTAACAGGATGCGCAGAATGGTGATAGATTCTTTTTGGTGTTACTATTACAGTTTATTTAAGTCATGGAGTACATTCACGTTCCAAGGAAAAAACTACAAATATTTCTATCACAGGTATAATACAACATGGCGAAATGAAAGAGCAGTCGAAATTCCAATTATCTGGCATATAGTCAAAACGTGTGAATGGAGAAGTGTTTTGGAGGTAGGCAATGTTCTTTCACACTATTTTACTGTCAATCATGATATTGTAGACAAATATGAGAAGGCAGAGGGTGTGATTAGCCAAGACGTGACTGAGATTCGTCCCTCAAAAAAATACGATCTGATTATTAGCATTTCAACTCTGGAGCATGTCGGTTGGGACGAAAACCCTGGCGACCATAGAATTCTACATGAATCCAAAAAAATCACGTACACTATTGATGTTTTAAAACGGTTATTGACTTCTAAGGGAGAAATTGTTGTAACTCTGCCCCTCGGTTATAATCCCTACTTGGATAAGTTACTCAAAAGTGGCGAGATAAAATTTGATGACCGATTTTACTTGAAACGTATCTCCAAAGATAACAGATGGATAGAGGTCAGCTGGAAAGATGTTGAGCGTTTAAAATACAACGGCTTGATCCCTTCTGCTAATGGATTAATAATTGGCGTCATCAAGAGTGAGAATAAAATAAAACCTGCACCTTAGAAAAGGCAGAAGCTCAACCATATCAAGTCAGATTCACCTCACTTCCTCTACCCAGAAAAGTATTATTACACATTCTAACCTATCAGACTAGTCGAAAGAGAAAAGTTGCCAGCTGGAAAAATTTTGAAAAACCGAAAAAGATTACTGGTTACTGGTGCAAGCGGTTTACTAGGCAACAAAATAATTAAACTCGCTGAGAAAGATTATTCTGTCGCACCTACTCACAGAACCAAACCGCTCCATTCAAATTCTATAGAACTGGACATAACAGAAGCAAAAGATGTTCGGAAGGTTTTCCACAAATTCGAACCGGATAAAGTCATTCACACTGCATCTGAAACAAACGTGGACATGTGCGAAAAAGAAAAAGATCATGCTTGGAAAACAAATGTTGACGGATCCCACAACATCGCCCTCGCCTGCAGTGAAGTTAGCGCAACATTAGTATATATATCCACAGATTACGTTTTTGATGGTAGGAAAGGGTCATACGTTGAAGAAGACAATCCGAACCCAATAAACTACTATGGCGTCACAAAACTTGAAGGAGAAAATCAGATCATTCGGAACTGCAGAAACTATACCATTCTACGTACAAGCGTCATATACGGTTGGCACCCTTGGAAGCAAAACTTCGCAACATGGGTGATAGAGTCCCTAAGACAGCAAAAGGAAATAGCTGTTGTAGAAGATCATTACAATACGCCGACATTGGCAGACAATCTAGCGCAAATGGCACTAGAGACTTCAGAAAAAGGTCTGCAAGGATTATATCACGCCTCTGGAAGTGAGAGAGTAAGCCGCTACACATTTGCAAAACAAATCGCAAAAACCTTCAACCTAGACACTAGCTTGATTAAACCAATAAAAATGCATCAATTAACTGCTTGGATAGCAGAAAGACCAAAGGATTCATCATTAAAAACAGAAAAAATACAAAAGCATCTAAAAACAAAACCACTAAAAATAACTGAAGGATTGAACAGAATGAAGAGAGAGGCAGAACAATGAAAGGTGTGGTACTCCACGGCGGCCACGGGACACGTTTAAGACCTTTAACCCACACCGGACCAAAACAGCTAATCACAGTGGCAAATAAACCTATTTCACAATATGTCCTAGAGGACTTGCGTAATTCTGGAATTAAGAACATAGCCATAGTGCTAGGAGACATAATGCCTGAAAAAGTGAAAAGTCATTATGGAGACGGAAGCAAATTTGGTGTAAATATCAAGTACATATATCAAGAAACGCCAGAAGGAATAGCGCAAGCAGTAGGCTTAACAGAAGACTTCGTAAATGAGGACCCTTTCGTCGTATATCTTGGTGACAACCTTCTAAAGGGTGGGATCTCAAGGTGTGTTCAAGAATTTCGACAAAAGAACTATGAGGCAATGATACTGCTATGCGAAGTTGAAAACCCACAACAGTTCGGAGTGGCAGAATTCGACAAAAATGGAAAGTTGGTAAAGCTTATTGAAAAACCAGAAAAGCCGCCAAGCAACTACGCGCTTACAGGCATATACTTTCTCAAACCAACAATCTTCAAAATGATAAAACAGCTGAAACCATCATGGAGAGGTGAACTGGAAATAACAGAGGCATTACAGCTTTTGATAGATTCGGGCTGTAAAGTAGGATATAGAATAGTTGAAGGGTGGTGGAAAGACACAGGTACTATTGAAGATATCATCGAGGCAAACATACTCGTACTGGATGAATTGGAACCAGAAATAGAGGGAATAGTTGAAGACAAAACTTGCATTCAAGGACGTGTATCTATAGGAAAAAACGCCTACATAAAAAAGGGGGCTTTAATTAGAGGCCCTGCCCTAATCGGAGAAAACACGATAATAGAAGATGGGGTTTACATAGGACCGTATACTTCAATAGGTGACAATACGAAGATAAAGAAAGGCGAAATCGAAAACACGATAGTAATGGAGAACTGCATAATAGAGATTAACACAAAAATAATTGATAGTATAATAGGCGCAAACTCGGAAATAATAGCGAATGAGAAAGGCCCAAAAGGACATAAACTGATTGTTGGTGAAAATTCAAAAATAGTTTTTTGAGATGAAAAATATGATAGAAGGAGTCGTAACCAAGCAACTTAAACAGATAGCAGATGAGCGAGGATGGCTAATAGAAGTACTGAGAAACGATTGGGAGCACTTCCAAAAATTCGGCCAAGCATATTTGACAGCGGCCTATCCACAAGTTGTAAAGGCTTGGCACAAGCACAAAAAGCAGACAGATAACATAACCTGCATAAAAGGAATGATAAAACTTGTACTATATGATGGCAGAAAAAAATCAAAAACCAAGAACGAAATAAACGAACTCACGATCGGTGAAAAAAATCTCCTTTTAGTTAAGATTCCACCGGAAGTCTGGCACGGATTCAAAACCATAACAGAAGAATATGCGCTTGTTCTTAATGTCCCTACAGAACTCTACAACTATAAAGAACCAGACGAGCATAGATTGCCACCAGACACGGACAAAATACCATACGACTGGAAGCTTACGCCATGGCTTAAACATGGTTGATATACATGAAAATTCTCATCACTGGCGGCGCAGGATTCATTGGAAGTAACTTTGTACACTATATGATTAGAAAGCATCCAGAATACGAAATCGTCGTTTTGGACAAACTCACTTATGCAGGAAAAAAAGAAAATTTACAGGCCGTTTGGAACAAGATTACATTCATCAAAGGTGACATAACCAAAAAAGAAGATGCGGAAAAAGTCATAAAGAATTGCAATTGGATCGTGAATTTTGCCGCCGAAACCCACGTCGATAGAAGCATAATAGAAGCTGGAACTTTCGTATTAACTGATGTCTTCGGAATCTACAATCTGTTAGAGGCAGCAAGAAAATTCGACATATCAAAATTTGAACAAATAAGCACAGATGAGGTCTATGGACATATTCTAAAAGGCAGCTTTAAAGAACAAGATAGACTAAATCCACGCAACCCGTATTCTGCATCAAAAGCCAGCGCAGAGTTATTATGCAAAGCATATTTCGAGACCTATGGCTCACCAATAACCATAACAAGGTCGTCAAACAATTATGGACCATATCAGCACCCGGAGAAGCTTATCCCAAAAACTATAATCTACGCGCTCTCTAACAAGGCGATACCAATTTACGGGACCGGCGAGAACATCAGAGACTGGATTTATGTAGAGGATAACTGTGAAGCCATAGATTGGGTTCTGCATAAGGGTAAGCTTGGAGAAGTCTACAATATTGCGGCAAACCAGGAGTTTAAAAATGTAGATGTTATAAGAACTATCCTGAAGCTTACTAGGAAACCGGAGAGTTTAATAGAATATGTCAAAGACAGACCTGGGCATGACTTGAGATATTCGTTGAACACGAAGAAAATTCGAGAGATCGGCTGGATACCAAAAACCATCTTCAATGATGGAATAAAGAAAACTATTGATTGGTACATGCGGAATACTCAATGGTGGATGCCAATAATAGAAAAAGAAAAAGTAGACTTTCACAAAACGTCATAGCTGAATAAACAAATAAATCTCAACACAACCATCACTACAGCTAGAGAAAACTTGGTTTAAATAGGACTATTCTAGATGAAGAACTTATAATTGGATAAAAGTCTCATTTAAAAACAGCGAACGGAGATGCAATGATAAAACTAAGAATAGATGTTGATTACCCTTATCCTTCAAGAATCAAGAGCTTTCTTTATACAGTTCTGAACATCAAGATAGGCAAAGACTTTTTGAAAAATGCGAAAATAATTGCGAAAATGATTGAAAGGTCCCCAAAGGACATCAGGACCTACTGGTTTTTCACGATAAAAACAATTCCCGACGAAGAATTGCTGGAACTACTGAACAATAAGCATGAGATAGCCCTTCATGTCGCAAATGACCCATACAGAGAATGGAAACTTTTGGAAAACTCAACCGGAAGAAGACTGAGGTATTATACTGTTCACGGAACAGCCCGTTTATTGGCACGAGTAATGTGGAAGCGATGGAGAGAAAAAACTCCCAAAATTCCGAACAACTTTCCGCTCGAATCTTTTCACAAGTTCCCCACAATAGGCTTGGACATTTTATGCTATACTAATACGACAACACAGGCCACTAAAATAGCAAAAAACCATAGTAAAAAGGGAGAAATCCTTCACATTCACCCGGAGTGGCTTTTCCAAAGAGGAAAAATAAATCATAGGGGACCCTTTTATGAGGCATTAAGGAGGATTCTAGAAACGGACATGGAGTTCGAAACCTTATCTATTCGCAAAAAGATCTTTTTCAATATCGCTAGTGACGCAGAAGAGTACGAAAGAGATTTTGTCCCAACTCAAAAATTCATTGAAAAACTCCAGAAAAGAGGAATAGACATTTTTACAACTATTGAAAGAAAATGGTGCCATGCAATTCCTAACCCTTCAAAATTCTGGTTGAGAGCAAGCGACAACATTGCACTTCTTCAGATAGCGAGCTATGATGAATGGTGGAAAAGCATAGGGAAGAAGACACGTAACATGGTTCGCAAAGCCGAAAAGACTGGAATCAAAACAGCAATAGCCGTGCCCAACGAAAAGCTGGCGGAGGGTATTTGGAAAATCTATAATGAAACGCCAATACGGCAAGAAAGAGCCTTTCCACACTATGGAATATCATTGAAAGCAGTGAGAGAAAGCGTGTTTTCATCGCAAGACTGCACTTTCGTAGGAGCACATTTTCAAGATGAACTTGTAGGATTCATACAGCTCGTCCATGACAACGGCACAAGCAGAATAGCTCAAATGCTTTCAATGCAGAAACGTTGGGACAAAGCAGTAAACAATGCTCTCATAGCAAAGGCGGTTGAATTCTGTGCGACCAAGCAAATTCATTGGCTTATGTATGGAAGAATGGGAAATCATCCGTCACTAGACAATTTTAAGCAAAATAATGGATTCAAACAGTTCCAGTTGACAAGATATTACGTACCATTAACCCGGAAGGGAAAAATAGCTGCCAAACTGAGGCTGCATAGAGAAGTGAAGGATGTGCTTCCACAATCAGTGAAATATCCACTGATTCCTTTTTATAATTGGATAAGTAGGAGTAAAATGAAATTTAGACTTCGCCTAAATCCAGAAACAGCAGCACTCTAACGTTTTTGGAACAGTACAAAATTAAATACTTGCACAAGATTATGCATGAGCAACAATAAGGGTTAGCGTTGGTGAAGAAAGAACTTAGGTTACAGTATTCAGGATTCGTGATATTTGCGGCTAAATTGCTCAGTGTAGCAACAGGTCTAATTTTCCAATTCATGATAGCTCGCTCAACCACAGGACCTGAGTATGATTTATGGTTCAATATTAACGATTTATTAGCATATTTTACATTGCTGACAGGGGTGCTTCCATTTTGGGTGATGCGATTTGTTGTACGAGAAAAAGAAGGAGCCGTCAAAACTGGATTACTAGCAAACTTGTCAGTCTCTGTGATAGCCACGTCCATCTATATTTTGTTCATTCCCTTAATAATTTCAGCGCTGGGCATCAGTGAAAACTACCTTTTCTTATATTTTTTAGTTTCGATTCAGATAATTGAACTCTACTCCATGAGCCTTTGGGAAGCATGTCTTCAGGCGACTATGCCACAAAAAGTGGGCTATGGATGGCTTGTCCAACAATTTTGCAAAGTCATTTTAGGCTATATACTAATAATTGTATTTCAACAACCTCTTTTAGGAGCAGTGCTCAGCACTGTAGTGGCATTCTTCATCCAAATAATCTACTACTCTAAGCTACTCTTAGAAGAACTAAAACAAAGAATTAGATGGGAATACATAAAAGAGTGGCTTAAGGGTTCTGTGGCAAGCATCTATAATGTTATTGGCAATCAGGTAGCAGCACTCGTATTTATTATGTTATTTGTTTATGGTGGAGTAGGTGGACGAGGCAGATACGGAGTTGCAATGTCAATTGCAAACGTGATCACGTACTCTTCTTTCCTTGCGTTTGCTTTATATCCGAAGCTTCTAGCGGAGAGAAAACACGAAGACATAACGGCTTCGCTGAAAATGGTTTTGATGTTTGCTATCCCCCTAACTGCAGGTGCAATAGCATTAGCTGACTCTTACATAACACTCTTCAGAGTAGAATACCCAGATGCGGCACCAGTACTAATCGTTTTAGCGATAGACGCTCTGATTTTGACAATTTCTGGAATCTATAGCTCTGTGCTTTTTGGAGTTGAAACATTCGACGAAAGGGCGAAAATATCATTTAAAGAACTGGCCAAAAGCCGATTGTTTTTTTCGTTTTCCCTACCATATCTTCATTCTGCAATAACCCTTCCAACAGTGTTTTACGTTCTGACAACCTATGCCAACAACCAACCTTTACAAGCAGCGCTATATGTGAGTATTATCAACTCTTCGGCTCATTTTGCAATGTTTCTCATACTATACTGTATCGTCCGTAAAATGGTTAGAATACAGATACCGTGGGTGAACATCTCAAAATATGTTTTTGCAGCAGCCGTTATGGCAATTATCCTGTTTATAGTGCATCCTACAAGAATATCTCTGGTTTTAGCCATGACTGTGGTAGGCGGTATAATCTACTTAGTACTATTGATGACAATCGACAAAGAAACAAGAATGTTGCCTAGGACATTATGGAAAGAGATCAGAAGGGGTCATGGTTAAACTAATTAACCTCATTATTCCATAACTCAAGGAAGAGCGCCTTCAAGGCTTTTACGAAAGCGTCATAGTTTGTCCACAACGCAGCTATTTTCTTTTTCCCATCGTTCTTTCTAATTAGTAAAAGCAGTTGCTCATCATCTGTGAGCATAAAGGTTGGCAACTCTTCAACATCGGAAAGTGAATACCTGGCCTTTTTCAGTTTCAATTTTTCGATGAAAAAGCAACTTTTGGGACAATAATTTGTTAATAGCTGGACATTTATGTTTTTCCTTGACGGTTTCTCAAGTTTATCCAAGAGACCTGAATGGTAGAAATTTGTAATATCATGCTCAGATGTGAAGACAAGGACTTCTTTCTTGGCATTATCGAGTATTTCATCGGCCTTCAAACTGATCTGTTCTTCGCCTTCCAGTATTTGAAATACCTCTTTCCTTCCATTTTCTGTTTCTGGTTTAGGAAGGGAAAGCCAAATGTCAACTAGGCTTTTTTTTCGCTTTTCTAAGAGATTTATTTTCATTTTTTTAGTCTGAATCAGTGTATCCAATGCTTTTTCAAACGGAGTGGCAATAAACTTTAAGGGTTTCTCAAAAACAGAAGATATTAACCCTCTTTTTTCCAAATCACGCAAAATTCTGTATGTCTCAGTCCGGTGGAGGGATAAGGCCTCAGAAATTTCACTGGCTTTGTGCTCACCCGTTCTTGCTAAGTAGATATAAATTCTTACTTCATTTTTTGACAACCCAAGCCTGTGAAGAGCCTTCTCAATAGTTTCTATACACTTCGCTGGTCCCTTATCCGTCCTCACAAATCGCCATAATCCACTATTTTCATCGTAAAGTTTTATGATGCTTTCAGGCTTTTCAACCGATAGCTCCAATTTACATCCCTTGTAGCCTTGCTCCTTATTCTGCTTCAGACACAAAATTCGACTACAGTATATTTTATACTTCTGAATTCAAAATATGAAGTGAAAATACATATTCAAAGCTTTTAATCAATAGCGGATATAATTAGTCTTCTAGAACTTCGATAGAGCCCATCGAGGGGAAGGAGAAACGCAGAAACTAATTAAAGAAGTTAGCTTAAAACACTTCATTTTGCCAAAAGATAATCATTGGAAAAAAAGAACAATACTGGTTTTTGCTTTCATCTTGCTGGATTACTTTTCAACACTTGCGTTTTGCAAAGTCCCATACGAAGAAGCCAATTTGTTTGCCCGAACCTTCATGGAAGTTCTTGGCATACCGCTTGGACTGACGTTATTTGTTATGATAGCCAATTTGCCAATCTACATGACTTTAAGTCTGGACTCTCACATCATTAGGCTTTCATATAGGAGAGCTATTCTTGTAGAGATATTCGTTGACACAGTCTTTGCGTGGTTCATTGCGGGCTTACATTTCAGTGGAGGAACAAGTTGGTTCTGGTATGTTCCAGATATTGCGCGACAAACCATCGGAGCTACTGCATATCTTGTCATAGCTTTCTTGCTTATTAAGCCGCATAAATCATTCCAAGATAGTCAAGAATTACTCTGTATGTAATGAATTACAACGTACTAACTCTATTATTCCTTTAACAACTCAATTAGTTAGCCGATCCCAACTTAGGAGACTAGACAGATTTATGGACGAGTCAAAGACGGAAGTCGAAAATGCACGAATACTAACGGAAGAGGGGCAAAGGCAAAACGATAAAGAAGCATGCATTTTGGATTCAGCAATATCGGAAAAGAATGAAGAGATGGAAGTACCAAATGTTGAAAAGGAACAGAAAATACAGGAGCTCCTAAAAAGCATAAACGATGAGGCTTCGCAGTTAAATGGATTTTTGATCGAGGAAAGAAAGCTGACACACGAAATTTGCATGTCCTTAAAATATGTTCTGAACGAGCTCCACGTTTGCTTTAGCATCCCGCCACAAGACATAACGTTTGAGAAAAAAGCTAGAAAGGTTGTTTTGAATGAAGAGGCCCAGCTGACAATAACTGACGAAAACGGCGAAACCCGTTCAACATTTTTGGCGGAATGTGCACCAGAAACCATTATGGCTGTACTATGGAATGTCATGCCTGAATTGAAGAGAACGATGATGACGTATAGAAAGAAAGTCGGTACGAGGGTCAACTTTTTCAAAAAGCTGAAAACGGAGCTAAAAAGTATAGCTAGAACCATAACTGGCAAAGAGGAGAACCAGAGTTCCCCTGAAGAACAAGTAATAGAAGTTGAAGGGAACTCGACAAACGACGAAAACAAAAGCTGAGACTTAAGGGTGATGGTGTTTGGAAGGACTTTTGACGGAAATCCGAACTTTCTATTCGCTCAAGGAAATCAGAGAAAACATTGACTCAGGAATGGGTCAATACAAACTGTTGCTTGATGATTATAGCCAGTGGCTTGGCACCCTTTTGCGAAATCCCGAAACTTCAAGAGACAAGGAGCGAGCGAAAAAAACTGCTGAACTGCAAAAAATTTTCAGGGCTGGAGTTAGAAAAGGAAGAAATAAAGAGGAAAAAAAGGTTAGCGTCTCGACAGAGTGGATTCAGTTCAAAGACATTATGCTTTCCGCTGATGAATTAGGAGAAGCAGAAATGCTTTTTGACGCAATAGAAGAGTTAAGAGGCAAAATTGAAAAATTAGAAAGAGCCAAAAATTCCATAATTGATCTAGAGCGATACGGTCTAGGGAAAGAACTGTTGTATATAACTTATATCCGCGATGGAGTCCCGGAAAAATTAGTTTTCATACCAAAGAATAACGTCAATATTACAGAGAAATTCAAGTTCATGACGGAATTTTCAACAGTACAACAAGCATTACAATCAAATGAAACAAGAGTCGAGGAATAGCCAAGTTTCAAAACTGCAAAACTCTCTTCACATCAATTGAAACTTCAAATCCTTGTGTCACGCTTTTCCTCCAACAGCTTTCTTATGATTCCGCCACAACTCTGCTTGCTTCCGCATACAGAGTTGAGAATTTTTTATTTAGATCCCGCAAAGTGTACACTGCACAATTAGGTTTAAAAAAGAATCCCATTCTTCGACTTTTAGCACCTACGCCAACGACTACGATGTTCCCTTTTTGCAAGGTGTTCAAGATTCCCGACAATGCAGCATTTATGTCTTGATATCCATATGGCCACCCATCAGAAATAATAATAATTAATCTCAAGTGTTCACTCTTTGCCTTTACAACTTGTCCAGCAACAGACAACGCATCAGGCATGTAAGTCAAACCGCTGAAATCTATTCCGCCAATACGAGACTTCACCCTAACATTGTAGCGTTCTTTCGGGTCTTTAATTACAAGAAAACGATCGTTGAAGGCATACAAGGCCCATGATGTTGAGTCCAAGACCAATTCATTTGCAGCGTCCGCCAACATTAAAAAGAGTTCTAATGCGAAATCTCTTAGGCATTTCATACTTTCGCTCGCATCTAATAAAACTATCCAAGAGTAGCTTTTTCCAACATTTTCGTCTAGCATAAAAACGTCCAATCGCGGGCTTTTGCTGGCAACAACTTGTATGACTTCCTGCAGGTCCAACACGCCATAAAGCTTTCTCGGGTCCTCATCGACTGCATTTCTAACAACCAAGAGACTTTCCATGAGTCTGTGGGCTTCGCTCTTGCATCTAGACTTGGCCCGTAGAAACTCAGAATAGTCTTGTTCAGGAAACTCGACAGATTTAAATCGTGTCGTCGCTAGGAGATTTTCGTATTTGGCAAGAATCTTCTCTTCTCTATCCGTTTGGCGTCTCCATGTTTCAAAAACTTGAACCGCCTCAGCTTCGGCTGTTTTTTTCCATGTATGCTCTGTGTCTTCAGATGGTGAATTATCTCCGCCCAAAAATCTCAAGCATTCTTTGAGACTTTCTTCGAGTGCGACATCCAAATTGACCCAAAAGGATCTAGAGGGAATATAAGAAGCTTCCAATTCTTCAGTATGAGGGAGAAAGGGAACTTTGGTGATTGGGCCGACTTTCTCGATTGCACGATAAATTTCGTCTGCAATCCTCAATTTTTCGTCTTTCAGATTTGCGTTGTCATCTGCAGAAGATTGAACTGCTTTCTCTTTAAATTGGTCAAGAAACGGAGCTAAACGAGCAATTATAGCATGTTCATTCGTTGATTTAACTTGAATTAATCCGGTGTTCACCCGTAGTAACAGTCCCATCATTGTCCTAGTCGCGGGGTTTACTAACCTGTCTATTCGGCGTGTTCTTCTCAAAGCTAGGGCGTTTGCGAATGCCAAGTCAACAAGTTTATCAGGATTCTGTGAGGAAATGTATGCATTCGCTTTCACGTCTTCTATTAATGATATTACAAATTTTGTCAATCTTGGGTCTTTGGCTTTTTTCCAGTCTTCATAATCTTCAAAATTCGAGGAGCGCACATGTGCACCCATGTGGAAAACTATCGCTCGAAAAAGACTACCAAGGTGTCTTTTACCTTGTCCGTCGGCTGGGAAATCATAGCCGACTAATGATATTGTTTCTTCGCCTTCTATACTTGTTTTAATTATGGGTTCTGGAAAAGCAACTACGAAACCAAAATCATCCTTAAAGAGTTGAGGGAAAGAAAATCTGGAAGACACTAACAATTTCGTTTTCATCAAATCCTTCGCAAATAACGTTGACAAGGCATATTCCAGAAATCCCACTTGATTCACCGACTATTGCTCAATAGCTGTTTAACTCGAGAAAGTCGCTTCAATCAGTCTTCTCACGTCTCCTTGGATTTCCACGCTGTCACTAGTTAACGCTACTATTGTTTCTTCCGCGGCGGTAATTGGGTCGCTACCATCTTTTATGAGAATCGCCCAATGGACCAGATCACCAATTGACGGTGCATAAGGAAGGTCGCCAGCCTTGTACTGTCTGCGCATTTCTGCTCCAACTCTTATGATCTTGTAGCCGGTGTCCTCGTCGATTTTTGTTCTTTTTATCAGAAGTTCAACTTCTTGGCTAGAAATTTTTTCCCCCACACTTTCGTAGTCGAAGTTTATCCATACACTCATTCTCCTTCTGAAAGCAGCATTAAGAGGCTTTGTTCCAGCAAATTCTGAAGAAAACGGGTTCATACTTATGATAAGATAGGCGTAAGGATGTCGTGCGACAATTTCGTTGTCTTTTTCGGTCAAAACTAGATGACCCCTGGTGTCGAGCACTGGGTTCAATCTTGTTGCAACATCTTGCTTCATCATGTTTGCTTCGTCAAGATACAGTAGACCTCCGAATCTTAGCCAACTTGTCACTTGTCCGTCGATCCAATTTTCTTTCCCAAGACCAATGAATCGTCCAATAAGATCGTATGAGGAGGTTTGCAATCCACAGTTTACTTCCCAAACAGGCAGACCCGTTAGTTCTGCAACAAGATAAGTTATATGAGTTTTCCCTGTTCCAGAAGGTCCTATTAATGCACATTGTTTGAAGTAATAAAGCGCACGAATAATTCTTTCCACGTATCTTTGTCCGCTATCTACATATTCTGGAGTGCTAGTTGGAATTAGATGTTCAAACAATTCTGGGAATAAATATCCGGGATGAAGGTCATATTTTGATATCGTATATTTATTGTAGTGAGGAGACTCAGACATCTCTCGTCTTTTGCTGATGTCCACGGTTATTTTGGAGTTACCTTTCTTAAGCGAAAACGAGTCAGTCTTGGTTGCATGTTTGCCTGTTTGCTTTATGGAATCTGTTCCATACCCGAATCCGCTGGCTTTTTCTTCTTGTTTCATTGTCTCTTCCTAGACATACTTGTGGCGCGAGTGATAAAAATATTATGTCTTAATATACAATATTAACTTCCCTTATCCAAATGTTGTATGTACGCTCTCTACACAGACTAATCTTATTATTGACATTGCGACGATTTTGTTGTCATAGTATCTATTGGTGAAACTGAATGAGTGAGCAAACGGTCCCGCCTCCTACTCAAAGTACTGAATCACAAGCAATTACAGATGCGACAGTGGTGGAAAAGGAGAAGTCAAAGGTCAGTGAAGAAGAGGCATTGGATTCATTAAAGGAGGTGCAAGAAAATGTTGGTCAAATATCTGAGCTTGCGAAAGAAGAAGAGAATTTAGTCGTCGAATTTTTTGATTCCCTGAAGAAAATTTTGAAGTCAATCAGCAGAAAGCTTGAAATTTCGGTTTCTTCGCTTCCAAAAAAATACCAAGAGCGAATAAATAAGGCGTACTTGTATCTTACCGGACAACTGGTTCTAGTCCATAGAAGTGAAGAAGTGGAGATACTTAATCTTGCCGAGCCAGAAAATCATGGAATTCTCATTGAAATTTTGGGTGAAATAATGGTACAGTTGAAATCAACTGTGAGCTCACACAGTTCAAAAACTGAGAAGAGAGTCAAATTTCTCATGTCTGTGACCAAAGAACTGCAGAAAGTCGCAAATGTCTTCGCGGGAAAATAAGTGCTTTTTGCGGCAATAGGTTTTCTCAAAACAGAAGCTCGAATAGAAGAGCTTGGAGTTCGCCTTTGTCTTTTATGCTCCTAAAAATGGCTTTGCCACTGCTATAGACGCGAAAGGAAAAATTTTTGAAAGTCATCTCAAATATTATGCCTGAAATTGACTTCTTTGTTTTTGCTTTCTTGAGAATTCTTGCGATCGCCTCATTTTTTTTACCGTATTTGAATATAACTATAACATCTTTTTCTTTGCCACATGTTCCTTCAATTCTCGCCACGTAATCGTCAACTGCAGGCATTAGATTTGTTCAATCTCCTTCAGAGCTTCGATAAATCGGTCAATTTCTTCCCGTATGTTGTAAATATAGAAGCTGACTCTTACAGAAGACTGTAGTTTGAAAATCTGATGTAGCGGTTGGGCGCAGTGAAAACCGCTTCTAACCATGACTCCATAGTTGTCAAGGAATAAGGCAATGTCATGCGAACCTAGACCGCCAATTCCGAAAGGAATTATGCCACATTTGGCAGAGGCCTCTCTTGGACCGTAAATCTTGGCTTTTGGCAGTTTCTGCAGGTGTTGCATTGCATATTCTGTTAAAACACATTCGTGTCTTTTGATGTTTTCCATACCAATTCGTCTTAAGTATTTCACAGCCTCCATAAGACCGATGCCGCCAGCAATATTCGGTGTTCCAGCCTCGAACTTCCAAGGTAGATCGTTCCAGGTTATAGAACAGCGTTGCAATTTTGAGTTAAAGGAGACTTCTCGTATCATTTCGCCACCGCCCTGGAACGGTTCCATCATTTCAAGAATCTCATGTTTTCCGTATAACACACCTATGCCCGTTGGACCTAACATTTTATGTCCTGAAAAGGCAAGAAAGTCTACGTCTGAGTCTTTGACGTTTACAGGTAGATGTGGGACGGATTGTGCTCCATCTACGAGTATCAAAGCTCCATGTTCATGTGTGACTTCTGCCAGTGTTTTAACATTGTTCACAACACCGCTGACGTTTGAAACGTGGCTTACGCATACAATTTTGGTTTTCTTGGAAATCTTGTTTTCGAAATCTTCGTAGTTGAACGTTCCATCATTGTTTACATTTACATATTTAATCTTGAATTTGCCTATTTTGGAAAGCAGTTCCCATGGAACAATGTTACTGTGATGTTCCATCAGTGATACTATGACTTCATCATCGCTTTTTAGATTGCGAAGCCCCCAAGCATATGCAACAAGATTTATTGCTTCGGTTGTGCCTCGTACAAAGATAATTTCCTCCATGTCATTCGCACTTATGAAGTTAGCAACCTCTTCATGCGCGTTTTCGTAAAGTTCAGATGCCTCTTGAGAAAGCGTATGAACTGCTCTGTGCACATTCGCATTATGATTTTCGTAGAATCCTTCGATGGCTGCAATCACTTGTTTTGGCTTTTGCGTTGTCGCAGCATTGTCGAAGTAGATTAGGGGGTAGTTGTTTATTCTTCGTCTTAATATAGGGAAGTCTTTCCGAATCTTTTGGGGATTTAGCATTATTGTTCGCCTGCTTTTTCCATTCTTCTCGCAAGCATTTTTGCTAGTTCTTCCTCTTCTAAAGCTTGTTTTTCCTCGAAGCTTAACTCTTCTTTCAACCATTCTGGGGAGGCATTCTTATTTTTGTGGTATTTTCTGATAGCTCTCTTCAGCGCTCCGACCGCTAGTATGCCGCAGTGAAACTTTATGCTTGGCAATCCACCTACAGCTTCTGCAACACTTTTCCACGAAATGTTCCATGCATCTTCAAGGCTCATTCCTTTAATCATCTCTGTGACTATACTGGACGTTGCTATATTTGCAGCACAACCATAACTCTCGAATGTTGCTTTTTCCACAATATCCTGTTCGTTGATTTTTAGATAGAATGTTATCATGTCTCCACATAGGGGGTTTCCTGCAACTGCCGTTACTGTGGCATCTTCCATCTTCCCAAGGTTTTTGGGATTCCTAAACAATTCGAGTACTTTCGGGTTGTAGGGTAAAGGCATCCGTGATATAGTCAATCAACTCCAGTAGAGCCAGTAATCCCCCTTATCCTTTCAACGGCTTTTGGAATTGCTTCCAAAACGTACTTCACGTCCTCATCCTTATGGTATCGTGTTACTTTCATAAGTATGCTACCATGGGCTTCATCGTAGTTTCTGCCTATTGCAACGAGAACGTGACTTGGTTGAAGAATTCTTCTGGTACACGCGCTTCCGCTTGAAACATAGACGCCCTTGAGGCTTAGCTCAATTGTCAAAGCTTCGCCTTCACATCTCAAAAAGCTCATATTCACATTGTCTGGGGCTCTTTTTTCACCTTTTGGTCCGTTTAGCTTAGCTTCTGAAACTTTTCCTATTATTCCACTGATTAATTCATCTCGCAATCTGCGCATGCAATCTACGTTTTCTTCAAATCTTTGGAAGGCTAGCTCAGATGCCTTCGCGAAACCGACAATCAGAGGCGTATTCTCAACTCCTGGCCAAAGCTTTTGTGTTCCTATTTGACCCTCTAAAATTCTTTCCACGTTAACGCCTTCTCTAACATAAAGAGCGCCGATACCACGCGGGCCCAAGATTTTATAGCTACTTATGGTTGCTAAATCTATCTTTAATTCTTGCACGTTTAAAGGTATTTTGGCATAAGAGTCTGAAGCGTCTGTATGGAAAATTGTTTGAGGGTTTTTGTCTTTGACTATTTTTAGTGCCTCATGAATGGGTTGTATAGTTCCGATTTCGTGATTTACGGCTGACACACTCACAAGAATTGTTTCTTTATCGATGGCATTTCTCAATTTTTCGAGGTTTATGATGCCTTCGCTATCGACTGGAATCTTCGTTGTGGCAAATCCATATTTCCGTAGCATATCGGTGACGTGTAACACGCTTATGGGTTCGATTTCTGAAATCACAATTTTTTTTCCTTTATCCTTCATTGCGAAGGCTGTTCCTATTAGCGCTAAATTATTTGCTTCTGTCTCCCCTGGAGTGAGGTTGATTTCTTCAAGTGTTCTACATCCTAAGAAATTAGAGATTTTTTGTGTCGATTCCATTATTGTTTCGAAGGCCTCCCATCCAGGTTTGTGTGTTAATGTGGGATTGCCATATGCATGTTGATCATAGTAAGGAAGCATTGCTTCAACGACTTCTTCAGGAACTATGCTTGAGTTTTCGATGTCTAGATAGACTTCACGCTCCAAACCTGCGTGAGCCCGAAGTAGCGCTTTTACATTCTCGACCATTTACAATTCAATCCTCATAAGCAAGACTGATTCATTAGGGTTCAGTATTCATTATCTAGTAGAAAAACATAACCCAAGAAAGAGAAAACAAGCTGCACAATTAACACTTTAAACCAGTAGTGCCATATTGCTTTTGTAGCAAAATAGATGGACGCGTCCAATTGAAAATAACAGATTTGTCACTGCCAGAATCGGTCAAAGAAGTCACAATTAGATCGGGAATTACTGAGTTGTATCCCCCACAGGAGGAAGCAGTGAAAGCTGGCGCACTCGAAGGAAGAAATCTCGTTCTAGCCAGTCCAACTGCATCTGGAAAAACCTTGGTTGCAGAGTTTTGCGCCCTAAAGCATATACTGGAAGAAAATGGAAAAGCAGTTTATTTGACGCCTTTAAGAGCGCTGGCAAACGAAAAGTTTGATGAATTCAAAAAGTATTCTACGATAAGTAAATCTGATCGTAAACGAGTGAGAATAGGCATAAGCACTGGTGACTTTGACAGCAGCGACCCATGGTTGGAAAGATATGATATAATCATAACCACAAATGAGAAGGCAGATTCGCTTTTGCGGCATAGAGCCAAGTGGATGGATGAAATCTCGCTTATAGTCGCTGACGAAGTGCACTTGTTGAACGAGGCTGAGCGCGGCCCAACGCTTGAAATTGTTTTAGCAAGACTTATGCAGATTAACCCGGACATGCAGATTTTAGCCTTAAGTGCAACTATAAATAATGTTGAGGAAATCGCAGGATGGCTTAAAGCTGATTATGTGACAATGGAATGGCGTCCAGTTCTTTTGAAAGAGGGCATACTTTTACACAACGAAATCCAATTTAAGGATGGAGATTCTAAGAAATTAGAAAAGAAGACAAAAAACCCGTCAACAAACTTGGCGGTAAACACGGTTAAATCAGGTGGACAAGCACTGATTTTTGCCTCAACGAGGAAAAACGCCGTCGCTCTAGCGAAGAAGTTTGCAGGCGAAATTGAAGCAGTCTTATCCAAACCAGCTAAGAGGTCTCTTAAACATGAATCTGAAAGAATTTTGGCAGCAGGTGAAAGAACAAGAATAAGTGAGTCACTGGCAGAGCTGGTAAGGTTCGGCGTCGCCTTTCATCATGCTGGCTTGGGTGGAGCACACCGCAGAATAATTGAGGATTCTTTTCGCCAAGGAAAAATTAAGGTTGTCACTGCCACACCGACATTGGCTTTCGGGGTGAACCTTCCCGCCAGAACAGTAGTAATCCAAGATTACAGACGCTATGAGCCAGGTTACGGCTACTATCCGATTAGCGTATTAGAGTACAAGCAGATGGCTGGGAGAGCCGGGAGACCAAAATATGACAAGGTAGGAGAAGCCATACTTACAGCAAAGACCGCAGACGAAGCAGACTATCTAATGGAAAGCTATGTACTCGCACGTCCAGAACGGATCTGGTCAAGGCTTGCTGTTGAAAGAATAATGCGGTCACACGTGCTAGCAACAATAGCAGCAGATTTTGCTCACACCGAACATGGCATCTATGATTTTTTCGGCAGAACCTTTTACGCGTACCAATACGACATAAGTGCAATTAAGAACATCATAGCGAAAATTCTCAAGTATCTATACGCTGAAGGAATGATTGACGTTAGCGGCGAAAACATTTTTGCCACAGGATTTGGAAAACGTGTAAGCGAACTCTATGTGGATCCGGTTTCAGCCGTTATTATTCGCAACGCACTTAAACAAAAACCAGTGTATCTAACTGAATTAAGCCTGCTTCAAATGATTTCACATACGCCAGACATGGGTCCAATACTACGACCGTACACGCGAGAGTTGGATGAAATAGCGATTTTCATGGAACAACACAGAGAGGAATTCCTAATAGATGTGCCAAACGAGTGGGAAGATAGCATCGCCTACGAACAGTTTCTGGGAGAAGTAAAAACGGCCATGGTTTTGAAAACATGGATAGAAGAGATCACCGAAGACCAAATAATCGAAAAGTTTAGAACGCAACCAGGTGACCTTTACAGAACAATCGAAAGCGCGAAATGGTTGCTTCACGCTACACGTGAGCTAGCAATGCTTTTTGGCGAGAAGCACATAATGCCTTGGACCCTTGAACTCATGGAAAGAATAGAAAAAGGAGTAAAGAAAGAACTGTTGCCAATAGTCAAGCTGGAAGGAGTCGGCAGAGTCCGCGGGCGCATAATATACAATGCAGGATACAAGACGACAGAAGAGATAAAGATTGCGAAACTTGAAGAGTTGATGAACTTGCCGCTGATAGGACCGAGACTAGCAAAGAAGATTAAAGAGCAAGTCGGCGGGTTCGTCAAAAAAGAAACGTGGGAAAGACTCGAAAAAGAAGATGCTTGGAAGCAGAAGGCTTTGACAGAATACTAAACTAGCCCTCTAGCTTTGCGTTCCTTCATTGTTCGTTTAACTACACGGGCCACTTGCTCTTTAGCCGTTCCCAGATAATTTTTAGGTTCTAAAGCCGCGTCAATTTCTTTCTTCGTAAGTCTTCTACTCACAATTTTGTCTTCCAGAAGTACATCTTCGAAGTGCTGTCTTTCTATTTCGCTCTTTATTGTCAATTTTCTAAGGAGCTCGTGAGCTTCTTGCCGACCCACACCTTTCTTTGTTAGTGCAATCATGACGGCTTCGGACATGGCGCGTCCTTGCGTCAAGCCCACATTTTTTAGCATGTGCTTTTCATCAACACGTAAATGAGCCACAATATTGGTCATCAGAAAGAGCATATAGTCAACCAAAATGCAGACTTCTGGGAGAACATACCGTTCAGTGGAAGACTGCGTCAAATCTCTTTCGTGCCATGTTACAACATCCTCCAAAGCCGGAACGACAAGACTTCTAACAATTCTAGCTAGCCCACAAACCCTCTCGCAGAGTTCAGGGTTCCGCTTGTGAGACATTGTCGAACTTCCAACCTGCTTCTCAACTTCAAAAAGTTCGAAAAGTTCTCCAATTTCAGGTCTTTGCAGCTCGCGGATTTCAGTGGCAAAATTGTCAAGTGTGGAGGCAATTCCGGCCAGCAAACAGACAAATTCTGCGTGGCGGTCTCTTTGTACAATTTGAGTGGAAATTTCTGCAGGTTTAAGCTCTAAACGTTGCATAACAAGGTCTTGAATTTTCAGGGCATGCTCACCTAAACCTGCTTGCGTGCCAACTGCGCCACTCATTTTTCCAACCAAAACACGTTCCTTACATTGTCTAAGCCTTTGAACATGTCTGGAGATCTCTCGCATCCACACTGCAAATTTAAAGCCCAGAGTTATTGGCAATGCGTGTTGGCCATGAGTTCTACCCATCATCAACGTGTTCTTGTACCGCGAAGCTTTCTCAATCAAGACTTTTTCGAACTCATCAAGCTTGTCTCCAATTAGCTCCAACGCGTCCTTTAATTGAAGTGCGTTAGCGGTGTCCACAATATCATAACTTGTTGCTCCAAGGTGCACATATCCTCCACTTGGTCCGCAAGCTTCCGCCAAAGCTCTGACCAAGGAGGCGATATCATGCTTTATTTCACGTTCAATCTCCTTAATGCGATTAACCTTAACATATTTTGTTGAAGCAGTAGCCACAATCTTCGCAGCATGCTTTCGCGGTATATTGCCAACCTCAGCGTGTGCCCATGCCAAGGCCGCTTCTACGTCAAGCAGTCTTTGAACGCGTGCCTCTTCTTCAAAGATTATTCGCATTTCAGCGGTTCCATGACGGCCTGTGTCGATCGGGCTTGTGTCTGTCGGTAGGATAGGCAAATTCTCTTTCCCTCGAAAGAAGGTACGTCAGTTAAAGATTAATGTTTTACGATGACAATGCGTAGTATGTGCAATTCAAAGGCTATCCATCATGGGAGCGCTAATAGCAGTAATAAATAAAAAAGGCGAAAGCTCAGTAGAAACAGCAGTTGCTATGCTTAGAAGATTAAGACACAAAAGCACAGAAGCCTTTGGAATAGCTTCACCTACTACCACGAAAATGAGGAAAGCTGTTGACCTTCTACAGAATAAGAGTTTGTCCTCGTCTATAATAATTGGACACGCATTCTCAAGAGTTCTTATGATGGACAAACCTCAACCAATAATATCTGACGATGTCACATTTGTATTTGAAGGAAGAATCTATCCAAACGCAACAGAGATTTCAGACCGAGAAATTGTTGCCCAAGAGCTGCAACAAAATCGTGAAGAAGCCGTTGAAAATCTTATCAAAGAAGTTAAAGGTGACTTTATTCTGGTAATAGCTGAAAACTCAAGACTAATTGTAGCCAGAGATGCCATGGGTATGCGTCCGCTTTATTATGGCGAGAATACAGGTTTGGCAGCTTTAGCCTCTGAACGCAAAGCTTTATGGGCTGTTGGAATAGAAAAACCTGATTCTTTTCCACCCGGACATATCGCTATTGTCGACAAAAACGGATTCGCATTCAGACCAGTAAAAACACTTGGTTATTCAGAACCGAAGCAGATAGCAATGCAAGCTGCAGCTAAAGAATTGCAGACTCTTCTGCAACAGTCAATTAATATGAGGATTTCTGGGTTAAAGGAAGTAGCGGTAGCCTTTTCAGGAGGTTTAGACAGTAGCGTAATAGCCATTCTAGCCAAGAAAACTAGAGCAGATGTGCATTTAATCCACGTAAGCCTAGAAGGTCAGCCAGAAACTGGGCAGGCTAAAATAGCAGCAAACGAGTTGAAGCTCCCTTTACACGTTTGCCTGTTTGAAGAAGACGACGTAAAAAGCACTCTTCCAGAAGTTCTAAGGTTGATCGAGGAGCCTGACTTAGTCAAATTAAGCGTAGGCATACCGTTCTATTGGACAGCGAAAAAAGCGGCGGAAATGGGATTGAAGGTGATGCTGGCTGGACAAGGCGCTGATGAACTTTTTGGAGGATACAGACGCTATATTGATACTTATCTCTTGTATGGTGGCGAAGAAGCGAGGAAGAAGATGTTCGAAGACACTAGTAGTCTATACGAGACTAATCTTGAGAGAGATCTTAAGATTTGCGACTTTCACAATGTTGAATTGCGCTTACCTTTTGCAACGTATAAAATGGCTAAATTTGCCATAGATTTGCCAATAAAGGTAAAAATCGAACCAAAACATGACTGCTTACGAAAACTTGTTCTAAGACAAGTTGCCGAGAATCTCGGGCTTCCGAAACTCACTGTGAAGAAACCTAAAAAAGCCATTCAATATGCGACTGGCGTAAACAATGCTCTCCAAAGGTTAGTCAAAAAACAAGGAATGTCTTTGAAAGAATACTTCAAAATATTTTATGAAGACGCAACGAAAGTGGCGTAACATGGGTAAGACAGCCGTGATTTTTTCCCCTCTATATTATCGACATCGAACTGGCAGAAATCATCCCGAGTCGGCACGACGTCTCCGTGCTATTGTCGAGGAGCTGAAGAAAGACAAGATTTCAGGAAACGGAAAGTGGCAGTTCATACACCCAAATAAAGCACCTGCGACGTATGTTCAACTGGTTCATGGCTTAGAATATATCAAACTTGTAGAGGCTGTCTGCAAGTCTGGAGGAGGCTTGCTGGATTTAGGAGACACTATGACATCGCGAGAAAGTTTCGAAGTTGCCCTTTATGCTGTGGGTGGAGCACTGAAGGCTGTTGACCTTGTCATGGAGAAGAAGTTTGAAAATGCCTTTGCAGTTGTACGTCCGCCAGGGCATCATGCAGGAAGATTTCGCGCATGCGGCTTTTGCATCTTCAATAACGTAGCTATAGCTGCCGAGTACTTAATTAGAAAGTTCAAACTGGGAAAAATTGCGATATTAGACATTGATGCACATCATGGAAATGGCACACAAGAAGTCTTCTACAAAACCAACAAAGTCCTATACGTAAGCATACATGAAGACCCACGCAGTTTTCCTGGAACAGGGTTCATAGATGAAATTGGAGAAGGTGAAGGCCTAGGTTATAACATTAATGTTCCATTACCATTCGGAACCACAGATCAGATATTTCTCAGAGCTTTGGATGAAATAGTGTTGCCCGCGGTGCGCGAGTATGAACCTCAATTCGTATTAGTAAGCGCTGGTCTTGACGGTCACTACACAGACCCTGTGGGAAATCTTTCTCTATCAGCTTTGTGCTATGAAAAAGCTTTTGAGACAATAATGAAGTTGACATCTGACACTTGTGAAGGAAAGCTGGTTGCAGTCCTTGAAGGAGGCTATAGCCTCAATTTTGTTGGAAAAATAGCCACAGCAGCTATTGCAGAGATCAGCGGAGCTAATTACGCTTTGAACGATAAGGTTTTGACCGCTAGTAAGGGCGTTAGATTGCAGGGAGAAAAGGCTATAGAGAAGGTGAAAAAGGTTCTCAGATCTTTTGAGCACACAGCTTAAGCAGCTTTAATATAGAAATTTTAAATCAGAGGCTAAAGAGTCACTCGATTACTTGAATTGCGCTTTCTGGACATTGGGCTTCGCATGCTCTGCAAACCAAGCAGTCTTCGGAGTTCACCGGAACGGATTTGCCCTCTTTGATCTCGTAAATGCCTACAGGGCAATTGTCAACGCACGTGCCGCACCCAGTACACTTATGATTATCCACTAATATTTTCACCATTTCCATTCCTCTTTAACTAGATTTTCACTCAGAATCTAAGCAGTAGCATAAAAATATTGTGTCAAAATAGAATGTTTTTTAATGTAAGACAGTAAAGTTTTGCAGATTCTGAGGTTAACGTGAGCCTCCAATTTCAACGCATTAATAGTTGCACCAATGGATTAGAAAAAAATGATGCCTTTTTTGTTCTAGACTTTCAGAAGTCTTTTTTTCACTATATTGATATGTTTCAATCCATTAATTTTCCGTCAAATCTGATGATGGAACCTAGATCTGCTTCCTTCGCCTTTCTTAATATCAGGTTTTCTTTGTTCCCATTCATTTGAACGAATCCCCACATTGTAATTGGAAATCGAAACCTTGTCAAAACTAACAGTTTGGGTTGTCAAGCTCAGGAGAAGAAAAAAATCCTTCATACACGGTCATCTAGTGGGTCTCTTCACGTAACCTCAATAGAATCCCGTTAATCGTTGTTTGGGCCTTTTCTTTTCTGCGCTGATAATCTGCTAGAAGCTTTCGGTATGCTTCCAAGGACAGATCTCCGCGGCTGTGACGGGCCTCTATGCTTTTGATGTTGGCTTCAACTTCGTTGATCTCGGTCTCTGCGATTTCAAGTTGTCGCATTAAATCTGCATAAAGACCACCGGCAGCACGCATCTTCTCTCCGGATTCTGCCAAGCTTCTAGACAAGGAGCCAAGTCGTGTTTCCAGAGTTTTTCTCTGTACCTTATACCGACGCCTAGGGATTTTCCCCTTGCGCACTCTAGCCACAAGAGACTCTATTTCCAACACTATTTTCGTTTTCTGTTGGTATTCATCGACAAAGGATTTGACGTGTTCAGGGCGGAGACTTACTGCTACAGTAGGCGCAGTTACTCGTGTTAGGGGAGCTTTAGGTCTTTTCCACACGATTGCAATTGCACATCCAACAATCGATAACGACCATGCCCACAATGTTGGACGGAAAGACAGCCACAAACTGTTATATTCATACGTAAGCGCAACATTAAAGGTGTCAAAGGAGATTATTCCCTGTTTTTTTATTGTCACTAGTTCTTGGAAAACGTTTCTGGCTAAGATATAGTCATCGCCAATCAATCCATCTTCGAAACTTTGTATTTTTGCGCCTTCCGGTAAAACGAAAATCACCAATACCTGATCAATGTAACAATTCAAATGTTGAAAAAAAGAAAAGTTGAGGGTAGATTCACCTTCATTTTTTTGGCTTGTGGAAACTTGGAGATTGTATCTAACACTAAACAATGCGGATTCTCCGTTTTTCAGTGATAACTTTAATGCAATCCTGTAACGGTTTGTCTCTTCGTCTATTGGTGCGGGGTCAGCCATTTTTCTTCTAAACTGGTCTTGAGCTCTTGGGTTAGATGCATTAGGAGGTAACGTTATGTCAATAAAGTTTAACTCCAACTCCGCCCTGTTTGTTAGACGATATGTATCTGATCCTTCTATTTCACCAAACTCGTTTAGCCTGATCTCTCGCACCAGCTCCTCTAAATCGGCTACAAGTATTTTGTCATCTGCTACAGAGAAGGTTATTTGAGATGAATTATAAGTGAATGCTGGAAAGTTCACTTCTGAATAGTTGAAGGCATTGACCGTCCCCGTAACGTATGACGCATTTTCTGGCAAAACAATTGAAACGTTACAAACATCGGCTGGTTTCGTTAAGCTAGGAAATGCTGGAAAGTTTAGGAAGTAATAGGCTGTACCATTATGTATTAGAAGATTGTTTGAAAGTACAAACAAGACCGTAAATACTTGTGGAGATCCCTGTGGAAAGTTTACTTTAACGCCGTAAAAACCAACATGATTTTCCAATGGTACATCAAGATTTACTGGGAAAACATCTGATTCATTGTAGGCAATACAGCGAAGAACATGTGGACCGTACTCATAGGGAAAGCCTATCAGAAAGTCTTCAGGCGCTTGTCCAGTAACACTTATCCTTAAGGTGTCGTTGATTTGAACATAGCCGTTGTACAGAACCTCAACAGTGTGATTTACATGTTCTATACTATAATCCGCAGCATCTGCTCCCTTAACATTCCTGATGCAGAAGGAAATTGAGAAAAAAATTGCCATAGTGATAATGAAGAGGGTGAATGTCAAAGTTGTTTTCTTCACTTGGTTTTCCTCCGCTTAATTTACGGGCCTTTGAGCTTTTTAATTAATGATGAGCCCATTTATTTACTTTTAGAATTACGCTGCAGTGGTTACGTATATACTTACCCATACGCAGAAATAATTTCAAACGCAAGAGTGCTGCATCACATTCCGCCGTGTTTAAAATAGTAGTTTCCTTCTTTCTTTGATCCGAAGCTTCTTACGCCTTTCTCTCTAAGCTGTTTCTTAAGTTTTTCAGCATATTGCTTTTCTATTTCGCCTCTTTTCTCCATGTAGTTAATTATCTCCTCTGCTTGTTCTATAGTATCGGATCGCCGAATAAAGTCTATTATGTCTGGCATGTAATTAACAAAATCCTCTGATGCTGCTCTTTCTCCGCTTTGCGTGTCTGTTCGCACAGAATCTACTGGAACTGTGCTCTCGCCAGTCTCTAGCTCTTTGGCTAGGTTCGGAAACATCTTTTTTAATCTTTTTTTGTCGAACTCCATCTCCGAACCTTCAAACATGTCATTGATTCTTTATGTTAATTATTAAGAGCCCAATATTTAAGCGTCTTTGGAAAGAAAAGGGAACATCAAAAAGGAACAAAACGTTGTGACGCATTCCTTCTGAGCAACATTTCTAATTCTTTTATGTGAAGACCAGTTATTTCGTCTCCGTATATCTCGCATTTTTCCTTTCTGTTGGCTTCTTCTGGGCTGATCACTTTTATCTCTGCTTTCTCTTTAGCTGGACATTCTACAAGTATGTGAAAAGACCGCTTTTCCTTTCCCTTTTTAGTGACACTTACCCATTCAGCCTGAGCTATTTTGACGCTGTTTTGTTTCAGAATATTTATAATGCTGCCGGGATCGTCATGCCGCACAACTATATCGATGTCGCTTTCACAGTCTATTGTTCCACGCCAGACACTTCCAATAAGAAGAGGGCTATATTCTTTTAGAATTTTCATCAACTTCAATGCGTCCTTGCGCATATAAATTAAACGCTCCTGTCTGGCTTTACCTTCTTTTTCCTCAGCCATTTTGTCAAGTTCTAATGCAACTTCAAGGTTGGTGGGAAGAAAATTGACCCCAAAAGTTTTAGCGGCTTTTAGTTTCGCTTGTTTATACTCCTTTTCAATACCAGAATAAAGTAGGTTCGCAGCTTCACATGCCACCTTTTTTCTTGCATTCTTAAAACCATTTTTCAAAGTTTCACCAGAAAAGGCTTGAATTAGACTTAACGCTTGATTATTTGCTCATATAGTTCTCCAGTTTTTTCAGCTATTTTATCCCATGTGAACTCTTCCAACACCCTGCGTCTACCATTTTTTCCAAGCCATTGTCGTTTTTCGGGACTTTCTAAAGCGCTCGTTATGCCCCAAGCTATGTCTGATGGATTGTTCGGGTCTATATGAAAACCGCACTGTTCTTCGCCACAGCAAATAACTATTTCTCGCATTCCGCTAACGCCTGCTGCCCCAACAACAACTGGACGTTCCATACTCATTGCCTCGAGGACAACAATCCCAAAAGGTTCATATAGGCTTGGGAAAGCTGCGACATCGCATGCAGCATAATGAAGAATACGCTCCTCTTCAGGGATAAATTCACAGCGGAATTTTACAAAATCAGTCAATCTCGTGGTTTTGACTAGATTAACCAGATACTCCTGCAAATCGCCTAAACCAACTATGATTAATTTTGCCTTAGGAATTTTTTGCAAGATGTGAGGCATTGACATTATTAGTTTGTCAACACCCTTAACACCGACTAGTCTTCCAAGAAAAAGAATCATAAGCTCATCATCTTTCAAACCATAGAAATCTCTCACTTTCTTAATTTGCTCAGGGTTCACTTCCGCTGGATTGTATTTCTGTGGGTCAACACCATTATAGCTAACTTGAATTTTTTCTTTTGGGAAGCCGAGTTTTGTCAGCTCATCTTTCATGGCGTACGAAACAGTTACAATAAGGTCCGCTGCTCTTGCACCATGAAGCTCAATGTTGCTGACGACTGACGAGCCGTTTCCAAGAGTTCTTCCTTTCTCTGTTGAGTGGACGTGAAACGCGAATGGCAATCCAGCCTCTTTTTTAATGGTTATGCCACCTATGGCTGAAAGCCAATCGTGGGCGACTACGATATCGTATTTGAAATTTTCTTTTCTAATGAGTTCGTTGACGAGTTTGGAAGCACTCAGATAATTATAGACAAGGATCTTTGAGAACAAATGAATGCCTCTGCCCCATTTTTTAATGTCTTCTGCAAGCACATCAGGAAGCGAATCAGAAACATCAATGTGCAGCGGGCGGTGGATTTCTATGCCTCTCCAAATTTCCCGTGTGGGAAGATTTCCTGCATCGTCATTCATTGTAAAAACTGTGACGTCATTATCCGTTATGACAAACTTACGTGTAATTTCAGCCGCGTAAGTTCCCAAACCACCGACAATTTTCGGCGGATATTCGTAGACAAGCACGGCCATTTTCATATCTTTCCCGTCTTCCTTTAATCTAATTGTGGGTTACTGCTTAATGAAGTATTACTTATTTACGTTTCTCAGACTCGTATATTTACTTCATATTTGACACACAATTTCAATGCATAATTTATGTAGCAAACGCGAATCGGAGGGATTACGTTTTCGCTATGAGTATCCAGCGACTTTGAAGAGCCCCTTCAACTTCCTTTTCATGTAACCTTAAACTGACAATTTTGAAACGTTTGAATAATTGCTCTATCTCTTCTTTGTCGCTGAAATGATGCAAAACTCCCTTTTCTGCACCTTCTTCCCTGACGAAGGTGCCCCCTTCAACTTCCGCGCCAATCGCATAACTATAGGTTCTGTTTGACAGAAAGTTGACTAGTATCAACCCTTCTTTCCTAAGTATTCTATGGACTTCAGAAACTGTTCCTTGAATCCCTGAGAGTCCTTGATGATAAATCGTTTGGAAGCACACCACCGCATCAAAGCAAAAGTCAACATAGGGTAGAAAGTGCATATCACACTTCACCATGTGCCCCGCTAATCTTTGCTTTTCAAGTCTGTCTTTGGTTAGTTTTAAGCCTGTTTTAGAGATGTCTATTCCGTGAGTTTCAAATCCTTGTCTCGCCATGTAGATTTGATGTCTTCCTCCGCCGCATCCTAAATCTAGGATTCGCATCTCCTTACTCTTCTTTCTTAGCAGGGCAGCGAAATTGACAACGGCATCATCGGGTTCTTCTATGCTGTACCCTCTTTTACACAATATTTGGTTCCATTCTACCATTATTGCTCCCTTTGCCAATATCACCAGTTATCATTAGCATCTCTTAAAACGTTAGCTATGCGACCACAAAACCAGAGAGTCTGGTGCCTTTAGAAGTGCGGTGAACCTCAGCTTTAACTTTAGCTTTGTCTTGGCAAGGGAAAACCTGAAAAACCTATTAATAACATATGTGATAAATTATAAATGGTGTAATAGGATGACTGTATCACCTGTCAAGAGATTAATTCTAGAAACTATGTGGACGGTCGAAAAACCTGCCAAGGCTACAGAAATAGCGAAAGAGACTGGAGTGAATTTTCCCTCAGTCATGATGCACATAATTGGGCTTACTCGTATGGGATATGTAGAGTCGCAAGAGAAAGGATATTATGTCATAACGGAGAATGGAAGAAAGGCTCTTGGCTTTCCTGAAATCAACGGAGAAAAGGCAAACGAAATTTTGGCGTATCTTCCATTAGAAAAATCGTTTCACTTTTATGCAGACGTTGGAAAGCCTTTAAACGTTCTCGCAGCGAGCCTGCAAGACTTTTGTCACAAAATCTCAAAGGTTGATGTAGGCGCGGTGGAATTTCATGTTTACCGCGGAGATTTTGAAGCATGGTTCATGGAGTTAGGCGACATTGAGCTTGCGAGGAAAACATTACTTATCAAGGAACATAAGATATCTGGAGATAAGCTGCGGAGTAGACTTTATGAAATCGTAAAAAACCGGTATGAAGAGTTAGTAAAAATAAGGGAGCAAGCAGTTGTACCAGAGTGATTCCATTAAGCTCTAGCCGGATTTAAAGCGCTTCTTAAGCTTTTTCAGAATTTGCCGTAGAGTCGTGTACTCCATCTCTTCGGGACCCAGACGAGCTGGTTCAAATTCCCCCATACGTCTGAGCATGGAGGCATTTTCCAAGGCTTCATGTCTAGCCAAGTCAAATGCTGGATCATCAAAAAGGTCAGCTATCATCGGTTTTCCATCATCATCACTGGCAATTTTGCCACTCGCAATTTGAAAACCTAGAGCAACAATTCTAGGTGGACCGTCGAAAACAGTGCATTTCGCGTCTTTTAGTCCAACAGGCATTATTGGACCCCAATGGCTCCCACGCATCCATCCCTCAACAAGGTAGCTATGCATGAAAGGCACGAGAATTTCTCCCAAGGCTGGTAGTCCATGCTGTGCTCGCACGACCATTACTGGATCGTCTTTTCCGATGTATTTGCCAGCAATTTTGGAGAGTCTAGTAATGCTGCCGGTAGCGCATATTAAGTCGTCTCTGGCTCGCCAGACGCGAGAAATCATGTATCTCTGAACAGTACCGATTAAGGCAAGTAGCTCATACATCTCTTCAGGACACTTAAGCACGATGCTCCTGTTTTCCACGGTGTCTAGAACCTCGAATTTGAAGCCGCCAGTCATGTTCGGGTCTATTACAAGCCCTGCTGTGCTCATTGGGTCCGCGAAAATGCGGAATAGAGGGAAGTTGAAGGCGCCGGCTGAAGTTTTGTCTGCTGCTAAGGCAACAATAGGGTCAGATCCTCTTTCTTCTATTTCCATTTCTGCAACGCCTGGGCCCATTCCTCGGATGTTTCCGCTGAAAGCAGTTTTCAAAAGGTCCTGTCCAGCACCATAAAGTTTCAGTTCCAAGGCCTTGTTTGAAGCTTCTTTAAAGGTGTCCCATGCAAGTTTGTGGATTTCTGAATTTGATTCACCCCTCTCATGAATCATGAGCAGTTGAAGATCGTCTCCAACGTTGAAGACTTGATAGCTGTTTATTAGTCCTTCTTCCGTTGCTTTTTTCAGATTTTTCTGAGCAACGTTAGATAGAGGTTTTGGCGCAACGTAATGACCAGCCAAGGAGCCTACATCACATTTGATTAGGGAGATTGTGGTCTTTTTAGGCATAAACATCACATCAAACCGAGCTCCAGCCTAGAGTTAGATCGTAGCTTTTTAAAAGATTTCCGAAAGAAACCTAAAAAAGAATCATAAAATAATAAGGGCTCTATAGTTGAGTGTGAGGAAACTCTTATGGGCGAACAAAGAACCTTATCCGTGAAAATACCTGAAGGGATTTACAATGAATTGGCTTTACGTGTTCCAGAAGGGGAAAGAAGTAGCTTTGTCCGAGACGCTATAATGGAAAAACTTCAGAAAACACCGAAACCTAACAAAATATTGAAGTTGGAAGAGCGAGTCAGCAAAATGGAAAAAGAGTTTTCGGAAATAAAGAAATATCTTGCAGACTTGGAGTTGCTCACTTATGAACGTGGAAAGATGAACCCTCATGCTTTCTGCATGGATGAAACAGACCATAAAATAGTAGATTACCTCATTCACTACAAAGGTGCAACCACACCAGAACTGGCAGAATACCTAAAAACAAACCGATGGCTAGTTTTGAACAGACTTAGAAGACTGCAGAAAAATTCGAGAAAGCAGCTTGGAAAATCCGTGATTGACTATTACCCCGGAGAGAAATCCGGAAAAAAAAAGGCTTGGTGGATAAACGAAGAAATAACTGAAACACAATGAAGAAAAGCCTACTCGGCGGAGACCAACCCCTTGGACATATTTTGAACCTTGCCCAAGTTTGACGTAGTGGAGTAACAATTAATTTTAGGAGGAAGAGGTCAACTCATATCTGTCTGAAGAAGGGCCCGTAGCCCAGTATGGATTAAGGCGCCGAATCAAAGAAGCTGATGCGCAAGCCTCCGGACACCTAGAATGGAGGAAAGCCGGAGAACCTGGGTTCAAATCCCAGCGGGCCCGCCACCTTGTGAATCACTTGAGAGCTTGCTCAAAATATCTTTTCCAATCTTTTCCTCGTCTATTTTTAGAGTTTCAGGCTCTTCTATTTTCAATATTGCTTTCAATGCTTCAGTGTCAAGTTCGCTGACAACCCTCAATATTTCTTTCTTAGCTAATTCACCATGTTTCTGAAGCGCTTCCTCGTTTCTATACAAGGCCTCTGCTAGCGGACATGTTTTTTCTATTTTCAAATACCATTCAATTTTCTCAGATTTCACATTTATGTCAAATGTTATCGGTCCCGCTACGCAAGTTTCTGGCTTTACTGGGTGAACCAGACATTTGCTTGTCTTCCTGTCATAAAATATACAGTACCCTTCTGCGTCCTCTTTCGGAAATGTGTAGGATGTTTGAATAAAGGGGTCTTCAATGCAAATTTCATGGTCTTTCAAATGTGCTTCTAGGATTTTTCTACGTTGGTCAGTTAAGGGAGGTCTTGCGCCTTTGCAACAACTAGTTTTACACTTACTACAGACAATGAAGAAGTTGTTTTGCCGTTTTTTTGATGTGTGCATAGAAGGTACTTCGTCGCTCTTAGAAGTAGGGCTCATTATCTGCAAGACTCTTTATAAGTTTTGAGTAGATAGTAATTAGAGCTTCTTTAAAGCTTGTTTTTTGAGCTTTTCTCTGAATCCTTTCTTTTATGATTTCTGATAAATTTCCAGCTTCTATTCTTTTTTGTATTATTGGAAGATACTTCTTCTCTTCTTCTGTAGCGTTTTCCCAAGCAATTCTGAAGAAGTGCTGACAGACTTGACGGGCAGTTAAACCTCGTGGATGCACAACCTTTGCGCTCAATCCATTCTCTACAATCGAGTTGAAATCTTTCACGAGGATTTCATGAGGCAAAAGCTTTGGTTTTTCATGCATCAGTCCTCTAAGTGATGCTCTTATAAAACAGCTCAAGGCTACATCCGATTTGATGCATTCCTGTTCATCCATGACTCGGATTTCGACAGCCCTTCTCTCAAAGCGAAAGATAATCCCGCGTGAGTTAACCCAATCCTTGTAAAGGAGAGACTCTTTCGCGCCGGCTTTAGCCAAGTCCAACGAGTATTTTCCGATGATTTCCTTTTCATATTGCTGGAATGAGGAGATATATTCTGGAACAACGTCACCAGTTACAGAAGGCACTTCTCTTTGATTCAGCGCGTAAAAATGCAGCCTGTTATCCACGTTCTCTCGAAGTTTCCCTTCATAAGCAGGCGATGAAGCTGCAATCGCGGGTAAATAAGCACACATGTTTGCAAGCAAATTATGCAGCAAAATTCCTTCTTCTTTAAAATAGGGTACATTCAACTGAAAACTCTGGATGTTGAGCCAACCGTGTCGTTTAAGATTAAAAACCTTGCTATAAGCCTCGTAGATTTGTCGATGACGATGCGGCCACACTCCAGTCTCTTCAAGTCTAAGCAGAGGATGCATGCCTGTCCCGAGAAGATGTGCGCCGTGTCTACTTTCTAAAAAATCAAGAAGTGTAAGAACCGCGTTTTGCATTGTTTCGTTGAATTCTTCAGGCGACTTGAAGGGCACGTTAGATCTGATTTCCATAACGTGTAACTGGATTTCTTTTCCAAAAGCAAAGTAAGGCTGTTCCACCACGTTAACAATTCTGCCATAAAAATCTTTTATTACCTTGTCTACGATGGGTAAAGCTTTCAATTCTTCATCAACTAATGAAAACTCGTGTTCGGGACCTAAGACTTCTAGTGGTTTATACGTATCAGTTCCTCTTTCATTTTACTTGTTGCCTAAAATTTGAATATAAATGTACAGTTAGTTTTAAATACGACCATTGCGATACCGAGCATTCAATCATCTGGTGTTACATGCGTGTTGGTCGTATCAAATATCGACCTACCAACAAATTTGGCTATTATGAAGCCGTCAACGTTTCTTGAAACATCAATTAAAGATTTTACTGTAAATATAAACAACGACTATCGTTATCTAAAAACAGGATACTATGTATCTTTGCACGCGGAAATCTTGGGAAGCCCAGTAATTCCTTCAAGCGAAAACATACTTGACGCAAACAGAATACCCTTACTGCTGCTTAAGGCGTCAAAAGCTGGAATTCCAACATTGCCGTTCTTAGTGACTGATTCCGTAAAACAGGTTATGTCCAGTTTTGAATTTCCAGTAGTTGTTTTCGCCGTAAATCCTTTCTCTTATGAAGGGTTCGAAATTGCGAAAAATAGGAGCGCACTCTATAGAGCCATTAAGAGTTTAGGCAGGAATTACAAATTTGCTGTTTGCGTGCAACCTCTCCTTGGTGAAATGTTTACATTTAAGTCTATATTTGGACGATGTAAGCAAGCAAAAAGTATAGAACAAATCTCAAGGAAAGTTTACGATGTTTTTGAAGTCCCAATCTGCAAATTGCATATTCAGCGCATTGGTAAAAAAGTGCACTTGTGTGGACTTCAGCCGTTAAGAAAAGAAGAACTTCTTGCAGTCGACGTGGAAATAATTTCCGAAGAGATTTCTCAACTTTCTAAAAATGGTGACTACCTGATTGGCTAATATTGCTTGCTTTGTTGAGAAATACAATTTTGCAGACTCGAACGAAGCCATGGCCCTCCAAAATTTCAAAATCGCAGCAGAAAAACAAGGACACGAATTTGACTTCTTATTTAGAAAGAACCTTAGAGAAATTCCAAAATACGATGCTGTTTTTATTAGAGCCACCACCGACCCCCTTTACACCGCTTATATAGTCTCAAAAACAGCTTGGGAACTTGGGTTGAAAGTGGTTGACGACCCGAAGTCAATACAGATATGCGGAAACAAGATTCACTTGTACTCCCTCTTCAGCAAATACGACATTCCACACATCCCAACAATTTTTCTGAACAAGGATGCGTTCAACCACAAACGAATTTTGGAGATTTTTAAAGTCTTCGGCAGACCAGTTGTGGTCAAGGCGCCGTACACAAGCTTTTCAAGGTATGTGGAGAAAGTTGCGTGTGAAACAAGCTTCCGCGAGGTTGCCAAGAGATTTTTCAGAAAGTCTGATGCTTTGACTGTGCAGAAGTTTATGCCCACAGCCTTCGATTGGAGAGTTGGAGTCTTAAATGACGAAGTTTTGTATGTATGCAAGTATATGGTGCCTAAGGGCAGATGGAAACATGGTGCCAAACGAAGAGGTAAGCCCAGTTTCATTTGGGGCCGAACAATAACTCTAAAAAGAGAAAATGCGCCCACAGAACTTAAAGAAACTGCTTTGAAAGCATGTGGAGTTATTGGACATGGACTTTATGGAGTAGATATAAAGGAAGTGGATGGCAACTATGTTGTGGTGGAAGTCAACGACAACCCAAGCATTTATGCAAGGTACGAAGACCTAAGAAATGAAGACCTGTATGGAAAAATCATAGAGTACTTAGTCAACTAGTCTTTTCTTGTTTAGTTCTTCTTCTCAGTGAAACTTGCTGCTTTGGTATCGCTTTTGCAACTGAAAACTTGTGAGCTGCAGTCTTGCCATCCAACGGGATAATAAGAGGCATAAGTTAACCATTAGATTTGACAAATGTGAGGTTAAGCCTTAAATCGATAAGTGTTTTTGTCTCATGAAAACGTGAAGCTTATGGGAATAGCCGGCGTTATCCGACGAGAATTCTCGTTTATCACAGGTAACTATCGGATACTCGTCATAAGCTGGATTATAATGGACCTCGCAATGGAAATGCCCGTTCCAAACTATCAACTCTACGTTCAAGATGTCCTAGGCGGTAGAGATTTCCCATTAGCCTTAGGAATAATAGGTCTCGCAAACTTTCTCGCAATGGCGGCCGTGGCATTTCCTGGAGGCTACTTCGCCGACAAATATGGGAGACGTTGGCTCGTCACGACTATGACCTTCGGAATGGCGTCTTCATTTCTTTTCTTTGCATTTGCCCCGTCTTGGCATTTCATCTTAATAGGGACAATAGTGCACAGCCTTTGTCTAGTTTATCAGCCAGCGTTGTTTGCGATGGTTCAGGATTCGCTTCCGCCAGAGCGTAGAGGCATGGGTTCTTCAATCATACAGATGATCCACGGTACATTCAATACTCCTGGTCCTATGATTGGAGGATTCCTTCTGCTGCAATTTGGATTGGAATGGAGCATGAGAATCATCTACTTAGTAATGACGGTTCTTTATCTAATCGCGGCAGTATGGCGGTTGAGACTGAAAGAGACGCTAACAAACGCTAAACCCATTCGCTTGAGATACTTCATCTCTTCTTATCCAGAAGCCATTAGAGAAAGTTTCAATGTGTGGAGCGTTGTGCCTAGAACGATGCTATGGCTGTTTATCGTCCAAGTTCTTATGATGTTCAGTAATTCGATTATAAACGTGATCAACACGGTATACGCAGTTGATGTGCTTGGAGTACCAAAAGAGCAGTGGTGGCTCGTCTTCATACCACTCTTACTGACTATGGTCGTTGCTTCTATCCCGGTTGGCAAAATGGTTGATAAAATTGGACCGAAAATTCCGATGACCCTCGGACCGTTCACACTTGCATTGGCCTTGTTGCTTTTTGTCAGCGGCAGCCTCATAACTTTAATGATTTCAATGTGCTTGATTGGGATGGTTCACTTGTTTGTAATGTCATCAATCATGGCGCTCTCTACAAGTCTTGTAGAACCCCAAAATAGAGGCAAAGTAAGAGGGTTCATTAACTTCATTGGATTCACAATCACTGGAGTCGGCATGCTTTTAGGTAATTACTTCTTTAATTTGGCCCCTCAGCTACCATTCTACTTGACCATAGGATTAACAGTTCCAATGACCCTCGTAATTTTGTTCCGCATTCACGAACCAGACAAGCAAGTAAGCAGTCAAAACACTAACCTTTAAAATGCGGAAGTCTCGACACTTATTTATCTAGAATTTAGAATCCTTACAATGAAAAGGGAGAAAATGACATGCTGAAAGAAACTGTTAAAGATTATGATTTTTCCAAGTGTGTGTCCGTTGATGAACTTGTCTTACAAATGGAAGAGGCTTGGGGCTTCACTGCCGGCAAACTAGCTTTGGGAGTGAAGACATTAGAGAAAATGATTAACGATGACAAGTGCGTCAAGTTTCTTTCTTTCACTGGAAACCTCGTGGCGACAGGAACTAGGGGAGTCTTAAAAGAAGTTGTGAAACGTAAGCTGGTTGACGTTATTATTACTACTTGTGGAACCCTTGACCACGACATTGCTAGATGCTGGAAAAACTACTACAAAGGCTCATTCATCATGAACGACGCTATGCTTCACAAAAAGGGCATAAATCGCTTGGGAAACGTGCTTGTTCCAAGCGACAGCTACGGCGTAATAATTGAACAGAAAATGCAAAAGCTACTCGAAAGCCTATGGAAAGAAGGGAAAAAGAACGTCTCAAGCAGTCAACTGTGCAAAGAAATTGGTCAGCGCATATGTAACGAAAGCTCAATACTCTACTGGGCGACCGAGAATGGAATACCGATTTACGTGCCAGGCATAACAGATGGTGCAGTGGGCTATCAAACGTGGCTTTTTTCACAAGACCACGATTTCAAGCTTGATTTGCTGAAGGATTCTGGAGAACTTAATGATGCAGTGTTTACTGCAAAGAAGACTGGCGCGCTAATAGTCGGTGGCGGAATATCGAAGCATCACACCATATGGTGGAACCAGTTTAGAAATGGGCTAGATTATGCTGTTTATGTTAGCACCGCTACTGAATGGGACGGCAGTCTTTCTGGGGCAAGACCACGAGAAGCAGTTTCGTGGGGAAAAATAAGCGAAAAAGCAAAACGCATAATGATCGAAGGCGACGCTTCACTGATATTGCCAATTATTGTGAGCTCGCTCATAACTAGGCTAGGACGGGCATAAAAAAATCGGCTGAAAATCAAGAAAGGCTCGGAGCTTCCATTCAGGTTTTTACTCTTTGTTAAGTGCATACGTTACGATCGTTAGAGTCATTGTTAAAAGCAACTGAGTTTAGTTTTCAGAAATCGCTAAATGCTTCCACGCTTAATCTAGAGCCACCAGGTGAAATAATTGCCTATCTCCAAGAAAGAAATAGCCAAAATGATAGATTCTACAAATGTCAAGGTGACCGCTACGAAAAACGAGATAGAAGAATTGTGTAGAGAATCCGTTCAACATGGTTTTCGCTGTGCTGTCGTTAATCCTATTTATGTAAGATTTGCCGCGGCACTCTTGAAAGGTTCAAATGTCAAAGTCTGTTCAACAGTAGGGTTCCCTTTTGGAGTTGCGTTGCCAGAGATAAAGGCTTTGGAGGCCGTTAAGGCCGTAGAAGACGGTGCAGAGGAGTTGGACATGGTCATCAATTTGAGTGCTTTGAAGTCAGGCGATTATGATGTCGTCAAGCGCGATATAGCGGCTGTTGTAGATGTAAAGCTCTCATCAAAGGATATAATTGTGAAGGTCATTATTGAGACTGCTTATTTGACAAAAAAGGAGAAGATAACTGCGTGCAAGCTTGTTAAAGAGGCTAAAGCGGACTTCGTGAAAACTTCAACCGGATTGTTCGGTAAAGGGGCAACGGTTAACGATGTCATGTTGATGCGGCAGACTGTCGGGAAAGATATGGGTGTTAAGGCGGCGGGTGGCATAAGAACCTATGTTGACGCAGTCGCGATGATTAAAGCAGGCGCAAACAGGATAGGAACAAGCACAGCCGTTCAAATAATTGAGGGGACTTCCTAAAGGCTACATTTTTTCAGGCGCAAATATTCCTATGAGGTTAAGCGCGTTTCTCAACACTAATCTTACGGCATCTGTTAAGGCTAGTCTTGCATCGCTGAGCCCTTGTGGCTCCGCTTTTATTACTGGTAACGCATTATAGAATGTGTTGAACTTGTCGGAGACGGCATTTGCGAAATCAGCAATCAAACTGGGCTTGAGAAACTCTGATGCCTCAATAAATGTGTCTGGGAAAATTGCTAGTGCCAAGATAATTTCGTGTTCTAGTTTTTCGCCTAGCAGTTCGTAAGCTGGTTTTTTGGGTTTTCTTGCCGCTTTGCGGAGGATGCTGCATGCTCTTGCATGTGTGTATTGAATGTAAGGCGCGCTGTTTTTTTCGAAGTTAAGCACTCTGTCCCACGTGAACTCGACGGGTTTGGAAGGGTCAACCTCTACCAGTGCATAGCGTACTGCGCCTATGCCAACGAAGTCTGCAATTTCTTGTTTTTCTTTTTCTGAAAGCTGAGGCGAACGCTTCGAAACCTCTTCGTAGGCTCGTTTTACTGCTTCGTCCATGACTTCGTCGAAGGTTATGAAACGTCCTCTTCGACTTGACATTTTGTAGCCCGGAAGAGTAACCAGATTATAAGCAAAGTGAAAAAAGTTGTCCGCGTGCTTGCCGTATCCCAAAGCGTGCAAGGCTATCTTCAATTGCAACTGCGCCAATGTCTGCTCCATCCCTATCACGTTAACAAGTCTGTCCGCCTTTTCAAATTTCCACAAGGTGTAAGCAATATCGCGTGTTGTGTACAATGTTGTTCCGTCAGCACGCACAAGTGTCAGCGGTGAGACTTCATGATCTTCCTTTAAACCCAGTTTTTTTCTCAAATCAAGCTCTCGCAGTACCTTTTCAGCGTCAAACTCTAAAACGCCGCCTAAACTGAATACGTACGGCATCGTCTTCAGTCGCTGCAGTACTTCTGCAACCCTATTGCTCCATACAAGGTCACTTTCCCAATCCCACGAATCATAGAAAACGTCCACACGGCTCAGCGTATCCTTAAAGCCTTGCAGGCATAGCTCGCTGACTTTTCTTATTAGTCGCTTAGCCTTTGCATTACCCTCTTCGTAGCCGCGGTTTAGCTTGTTGATTGCGTCTTCGGGGTTTTTGTCCTTGCTTATTTTCTCTAAAAGATTTTCGAAGAGTTCGGGAAATCTGTCTTTCAGCTCTGCAGCCACGGACACCCAATCATCTAGTTCTCTGTTTATCTTCGTAACTTCTTCATCTGCCTTCAATGCTTTTGCACGTTCAAGTTCCTTTTTTAGACGGTTAATTTCGACCAAGCAACTTGTGATCGTGTAAATTTTGCCCAAGAAATGGTCTGGTTTTCCCTCAGGTTTCGGTTGGCCTAGTTTTTCGTATCCGTAGGTTATGACGGATGTTTGGCGGCCTACGTCGTCAATGTAATAGTGGCGGAAGACTTCATGCCCTCTTGCTTTGAACATGCGAGCCAAGGCGTCGCCAAGCATCGGATTTCTAGCTTGTCCAATATGTAGCGGATGTAGAGGATTTGCGCTCGTGTGCTCGACAATAATTTTTAGGGGTTTTGCAACTTTGATAAAACCATACTCGGTGCCAAGTTGACTAGCCGAATTGATGGTTAAAGCAGAAAACCTGGCGAAGTTTGCGTGAAAGTTTATGTATCCGCTTCCTGCAGGGGCGGCTGTTTCGATTAAGGAAAATTCTGACTTGTTTACAGCTTTGACTATACGTTTAGCTAAGGCAATCGGTTTTTCGCCGATTTGTTTAGCAAGTTCAAAGCATAAGGAAGACGCTAGTTGACCAAACTCTGGATTCGGCGGTTTTTCCAAGGCCAAGTCTCTGACTAATATTGCAGGAAAAGCCTTCTTGAGTGCTTTCTCTAAGACATTTTGGACTTCTGTTTGAAGTGCAGCGAATGGATTTTCTGAAACCATCAACACGTTCCTCGAGTTTTTTTCAAATTCTCTAAACCTTTAAAGGGTGAAGTTCTATTTTAGCTTGAAAATACTTGGTTTGTCAAGGCGTGGACGTAGCAGTTATGAAGACCAAAATAGTCTTCTCAGAAAAATGCTTGGGTTATGGACAATATCACATCGAGGGACCCGAACGGGTTAGGCGTGCCGCAGAGATTTTGAAGAGATTTGGTTACGAGTTCATAGACCCTAAGCCTGCTTCTGACGATGACTTACTTAAAGTGCATGATATGGATTATGTTTGGAATGTAAAAAAAAATCTGGTCGAGGATCCAGACACACCTGCATACAATAACATTTACGAATTTGCGAGACTTTCGGCTGGCGGCGCCATATTGGCGGCTGAGACTAGCGGATTTTCTATTATGCGTCCACCAGGACACCATACTGGGAGAAACGGCGCAGCGCTCGGAGCATACACTAGAGGATTCTGCTACTTCAACAACGTCGCGATTGCCGTGAAATATTTGAACAAGTCTACGTTGATTTTGGACATTGACGGTCATCATGGAAATGGCACGCAAGAAATCTTCTTAGGAGACGAGAAAGTGACGTACGTTTCTTTGCACAGACATCCGAACTATCCAGGCACAGGGACAGTCACCGAAGGCAATTGTCTAAATTTCCCCTTGTATCCAGACTGCGGAGATCAAGTGCATGCAAAAACCCTCGATAAGGCGTTGAGCTCGATTAACGTGGAAGATTTCGAAGTGATTGCAGTTTCAGCCGGTTTTGACACCCATGCAGGAGATTTAGCCAGCTTAGGGTTGACTGAGAACGGTTATAAAGAGATTGGAAAAAGAATCGACAAACTAGGCAAGCCCACGTTTTTTGTGTTGGAAGGCGGATATCAAGGCGAAAACTTAGGAAAGGACATAAACGCACTACTGAAGGCTTACGAAACTAAAAGTGACGCTTAACTAATACAGATAAATTTATTCACATAGAATTTGAACAGAAATCCAATCTAAATACTAGAATGGCTGGATGTTTCATAGACTAGAGAAGCAACAATGCACGAGGCTGCAAGACAGAAGGCTAAGTAACAGCAATCATGGTGAATTTTCCTTCAATTGTTTGATGATTCTGCAGATTTTTGCGGGGTCGTTTGAGGAAAATACGAACTCTCTTCCCTTTCGTGGTATTATCTTCACGGCATTGCCAAATGATGTTGTGTAAGCCCAAGAACCGTCTACACCGCATCTAATACCAACGCCGCCGTATCTCCCAAATGATGCTTTCGTTGGTTCGCATGATACTATATCTTCTAGAGGGATTGATCTACGATTGAAAATGCCATAGCTGACAAGAAGGCTCTTACTATTGACCTCAATTTCTATGCCCCTATAATTCCAAAACAAGAGCAGCAATGACGCCGTCAGACCAGAAGGCAGGACAACCCAAAAGGGATTTTGAAAGGCAAAACCGTTCACGACAAGTGTCAGCAATATGACTAGAGCAAGCAGGCAAACAAGGCTCACAAGAATTTTCACGAATATCCCAGCAGAGACCCATTCCTCATAAATAAAGAATCTCATAGCAATTATAGTAATTTAGACCGTTTTCAATTAATCTTTCGGATAGTGATAGGACTTGATCAAAGAGTATTTAGCGGGCCCGCTGGGATTTGAACCCAGGATCTCCGGCTCCGCAGGCCAGTGTCCTAATCCAGCCTAGACTACGGGCCCACAAAAACAGATTCTAGTCATAATCATAAAAGGGTTTTTAATGCTCTTTCCAACGCATCAATCACATTTTGTTTGCCCATCGCTAGGATATATGGACCCAGTCTTGGTCCTTGCGGCACACCAATAAGAATTGCGTAGATGGTTTTGAAGAAGGCCCCCGGTTGCACACCATGGCTCTTGGCAGTGTTAAATATAGCGTTTTGTATTCTTTCCGCTTCATTTTCGACTTTCAGAATCTCAATCAGCTCTATCATGGTCTCTTTTTCTTCATCACTTAGACTTATTTCCGTCTCTTTAATCTCTTCAAAGTCCCTTATCCAATTAAATGCATATCCAACGCGCTTCTTTAAGCCTTCATCAAGCGTCTGGTCTTTCTGCAGATAGCCATAACTCTGAAGTTTTTCGACGATGAACTCTTCTTCGCGGCCCTTTGGCGCCATCTTAGCCAAAGAAGTCAACAGATTGTATGGCACGTGAAGGCTTGGGTTTGAGGGAGGCTTCAGAGCCCAGCAATACTCATATAAACCACGAAGCTTAGCCAGCTCTCTCCCATCCTTCAGCGTCTTTGTTCCGAAGTAAACGTCCTCTAAATAGTCCATCTCATTCATGTAGGAAGGAATGTCCGTAACATCCAAAGTGCGGGTCCCAACAAACCGCTTCAACATAAGCAAAAGCAACGATTGTGGAGAGCCATAGCTGAACCAAACTTGAGGGGTGAAAACGTTGCCAGCCGATTTTGAAATCTTCCTTCCACTCTTGTCTAGAAACATCTCATACTTCGCGTGCGAAGGAGGCTCATAACAAAGTATTTCACGACAAATCCTATCATTTATTCGGACAGAATCAGCAATATCCTTGCCATATGCTTCAAACCTAATATCAAGAGCCTTCCACCTAGCAGCAAATTCTCCCTTCCAAGTCAACTTGCCCTCGCCTTTAGTCACGTCAGTCTCACCTTTGAAGCCGCATCCTTCAATCCATCTGCCCTTAATCTCCATGCCTTCACAAACATAGAGAACCTTATTCTCTTTAGAAAGAAACTCTAGTGCTTTAGTTGTGTATACGCGTCCACAGTTTTCGCATATCGAAAAGTACGGCAGAACCTCCGTATATCGTTCCTGTCCCACCTCTTCCTTAACTATTTCGCCAACTCTCTTTGCATTCAAGAGGAGTGCCCGAATTTCCTCGTTCAGCATTCCTCTTTCATACACATCTCTTGCAGACATGTACTGATACTTTATTCCGCATTTGTCTAAAGCCTCAAGCAACAGTGAACTCATATGCTTGCCGTAACTTTCATGACATCCAAAAGGGTCTGGAATACTCGAAACAGGAAAACCCAAATACTTCTCTAGCGACTTTGGCAACCCAGCAGGAACTTTGCGTAATCCGTCCTTGTCATCACAGAATGCAATCAATTCTGAATTGTAACCTTGCTCCATCAAAGCCAACGTGACTGCATATGAGCGGGCAGCATCACCTAAACTCCCAATGTGAGGGAAACCAGAAGCCCCTAGACCCATCTCGGTTCTTATCAAATCTAAGCTTCTGCCCAGCTTCCGCTCCCTTCCAACCATCTTTGCAGCCATCTTGTCATACCACGTACCTCGACCAATTGTTTTATCAGTCATACCATGTCTAACCTCCCCAACATTAAACAAGACACAAAACAAAAAAGGTTTTTAAATTGAAGCCTATTTCCGTTTTAGCGCTGCTGCGATGGCTAAAGCTGCTAGCACAAGCAGTATTACTGCTAGCGCATAGAGCGAGTTAGACGTATACGCATACAAGAACCATGAACCGCCCAGCGCCACCATCAACAGACCCCATGCAAACGTGCTGAACGGCCCACGTTCATACTTCTGTGGATTTGAAGCTCTGATTCCAGACAAACCTATAGTCCAACAGCCAGAAAGTAAAAGGATCAATGGCGCAATCAAAGTCCAGTCAATCAGATTTATTGCGCATACTATTATGCTAATCACAATTATTATTAGAAAAACACCAAAGGAAAGCAATCCCAGTTTCTCGCCCACAGCCATCCTACGCGCACCTTACTGGATTTTCTCTCCGCATTCGGGACAGAACTTCGAAGTAGAAGGTACCGGATGACCGCATTTCGGGCATTTAGTGGTCCCCGCCGCTGGTGGTGTAAGTTGCGCTCCACATTCTGCGCAGAACTTTGACGTTGCAGGAACCTTCGCATTGCATTTTGGACAAATCACCAAAGCTGCTGCAGGCGCCTGCGCCGGACCAGTAGGCGTCATTACCTGAGGTATAAGCACCATGCCAGTTCCCAAACCTGCTCCAGACGATTTTCCAAGCTCTTCGGCAGCCTTCTTCACAGTCTCCATACGCAACACTTCTTCCGGTGCGGCCCTCCCAGTTCGAAGCCAGAAAAGCCGTTCGCGATATTCTGGCGTGGTGTCTATCCCTTCAAAGCGTAAGTCTGTCAATTCTAAGCCTAGCCGTTTAAAGTAGTCTATGAGAGCATTTTTTACGATCATCGAAGTTTCATCAAGCCTCGTGAAGACAGTAATCAGATCGTAGTGTGAAAGCTCATCGATCATCTTTTCGTTCAAAAAGCCTCGGAGAAAATCGTTAACGTTCCCGGTCGCGTAAGCATTTTGCCCCCCGACAACTTCATTCACAAACAACTGTGGGTTTTCAATCTTGAACCAAAATGAGCCATGAACCTGAAGGGGGGCAAGCTCTGTAGTTTGAGCGCGTGTTCCATACTTCCCAGCAAAAACCTTTGAGGAAACGAAGATCACTGTTGCCTTGAAAGGCTTTTCTCCGAAACCGGTAATTCGTGTAAGCAGCCCAGTTACCAAAGGAAGATTGAGCGTTGTTAATGTGTGTCTTCCAGGACCGAAAACGTCGTATGCTTTGCCATCTCTGAAAAACACTGCAGTTTCGTATTCATGCACTATTAGCTGGGCGCCCCAAGTGATTTCCTCATTGGGATACCGCCATACAATGTCTTCTGCGCCCGGGTTTTTCCACTCTATGACTTGCGGCATTTCAACTCACTCCTAATATTACTTCTCCTCTCTTATCAAAGGTTTCCTCGAGAGCCTCTAAAGTCTCAGTTAAATGTTGGATTCGGTCTTTCGCCTTTTTGATGTCTTGCTTCATAACCTCAGCTTTAAACGTGTTAACTTCGCTGGCTAGGTTTTCAACATCATCAACTAGCTGGTTGTCAAAATTAATCATTTCATCAAGGTTTTCCTCTTTTACTTTCACTATGTTGAAGAAGCCGGTATAACCATATGATGCATGATTCACTTTTTCAGCTATGCGGTCAACTTTTGCTACGAGCCGATCCATGTTCGTCAAGACTTCGAACAATCTGCGGTCTGACAGCTCTTGGAAAACATCTTTGAGGTCACTTTTTGCTTCTGAAAGTTTTCTGTATAAATGGTTTCGAATAAGCTTGTCTGATTCTCTACGAAGTTCTTTCTCTTTATAACCGCGGAAACCCGGAATCTCTGCGAGGATTCGCTCAGAGAAGCGCATCTGCTTTTTCGCTTTCTCATAAAAATCTTTTTTCTCGCTCAAAAGCTATTCCTCATGTCTATTTTCCGTTTTTATAAATGCAATTCAGTTGCTTTTAAAGTTTCGTCAGAACATTCCAAACCCTGCTGACGGAATGTCACCTTTTATGGTTGTTCCGGTGGCACCATCCATTAGCAGTTGGTAAGTCTTTCCTTTGTACCCGTATTTTACAAACCATATAGGAGCATGCAAATAAACTACTTGTTTTATATCCATTTCATTTTTCATTTCAACTATTTTGTCAACATCTTGCTGGACTAAATAACGATGATGCTCCTCGATTTGCTGCTTCGCAAGTTCCACAGTCTGATTCCTGTCAATTTCGCTATTCAAGACCTTCGCAAAGGCTTCTATCTTTCTGAAGTCATAGGGAATTTTTCCTTTTAATGGAACATCATATTCCCTTGTTGGAAACTCCGAAGCTTTCCTCGCCAGGACAAGCCAATCATACTTTTTTTCGATTTTTCCTTCCTTAACAACAGGCGGTGCTATACGTTCGAATATTCCCTTATAATTACTCCTCACTTCTATTGACACAATCCAAAAAGGCAAGTAAATCAAAGTTTTTTCTTCAACTCTTGATTTCTTGGCAAGATCTGAAGGCTTAAGAAAACCTGCAAGCATCCAATTTTTGATGGGTTCGTCAATTTGTGCTGGGTCGTATCTGTTCAATAACATGGAGTGTTCGAATGTGAACGCTTTTCCGGTTTCTATAACGGTTGTGTAGCCGCAGTATTTGCATGTTGCTACTATTTCGCCAGGCTTAAAATCTATCGGTGCCCCGCAATTGGAACATCTTATTTCTTGAACTATTGACATCGGGCTACTCCTTTGGCTTCTCTCTCCTCGTTATTTCCCTTGCCACAATGACCCCAGATGCCGAAGCTTGAACCAGCCCTCTTGTAACGCCAGCTCCGTCACCGATGGTAAACAAGTTCTTAATTTTTGTTTCCAAGCCATTGCTCAGTTGAAGTCTCGATGAGTAGAACTTTACTTCTATGCCATAAAGAAGAGTGTCCCTCGAATGAATGCCCGGCGCGATTTTATCCAATGCTTGGAGCATTTCTCTTATATCGGCTAAATAGCGATATGGTAAAACGAAGCTCAAATCACCTGGCGTAGCATTTTTCAGCGTTGGAATTACCACGCTTCGAGCAATCCTCTCAAGCGTTGACCTTCGTCCAGATTCTAGATCACCTAAACGCTGAATTATTACTCCTCCGCTGAGAAGATTTGAGAGTCTGGCAACATATTTGCCGTAAGCTATCGGCTCCTTGAACGGTTCAGTGAAGGACGTACTAACCAAAACGGCAAAGTTCGTATTCTCTGTCTTCCTCTCAGCGTAGCTTTGACCGTTAACAGTCAAAACCCCATCATAGGACTCTGTTATTACCTCACCGTAGGGCGCAACGCAAAAAGTGCGCATTTGATCATCAAAAGACTTTGAATAGTAAATGAGTTTTGGTTCGTAAAGAACGTTTGTCAATTCTTCCATAACAGAGGCTAAAACCTCGACCCTTATTCCAACATCAACTGGGTTATTGAGCGTTTTTAGACCTAAGGCTTGTGCTTCTGATTGAAGCCATTCAGCTCCGCTTCTCCCCGGCGCAACAATAACGTATTTACTTAAGAATTTCTCACCGTTTACAGTTGCAACGCCTTCAACAGTGTTATTCTTGACTATGAGCCCTTTAACGTCGGTTTTTGGTCTAATTTCAGCCTTGTCATTCAGTTCTTGGCGCATTTTCCGAAGAGTTTCAGCACATCTCTCTGTTCCCATGTGACGAATTTTTTGGCGAACAAGTTTCAGACCAGCTAAGGATGCCTTTCGTTCAATTTGCTCTACCTTTTCGACGTCTCCTCCATAAACATGGTTAGTTGCGCCAAATTTCAAATAGACATCATCAACATATTTCACAAGGCTCTCAAGCTCACTCGTTGAAACGTATTGACTAAGCCAACCGCCCACTTCAGTAGACAATGTAAGTTTCCCATCGCTGAAGGCTCCCGCACCGCCCCACCCAGACAAAAGTGAACATGGATCGCAGTGAACACACTCGAATCCCCGGCTTGCAGGACATTTTCGCTGATTTATGTCTTGTCCCCTGTCCAACATAAGAACGCTCAAACCGGTCTTTTCTGTTAGTTCGAGGGCTGAGAATATCCCTGCTGGACCAGCTCCAACGATTATTACGTCGTACTTCAAAGGATATATTCCCCTGAAACCCAAAACTACATGTAACAACTAGCATATATTTTTAGCGAGCAAATTAGTGTGGAAATTTGTTTTAGTCTTCAGAAAAGCGTTCACTTATGTAAAGGTACTAGACATAGAAACCTTACAGTTCTTTCCCCTTTGTTCTTAAGCTGGTGCTTCTCGTTTGGAAGAATAAAAACAACATCGCCGGCCTTAAACTTCTTTTCTCCTTCCTCGCTAGCCACAAATCCTTCGCCTTCCAAGATGAAGACTTCATGCTCCCAAGGGTGACTGTGAAAGGGGCTATGTCCTTTTGGTTCCATTTCAAAAAGTCTCATCGCAAAGTTGGGGGCACCCATCTCCTTCGTTATAAGCCACCGCACTTTCAGATTTGAGGCTCCTTCTTCCGCGTTCTTTGCATCAATATCTTGATGAGGGAATATTTTCATTTAATACGCCTCCTACATGGAGAACATAAGCTAGTCTTTTATTGCTTCCAAGAGGCTCATTACGTTCCATAGTTTTACTCTTGTGTAAGGTGGCATGTTTGGATCCTGTAAAATCTCGTCCAAGATTGATATTGCATTTGAGGCTCTAACGGCTGGTGTGTACTCGTTTGTCTGTAAGACACCTATGGAGTCTTTCGCAGCTCGTCTAATGTTTCTTGGTGTGGTGTTATCTTCAGAAACTACGCCAAGTACACTAACTGCTTGCCCTATTCTCTCCTCATACTCCTCCAATTTCTTTTTCCTAACCATATTTGCCACCCGCAAGTAATCTCGTAATCTTGTTATATAGGTTTTCATACCTATTTACTTTGGGGTTTTAAAACTTGTCACGAAAAGAGGATGATAAACACATTAAGCGAATGGCTGACCTGCTACGCCAAGGTTCGACCCTGACAGACTTATCTTGCCCTGCATGCGCATCTCCACTTTTCAAGTTAAAAGATGGAATGCTCTGGTGTGCGAAATGCGAAAAGAAAGTTTTAGTGGTAAAAGAAGGGGAAGAACCGACGAAAATAACAAGCTTTATGGCTCTGGAAAACCTTGAAGCAACGCTCTTGACCAAAGTGCAAGAGATACAAAATAGAATCCAGGGCACACAAAACATTGAAGAGCTGCAAAAACTGAGCACAGTACTCTCAGAACTGCTAGAAAACCTTGAAAAAGTAAGAAAAATCAAAAGAGCTTAGCTGGAGACTTTCGAATGCTCGGTCTCTACGAAAACTTCCCAAAAAACCCTCACAGAACTGTACATTTTGACACTTTAATTTCAAGCAAGAGACTTCAAGATGTATTGATACAAATATTTTATCATCTGATCAGTCAAAGCTTAGACATAGAAGAGGTCGCAAATCCATCAATACCACGATGCACCGTTTTTTTCGAGTTTGGAATAGGTGAAGTTAACAACTTCAACTTCATAGACCATAAAGAAAAAGATAGAGTACTAAAGACGATACAGAAAAAATCCTTCCAAATCATGGATTTTCTCTGTTCAATTAGATATTATAAGATGCGTAACGGAAGGAAAACTCCATTAAGGTTCGATTATTACATGTTACGCTTTATTTTTGACAAAAACACAATGGATATACAAGTTTTCCATGAAAGAGGCCCAATGTACATATCACCAGAAGATGTAATTAGGTTCATTGGTAATAGAATCAACGAGAAGTTTTCTAAGAGAATATTAAGGGCTTCGGAAGTCTATTAGCATGCTTTTTCCAGAAACCCAAGAACGACAGTCATGATTTCATCAGCAACTTCCTTCTTGGACTTGTTTCCATCCACGTTAACGAGCTCACCGTTTTCAACAAATCTTACATAGACTTCACGTACTTTACGTTGTGTCTTCAAATTTTCCATTACTGATTTTTTGCGCTTTAGCCTACCAATGACAATTTCAGGGTCCACATCGATGAAAATTGCCAGGTCGGGGTGCAACGCATGCTCATTTAGTTTCTGGATCCATTCCAGGTTAAGACCGGTCGCTCCCTGATAGGCTAAGGAAGAATATAGGTAACGATCAGAAATCACAAGTTTTCCTCTTTTCACAGCCGGGAGAATCACATTTTCTACATGTTCAAACCGGTCTGCTGCAAATAGTAATGATTCAACGACGCTTGAGAGGCGTTTTTTGTTATGTAAACAGTATTTTTTGATGAATCTGCCAACTTTGCCGTTGCTGGGCTCAGCTGTATAGACAGCAGCATAGTTCTCCTTTAATTTTCTAACAAGCAACCTAGCTTGTGTAGTTTTTCCGCAACCGTCCAGTCCCTCGACGCAGATGAAGAAGCCCTTCTTTTTCATCTTGCCATTCTCCGTGAGATCTTTGCATTAGAGATTATAAGAGTAACATGCATTAATAATTGTTTGATAAGCGCGGAGAAGTTGCTGATGCCCAGAGACTATTGGGGAGAAATAAAAGACCCAGTTCACGGATACGTTTACATAACGGAAAGCGAAAAAGAGATAATCGATTCTTATCCAGTTCAGAGATTGCGAAGACTACGCCAGCTCGCAGGCGCTGAATACGTTTATCCAGGTGCAAACCATACACGTTTCGAACATTCAATTGGTGTCATGTACTTAGCTGGCAGAGTTACAGAAAACCCAAACATTCTTCAGCGCATAAGCGAAGAAGACGCAGAAATGGTTAAGATAGCAGCGTTGCTCCATGACGTTGGACATGGCCCATTCTCACATGTTTTTGAACATCTGCTCATTAAAGAACTAGATAAAACACATGAAGACATCACAGCATGGCTAATTGGAAGAGGGGAATTGAAAGAATTACTGAGCAAGTTCGGTTACAAGCCTGAAGACGTTGGAAAACTAGCGATAGGAAAACTGCAAACGCGCAAGAAGACCTTCGTAAACCAAATAATAAGCAGCGCCGTTGATGTAGACAAACTAGACTTCATTGTGCGGGACACCCATCACACTGGCGCGGAATATGGTTACATTGACATCTTTCGATTAATTCATGCCCTAGACGTGTTGGATGAAAACCTAGTAATAGACTTGGGTGCTTTATCTGCCCTTGAATCTCTTATAATAGCGAGAATAGAGTCCTTCAAAAGCATATACTTCCACCGCGTCGGACGAGCGGCGCAAATAATGCTGGCCATGGCTATGGAGAAAGCAAACGAAGAGCTGAGATTAACAGACTTCAAGACCTCAGAGGAATATCTAGCGATGGACGACAGCACCGTATGGACGGCTTTAAAAAACTGTAAGAAATCAAGCGCGATAATAAGAAATCTGGAAAGGCGAAGAATGCTGAAATGCGCCTATGAACGAACCTTCTACGAAAAAGACACCATGGTCTCAAACATTTTCAGTCGTGAGACCTACAGAAAGCAGCTCCAAACTGAAATAGCAAAGGAGGCTAGAGTAGAAGCAGATGTTGTGATAATTGATGTGCCAACAGTCCCTTCAGTGCCATATCATCATTCAGTCCTAATGGAATCAATGGAAATCCCAGTATTCATTAAAACACAAGAAGGCAACAGAATTCCGCGACGCCTAAGCGAATTCTCGAAAATCTTTGAAACTCTGAAGGGCTTCATTAACATATTACGTGTTTACACAGATGAGGAAAACCGTGAAAGAGTCGGCAATGCGGCAGCAAAGATCCTAGGCCGCGTTCCTTCAACGGTAGAAATATCTTATTGATGTGCTTAAAATGCCTAAGACAAAATTAAAAGGGCGAGCAATTGTTGAAGGGCGATGCAAAGCTGAGGCTCTTGTTTCTGCAAAACCCATAAGTTTCTTAGGGGGAGTTGACCCAGCCGATGGCAAAATAATTGAGAAGGGTCATGACCTGTGCGGAGAATGCGTAAAAGATAAGATTTTATGCTTTCCACATGGACACGGCTCAACAGTTGGTAGTTACGTGCTATATTCTTTAGCCAAGAAACACTTGGCACCAAAAGCGATAATCAATCAAAAAGCTGACCCCGTTGTGGTGGTTGGAGCAATAATAGCGAATATCCCCATGATTGACCAGATAGACACTACGCAGCTCAAAACTGGCGATGTGGTTGAGGTTGACGCTTGTGATGGGTTTGTCAAGATTTTGAAGAGAAAGGTGAGTTAGCAAGAATGTATTTGACGGAAGAGGAAGAGCGTATCTATGAAGGCGAGCTTGGCTGGGCAAACCAAATATGCATGAAAATACTTGCCCGCCTCGGTGAGCTGTTCAACGCTACGAAACTCATCCCTATAAGCTGGGCGCACGGTTCTGGGGTCTCCTATAAAACGTTAGGTGACGCGCCAATAGCATTTCTGGAAGCATTGGCAAGCGCAGGCGGAAAAGCCAAAGTTAAGGCAACTCTGAATCCACAAAGTTTCGATAGCGAATATATAGGCAGAAATGTCGGTAAAAGTATCCGTCAGAAACAGTTGAATGTTCTTGCCCAATTTGAAAAAATGGGTTTTACGGAGTCTTTATCGTGTACACCCTACTATCTAGAAAGGCCGAAAAAGGGCTCCCATATGGCTTGGGCTGAATCCTCAGCCGTGGTTTACGCCAATTCTGTCCTCGGAGCATGGACGAACCGTGAAGGTGGACCAAGCGCGCTCGCCGCTGCAATCGTTGGGAAGACGCCAAACCATGGAATCCACAAGGCTGAGAATAGGCAGCCGAAAGCTCTGGTCAAACTGGAAGCCAAACTCAAAAATGAAATCGAATTCGGTGCGTTAGGTGCCTATTTGGGCACGATTTTGGAGGATAAGATCCCGATAATTCAGGGCTTGAGCAATGTTTCTAACGATAATTTGAAACAGTTGTGCGCTGCAATTGCCACAACGGGCATGGTTAACATGTTTCACTTCGGCAACGTCTCTAAGAAATTAGGCGCGGTTGAAAAGGTGAGTATAGAAGCCAGAAACATAAAACATACGGTGGAGAGCCTTACTACTGCTTCAAAGTCAAAAAATCCTGACTTGGTCTTCTTGGGTTGCCCCCACTGTTCTCTAAGCGAAATCAAGCAAATTGCGAACCAGATAGGCGACAGGAAAATCAGAAGCGGAGTGAAATGCTGGATTTGCACTTCGCGCTACATAAGAGAAAAAGCAAAAGGACATGTGGAAAAAATCGAAAAAAGCGGATGCCATGTGATTACGGACACTTGTGCGGTAGTCACTTGGACTGAACAGCTTGGAATAAAAGTGATAATGACAAACTCTGCAAAGACCGCTCACTATGCACCAACATTAAACAAGGCAGAAACAATATTTGCGCCACTTAAAGAGTGTTTGAAAGCAGCTTTAAAGGGATAAGGTTTATTGGAGTGAAAACTAATTTTGCATAATGCTCTGGCACCTTGGAGCTCCGGTAGTATAGCCCGGTCAAGTATTCCGGCCTTTCGAGCCGAAGACGCGGGTCCGAATCCCGCCCGGAGCACTTTTTTCTTGAGCTCAAAACTCATATACCAGCAGCGTCTATGGAATATTCTTCAAACCATAAAGGAGAATGGCAAATGACGGAAACGATGCAATTAGACTATAAAAAACTGCTGGGGAAAGTAAAGGATCTGTTGGTTTTCCAGTCTGCAGAATTCATTATTCACTGGGACATGGAAACGATGATGCCGCCTAAAGCAATTAAGCTGCGAAGCCAACAATTCGCCCTACTCAGTCGCATTGAACACAAAATGAGTACCAACCCAGAAATGGGCACTTTATTGGATAGAATTATGCGCAACCCTAAATATGACAAGTTGAATGAAATTCAAAAGAGAAACATATACCTGATAAAGAAGAATTATGATGAACAAACGAAGCTCCCTGAAGAACTTGTGGCGGAGATCGCAAAACAAAGAGCCATAACAGTGGACATATGGAAGAAAGCTAAAGCAGCCAAAAATTTCTCCGTGTTCAAGCCGGAACTTGAAAAGCTCACTGAATTGCAGAAGAAGGCTGCGGAAATCCTAATGAAAGTAAAAGAAACAGCAACACCCTACGATGCTTTAATAGATATTTATGAACCAAAAATGACGGCTGAAACGATAAACAAGGTTTTTAATGAATTAAGAGAGGGCCTAATCTCAATCTTGAAGAAATGCCAAGCCGCCCAAAAACAGCCAGACATGAGGGTGCTCAAACACAAAATCCCAATAGAAACACAACGTCAAATCGCCAAAGCCCTCGCCGAAGCTGTCGGATACGACGTGACATCGAAGGAAGCTGGAGGAAGAATAGACGAAACAGAACACCCGTTTACATCGGGCTTTTATGACGATGTGAGAATAACAACACACTACTACGAAAATAGTTTTACATCATCAATCTTCTCAGTGCTACACGAGGCTGGACACGCTATCTACGAACAAAATCTAAATCCAGAGTGGATGTACCAACCCGTTGGCACAGCCTGCTCTTCAGGCTTGCACGAATCACAATCACGGTTCATAGAAAACATAATCGGTCGTTCTCGCGAATTCTGGATTTACTTCCTTCCAAAACTAAAAAAGATTGCGAACAAAACTCTTAAAGATGTAGAGTTAGATCACTTCGTCCACGCTATAAACCATGTCAAGCCATCCAAGATCCGCGTAGAAGCAGACGAAGTCACATACGGATTGCACATCATAATAAGATTCAACATAGAACGAGACCTGCTAGCAGACAAAATAACGGTAAAAGAACTCCCAGAAATATGGAACCAAAAATACAAAGAATACTTGGGCATAAGAATTGACAATGACTCAGAAGGAGTGATGCAAGATACCCACTGGGCAAGCGGTGCATATGGGTATTTCCCAACCTACGCCTTAGGCAACATTTACAGTGGACAAATACTCGCAACTATGGAAAAATACCTGCCGCACTGGCGACAACAACTCTTGAAAGGTAACTTCAAAAACGTAAAAGAATGGTTGGTCAAAAATGTTCACAGCCGAGGAAACCTCTATGACCCCGCAGATCTAACCAGAAAAATCACAAAAGAAAAGCTAGGCGTCAAACCCTACTTAAACTATCTGAACGATAAATACTCCAAACTATATGACTTCTAATCATTCTCTCCTTTTCAACAAGAATTTTTTCAAAAGTTCATAAACCTGTAATCCTATTCCCGCCAAAAAACCGGCTATTGCAAGGTATACCCCTGCCCAACCAACCGTCCCATCGTAATAGTTAGCACCATACAAGAACAGAATCACACCTAGTATAATCACACCTAAATACATCAAATCTTTCCACGACATTCAAATCGCTCCGTAAACTGAATTCAAGCCATTTAGGATTTCAAAGTATATAGACTTACCGATATAAAAGTGAGAAACGCAGGGCAAAGCAACGAACGCAAAACAAAAACACCGTCGGAAAACAAAGCTATTATCCGACAACTTCATGCACAATCTACGTTTATCTTTATTACGACCTTTCCAAATCCGACAATCTTATATACAAGTCCCTCTCTGATATGCCTATTGGTGACAAAATGTCGGGTAACAACGGCAAAAAACCTGACACTCGTGAACAACTTATCAAAATGCTCACAAAAGCTGGCAAAAAAGAAATTGAATCCCGTGTCCTTTCAAGGAAGAAATCGACAAAACCTACAATTTCTGGAACAGCAAAAGTTCTAGACATACATAGAGACACCCTTTACACATGGTTGAGAGAGTTTGATGTCGATTTCAAACAGATTTCAGATGCTCTACCGACAACAATATCACAAGAAATTGTCGAAACGAACACAAGTGTGTACCTGATTGGGGAAGCACTTGTCGGGGAAGGAAACGATGTTGCACACATTGACCTCCTGATAGGCGACAAAAAAGGGCCTGTCGGAGAAGCATTCGCTTCTGGTTTATCGAACCTTTCCGTCGGTCACACACCGTTGCTAGCAGTTATAAGACCCAATCTTCCGCCTAAGCCACATACCTTGCTCGTTCCGAAGGTTACAGTCAAGAACCTTGACGACGCAGGCAAGATTTTTGGTCCTGCACAAGCTGCCGTAGCGAAGGCCGTCGCGGACGCCGTTGAAGAAGGGATGATACCTAAAGACAAAGTAGATGATTGGGTTATAGTATGCAGTGTTTTTGTACATCCTGAAGCGAGCGATTACCGAAAGATTTACCATTATAATTATGGAGCAACCAAGTTAGCATTGAAAAGAGCCTTGTCAAAATATCCGACACTGGAGAAGATTTTCTACGACAAAGACAGAGCCAAACACCCAATAATGGGATTCAAAGTCCCACGTTTATGGAGACCACCCTATTTGCAGATTTCGCTTGACATACCAGAACTTGAAAGAATAAAGAAGATCATAGCACAAATTCCTGGAAGCGACCGAATCATAATGGAAGCTGGAACACCCCTAATCAAAAGGTACGGAACAAAAGTGATAAACGACCTGAGGCAAGTAGCTAAAGACATGTTTGTTGTTGCAGATTTGAAAACCTTAGACGTCGGCAAAGTTGAGGTTGACGTTGCATATGAAGAAACAGCAGACGCTGTCGTCGCCGCTGGACTGGCGCCAGTTGAAACACTTGACTCATTTATCCACGAAGCAAAGCGACTTGGAATATATGCCTTCGTAGACATGTTAAACGTGGAGGATTGCATCGAGAAACTAAAAATGCTGAAGGAATTTCCTGATGTTGTAATTCTACACAGAGGAATAGACCAAGAAACAGGAAGAACAATAGGATTAGACTTAATACAGGAACTGCGGCGCAGCTTCAAAGACAAGCGATTTTTAATTGCTGTAGCCGGAGGAATAGTACCTGAAACGGCAAGAGAAGCCTTGGAAGGAGGCGCCAATATAGTAATCATCGGAAGGTACGTGACCCAATCAAAGGATGTTGAAAGGGCCGTAAGAGATTTCCTCGAGTTAACACCTGTGATGCGAGAAGATGTAGATCTGTTCAGAGTTCACGTAGAATAAAAGAAACATTGATGCTTGAACAAATTCTCTTTTTCTTCTTAAATTCCGTATAAGAACTGTAGAATTCAATCTTGCACTAAAAATAAACTTATCAATCAATTTCGAATTTGACTATCGAATTCCTCTGTCTAGTGAATCACCCAAGTTTTGATAAACCCTTAATAGAGAGAGATTCAACTTTCATAACACCATTAGGGAGTTAGTCATTAATGGCAAAGTTCAAAGTAATCATATCAGATCCAGAAACGGGAACGTCAAAAGCTGTCGAACTCGAAGAAACGCGTGCCATCCCTTTAATAGGAAGGAAAGTAGGAGAAGTGATAGACGGATCAATAGTGGGTCTCGCGGGGTATAAGGCGCAAATAATGGGCGGTTCTGACAAAGATGGATTCCCGATGAGACCAAGCGTTCATGGCGGTGTTCGCCGAAAAGTGATATTAAGCGGAGGAACAGGCTTCAAACCTCAAGATGGAGGAGCGAGAAGACGCAAAACAATTCGGGGAAATGTAATAACAGACGAGATTGTGCAAATAAACACCAAAATTGTGGAGAAACCGAAGAAGCCTAAAGAAAGCAAAAAGACAAAAGAGAAGACTGAAGAGACAGAGACTCAAACTAAGTAGCAAACAAGGCTCGACAAGGACTTAACCTTTATTAACTCCGACAATTTAATCCTTCAATAATTTGTAGATATTTATGGAAAATTGAGAAATGAGCAGCAAAAAACGTACATCATTACCGAAGCAACCTGAAGTTAACATTGGCACTATAGGTCATGTGGATCATGGCAAAACAACCTTAGTGCAAGCGTTGACAGGTATATGGGCGTCAAGGCACAGTGAGGAAATGAAGAGAGGCATAACAATAAAGTTGGGCTACGCAGACATGGCAATTTACAAATGCCTCAAATGTGAATCGCCGAAAAACTATTCCACAGAACCCAGTTGCCCCAATTGTGGTTCGAAAACAACTTTTGTTCGAGCAGTCAGCTTTGTGGATGCACCAGGTCACGAAGCGTTAATGGCTACAATGCTTTCAGGAGCAGCGATAATGGATGGCGCAATACTTGTCATAGCAGCAGACGAGTTGTGCCCACAACCACAAACGAGAGAACATTTAGCTGCTGCAGAAATTATTGGTATAAAAAAAATCGTTATTGTACAAAACAAGATTGATATCGTTGACGAAGCAAGGGCACAGGAAAGCCATAAGGAAATCAAAAACTTTGTCGTCGGAACGATTGCCGAAAATGCGCCTATAATCCCTGTTTCAGCGCAACACGAAGTCAACATAGATGTTCTCATTCAAGCCATGGAAGAATTTATACCGACACCAAAAAGGGATGAGACTAGACCTCCGTTAATGTATGTGGTTCGCTCATTTGACGTTAACAAGCCAGGCACTTCCCTCGAAAAGTTAGAGGGAGGAGTAATTGGGGGCACAATATTTCAGGGCAGGTTTGCGATTGGTGAAGAGATAGAGATTCGACCAGGAATAGCTGCAGAAAAAGAGGGAAAAAGCGCCCATAACTCTCTATTTAGCGAGATCGTCAGCCTATATGCGGGCGGGAAAAAAGTAAACGAAGCCTATTGCGGCGGATTAGTAGGTGTAGGAACTCTCCTGGATCCATCATTTTCGAAAGCCGACGGTCTAACGGGTAACATGGCCGGAAAAACTGGTACACTTCCTCAAACATTATCAGAGCTAACTTTGGAAACGCAGATTCTCGAACGAGCAATTGGAACAAGAGAACTTGTAAAGGTCGAAGAAATCAGTATGGGTGAAACCCTGCTGTTGCATGTAGGTGCTTCAATAACTGCAGGAAAGGTCGCCTTAAGGAAAAAAGACAATGTTACAGTCGAGCTTAGTCGACCAGTATGTGCACAAGCGGGTTCAAGAGTCGCGATAAGCAGGAAGATAGCTGGCAGATGGAGACTCATAGGATATGGAATGATATGTTAACATGACAGCGGAACCTAAGAACGCAAAGAAAAAATTAAGAATAATTTTAGATTCAAACGCTCTATATGCTTCGCTCCAATTCAAAATTGACATTTGGGAAGAATTAAAAACGCTGTTAAAAGCGAATTTTGAAACCATCATTCTTTTGCAAGTGTTACAAGAACTTGAAAAACTTGCAGAGAAGGGATCACCCAAAATGCGAAAAGAGGCTAAATATGTTTTGAAACTAGCTGAAAAATGCAGGGTAGTAAACGTGAGTGAAGAATATGCAAATACACCCGACGAAGCCATTGTTAATGCAGCACACGAATGGAGATGTCCCGTGTTTACAAATGATAGAGAGCTACGAAAGAGGCTAAGAGATATAAATGTGCCAGTTATTTATGTGAGGGAAAAGTCACACTTAGAAATTGATGGGAGGATACGATCTCCTGTTTAGACTTGTAACATGTAACGATACAATTCGCATTCCACCCGAAACCTTCGGAAATCCCTTAGAGGCGGTTGGCTATCAACAGGTTAAGGCGAAATATGAAGGAGCCGTTGACGAAGAATTAGGTTATGTCATAGCGGTGATTGACGTGGAAGTGAGCTCTACCGGGAAAATAATTCCAGGAGATGGTGCTGCCTACCACAAAGTGACATTCTCCCTGTTGACATTTTATCCTAAGATTCAAGAAGTTGTGGAAGGAGAAGTTGTGGAAGTAGCTGATTTCGGAGCCTTTGTGCGCATAGGCCCAATTGACGCCTTACTTCATGTTTCACAGCTCATGGACGACTTCATCTCTTATGACGGGAAACAAGGTGTTCTGATGGGAAAAGAAACCAGAAGGAGACTAACTACGGGAGATCAGATTCGCGTTCGAATAACCGCTGTTTCTCTTGGCAGGGCTGGAAGCTCTGGAAAGATAGGTGTAACAGCTAGACAACCTTTCCTCGGCAAGTTGGATTGGATAGAAAACGAAATTAAAAGAATAAAAGAGGCATCAGAGAAAAAAAGCGGAGAAACAGAAGAGTGAGTAGATGAGCAAGAAAGCATGTTCATCATGCCACTTCATAACAAGAGAAAGCATGTGTCCAAAATGCAAAACATCTGCTCTAAGTGACGATTTTAGCGGATTAGTGATTGTGTTTGATCCGGAGAACTCTGCTATTGCAAAAGTTATGAGCATAAAAGAGAAAGGCCACTACGCATTGAAGGTTAGATGAGCCGAGTGCAGATTCGACTTATACAAACTGTTAGCAAATCTTAGAATTACCCAATAACAAAGAACGAGGGAAAGGTTGCAAAATGAGTACTGCGTATATTCTTACACCGGAACTACGTAGAAAACTCAAAGAACCACTAGGTACACTGATTCGAGGCTCATTCGACGAAACAATGAAGAGATTTAGGGACATGACAGAGAATGAGAAACCAGCAAGCATAATCTCGGTTGGAGATACAGTTTCAAAAAATATTGTCAATAATAACATATTTCCCAGACTGTCAATTATAGATAACAGAGTCATGAGAAAGAGTGTACAATCAACTCAGCTTTTGGCGGAAAGATCAATACATGTAAAAAATCCTCCAGGGACAATAACTGCTGAGGCATTGGCAGCAATACGAGATGCTTTGAAAGGCAATTGTCGTGTCAAAATAGTCGTTGATGGAGAAGAAGATTTACTCGCCCTTATTGCTATTTTATATGCACAAGAAAAGTCATTTGTGATATATGGCCAGCCGCGTGAAGGTATTGTCGTGGTTAAAGTCACGCCGGAGAAAAAGGCAGAGGTTGCTGCAATTCTAAACGCTATGGAAAGCGCTCGAAAAGCTAAATAAGACGATGCTGTATCAAGTCAACACCGCAAATGGAGAGCAGAATGATGGAAGTCGAGATAATATCAGAGAAGACAAATCCATTACTTCAGCGGAGGGAAATCCGTTTTCAAGTGAAACATGACCAGACAGGTAGCACGCCTCAAAGACTAGAGACTAGAAAAGCAGTTGCTACAGCATTAAAAACAAATGTAGATCTAGTTTTCGTTAAGAAGTTCGAAACCAAAACCGGAACATGCACAGCAGTTGGGACAGCAAACGTTTACGACTCTACCGAGCAAGCAAAACTTATTGAACCTCAATACGTTGTTACCAGAAATGTGCCGCCTGAAAAGCCCAAAGAAGAGAAAGAGGAATAAAATATGTCTAAAAAGGAAGAAGAAACGTCAGAAGCAGAGCTCGAAGAAAAAGCGAAACCCGAAAAAGGCCCTAAACCAGAGAAAAAGAGAAAGGAAGAAAAGGGCATTTTCTCGTTGTATAAGTTGGAAAAAGAAACGGCTATAAGGCTACGTCCAACTTGCGAACGATGTGGTCCTGGATATTTTATGGCTGACCATGGCAATAGATATACTTGTGGACACTGTGGCTTTACACGGTACAAACCCGTAGAAAAGAAATAAGCACCTTTAAATTACACGGCACTTTGATATTTTTGATGATTTAGATGATTAGGGTGAATGTTTCGATAACTAATGTTTCAGCTGACCGCTTTTGGGAAATAAGAAAGCCTATTCCTCCAATCCAGATAAACACGAATCTTAACTTGGTGGGAATGGAGAAGAAATCAGAAAATTCTTTGGAAGTCCCCTTTGTTTTAACAATAAATTATAACCCTTCCATAGCACAGATAAACCTCAAAGGAAAAGCCTATGTGGTTGGTGACAAGGGTGAAATTGAAAAGGTTTACGGGGAGTTTGAGGAAAAGAAACCGCCTCCACCAGTCATTGTGCAGTCGATATCCAATGTTGTCTTCATAGAATCCGTGCTGATATCAAGAACATTAAGTATTCCACCGCCGATTCCCTTGCCGCAGATACCAGCGGCTAAGCTACCAAGCAAAAAACCTTCGGGAAGGGACTATAGCGCATAGAAATGTAAAAGCTACTTCAATGGAACATACATCGATGATCGAGATGCACCAATGCCTGGAGTCCCGTGCTTTACTGGTCTATTTGTAATCGCGAATTCACCTAGGCAGTGCCCAATCATTTCCGGCTTTATTTCCACTTGGACAAAGTCTTTTCCATTATGAACAAAAAGGGTTGTGCCAACCATTTCGGGCAGAATTATCATGTCTCTTACGTGTGTTTTTACTATTTTGCCGTTTCCTTCTTTTGGGGCCTCTTTTGATTTTCTTATTTTTTCGAGTAGTATTCTCTGTTCTGATGTTAGACCTCGGTGGAGACTTCTTCTCTGCCTCGAAGGAAGTAAAGTAATGAACTCGTCCATCGACATGCTTTGGAGCTGATTAAGAGCATATCCGCGGTATGTAAATTCTTTGGGCATTTTTCCTCAACCTATTGGATCTGTTAAATGCTATAAACCTTCTGTCTAATGTTGCTAAGTTTTCCTCTTCTTCCTTCGTCCAGTACCTCTAGCTGCAATCAACCCGACTTTCTGTCCGGGCGGTGCGCCATGAGAAGTCGTTGTGACTTTTCGGGCACTTCTTTTGCTGCTACCGTACGGATGCGCTGCGGCAACCATGGCTCTTCCACGAGTCCTCGGATACTTATGCCCTCTAGCCTTCAATAAATGGAATTTCGCGCCAGCTTTCAAGAATGGTTTTTCTGTTCTGCCAGCCCCAGAAGCCACACCAATCGTTGCTCTGCAATAATCGTTTACGTATTTTGTCTTTCCCGAAGGGAGTTTTATTATTGACCCTTGAGCTGTGTGACCCACCACGGTTGCGTATGTTCCTGACGACTTTGCGATTTTGCCACCATCTCCTGGGCGAAGCTCTATGTTAAATACCATAGTTCCTTCAGGGATTTTTCCTATGGAAAGGATGTTGCCTACTTCGATAGATGCATTGCCACCATGCTCAATTTGTTGACCTACGAAGACCCCTTCAGGAACCACGGTGTAGCATTTTTCTCCGTTTTCAAATCTTACTAAGGCAAGCGGAGCCCCTCTTCCAGAGTCGTGAACAAACTTTTCGATAGTGCCTTGAATTGTGGTTTCAAAACACTCTTTTGCTGTTACTGATAATGGATATTGTGCAGGAGCCACTCTCTTGTGGGTCGACGCCCTAAATGTGGGTCCTCCACGCCCACGCCTTTGAACACGAATTCTTTTTCCCGTCACTCAGTCCTCCATGTGGTTTACAATATTCCAAGTTTTATTGCAACATCAGCTGCCTTATAGTCTGGATGAAGTTTGACAAAGGCTTTCTTTTCCCCTTGGGACGTGATTAAAACGTTAACGTTTTCGACTCTTACTTCGTAAAGCTCTTCAACTGCTCTTCTCACGTCCGTCTTACCCGCTTTCAAATCAACTATAAAGATTAACTTGTTTTCCTTTTCAATCATTAGGCTCGCGGCTTCTGTCATTAAAGGATAAAGTATAACTTCATAAGGGTCCATCACGCTGTTTCTCCTTCACCATGAATTTCGTTCAGTTTTTTGATTGCACTTTCTGTCCATATTGTTAATCGTCCTGCATGAGTGCCTGGAGCAAGTGTTTCGACATTCAAATCTTCAACAGTAACAATGTCAACGCCTGGAATGTTCCTTGCTGCTTCCGAGATTCCTTTGTTCTCAGCCACAACTATTAGGGGGCCAACAGCTTGCTTTATTTTTCTACCTCGATATTTTCCTTTTCCAGCTCGAATTTTTCTGCTTTCTCTAACTCGGTAAATATCTGATAAGACTCCCAATTTTATGAGGGTCTCTTCAACTTCTTTGGTTTTTCTAAGTGCTTCTAGGTCCTCTGTAACTACTGTGGGGATTTCAGGAACGTCTTCGGCTAAGTGACCTCGTGAGGCCACAGCCTCCTTGGACGCCGTTGCTGCTATAGCTGAACGTAAGGCTAGGCGCTTTTCCTTCTTGGGAATCCTTTTGATAATTTTCTTTTTAGAAGTTGGCGGAAATGCTAGTCTTCCTCCGACGGTTCCAGGCGCAAAGGCTGCTCTTCCTCCGGGTCCTTTTATTCGGGGCACTCTAGATATTCCAAGGTCAACACCTCTGGATTCTGCTGACGTTCTTTTTCCAGCCATGGGGTCTCTGCCTTGAGGCTGAAACCTACGCGATTGTAGTGCTAAAACGGCTCGTTTTATAACGTCTGGTCTTAAGGGAGTATTAAAAACTGGTGGGAGAGTCATTTTCCCGACTGCTTTTGCCTGGAGGTTAAAGACTTTTGTTGTTTTCTTGACCATTGTTGGCACCGCTCATTTTCCTTGCGGAGACTCGAGGGATATTTGCGTGATTTGAGGTGGTTCTTCTGCGATATGTTTCGGTGGACGTGCTGGATAGCGTAGTCTTATTTGACGTTTCTCTGTGCCGGGTATACTTCCTTCTAGTAATATGTACGCTCCTTTGACTACGCCGTATCTTATGAAGCCACCTTTTGGTGTCACTTCTTTTCCGTCGCCGCCTATTTTGAGAATGCGCTTGTTATATTCGGTTCTCTGGTGGAGCCCCATTTGCCCAGCTCTTGGAACGGTGTACGTGACGTGGTGTGGGTTCCAAGGACCCAGAGTTGCAATTCCTCTTTTTGTTTTTCTTCCTTTATGTTGAAGTTTTGCCACGCCCCAACGTTTTACTGGTCCCTGAAAGCCTTTTCCGGTGGATATTGCTATTACGTCGACGTATTGACCGTCGTTGAACATTTCTAAGGGGGTTACTGTTTTTCCGAGTAGGGTTTTTGCGTATTCAAATTGCTGTTGAACTGAGCCGCCGCCTATTTCTATCTCTGTCACATCTGGCTTTTTCTTTGGAACGCTGGCTTGTTTTGGTTGGCTCACAGCGATAACACGGATTCTTGTTGCTTTTGCTAGGATTTCTTCGATTTTTTTGAGACTTTCCTCCGTGTTGAAGCTTTCCGGAAAAGTGAATACTCTGTCAAGTTCGCTTGGTGGATCCTTCATCCACGCTTCCGACAGTGGTTGCAAACCATAAGGGTCTCGTGTATATGCTCTTACTGCACATATTAGCATGGGCGGCGTTTCTAAGACAGTCGCGGGGCGAGCCACTTCTTTCCCAAAATTAGGGGAGCGTCTTCTATCTTCTAAAGCAAATACGTGTGTCATTCCAGCCTTATAACCCAAAAAACCTAGAAGTCTAGGTGTGTCCGCTTCTATTTCTGGCCAGTAGCGGATTCTACCCAACAATCGTTTAGCACGTTTCCTAGGCAAATAGGCTAGTGAACCATGTCTAGGTGCGTGCTTTTTTCTGTGGCCCATTGTTTCCAGCTTCGTGTCTTTTAGGAAGAACAACAATTAGTTATAAACGTTGCCTTTATGCCTTTGGCATATCCATAAAAATAGATATAGCTGCCCTACTTATCTGTTCTTTTCTGAGACGACCTAGCCCCTTAATATTTAGATAGAACTTCCGATAGACTTTCAAGTGCGCGTTTATAGCTGTTGGTTTTTTGGTAAGCGTTAAATTCGTAACTGCATAACTTTTCATGGGAGTAGATATGGTTAATACCGTATTTCAAGTTGCTAACGCGCTCTATAATTCTAGTTGCTTGAAGTTTGGCAGTTTTAAGATAAAGTCTGGAGCTTTGAGTCCGTACTACATTGATCTCGCATGCTTACTTTCATCGCCAAAAGAGTTATGTATAATTGCAGAAACTGCGGCTAGTGGAATAAAGAACATAATGTCAACTGTTAAAATAGATAAGTTGGCCTCTATTGAGTTGAAGGGAGCTTTAATTCTGCCGAGCATTGCTTGCAAAGTGAACCTGCCATGCGTAGTTGTGCGCAAAGAAGGGAAAGCTTACGGTGCTACAGGCAGAATTGCTGGAGCTGAAGTTCGTAAAGGCGAGCATATACTCTTTTTCGATGATGTTGTTAGTGAAGGCTCATCTAAGCTTGAAGGAATGAAACCTCTAGAAGAGCTCGGAGCAAATGTTGAAAACATATTGGTTGTGGTGGATAGAGAGCAAGGTGGAAGAGAAAATCTTGAACAGTTAGGTTATAGAGTTCACGCATTGGCCAAAATCTCTGAACTCGTCAATTGCCTACTTCAATTGAAGCGCATCTCGGAAGAACAAGCCAGCACAGTTTTGAATTACATTAAGAAGCCTTAGCGTTATTTTAGTTTCTGGCACTTTGGACATACGTAAGAAGAAGTGCTTCCCGTTTTGATTTTCTCTATGGCTGTATTGCACACGGGACACGGTTTTCCTGTTTTGTAGCCTATGAGGAATTCCTCCGCAGTAAATTTACCTTTTTTCCCATAGAAATCTGTTTCGTAGGCTAGTCCACCTAGTTGGATACTATGGTTTAGTATGTTTCGGATCGCGTTATATAGGCTGCCTATTTCTTTTTCAGACAGAGTTGAGGCTTTCTGGCTTGGATGCAGCCTAGCCTCGAACAGAATATCTTGCGCGTAGACATTGCCTATACCTGCTGTGTTTTTCTGATCAAGCAACACGCTTTTTATTCTGGCCTTTTTTTTGGTCAATACCTTTTTGAAATATTGCAGTGTGAATTCTTTTTCGGTTGGTGAAACTCCCAGCTTTTTGGTCAGCTTATGCTTGTCCAGGTTTTTTTCCCGTACAAGATGAACGTAACCGAACCACCAGAAGTGTATGGTAAAACCAGTTTCGTCAGAGAATGTTAGCTTAAACTGATACTTTTCTGGAAGCCTTTGGTCTGGGTTGAAGTAGAGCAGTTCTGCGCCCATACCCAAGTTTATGAGCATGAAGTACCCAGGATTCAGTTTTATAAACAGCCATTTCCCCTTACTTGAAACGCGATCGGCGCGTTTTCCTTTGACTGTCTTCACGAATTCTGAAACGGACATGTTTAGATTTTTAGGCTGCTTTACGTCAACGTCTGCGATACGTTTTCCCGAAATTTCTTTGTTCATCTGTCTGGCGATTATTGTAATTTCAGGTAGTTCTGGCATGGTTTTCACAAACCACAAGGAAGATGAAATGGATTTCTAAGTTATTTAAGATTGACCTAAAAGACAGAAGATGACGGAAGTTGTTGCCTATTTTCTGACTAACCCCTCGTAGGGATATCCCTATATGGCTCATTTATGTCTTATTCGCAACAGAAAGACCGCCAAACATCCTAAAGGGAGCAGATTCAAGAAAATGTCGGTGCAGAAAAGTGTCGTCGAAGCTCTAATGAAGCCTGAAGCCTACGACGAAGAACCAGGCAAAATTGAGCTAACTCAGACCCACATATCCTTCGTTTTTCTAACCAGAAATTTCGTCTACAAGGTGAAGAAGGCTGTAGACCTCGGATTCCTAGACTTCACAACCCTCAAAAAGAGACGTTTCTTCTGCGAAAAAGAGTTGAAGCTTAATAGACGGCTTTGCGGAAGCATGTACCTCGAGGTCGTCCCCATCAACAGATCAAACCTGATCAAAATAAAAGGCGAAGGAGAAACTGTCGAATATGCTGTGAAAATGAAGAGAATGCCTCAAGAAAAGATGATGAACAAGCTCCTCGAGGAGAACAAAGTGAACAGTAAACTCATTGACTTAATAGCGAAGATAATCGCAGAATTCCATTCAAAGGCGGAAACGAACAGAAGAATAAGTGAGTTCGGCTCATTGGCGATAATAAGAACCAATTGGAAAGAGAATTTCGATCAGACTCGGGAGTTTATCGGCACAATAATATCACTGAAGGCTTTCAAGCTAATCTATGAAACAATCTACGATTTCATGGAGAGAAATGTGTCCTTTTTTAAGAAGAGAATAGCAGAGGGTCGAGTCAAAGATTGCCACGGAGACATTCATTCGGGCAACATCTTTGTTGCAGATCGAATCTACATTTTCGACGCGATAGAATTCAACGAAAGATTTAGGTATTCTGACGTTGCCTCCGACGTTGCCTTCTTAGGCATGGACTTAGACTTCAAACGGCGAACTGATCTGTCTAACTTCTTTATCGAAAGATACGTTAAATATTCTGGAGACCAAGAATTGATTAGGCTTCTTCCTTTCTACAAATGTTACAGAGCCTATGTGCGAGGAAAAGTCAGCAGTTTCAAACTTAAGGATCATGGCATAAGTAATGAGGAAAAGAAGGCAGCAATGAAAGAAGCAAAAGCATACTTCAAACTGGCCTCCACTTATGCAAAAACTCTATGAAAATTGGGTGTTAACCTTCGGATTTTCTAACCAAAGGATGCTTAATACTGAATTGCCCAGTTACGTATTCAGGAATTTCCACTGTTCCCATAATGATCGGTTTTTGATGGCAATCACTTCCCCCAGTCGCTAACAGCTCATGTTTTTTTGCAAACTTTACGTAGTGATTCGTTGTTAAAGCGTCATTTCTAGAGTGCCAACATTCTACGCCATCAATGTATCCCAAAAGCGACTCCTCTATTATCTTCGTCTGTTCAGGCAGTGACTTAGTCAGTGTCACAAGTGAGGTACCCTGAGGATCGTTAGGATGAGCCAAAACTACTATCCCTCCAGCATTTCTCATCAGCCTCGATGCCTCTTCAGGATAGAGCGGATATTTGGGAACATCGCATTTCACGAGATACCTGTCAAAAGCTTCCTGCTTGGTTCTTACAATCCTTTTTTTAATCAGATAATCTGCTACATGTGGTCTTCCAAGTACTCCGTCTACAGAAACTTGTATCTCCTTCAAATCCTTCTTCGTTAACTTTTCAATTCCTTCCTTTTCAAACTCCGCATTAATCTTGTCGAATATTTTTGCAACCCTTTTCTCTCGATACCTTGCAATCTGCTGAAGTTTGTTCTTTACCTCCTTGTTTTTGACGTCAAATTGGTAACCCAAGAGATCTAGCGACACCATTTTACCATTTTGATATTTAGGGTGAGAGAAGGCTATATTCAATTCAACTCCAGAAATGTAACGGATTCCATTTTTCTTTGCTAAATCCATGGCTCTCTCTTGACAGTCAATCGAATCGTGATCTGTAATCGAAATTAAGCCAATGTTTCTGATCTTAGCTTCTTTAACGATTTCTTCAACAGTCAAGTTCCCGTCAGAACAATTTTTTGAATGAATATGTAAATCTATTATCATGATGAAGCGAGTCCAATTATCTTTTTTCCATCCCGACTATGCACCAATCCTCAGGACGATCATACTCCGTATCAACTGTTAAGTGTACTATTTTGAGTTGCGGATATCTTTTTTCCAAATCATCTAAATCAACATTTTCAAACCTCTTCTTGTTGTTGAGATAAGCTTCTCTAGTTAGGGCGTTTGACTCATAGTTCTCTTTAGTTCTTTTCAAAATCCTTGCAATAGACGCCTCTTCAGAACAGTGAGTTTGCAATATGACAAAAGTCATGTTTTGTTTTGCAGCAATTGCAGCAGCACGCCTTCGTAGTTCTTGGGTTACAAAAGTAGCATCCAATATGACGCCTTCAGTCTTTTGTGCAAGGTTCTCTGCACGTCGAAAAATTTCATCGTAAACAAGCTTCCGCTTGCTCATGTTTGACGCAACTTTTTCGTCAAAAATGTCTTCATTCTTGAGAACCTCCAACCGAATCAAATCTGTCCGAAGAATGTGGTATCCCTTGATTCTGGAGATTTCCTCAGAGGTCTCTGTTTTCCAAGTTCCTGGGAGCCCGCATGTAATTATTAGAGTTCTGGACCTTAACTCATTTTTAACAAAATCGGAGAAAGGTTCCCTCAACTAGATACCCCCACGCAACTAAATTGAGACAAAGCAAAATTAAACCTTTGTGGCAAGGTACTTCAACAAGCACAGGCTCCCCTTCTGGCTTCCCTAAGCCTTCATGATTATGCTTGGACTGAGCGTATAGAACTCGCTATCAAAAACCAGAGAATTACTGGAGTCATATGAACCTTTCAACATAAACAGGTGACTTGCGCATCTGCAATCTGAGCACCCAAAATTCACGACTGGAATGCCATTCTTCCCAAGTTTTCTCGCAATCTTGCATTCCTCGGTTTTCCCTGTTTGCACATAGAATACTCTTACAACTTTTGCAGAATTATTGGCAAGCAGATAATCAATATGCCAAAACTTACGCTTAGCTTTTCTGAGATGCCGCTTTATCCGTTTTTCCAGATTGTTTTGAGCAGAGCCTATATAGGTGTATACGCCCTTCCTAAAATGCACTTTACCCAAAGCACCGACACTTGCCCGAAAGTCCCTAGTTGCTGATATGACTAGAACATATACGCCTTTGATCGTTTTACTCATACCATTTCAGAATCTCGCTGATAGCCCTTTCGGAATAGCCTATCTCCTTGAGCACTCTCTTTAAATCCTTAATGGATTTGACAATCAAACACAACCACCACAGGTATGCGGGACATGCTTAAATCTATTTATCTTTAGCTATAAAGGTACTCGTTCACACGATTCAAATCGAATCTTTCAAAGCGTAGAACGTTCTTTGCAAAGCCACGGAAGATAGCACTTAAATGGCTAACTTAACTTCGAACAATGACGTGATTAGTCGCTTGAAAAGAGGCAAGTCCAGAAAATTTTTAAGTCTTGAGAAGTAACAAATCTACATTCCTTACGATTTCCATTAGATAGAAAGCGATCTAACATGAACCTTCTCATTCACGACGGAACTATAATCACAATGCACAATAGGAAAGTAATTCTTCAAGGCGCTCTCGTCGTAGAAGGCGAAACCATAGTTGACGTCGGAAAGACACGCGAGCTAAGAAGACAGTACAAAAGAGGCTACGAAAAGATAGATGCAAAAGGCAAAGTTGTCATACCAGGCCTTATTAATACCCATCAACATGCCGCTATGAGTTTGCTGAGAGGATACTCAGACGACTTACCACTTCAAGAGTGGCTGGAAAAGCGGATATGGCCCATAGAAAAACACATGACAGCCCATGACGTCTATGTTGGAGCGTTGCTAACGGCAACAGAATCAATAATGGGCGGAACAACAACCGTAAACACCATGTACCATTACACACCAGAAGAAAATGAGGCAAAAGCTTTCGCTGACGCAGGCTTAAGGGGAGTAGTCGGTCATGTATGCTTTTCGTGGAGAAAAAAGGAAGATAAAAAAGCCCTAAGGGACTTGGCTAGAAATTGGCATAACAAGCGAGATGGTTTAATCCGTGTAAGCGTAGATCCCCATTCGCCATATACGGTTGATCCAGAATACATGAGAGAACTGAAAGAAATCCGAAAGGAATTGAATCAAGAATACGGTTCAAGCCGAGTACCGCTAATTTGGCATATCCATGTCGCTGAAACAGATGATGAAACGGAAAAGATCCGAAAGGCCTTCAAGATGGAATTAAAAGAGGGAATAATGAAGTACTTAGATTTGTTGGGCGTTTTGGATGAATATGTAATTGCAGCACATTGTGTTTCATTAGTGGATAAGGATATGTCAGTTATGAAGAAGAGAGGAGTAAAGGTTTCGCACAGTCCAATCTCGAACCTCAAACTTGCTTCAGGTATTAGCCCTGTCCCGAAAATGCTCAAGGAAGGCATAACTGTTTCACTTGGCACAGATGGTCCATGTGCAAATAACACTGCTGACATGTTCGAAATCATGAAAACAGCAGCCATATTGCACAAAGGAGTAGCCAAAGACCCAACGCTTCTGCCAGCAGAACAGGTCCTAGAGATGGCGACAATAGAAGGAGCCAAGGCATTGGCATGGGACAATGAAATAGGTTCGATAGAAGTCGGCAAAAAAGCAGACTTAGCAATAATCGACCTCAAGAAACCACACCTTTGCCCATCATATAATGCGGTAAGCCATCTAGTATATGCAGCAAAGGCCTCTGATGTTGAAGCAGTAATAGTGAACGGAGAAATAGTCATGGAAAACAGAAAATTGGCGAAATTAGACGTAGAAAAAGTCATGGGAAACGCTGAGAAAGTAAAAAGTGGTCTTCTTAACAAGCTATAGTAACACTAAATAGTCAAGTTGTAGTTGAGCATCAGAGGAAGGGAAACAGAATGGAAAAATTCAAAGTTAAAGACACAACTCTAGCGTCTAAAGGTCATTTGCAAATAGAATGGGCCTCAAAACATATGCCTGTTCTAAACCAGATCAGAGAAAGATTCAGCAAAGAAAAACCTCTTAAAGACTTGTCTCTAGGAGCCTGTTTGCACGTAACAAAAGAGACAGCCGTTCTTGTTGACACTTTCCTCGCCGGAGGAGCTAGAGTTACGTTATGCGGTTCTAATCCTCTTTCTACGCAAGACGATGTGGCAGCTGCTTTAGCAGAGAAAGGCGTCAATATCTTTGCGTGGCGAGAACAAACAACAGACGAATATTACTGGTGCATAGAGAGAACAATAGACCATAAACCGACAATAACACTCGATGACGGGGCAGACCTTGTAGGCACAATCCACGGCAAAAGAACAGAGGCATTATCGAACATTAAAGGTGGAACGGAAGAAACGACGACAGGTGTGTTGCGGTTACGAGCCATGGAAAAAACTGGGGGGCTCAAATACGCAATAATAGCGGTGAATGACGCCTACACGAAATATTTGTTTGACAACCGCATCGGAACAGGACAAAGTACAATAGACGGCATTCTGAGAGCGACAAACATTCTTTTAGCAGGCAAGAACTTGGTTGTCTGCGGTTACGGATGGTGTGCGAGAGGAATAGCCATGAGAGCCCAAGGAATGGGCGCAAATGTAATAGTTACTGAAGTGAATCCGATTAGAGCACTTGAAGCTGTAATGAACGGCTTCCGTGTGTTGCCAATCGCTGAGGCTGCAACAATAGGCGACATATTTGTGACGTCAACAGGCAACATAAATGTGATAAGAAAAGAGCACATGGAAAAAATGAAGGACGGTGCCATCCTCTCCAACAGCGGTCACTTCAACGTAGAAATAGACATAAAGAACCTGGAAGAACTTGCAGTTTCAAAAAGAAAGATGAGACCAAACCTTGAGGAATACACCCTGAAGGATCGGAAGAAAATATACCTTTTAGCAGAGGGAAGGCTCGTGAACTTATCGGCGGCAGAAGGCCATCCATCCGAGGTTATGGATATGTCATTTGCGAATCAGGCTCTATGCGTAGAATACATGGCTCAGGCTGAAACAATGCTACCGAAGGTATACCCGGTGCCAAAGGAGATAGATGAAACGATTGCAATGCTGAAACTTGATGCGATGAGGATTAAGATAGACGAACTAACAGACGAGCAGAAAGAGTATCTGGCAACATGGGAAATGGGAACAACGTAATTGCAACTTTCGAAAGACACGGCAAACTTTAAAAGGTAATAAGAAGTAAACATGGCTTACATGTGGTGATGAGTAATGGTCAGTAAAGATCAAGCAATAGGTGGGATAATTTTCCTCGTATGCATGATAATCGCCATATTCTACGTGATAACTCTCTTCTATCCCCAATGGATGATAGACTTGGGATGGGCAGCAGATACCAGCGCAATTCAGTTTTGGCTTGTGGCTGTTCCCGTGTTCATAGCTTTTGTGGCAATCATGGGAATAGGTGCATGGATAGGTTGGACGATGGCTACGACACCACCGCCAAAGCCAATAGAGGAAATTACAAGCGAAATGGAAGAGGAGAAACCGGAAGAGAGACCATCAGAGGAAGAAGTCCCAGAGACTGAAGAAGAGAAAAAGCCCGAACGAAGAAGAAAAACCTAAGAGTAAAATTATTTCCTATTTCGAATCTGTTTCTATTCATATTTTATGTTAAAGGCTAATCAAGAGCAGCCTAGAGAAGCCAATGTTTATAAACCAAACATCTGAAAAGCAAAATACAACGCAATATAAGTGGCTGCAGAAACACCAAACATCACCATGACAATTTTGGGCGAGATTGAAATAAAGGGCACTTCTTCACCCTTTGCCTGTATTTCATATTCTTTGATTTCATGAGTCTCTGAATCAACTCTAACAATGGCTATAAGTTTCTTCATCTCAACCTCTACTGTGTATACTCCCTCCTCTAAAGAAACCCGCTTAGGCTTCAAACTGCCCCTATTTCCGACCCGCTTAAGAAAACCCGTAACGATTGCAGTTACCGATTCAGCGTTTAACGTTTTCGCATGAGGGGTCGATGACGTTAGAGCACTAGGAGTTCTTCTCTGTAAAGTTGCTGACAACTAAGATTGTCTCCTACTCATTTCGAGACTCAGAGGTTTGAAAGAACCCATGCATACCACGGTAAGGCACCTAACCAGTTATGTTTTGAAGCATACATTGCACTATGTTTCCGCAGACTATGCATTCTTCAGGTATTTTTTCCTTCGTCGAACGTTTGCTCAAATATCCAAAATGGTGCAGGCATCCTTGTATCTCAGAGGGAACCTTCTTTCGTTTTTCATCAATAGATCGAGTGACAGATTTCTTTATCTTCGTTTCACTGACATCAGGTTCTTGCTTCTCTTCTAGTAGCGGAGAAGGTTCTTCTTCAACTATTATTTTTGTTAAGCAATAAGGGCATGCTTCATAGGACTCTGATTCTTTGGAGGCCAAATTTTGGGCTTTAATGGGGTTAGTGAAAGCTCTTCCACAAGAGGGATTTGAACATGTGAACCCTTGAACTTGCATTATTGTCTCTTTCTTCTTTGTGATAGTTAACCCTCCCTTTAGCACACTTACAAAATCGGATTACGAGCTTATAGTATTAATGAATTATAACATTTAATTTACGATACTGAGCTAGTAACCATATTTGAAAGAAACAAAAAAGCAGAAAGCTGAGTCAAAACAAAAACAAGTGCAATTGCCACCTTTGAGTGCGCGCTAAAGTTATACGAATAGTAGTAGAACGTAAACGATTGTCGCAGTCGCACCAATAGTAGCTATTACTTTCCCGTGATGCTTGCTTTCATCATTTTTGCTTATAGTCAGTTCTATTCCAAAGAGCAAACCTACAAGCCCTCCGAGCGCAGCAAAAATGTAGCCTAGAATAATCGTCTTTTGTGAGGAATTTGGAGTGGGTGGACGACTTCCATATCCTATTGTGGAAAGCCCAGCAAACAGAAGAAAAATACCTGAAACTGACATCAAAGGTGGCAACAGGGGTTCAATATACTCCACATAGACTAGTGTAAACACAATTTTTGATAGAGAGCTATAGGAATTGTCCCAAACAAAATAGATTCGCGTATTTGCTGGTGGGACCCATATGATATCAGAATAAGAGGCATTTGGGCGAGAAGGTTCACTATAGTGTTCATAAGGTTGACTTGCATTCCACTTAATCAAGTTAGTTTCGTTGAAGACTATAAAATCCAAGCTTCCCAGTTGAACTTCAAAAATTATGTGAAGAGGTGTATTTGGCAGAAAAATGCCTGAATAGTAATACCATTCGAAGCTTGGAATCTCAAAAGACTCATTAGCCAAAGTTGATGAATGCTTAATCGGTACATATGACAAAATAAATAGAGCAGCTCCAATCATCGTCAGGATTATTCCGAGAATGATAAGGTTATGTTTCACATACAGCCCTCAAGCTACCTGTAGAATCTGAAAACTGACTCCATTATCTTAAAGCTTTCACAAAGCGCGCGCTATTTAACGGCAAACTAGGGAGCCGCCAATTTTTTGAGATCTTGCTCTCCTCCCGCGTAACCGGAGGCAATCAATACATCGTCTGCTTCAATTTTGGAGTCAGGTTTGGGTCGTATGCACTTGTCTCTCCTTCTTATGGCAAGAACCCACATGCCAGTCTCTTCGGGAATTCGAGCCTCCCGCAAGCTCTTATTTATCAACGAAGAATTTTCAGACACATCCGCATAGGTGACGGTTTCTTCGGCTTCTTCAATGGCGAGTTTTAACACTGGATGTGGCTCGATGCCTCTCAAAACAACTTCTGCTATCTCGGCAGCACCATCAGCTATTTTTTCGGTTGCAACACCCAGCCTTATAAGTCCAAGAAAACCCTTAGCATCTTCTTTTTTGAAACCGCTTGACAAAACAATCAACTCGAACTCGGTATGTAATTTATCGACGAGCTCTTCAAGTCTCTGCACTTCCTCGGCTAACTCCCTACTCTTCAACAGAAGCGAAGAATAGGCCAAGTCAATCATTAACTCAGACGTATCTTTAAGCTCAACAAATCGTTCAACAATCTCTTCAAATTGCTTCTGGTTTGGCTGGGGCATTCTATTCCTCCATTTTCTGGAGTTTTCCCACAGCAAGTTCTTTAAATTCTTTCGTGCCCGATGGGGCTCCGCGGGTAATGAGAACGTCGCCAAGTTCAACCTGTTCGGTTTCTTTGGGATTTATTATCCAATCTTTGTTTCGGCAAATGGCAATTATGTCAATGCCCATTCTGGCCGCTAAATCAAGTTCACATATCTGCTTTCCAACAAGGATTGATTCTTCACTTACTTTTGCTTTCATTAAACGTTCTTCAACTTTCTCAAAAATTTCACTTACAATGGGATGAACGCCAATGTTTTGTGTGACTATAGCTGCAATGTCTGCGGCGGCATCTGAAATCTTGTCTGCTGCAGAAGCGACTGTGGAAACTCCAACCAGCATTTCAGCGTCCTTAGAATCTCGGGCTGCTATCATAATCGTCATATCTAAGAGGTAGGATAATGTATCAACACGGCTTTCAAGTTCTAAAACGTCATCCGCTAGTTCTTTGTCATTAAATAGTGCGGCAGAGTAAGCCAAGTCAATCATCAATTCGGAAAGGTTTTTCATTTCTAAAAGCACTTCTCTAGCGGGTATGGGTTTATACTCTATCTTCCCTAAAGGAGGCATATTTTTAATGTCGCTCTCCGACTGAAAAAGAATAATGAATAACGCACGTTTTAACTCTATCCCTTTAAATTGCCCTCACTAGAAACAAAGCCATGAGCAAAGCGATTGTTGTTATACTGTCTGCAAGAGAACTTTCAATAGGGATGACGAAGTTGTCAGGGTCCAAACCCCTCTGAAAAGTCAAAATTGAAACAGCGTAAGACACCAGGATAATTACGCTTACAGCAAAGGCATTCGTTATCAATAAAAGAGTAGTGAAGCCCAAGAACGCATACAGCTTGCCGCCCAAGGCTAACGTTGTAACTGAGAAGAAAATAAACATTATAATCGACGCCGCCCATGCACTCAGAATGTGCATCGCGTGATTTCGCATTGACGAGAAAGAAGGCTTAAGCAATCCCAGAGCAAGTTTTGTTGTGGCTGTGGACCCAACTACGGAACCGACATCCCCTACCATGTCAATCAACGCAGGATAAACGGTATAAATCTCCTCACAGCCCTCTAAGCTTATGCTTCTTAGAACTGTCCCTGTGATGTTGACGATGAAGGCGACAAAAATCAAGGTGAAAAAAGATTCTTTGATTGTCTTGACGAACTCTTTCTCGCGAATGTCCTTCGCTAAGATATAGAGCGCCAAAATCACTTGTATAATTCCAACAAAGAGAGCAGCGTAGTTGAATAGAGAGTACATGTTTAGCGTCAGAACGTAACTCGCTGTTATGAATATGTCCGCGACAGTAGACATTATCGGATACTCGATAACATCTGGGTCTAAACCTCTCTTGAATGTAACGAATGAGACAGCTATTGTAAACAAGGAGAGCATTAGTCCCAAGGTCATAGTTGAAACCACGACTATTAAAATGTCGAAAAAATCTAGGAAAGTTATTCCCCAGAATAAATTCCCAAAGAGAACAGAAACTAAACTCATTGCAACGCTCGTTTCTAAAGTCAGGACGACTATTGCCCTGAATAATACGTAAAAGGTTTTTGTGTTTCCGAAAAGTCTTGGGTAAATCGTACCGACGTGCAAAGCCGTTCCTAAGCGTCCACTAAACAGCCCGCTTATCATGCCTCTGGCACTTAAGATAGCAGGATACACTGCGATAGCCCAAGGATAAAGCTGAAAAACGTTGAGTTGAGAAGCAACCAGCAAGCCTGCAATTATTCCGCCAAAATCAAACGAATACGCGATCAAAGCTTCTTTGAACGATTTAAAGAACGTTTTCGAATTTAAGGTGCTAGTCATCGGCTTGCAGCCTCCTTTATGAAAGCAGCATACAGGAAAGAATTGAAGACGGAAGAAACCTTGAAAAAAAAAGTCAGCTTACGTACTTTATGAATAGCAGAAACTTGGTCTTTCTTTAACGCGTACCTTATGGGCGGAACGGCGTTGATGCTGTAGCCTAGGCTGTTGGTCAGCTTCATCTTGTTCACCTTCTTGGCTTAGTTTGCTTCCACCCATCCATAGGCACCCCTTCAACAGAGTCCTTCTAAGCGAGCGCTTAAATTCCACGTTCATGTTCGCTCCTAAACCCTAGGAGAGGACGTGAGCCCTTTAAATATATTTCCAAAAAAAGCTTAACGGAAGTTCATATTTAGAATTCATAATTGTTTTAATTACTCAGGCTCTAACTCGTTTTCGAGTGTCAGAATCGTGAAAACCTTGTATGCTGTATGGATAAGAATTGATGAAACACTGCCGTGGATCGAACTAAAAGAAACGTACCAAACGAAAAACGAAGGAAGAAAAGCCGCAAAAGCCGCTTTGAACAATGTTGAAGTGAGAATTGTCGCTATGCCAGAAAAGAGAAAACAAATAAAGGCACTGGCAACAATAAGACAGTAACCGCAATCATTGCCTTGCTTCACCAAAGTCGTTTCTGCTAATAGCCAAATAAAGCGTATTATGAAAAGGCACCATTTGGCGCCGGGGAAGGGATTTCAGCACCAATTTACCAGTAAATAAACATATGCCCTATTCGTGCTTGGCGAGAGTTCGAAACGCTCCCAGAATACCAATTCTAGGTGTGGTTTTGTACTGTTTGTATAGATCATTCGCGTGCTTGTGCTCTAGATAAGCCTATCTGGACTGTTGCCTTTCAAGTCTTGCAAGCTTTTTCTTCTTCCGCTTCGCTTCTCTTTCTTTCTTTTTCTGAGGCTTAGGTTTTCTCAGGTCTTCTT
>Ga0224506_10000089_pt1 | contig 90323 bp, 92 predicted proteins | sample SF_Jan12_sed_USG_2_FD_169108 | JGI IMG/M metagenome (GOLD analysis project Ga0224506, IMG submission 169108) | Sediment microbial communities from San Francisco Bay, California, United States - SF_Jan12_sed_USGS_8_1 | ecosystem: Environmental > Aquatic > Marine > Sediment | place: USA...
ATAACCGTAAGACGGATGTGCCATCAGGATACTTTATTTATGATTGCCCTAGCCTTTCCCGATGCGGGCATCGGTCTTACGAAAACTTGTAGCCCGCAAAATGATCAACTACTGGCAGCCGCTGATTCAATGTCGATTATCTTTTTGCCTGCTGTTTTTCTATGCACTAGATACACGCCGGCTACGGCCAGGGTGGCACCCAGTATTGATTGCAATCCTAATTGCTCATCAAAGTATAACCAGGCCTGAAATACGGCTACAGGGCTGACTAAATAGAAGTAACTGGATACCTTGGCTACTTCGCCTTCGCGAATCATGTACATCAGCAACAATATGGCGGCAATGGATAAGCCAAATACCAGCCAGGTCATGGATAACACCAGGTTCAGATGGAAGGTAACGGTCTGGTCTTCGAGCAAAAAGGTCATGATGCCTACGATCAAAACGGCACCAACAAATTGGTACAGGGTACCCGATATCAGGGGTGATTTTTGCGCGTAACGACTTTGAAGAATAGTCCCAAGTGAGATACAGAACAGAGCGACCAAGCAGGATATAATACCTACATAACTTAGTTCGCTGGAACCCACCTGGCTGTTATCAAGCAGAATCAGGCTGATGCCAACAAAGCCAATTAATAAACCGGTAATTTGTTTTAAGTTCAGTTTTTCATTTAGAAACATCCAGCCTGCTATTGAGGTTACTATGGGCTGAAGTCCCACTAATATAGCAGTAATGCCTGCGGGCATGCCCCGGTCAATGGCGAAGAATACCCCGCCTAAATAGCCACCGTGAATCAACATACCGACAACAATCTGTTGCAGTGCCTGGGTTTGATTAACACGATGAGAATTCAAAAGGGTTACCATCACATAGAAAATAGCGATGACCAGGAGAAAGCGAATCAAAATCATAAAAAAGGGTTCGATATAGGGCAAACCTAATTTTGCGGTGACAAAACCGGTACTCCATAACCAGACAAAAATGAAAGGCACGATATTAGTTAACTTAATTTTCATTTGTTAGGGGCTCTGGAGGTTTAGGGAATATTGCGTGTTGTATAACAGATCAGCTCTCTAAAAAATATTGTTTTTAGTGATTTGAGCCTACGAGCGTGAATCTGTGAAAAAATTGAATCTGAAAGTAACGATTTGTTTGTATTTGTAGCATGAATTGGTAGGCCATTTATTCTTCACTAAACTGTTGTTGCGCTGTTTTGCCAAATATTTTGAAAGCCACGGAGATCGGGTATGACTCCAACCTTTGGCACCTAAATCAACTATCCGGATTCCGTGATTGTTCAAACGATTGTAATTGATAATCGCGGTTCATGTATTACCCCTAAGGTCTTTAATCGGACCTCTAGTGTGGCTATTTTTCATCCTGACTTGCATAATTTAACCTGTTGAGCTAGTGTACTAATGTACTAATACACCTGTTGAGCTGGAGCGCGTTATGATCAATATAGATTCTTTAAATTTTTCCTATGTGTCGGGGATCAGACGGTCTCAGCCGGTACTGAATAATTTGTCGATGGATATTCCCCCAGGGCGCAGCGTGGGTGTTCTGGGCGCCAATGGCGTGGGTAAGTCGACCTTGTTACGCCTTATTGCAGGTACATTGACACCGGATTTCGCTTCAGATCGGGGGACATTCCAGGTATTGAACCATTTTCCTCGTGACCGTTCTCTGGATTTTTTGCAGCAAATATTTATTGTTCCCGAATCCTTTGAACTGCCCGATATTAGTGGTCACTGGTATGCCGACCGGCTGTGTGGTTTTTATCCACTGTTTGATGCGGAGTTATTCTCAGATTTACTGCAACGCTTTGAACTGGATCACCATCATATTTTGTCGGAAATGTCGTTTGGCCAGAAAAAGAAATTTTTAGTGGCCTTTGCACTGGCAACCAGGTGCCCGCTTATTTTGATGGACGAACCCACCAATGGAATGGACATTCCCTCTAAATCGGCATTTCGAGACGCGGTCATTGAAACGCAACGAGATGATCAAACCATTTTGATCAGCACCCATCAGGTTCGAGACCTGGAGTCGATTATTGACTCTGTGGTGTTAATGAATAACGACGTATCTAGCTGGGTCGATCTCAATCTGCTGTATCAGTCTATTTCACAGGTGAATGGTGATTCTGAACTACCGATTCTTTATAGCGAAACGCGACTGGGTTCGCCTGTGTCACTGGTGGCAGCGGCGCTAGATAATCACACCGATATCGATTTGGAATTACTGTTCAATGCGTTCCATTACAACAGTGACGGTTTGCTTAACGCGATCCAGTCGACTGAAGCAAACAAGGAGGCGTCTGCATGAATGTTAACCTGGTTCGTGTTGCGACCTACATACGACTAAAACACGCCACTGAGTCGTCACGTCTTATTCGACTGATTTCACTGTTTTTTGCCGGCTTATGCGCCCTAATGTTTCTATTGTCTAGCGTAAATAAAGACAGTTTGTCTGAGGATATTACCGGTGTTTACGGACTGGGTATTCTAATTGTGGCTGTGGTTATATTAGGGCGGCACACCTTTAACGAGTTTAAGAATCCACTGGAGTCTGTGGGCTGGCTAACCCTACCCGCCTCCACTGAAGAAAAATGGCTCGCCAACTTTTTGGTCAGTTTTTTAATTGCGCCCGTGGTTTATATTCTGGCAGTAACTCTGGGGTCGATTGTGGTTAAAATTCTGTTTATCAGCCTGGGGTGGAATACGGCGTTTGAAATATATAACCCGATAAGTGCTTCCGGGCTGGATCTACTCACCGGCTATTGGATCATACATCCGGTTTTATTTTTTGGTGCCATTTATTTTAACAAAAGCGTGATAATGAAAACTTCTGCCATGATGGCTATTGTAATTTTTGGCCTGCTCATTTACACATTTTTCGTGGGCTGGTTGTTATTGCCCGACGTCATTACTGACGACTTTAACATGTACAATGGTGAACTGCAGCTGGAATGGGATATGGAGGAGGATTCTGGCTGGGTTCATTTAGCTCCCACCTGGAGTAAATTCGTTTTAAAGACGCTATTTTACGGTAGTTTTCTCTACTTTTGGGTGCTGTCTTACCTGAGATTAAGGGAGGTGGATGTATGATCAACTTCGACTCCCATCTTGCCATTTATATTCAAATTGCCGACTTTATGGCGGAACAGATATTGTCACGCAAATGGGCGGAGTCTGAACGTATTCCGTCGGTTAGGGAGGTAGCCGCACTGGTGCAAGTGAATCCCAATACCGTGATGCGTTCATTTTCGTTACTTCAGGAACAAAATATTATCTTTAACAAAAGGGGTGTCGGTTATTTTGTGTCTGACCATGCGATTGCATTAGTCAATCAGGCCAGAAAAATCACTTTTCTGGAAGAAAAGTTACCAAAGATATTTTATGAGGCTTCACTACTGGGTTTCAGCCCTGAAGAGTTAAACACCGCCTACCATAATTTTTTAGTGCATTCTTCTAACCAATTACAGGAGCAGTAATATGAAATTAACCGACAAGATTTTGTTATCGACTCTGGGGCTTATTATGCTCACTATTTTTGTTGTGTTACTGGTTCACACAAGCGCGGTTTCGTCTGGCATTCTGCTTATGGGACGTTGATATTTTGGTGACAGGGTTAGGTGCAGTCTGCAAGCACATCATAGCCCGTCGTCCTGCTACCGGATCGAACCCGGCATGACAGATTCAGGATCCATCTTTAAGGGTCACAATGGATTCCCGATTAAACACTTCGGGAATGACGGAGTAGCTATTGCTGCAGTCTGGAATGACGGACCTGACGGCTACAGTATGAAATGACAGACTAACTACCGTTTAAGTCCACAAGCACATCATAGCCCGTCGTCCTGCTACCGGATCGAACCCGGCATGACAGATTCAGGATCCATCTTTCAAACTCACAATGGATTCCCGATTAAACACTTCGGGAATGACGAACTAGCGGTTGCTGCAGTCTGGAATGACGGACTAACGGCTACAGTATGAAATGACGGACTAGCGGCTATTCCAATCCAGAATGACGGACTAACTACCGTTTAAGTCCGCAAGCACACCTTATTTCTTGAAAAAATCGAAGTCGATCATTTGTTGGAACATGTGCTCCAGGGTTTCTTTTATTGGCCGGTATGACATGCCCAATTGGTTAATACTTTTGCTGTTATCGAACTTCAATGGGTGGCCAACATTCAGGCTGATAAACTTACGTGTGATAGCCTTATTCACCATAGGACCCACTAACCAAAGCAACCACTTGGGTAAGATTTTGCTGCCGAAGCTATAATTCCGACCGTATTTTTCACTGAGTATTTGCGACATTTCCAGCATAGAGGCCGATTGCCCCGTAATGACATGACGCCCCTTGGCTTCGGGCAATAACCCGGCTTTAATGTGAGCATCGGCAAGGTCTCTAACATCAACTGTCGCCATATGAAGATCTGGCAGGCCCGGTTTGGAGCTACCGTCTCCCATTTGCTTAATAACCTTAAAGCTTTCAGAATTTGATATAGGGCTAAGTCCAGGTCCAAGTACAAAACCCGGGTTAATCACAACCAGATCCCATTGGTTGGCCGCTTCTGCAAGTTCCCAGGCTTTCTTTTCAGCCTGTACCTTGGAATAGGAATAGGGCTGGTGGGTCAGTGATGAGGTGGTGTTCCACTGATCTTCGTTAAACATGCCTTCGGGGGTTTGATGAACTTCGATGGCATCACCATAAATGGAAACCACACTGCTGGTCAGTACGATGCGTTTTACTGAATCGTGGTTATTGGCTTCGGTTAATACATTACTGGTGCCAAGGATAGCCGGATCAATCAGTTCTTTTTGCGCATCACTCACGGATAATACAAAGGGTGATGCCGTATGAAATACCAGCTGACAGCCTGCCATGGCGTCAGAAAATGCGCCTTGATCCAAAAGGTCGGCTTTGAAATAGCTTATATTTCCCGGTGCATTTTCGGCGGCAGCATTCAAATATTTTAGCTTTTCAGAATTGTCAGGGTCTCTTACCGTGGCGTGTACATCGTATCCCCGATCTAGCAGGCCCTTAACGATCCAGCCGGCAACGTAACCCGTTGCACCGGTGACTAACACCGGTTTTGTTTTATCTAGCTCTGTCATCTGAAATTCCCTAGCTCTATTCATGTAAAGAATGCCGTTTAGTGCACATTGTTATTAGGGTACCAGATGACCGTTACCCTGGGCCAATACACATCATAATGAACGGTAATCATCAGGATTTGAAACCTGCAGGAAAAAGTTAACTGCGGTTTCAGCTTACTTCTCGGCAGCGTCGTAACCGGCTTCGTCAATAATGGAGACTAAATCGGCTACCGATCGGTTACCTACTATGGTTGCTGTTTTCGATTCCAGATCAAATTTTGCCGATTCGACTCCCTCTGAGCCATTTAATGCTCCTTCGATGGCATCGACACAATTTTGGCATCCCGCGCCTTCTACTAGTAACTCAATTGTGGTGGACATAGTGGTTCTCCTTTTTGATAAATGATTATTTAGACAGTTCTTCAAGAATGCTGCAATCTGCTCCCTCATCGCCCGGGCATTGTTTTACCAGGCCGGACAACATGGTTTTCATTTGTAACAGGTGCTCAATCTGTTGATCGATAAGCTGTAGCCGGTTTTCGGCTACCGACTTCACCGAACTACTGGCACGATGCGGGTTCTGGTACAACGCTAGCAGGTCTTTGCACTCATCCAGTGTGAATCCCAGTTGACGCGATTTTTGCAAGAAATGCATCTGGTTAGTGTCTGCGTCGGTGTAGTTGCGGTAGCCATTGGCGTCTCTACCGCCTTTAAACAGACCAATAGATTCGTAATAACGAATGGTTTTTGCAGGTAACCCCGATTTTTCTGCGGCCTGGCTAATTTTCATTTTAAATGTCCTTCTCTGCTTCTGCTACCCTGTTATCCAGCCCGCTATTATCCAGGCCGGTATGGGGTGTCCATTTTAATAACAACAGGGAACTGGTCACTACACTCACACTGGAAAATGCCATGGCAGCGCCGGCGACCACAGGACTTAGCAAACCAAAGGCGGCTAGTGGAATACCAATAACGTTATAGATAAAGGCCCAAAACAGGTTTTGGCGGATTTTATTGACGGTTTTTCGTCCTAACAGCACGGCTTCGGCAATCAAATTAAGCGAAGGTCTCATCAAGGTAATACCAGCCGTATTCATGGCGACATCGGTACCATTACCCATGGCAATGCTGGCGTGCGCAGCGGCCAGCGCCGGCGCATCATTAATGCCATCACCAATCATGCAGGTTTTATGAGATTTTTTCTTGAGCTGTTCTATCGCCTGCAATTTATGATCGGGTAATAAACTGGCCATAACCTGATCTATACCCACTTGCTCGGCTATCTTTTCCGCCGCCTGCTGATGATCTCCAGATAACATCCATACATTCAATCGCCTATGTTTTAACCAGTCTATCAGGCTGGCACTTTCGGTTCTTGGCTGATCCTGCAGGTCAATGCGGGCCGTTAGCTGTTGATCGACTGACACCCATATTTGGCTGAATTCAGATTGCTGCTGGTCACTATCGGGCTCACAGCCTTCTGACTTCATTAACCGAACATTACCCATGGCGATTTTATGACCATTTAGGGTTGCGGTGACGCCCTGTCCAGATATATTGGTGAAGTTATCAACCTGTAGGTCGACGGAGACATCGTCTAGTGAACGCACAACGGCTTCGGCTAAAGGATGCTGGCTTTGTTGTTGAATGGCTTTGATCCAGTGTCTTAGCTGCTCATATTGATCATTCAATATGTCCAGGTTAACGACTTCCGGCTGGCCATGAGTCAGGGTGCCGGTTTTATCGAATATGAAGGTATCGGCGTGGGCTAGCTGTTCCAGTGCTTCGATATCACGAATTAAGATACCTCGACGCGCGCCAACCCCGGTTGCTGCGATAATTGCAGTGGGAGTTGCCAGGCCCAATGCACAGGGACAGGCAATAACTAACACGGATACGGCAGCGATTAATGCCAGGTCCAGACCATTAAAATAGAATTGAATCAAAAATGTTATCACGGCTATAACGATAACAACGGGCACAAAGATGGATGAAATTTTATCCACCAGTAGCTGTACCGGCGGTTTATTCATTTGTGCCTGTTCGATCAGCTGAACGATCTGCTTTAATCTAAAATTGTCCGGTGAACGATGAATACGCACTCGAACACTGCCGTCCAGATTCTGGGTACCTGCCATAACCGCGTCGTCTGGCAGTTTTGCCACAGGTAGACTTTCACCCGTTAGCATGGCTTCATCTATTTGAGTCTCTCCCTGAATGACTATGCCGTCAGCGGCCACGAGTTCACCGGGTTGAACCTGCACCTCGTCTCCTACTTTAAGATCGGCAACCGGAACAGACACCAGTTCATTGTCTCGCCATAATTGCGCCTGAGCGGGTTGTAATTTCATTAGGGCTCGAATGGATTCACTGGTCATACTCTTGGCCCTATGTTCTAGCCATTTGCCAAATAATACTAATGTTATGACCACTGACGAGGCTTCAAAATACAGATGTGAGGCTCCCTGCTGCAACCAGAGAAACAGGCTAAAGAAATAGGCCGCGGAAGTACCCAGAGCGACCAACACATCCATATTAGCGGCCCCCTGACTGACAGAACGATAGGCGCCGACATAAAAGCGCCAACCCAGCCAAAACTGAACCGGTGTGGCTAATACAAACTGCAGCCAGGGCTCTATCTTCCAGGGTAAACCAGCGACTTGGCCGATCATGGCGAGTACCATAGGTAGTGATAACAAGATACCCGCAAGTACATGCCAGAAGGTTATACTGCCTTTAGGCATGCCAGAATCATCACTTTGGTCGGTTTGTAATACCGGATAATTCATAGCAGACAATTTTGACTGAATATCACCCAGTGCTACTACGCCTTGAATAAAGCTGACACTGAGTTTTGAGGTCGCCAGATTCACGCTGGCTTCAGTAACCCCTGGCATTTTTTTCAGTTGTTTCTCGATTTTATTCACACAGCTGGCACAGGTTACATTATCCAGTGTCATGGACTCTTGCTGATGACCAAGTTCAAAACCTACTTTTTGAACCCAGGATTCCAGATCGTCAGCACTGGCGGAATCTGTTAGTTTTACATCCAGGGTTTCCAAAGCAAGATTCACATTGGCTGCTACGACTGAGTCCTGCTTTTTCAATGCGCGTTCCAGGCGATTGACACAAGCGGCGCAGGTCATTCCAGATACCGGAACCACCCAATGATTTGTTGTTACAGTTGTCATGTTATTTTCCATACCCCTATCAGCTTTGTACCTATACCTTAAACCTTACTGTAACTGGAAGGTCAAGTAATTAACGCAATTTTCTTGGACAATTTCGTTCTCAGAGCATTTAGCTTGATGCCCTTCAGTTTTAACCCCTTGTTGGGTCCGGTTACTGATACTTTTACATAAATACGTCTAAATAACGGTTTCATAAACATTCTCGGTTTATACTGAGTCACACAGTAGTTAAAAGGACACCGGCGTTTATGATTTTGGTATATGAAGCCAATGATGCAATAGAAGCCCACATGATGCAGGATCTGCTTGAACGTAACCACATAGGCAGCCGGATAGATGGCGAACTGTTACAAGGCGGCATTGGTGAAATTCAAACCATGGGGCTGGTAACCGTATTAGTGGAAGAGGATGACTTCGACAATGCAAAGTCGATCATAGATGAATGGGAGTATTCGATCAGTTCTCAGCAATTAGGAGACAATGAATCGCAACCCTTCCCTTTTTTGGTCTTTTTAATGGGCTTTGTAGTCGGTGTCATTGTTACGGTAGCGCTGTTGGTAAACTGGTATAGAGTTGGTTTATAACGCCAAAGAAATTATGCTTGATCAGTATCTGTTGTAAAAAGATAAACTGGATACCGGATCAAGTCCGGTATGACGGATTAAGAATCCGTTTTACAGACACAAAAAAGGCCGATACCTGTGAGGTATCGGCCTTTTTATGTATAGCCTATCAGGTTAGTTCATCGAACTCACTGAACGACGCTATTGATGGTTAATGCAATGCTATGTTCGTCTTCACCCAGTGTCATGGGTTCCGAGATGACCTCAAGGTCTCCTGCGGCCGCGTTAGCTACACCAGACATCGACAAACGGGCAACGATTTCAATGGTTGTACCTGCGGTTAAACCTGCCATTGGGCCCATTTTAGAGTTCTGATCAAGCAAAATCTGTACGGGTAATATGGTGGTATGTAACTGTTTTACCGCGACAGGCATTGGTGGACCACCGGCAACACGAGCCAGCACATAAATTGCCTTGGCATTTAATGCCTTGCCTGCCAGCTCTGGTGCCAGATCCAATGAAACCACGATAGAAGGGCCATCGGCAGCACCGGTTGCAAATTCATTTTCAGGAATCGGCAAACCAGCTTCCAGCAATCGGCTTTCTGCTGCGGCGATCGCCGAAGCAACAGACTGTGCATCAACTGACGATATCTGGCCCAGACGGCGCCATTGAATTACGGCTTCTGTGAAGTCACCTTCTTCATAGGCTGCTGAACCCTTAATGCCTAAAGCGATACGGTTTTGACTATCGAATTTAATAGCTTGTTTCAGCATACGTTTGTCTTCTTCTGCCAGCACACGATCATTTTGTAAGAATCGCGCCTGAACAACAGATGTCATTAATGCTGAGCGATCCTGATCCTGAACTTCTGGTAGACGCTCCAGTGCCATCAATGCTTTTTCAAAAGCCGGTACTGAACGCGCATACATGCCTGCATTTAACAGGGTTTGACCCAGACTCCACCAGCCTTCGATATCATCTGGATTACGCGCCATTTTATCTTCGAGTAATTCCAGGTAACGGTCAGCCGCTTCAGCACTGGTGCCTGCTTGATCATAGGCCTGCTGAAGTTCAATATCGCTTAGGTTACCTTGCGAGTAATAAAAAGCGATAGAGGCTATAACCAGGGCAACGGACAATATGGCTACAGGAACAACAGGTTTGTTTTCCTCTACTATTTTGGGGATATCAGCTTTGGCTGTGTCTTCAAGTAATCTAAGCTTGAGTTCATTTTCCATTTGCTCTTTTTCTTCCGGTGTAAATTCACCCGCGTCAAAGGCCTGAGCTAACTCGGAAATTTGCTGATTATAGGCGCGCAGATTTTCCGCCTTTCTATCCACTTCTACCAATACTGGCTTTTTACGCAAGAATGGCAAAGCGACAAACGCTAGTGCTAACACCGATAGAAGAATGACATAAAATATAAACATATCTGGATTCCGTTTATTAATCGGGCAGTTTCCCGCCTGATTTTATTTACCTGATTTAAGTAACTCGTCAACCTTTGCTTGCTGCTCAGCAGTTAACTCGGTCTGGGATGACGCTCTTCTGGTTCTAAAGATCAAGGCGAGTACTCCCAAAACCAGCAACAATGCAGGAGCGATATACAACCAGATGGTTCGCCAGTTTATCCGGGTTTTATAGGTAACAAACTCGGTATAACGATCGATCATGTGATCAACGATTTCTTTGTCGGTATTGCCAGCCAATAACAATTCAACCACTTTATCGCGAATATCTTCAGCAATAGGGGCATCAGAGTCGGCTACATTTTGGTTTTGACATTTTGGACAGCGCAGTTCGAAGGTTAGCTGTTCGTATCGTGCTTCCAGTTCAGGGTCTTGCCAATTGTAGTCTTTAAATTCAGCAAAGCTGGCTGAACTCAACAATAGCGTCAGGCATGCAGCAAAAATCAGATTAAAGTGTTTCATATATCTCCTTTAGCTCCGCTTCCCAGTTTTGCATGTTAATCGCGCCAATATGCTTGTAGGCAATGGTTCCATCTGAGCGAATAAAGAAGGTCTCCGGAGCTCCGGTTACTCCCAGATCGAAACCAAATGTGCCTTCTTCGTCATAGATATTGAGCAAATAAGGGTTACCATATTGCTGTAACCAGTCCAAAGCATCCTTACGGCTATCTTTATAATCAAGTCCGACTACCCTTACACCTTCTTCACTCAGGGTATTCAGTACCGGATGCTCTACTTTACAAGTAATACACCAGGTTGCCCAAACGTTTAGAAGATAGGGTTGACCCTTTAGGTCAGCTGCCTGAATAATGGCTTCACTACTCTGTACTGTAGGCAAACTAAACTCAGGTACGGCCTTATCCAGCAACGGTGTCGGAATGGTTTCCGTGTCAAGGTCGACCCATAACACATATAAAAACATCGAACCCAATACCAACCCAAGGAATGCCGGAACATAAAAAACTAGTCGATTCATGATTTAAGCCTCCACTATCGCTTTTTTACGATAGCGACGATCAAACACAGCGAGCAGTCCGCCCAATCCCATAAAGAGCGCACCGTACCAAATCCAGCGAACAAATGGCTTTAAGTGCACCCGTACAGCCCAATCACCGTTATCTGACAAAGGCTCTCCCATAGCAACATATAGATCGAGGAAGGCTCCTGGATGAATAGCAGCTTCGGTCATCATATTGCCGCCCGAGAAGTAATTACGCTTTTCAGGGTTTAGCTCGGTCACCAATTCGTCATTTTTATATACTTCAATAATGCCTCGATCGGCCTGATAGTTAGGACCATATACTGGCGTTGTGCCAATAAAACGGAATTCGTAACCACCATAGGTTTGCACACTACCGGGCGACATTCTAACGTCATGCTCTGTTTCATAGTTAGAAACAATGACGATGCCGATTACAGTTACTGCCACACCCAGGTGAGCGAGCAACATGCCGTAGTATCCCAGGCCCAGCTTCTTCAATCCGGCAGCAAAAGATGGCGCATTTTTAGTCTTGTCTACTAGACTACTGCCGATACTCCATAGCAGCCAAACCGCAAGCGCCAAACCTGCTGTTACTTTCCAGGAAATTTCACCACCATAGACAATAGAGAAACCCAGACCCGCGACAACAGCGACAATGGCACCCATAATTTTGATGTTTCGGTATTTAACGAAACTGTCAGACTTCCAGCGAAGCAATGGACCAATACCGAGTAGCGTAATCAATATGGCCATGATGCTATTGAATATCATGTTAAATATTGGCGGACCCACCGATATTTTTCCGGCCTGGAAGATATCGAACAAGAGAGGCATCAATGTACCTAACAGGACACCAAACGCCGCTACGGTTAACAGGATATTGTTAAAGAATAAAAACGATTCACGTGAATACAGGTTGAAAAAGCTAAAGCTTTTCATTGCCGGCGCACGAGCAGCAAACAGGGTTAACGAACCACCAATGGTGATCGCTAACAGGGCGAGAATGAAATAACCACGACTGGGGTCAGATGCAAAGGCATGGACTGATGTTAAAACACCTGAACGTACCAGGAATGTACCCAATAGTGAGAATGAGAATGCAAAGATGGCCAGGAGTACGGTCCAGGATTTAAATGCACCACGCTTTTCAGTAACTGCCAGACTGTGTACCAATGCTGTACCCACCAACCAGGGCATAAAGGACGCATTTTCTACTGGATCCCAGAACCACCAGCCGCCCCAGCCTAATTCGTAATATGCCCACCAGCTACCCAGTGCGATACCCAGGGTCAAAAATGTCCAGGCAACATTTGTCCAGGGACGAGCCCAGCGAGCCCATGCAGTATCCAGTCGACCACTGATTAATGCAGAAATTGCGAATACGAAAGCAACCGAGAAGCCAACATAACCCATATACAACATAGGCGGATGAAGAATCAGTCCGATATCCTGTAATAACGGGTTTAGATCTCGCCCCTCTAATGGTGGATTTGGAAGAATTCGCTCAAATGGGTTAGATGTTAACAACAGGAACAAGATGAAACCCAGACAAATAAGCCCGAGTAGCCCCATAACTGTCGCCATCATATCGGTTGGCAAATTCTTACTCAGAGTTGCTACCGCTAAAACCCAGCCAGCCAGGATCAGAACCCACAGGTACATTGACCCTTCGTGTCCTCCCCAAATTGCACTGATTTTAAACTGCATAGGCAGCGCACTGTTGGAATTATTTGCAACATAGGAAACCGAAAAATCATCAGTCGCCATGGCGTAAGCCAGGAAAAGAAACCCTATAAACAGCATGGTAAACATGCCAATAGCCAACGGTTTACCCGAAGCCATTAGCCAAATATTATTTCGGTACACACCGGCCAGAGGCATTGTTGCCAACAAAAGCGCCAACATGACAGAAAGTACTAACGTGAAATAACCAATTTCTGGAATCATGATATGATACTCTATTATTGGAATGCCGATGCATCACAGGTTGCACCATTAAGTTTTGCCGATTCCAGTGCAGCACTTGCTTCTGGAGGCATATATTGTTCGTCATGTTTTGCTAATACCTGAGACGCAACGATAACGCCTTCAACCACATTTCCTTCTACAACAACACTCTGGCCTTCCCGGAACAGGTCAGGCAAAATTTTGTCGTATGAAACCGGAATTTCTACCGCACAGTCTGTTAGTAAAAACTCTACATCCAGATTTTCATCAGAGACTCGCTTGAAAGAACCTTCTTTCACTAATCCACCGACGCGAACCATTTGACCTTTCACATAATCACCGGCTGCAATTTCTGCAGGATGCTTGAACCAGCTAATATCTTTACTGTTTGCAAACAGGATCAATGAAGTTGCAACAGCAACCAAAATGACACCCGCTAAGATTAAAACCAACCGCTGTTTTCTTTTAGGATTCATGATTGTTCCCGCCTATTTTTCATAAACTGTTCTTTGACTTGCTTTTTCAAATTCATTTTCGGCTCGATGATCAGCCACAGCATCAATACTGCGTAGAGACCAAACGACAACCAGACATACAGTCCGTGACCACCCATGGCAAGGAAATCACTAAAGGATTCAAATGCACCCATTATTACGCTCCTTTACCAGAAAGACGTGCTATCTCTTCACGAACCCAGCCTGATTTGCGCTCGCGTACTAAAATTTCTGTTCTTGATCGGCTGAGTAACTGAGCCAGGAAAAAACAGTAGGATCCAATCGCCATCATTAACAGTGGAATCCACATTTCTGGCGGCATTGCCGGTTTTTCAGTCAGTGTAAAAGTGGCAGGTTGATGTAATGTATTCCACCACTCAACTGAATATTTGATAATGGGAATATTTACCACGCCGATAAGGGTTAACACGGCTGCCGATTTATCAGCACTCTGCTGGTTTTCCATAACGTGATATAACGCGATGACGCCCAGATAAAGAAATAGCAAGATCAGCATGGCGGTGATTCGTGCATCCCAAACCCACCAGGCACCCCAGGTCGGTTTACCCCAAATAGCACCGGTTGCCAAGGCAATAAAGGCAAAAACGGTACCCAGGGGTGCGATAGATCTCAACACCATACTGGCCATTTTTAGCTTCCAGATAATCGAAATGGCACCCATCGATGCCATAGTCATATAGATGACTTCAGCTAACATAGCCGATGGTACGTGAATATAGATGATTCGAAAGCTATTCCCCTGCTGATAATCAGCCGGAGAAAACACCAGACCCCACACCAAACCGGCCGATATTAATACTGCCGCGAACAAGGTAAACCAGAATCCCCAAGAGAAACTCATCTGGTAAAACAGTTTGGGTGAACCCCATTTTTGTATCCATTTCCACATGACTTATTAGCCCCTAATATTTATGTGTTAACACTAATTTTTAATGCGACGGTGGTGAGCCAGGGTACAAATGCTGCTGCTCCCAAAGCTATTGCGCCGATATAGGCTATTTGAGCCCAAAATTCCAACATCTGAGCCGCTGCAGAAACGGAACTGGCTCCAAAAATCAAGATGGGTATAAACAATGGCATCACTAACAACGCCAGTAATAATCCGCCCTTTCTTAAACCTACCGTTAATGCGGCGCCTACAGATCCTAGTAAACTAAAGGCTAGCGAACCAACGAAAATAGAAGCCATTAATGCCGGCAGCGCATGAAGCGGTAATGCCAACATAGTCGCCAAAATTGGGCTCATAAGCATTAATGGAACCCCGGTTACTAACCAGTGAGCGATAATTTTGGCCAAAACCAGCCATTCGACCGTTTTGGCTGATAAAAGAATCTGCTCGAGTGACCCGTCGTCATAGTCATTTCGAAACATCATATCCAACGACAACAGCGTCGATAACAAGGCTGCAACCCAAAGTATTCCTGGCGCCAACAGACTTAATTTTTCCAGATCTGGAGACACACCCAATGGAAACAGGGTAACTACCATTAAAAAAAACAGTAACGGATTGACTAAATCAACCCGTCGGCGATAAGCGAGCATTAACTCACGTTTTAACATCAGGGTTAATGAGCTCACCGAAAATTCTCCAAATCAACAAATCGTGCTGCTGCAATATTCAATGGATGGTGTGTTGTCAAAATGACAAGGCCACCGGACTGGGCATGCTTTTCAATTTGTTGTTCAAGATTCGCTACGCCTTTGACATCTAAAGCAGTAAAGGGTTCGTCCAGTATCCAAATGGGCACTTGCTGTTCTTTTAGATACAGGCGCGCTAATGCTACTCTGCGATTTTGACCAGCAGACAGATTATGCGCCAATACGTCCTCAAAACCTTTTAATCCAACTTTTTCGAGCGCGTGGTAGAGATCGGACACCGAAGGCTCTTCCATATCTTTTAAACTGTGGTTGAATCGAAGGTTCTCGATGGCCGATGCCGACCCCGTGATCCCCGGTTTATGACCCAGATATAAATATTTACCAGGGTCTAGCCAGTTGTCTTCGCCATAGACTGACTGCCAGTTGAGATTGCCTTCGACAATATCGGCGAGTCCAGCCAGACGACGCAACAAGGTTGTTTTACCACAACCATTCGGGCCCCTAATCTGAATAACTTCACCAGTTTTGAATTCAAGTTGTAGATTTTGAAACAACAACCGATCGTCTCGTTCACTACTTAACGCATCGGCCTTTAGTACAATTTCACTCACTCGACTTAACCTATAAATAACTTAAATTCATGTCTGATCTACTGTTCGGCGATACGTTACTTTGACACCGGGGTCTGTACATCTTATGGCCTTTCAATTTCGAAACTCGTGGCAATATTGACGGTATATTTTTTTACCTTAGGGTACTGATGATGCCTTTTAGCCAAGCTGAATTAGCGGGTCAACTTGGCTATTGTTAATAAGAATTCTATTCTAACCACTATTTTCCACTTCTAAAACGGTATTTGCACAAAAATAACACTAGGCAAGTATGCTATCTGTTTTCTGAGCATCAAAACACTGAAACAGATCAACAAATGATCCGGCATCCGTCAATTCATCGTAAAATAAAGGAGAATCTGTTTAAAGAGCTAAATGTTTAGTTGGCGACTTAACACTTTTCAGGCTGAGGCCGATTATACTATAGTGAACAAATAAATAGAGCATGTGAATATAATGGCGGATCGGGATTTTTTAAAATTACTACCATCTTTGGCCATTAGTGCCACCTCTTCACACTCGCCTCTACCAAAGACAGAAATTCAAGTTCCGGTTTTAAAAGCAAAATTGGCATCGAATCAAATTATTGAGTCGTTGGTACTTCGCTCCGAACCCCGAGTAGACACTGAAAGCAAGGGCGGGCAATTTCGTTTTCAACTTGACCTGCAAACCAGTGCCGGGGTATTAAAGCTGGTCTCTGACCGCAACTTTGAATCAGGCTCAGTTTTATTATTGAAATTCGATCTGCAGGGTCGACCTGAGGTTGTCGTTCCAGACACTCCTGAGCTGAAGGCGGTGCAACTCAAGGCAGCTGTACAACAATTGTTGATACAGAACTTACCCCTGATAGATTCCAAATCACAGTGGATACGCAGCATCGAAACAACACTCAACGCCCTGCCTCAGAGTATTCTCCCGAAAAGCACCCTGGCTCTACTGAACACACTGGTTAATTACAAAACACTATCGCCTGGTAATCTGCACCAATGGAATTCTCTGGATTTTTTAAAGGCTACCACCAGATCCGAGCGCCTTGTTTCTGCGCAAAGTATCCAGAGTACGATCAAACAACTGACATCTGAATCCGCATTGAAAACAGGACAAGACAATACCGGCAAGAGCCAAACTCAGGGTAGCTCAACGATAGCTTCAACTAATGTTTCAACCGCGCCCTCATTGAGTCCTGATACGGGTAACAGTCAAACGCTTGCTGGTCGTCAATTAAAAGCTGAAACGCTCAATAGTCTTTTAACTACCATGGCTATCAATGGTAATACCAAATCATCGGTTACTGGCGGAGAGAAAACGGAAAATGCACTACTTGCCACTTCTGCAAAAACATTTGATAAAACAGCATTAGTTCGTGAAGTTTTGGCAAACTATGCAAAGCATTACCATAACACCACTCAAAACCAGCCCCTACCAAAAAACCTGCAAACGGTATTAAATGCCGGCGCATCCTTAACACCGAATCAGCCTGACAACCACCAAAGCGCAGCGCAGACAAACCCGCCTGTTTCGAACCAAAAGCCGGAAACAGCCACATCGGGTGTGAAAGAACTATTTTCTCAAACAGTCATCAACATGCTGACCCAGAATTTAGGAGACGGAACCCAAAATAAGAACACGGGTCCCTCTGAGAAAATATTGGCTAATGCCAGCTTAGAAATAACAAGTCGATTAAATGAGGCATTTGTTAGTTCAGGTGCCACCCAAAAACAACCGATTCCGCTTAATATTTTATTGTATTTATTACAAACCGACCTCAGATCCGTGCTATCGCATCGTCCTGATTCGGTTGCATTGCAGCTTCAGGCAAAAGCCGCTCGAATCATGGCTGAAAACCAAAATACCTACTCGCCTGCCAAACTCGGCAAAACAGGCATTCCACTTGGACCCAGGGTAACGGCAGAAACTCGATTACTGGATACCCTATTGACTGATATTCGTACCGGCATCGCTCGTAACCATGTTCAAATACTCAATCAGCTTAACGGCCAGCTATTAACGGATGTCGAGAAACCGTCTTTCAATTCAATAGAATTACCCATATTTTTACCCGGACTAACTGAAACCGCGATTTTGGAGGTGCGACAGGAAGGCTCTACTAAAAACAAGCAAGGTGCCTTAAACCACAAACATTGGCACTTTAGATTCCACGTTGATTTTCAGCCTCTTCCTCCCTGTTGCATGGAAATATTTTATCAACCGTCAGGAAAAGGCAGCGGTTCACTAACCCTGTGGTTTTGGAGTAAGGACCCGACCAGCTTGCAACTATTTAGTGACTATCAGGAAGTATTGGCTTCGTCGTTAAGACAAAAAGGGTTCGATATTACTGCCTGCACCGGAAAGATGGGCTTGCCAGAAAAATCAAAAGGCAACGTTAACGAAACTACTAACCTGGTAGATATACGCACATGACACAACAAGAAGGCAACAAGGCACTGGCACTGCATTACAATGGCAAAGACACCCCCACAGTATTGGCGACGGGTAAGGGTGATATTGCTGACGAAATTATAGAAATTGCCCGTCAATTTGAAATTCCAATTATGGAAAACAGAGAGCTTTTGGCTATGTTATCCATGCTTGAAGTTCATGATGAAATTCCCGAAGAGCTTTTCTTTGTTGTTGCCGAAGTCATTGCCTTGTCTTACTGGATGCGCGGCCTGTACCCTGAAGGTCATCCGGCTTAATTCACAACACGTTATAACGCGTGCCTTGTCATAGACTGCCAAGGTTCGATAATCTATTGTGTCCGCCGAGAACCTGTTCGCCCTTAACCATCAATAGCGCTATTTTGTAAAAAACATACGATCTGGCGACTTTAGAAAACAAATCCCAAGGAGAGAACGTTGTCTCAAACTGAAATATCTTCTGGAATTCAACTTTTACGTAACCCCAATGTACGTATAATTTTCTTCGCTTATTTAGTTACCTTTATGGGCACTGCCATGGCCCCTATCGCCATGGCATTCGGTGTATTGGAGCTAACCGGTTCGACTAAAGATGCTTCTGTGGTTATTGCGGCCCCTATTGTCGCCACTATCGCTATATTACTACTTGGTGGCACCTTTGCTGATCGAAGCTCAAGACATAAAATCATAATTAACGCTGAACTGGTGGCTATGGCTACTCAGTTTGTCATTGCCTATTTATTTATCAGCGGCAGCGCTAACGTGTTAAATCTCGCCTTACTCATGCTGCTAAATGGCGCAGCAATGGCATTTAATGGCCCGGCCTCATCGGCTTTTATCACCCAGTTGGTAGATAAAGACGATTTGCAGTCTGTTAATGCCTTACTTGGTTTCGCCAGAAACGGGGCGATGATAGGCGGCGCTGCACTGGGCGGCATACTGGTAGCCTGGATTGGTGCGGGCCTGACAATTTTAATTGATGCCATTTCATTTGGCTTATCAGCACTACTGGTCTGGACGCTAAAGCCAAATAGCCAGATAAAGCCTGAACAATCTTCTTTTATTCAGGATCTTAAATTGGGTTGGAATGAATTTTCTTCCCACACCTGGATCTGGGTCATTGTGGTGCAGTTCTCATTCGTCGTTGCGGCACTGGAAAGTGTATTCGCGTTACTAGGACCGGCAGTTGCCAAAGCTGAACTTGGAGGCGCGACAGACTGGGGAATTATCGCAGGTGGGCTGGCCGTTGGGACTGTGCTTGGTGGCATAATAGCCTTCAAACTGAAGCCGCAATATCCGATGCGACTGGCAACTATCTGTGTGTTGTTTTTTAGTCTGCTACCCCTTGGCTTGTCGGTTCCCCTGGCGCTCAACTGGATTGTGTTCCTTGCTGTAATATCTGGCATCGCATTTGAAATATTCGGCGTCCTCTGGATGACAACACTTCAAAAGAAGATACCCGGCCATCTGTTATCAAGAGTCAGTGCCTATGACTATATAGGGTCAATTTCTCTAGCCCCATTAGGTATTGTTGCCGCCGGTTTTTTGTATGAAATATTGGGATCAACCCAGGTATTGGTACTGGCTGCATTGACCATACTCATACCCACCCTGCTAACACTAGGGGTTAAAGATGTCTGGTATATGCGTATTGATGATTGAGTCTTTGTTGTAATCGGCTCCCGAAGAGAATTCCGTTTTAGGGTAATGGGAGCGATGTTAGCTGCAAACATCCGTTATAGACAGGCATAAAAAAACGCCCTGATGCACCTGGATGCAAGAGAGCGTTTCTTCTTGTTGCTAATACTGAAGCCTCAAGAGACTCCAGTATTCAACTTAATGAAAGGTCTTACTCTTTACCTTCCATTTGTGCTTTGATCAGGTCACCGATAGTAGTAGGACCTGCAGCTTCAACTTCTTTATCACGCATTTCTTTCATTGCCACTTTCTCGTCTTCAGTATCTTTAGACTTGATAGACAGGTTGATTACGCGGTTCTTACGGTCAATGCTAATGATCTTAGCTTCAACTTCGTCACCTACGTTCAATGCGTTACGAGCATCTTCAACTTTGTCACGGCTAATTTCAGAAGCACGTAGTGTCGCTTCAACGTCATCAGCCAGTACGATGATAGCCGCCTTAGCGTCTACTTCTTTAACTGTACCGGTAACGATGGCGCCTTTATCTTTTTCAGATACGTATTCTGCAAATGGATCGCTATCCAACTGTTTAATACCCAAAGAAATACGCTCACGTTCAGCATCAACAGAAAGGATAACAGTTTCAAGCTCATCACCCTTCTTGTAACGACGTACGGCTTCTTCGCCAGCTTCGTTCCAGGAAATATCTGATAAGTGAACCAGACCATCGATTCCACCTTCAAGACCGATGAAGATACCGAAATCAGTGATAGATTTGATTTTGCCAGATACCTTGTCGTTCTTCTCGTATGAAGTCGAGAAAGCTTCCCAAGGATTCTGCTGAGTCTGTTTGATACCCAGAGAAATACGACGACGCTCTTCGTCGATATCCAGAACCATAACTTCGATATCGTCGCCAACCTGAACAACTTTCGAAGGATGGATGTTCTTGTTAGTCCAATCCATTTCAGAAACGTGAACAAGACCTTCAACGCCTTCTTCAAGCTCTGCGAAACAACCGTAGTCAGTCAGGTTAGTTACCTTAGCTGTTACAGTAGCGTCTTCTGGGTAACGCGCCTTGATTTCTACCCATGGATCTTCACCCAACTGCTTAAGACCTAGAGATACACGGTTACGCTCACGGTCGAACTTCAATACTTTAACGTCGATCTCGTCACCAACAGCAACAATTTCTGAAGGATGTTTGATACGCTTCCACGCCATATCTGTGATGTGCAATAGACCGTCAACACCACCCAGATCAACGAAGGCACCGTAGTCAGTAAGGTTCTTAACGATACCCTTAACAGACTGACCTTCAGCCAGATTTTCAAGCAACTCGTCACGATCTGCACTGTTTGCAGCTTCAAGAACGGCACGACGAGAAACAACAACGTTATTACGCTTCTTATCAAGCTTGATAACTTTAAATTCTAGTGGCTTACCTTCCAGATGAAGTGTGTCACGTACTGGACGCACATCAACAAGTGAACCTGGTAAGAAGGCACGGATTGCATTCACGTCTACCGTGAAGCCACCCTTAACCTTGCCATTGATCACACCCATAACAACTTCGTTATCTTCGAACTTAGCTTCCAGCTCTAACCAGGATTCAGCACGTTTCGCTTTTTCACGAGAAAGTTTCGTGTCACCGAATCCGTCTTCAACAGATTCCAGAGATACTTTAACTTCATCACCAAGAGCAACTTCCAACTCACCCATTTCGTTTAGGAACTGGTTACGTGGAACGACACCTTCAGATTTCAATCCAGCATGAATGGTTACCCAATCACTATCAATATCTACAACCACACCTGTGATAATAGACCCTGGAGTCATATCTATAGTATTTAAGCTTTCTTCAAATAGTTCAGCAAAAGATTCAGTCATTACGACAATTACCTGATTAAAATGATCAACGGCTCAAAATTATATTGAGCACTACCCTGCTCCAGCCCAGCAAGGGTCAACCCAAATTAAGTGTTACCGATCCAAGAGCTGGAAATAAGAAACCGGCACACCCCAATAATACAAACGCACACAAGATAGCTCCTGGTACGTTCTTTTTCAAATTCAGAACGGATTTATTGATAAGAAACTAGAGTTTCCTAACGTAAGTCATAACTTTTTTAAAGACTTCCTCAATACTTAGATCTGAGCTATCTAGAATAATTGCATCGTCTGCAGGCCTTAAAGGGGCTACTTCACGATTCATATCTCGATCATCTCTTTCTTTGATCTCATCCGCAAGGCGCGCGATGCTAACATCAACACCCTTTTCTTTCAACTGAAGATAGCGTCTTTTTGCTCTTTCTTCAGGACTTGCTGTTAAATAGAATTTTATATCAGCATCAGGAAAGACGACTGTTCCCATATCCCGGCCATCTGCAATCAGTCCGGGAGCCTGGCGAAACTGGCGCTGACGATTCAACAAAGCATCCCGCAACTCAGTGATTGGAGCGATTTTTGACGCGAGATTGCCCGTGGTCTCAAGACGAACTTCATGGGTAATATCTTTTGAATCCAGAAGTATTCTTGTCTGCTTAGGATCATTTTTAAAGACAACATTCAGATGTAAACCAACATCAACCAACCCGGCAATATCATCCAGACTTACGCCTCGCTGCCGGGCCGCTATCGCTGTCACACGATATATAGCACCTGAATCAAGAAAATTCCAGGAAAGCGCGGCAGTCAACAATCCGGTAAGTGTACCTTTTCCTGCACCGCTTGGACCATCAACTGTTATTACTGGTGCATTTTCATTTTGTGACATTACATTTTCGACTCTGTTTTAAATTTGTTGGTATTCGATGCTTCGCATCAATCTATTATCTTGAAGGAATCCCTTACACCATAGTCCAGCAGATTTACAACGGCGGGACATAGTACAGACAAACCTGAACAGTGGAGATAACGAATTAGTCCAATGTCCTGAATGGGTAAGGTACCGGGTTATTTTATTTTATTATTTCGATCTGATAATAGCTTGGTGAAATATTCTCTGGATTCTTTGGCATTGGTAAATACTGACTTCATGTATTCGCCATCTGCATGTGCTACTGCATTTCTTAACAGGTGCAACTCATCCAGATATTGGTCCATAACTTTTAATACTGACTGACGATTGGCCATAAAAATATCATGCCACATGATAGGATCACTGCCGGCGATTCGGGTAAAATCTCTAAAGCCACCGGCTGCATAATTAAATATTTCCCGGTTTTCTGAATTTTTGGCCAGGGTATCAACCAGATTAAATGCCAGTAAATGTGGCAAATGACTTGTTGCGGCTAACACATCATCATGATGGTCAACGGACATAATATCGACGTCTGCGCCCACCGACTTCCATAAATCTGTTATCAAGGCCAACGCCGATGCATCACTTTCTGCTATTGGCGTCAGAATAATTCGATGATTAACATATAGATCAGGGTTTGATGCTTCAACACCACTTCGTTCTGCTCCTGCTATAGGGTGGCCAGGAATAAAGTTTTGTAACTGGGTTTCGCTAAGTACACGACGAGCATCTGAAACCACAATACCCTTGGTACTGCCACCGTCTGTAATAACAGCCCCTTCTTTAAGGTGTGGCTGAATCAATGACAGCACACTGCGGGTTGCCAAAATAGGAACGGCAAGAAATATAATATCGGCAGCCTTAACCGCGGGAATCAAGTCTGATTCAGCCTTATCAACCACTCCCAACCGAATCGCTGTTTTTAACGATTCCTGGTTACGATCGTATCCAGATACACTGGACAGGGCATTCGCCTGCCTGGCAGCTATTGCCAGAGAGCCGCCAATCAAACCCAGCCCGATGACCAGTAAATTTTTATCCGATAAATTCAAAAGCCCTACTCTTTATTTAAAACGCGGTTCAACGCATCCAAAAATGTCTGGTTTTCTTCCTGCGTTCCTATCGTAACCCTTAAATGATCTGGCATATTATAATTCGCCACGGGCCTGACAATAACGCCATTTTGCAACAGGGATTCATAGATTGACATTGATGTCGGGCCAACCTCAACACAAATAAAGTTGCCAACTGAAGGAATATAACCAATACCCATTTCATCCAATGCAGTCTCAATTTGAGTCATTCCCAGAGCATTTAGCGCCCGACTCTGGTCGATGTAATCATTGTCACTCAAAGCAACAATGGCAGCCTCTTGAGCTATACTATTCACATTGAATGGTTGACGGGCTCTGTTTAACAACTCTGCGATGCCATTACTGCTTATTGAGTAACCTATTCTTAAGGCAGCTAATCCGTATATTTTCGAGAATGTACGGGTAACGACCAGATTCTCATTATCTGATAACAGCTTTATACCGTCTGGATAGTTTTCCTGCTCTACGTACTCAAAATAGGCTTCATCCAGCACCACGACAACATGGTCTGGAACGGCCTTGAGAAATGCCTTTAACTCACCCTTACTAAACCAGGTGCCCGTAGGGTTATTAGGGTTAGCAATAAATATGATGCGCGTTCTTTCCGTTACGGCATCACTCATTGCATCCAGGTCATGTGACCACTGGCGCGCAGGTACTGAAACGACCTTTCCACCTGCTGCCAGGGTGACTAACGGATAAACGGCAAATGCATGGTCAGACATAATAACTTCATCACCGGGCGACACAAAGGTACGTGCCAGTAATTCGAGTATTTCATTCGAGCCATTGCCGAGTGTCACCTGTGAACTTTCAACTTTCAACTGCTCTGCTAATAACGCTTTCAAGCGAAATCCGGTGCCGTCAGGATACCGGGTTATCTCTTCAGCCGCTTTTTTTATTGCATTTAGCACAGGACGACTCGGACCCAGAGGGTTCTCGTTACTCGCTAATTTAACAATATTCTTAATTCCCAGTTCACGCTCTAACGCTTCAACTGGTTTGCCTGGTACATACGGAGAAAGATTACGTATACCGGCATTGGCTAACTTAAATGGATCAAATGGCATTGATAGGAGCCTCTATAAGTTTAAAGCACTGCTTTTGGATAAGAGCCGAGAACTTTAATCTCTGCCGCTGTTAATTTAATATCTGCCAGAGCTTTCTGGACGTTTTCATCATCTAAATGACCCATAAAATCGATAAAGAACACATAGTTCCAATTGCCACTCGGCGATGGGCGTGTCTCCAGTCGAGTCATATCTATGCCATGAACATTAAACGGTTTTAATAAGGTATATAACGCACCTGGCTCATTGTGCATGGATACAATAATAGACGTTTTATCGTCTCCACTTCGACCAACCGGATTGTTACCTACAATTAAAAACCGTGTCGAGTTGTCCGGGTTGTCTTCGATTTTTTCATTTATAATTTCAAGATCGTACATGTCCGCTGCCATTTCACCGGCAATGGCCGCCGAATTCCATTCAGAATTAACACGTCGTGCGGCCTCTGCATTACTGCTTACGGCAATTCGCTCGGCATGGGGCATATAGGCATCGAGCCATTTTCTACATTGAGCAAGACTTTGCTGATGAGAGTATATTCGGGTAATACTGTCTTTACGGGTGTTTTTCCCCACCATCAGATGATGATGAATTCGCAATTCTACTTCACCACAGATATGGATCTTGGAGGTTAAAAAGGTATCCAGTGTATGATTAACCACCCCTTCGGTTGAATTTTCAACAGGCACCACACCATAATGGGCGGCACCCGCTTCAACTTCACGAAAAACCTCATCAATAGCCGGCATAGGCATTGTTTTCGCCCAGGCACCAAAATGCTTCAACGCAGCGTGCTGAGTAAACGTGCCTTCTGGTCCTAAGTAGGCGACCTTTACTGGCTCTTCTATGGCCAGGCACGCAGACATGATTTCACGAAATAGCCTAGCCATATCTTCATTTGGCAAGGGACCAGAATTACGAGCCATCACATTTGCCAAGACCTGGGCTTCACGTTCAGGACGATAAAATACAGCCGTTTCCTGACCCTGTGACGCCATTTTTACTTTGGCAACTTCCTGAGCACAGGCTGCTCGCTCGTTAATCAGCTTCTGAATTTCACTGTCAATGTCATCAATCTTATCTCGCAACCCAATCAGCTCATTTTGATCGGACGGATTTTCACCACTCATGCAATCACCCATATCTTTTGGCAAAGTCATTCATAAACGTTGATAAAGCCTGTACAGATTCCAATGAAGACGCATTATAGATACTTGCCCTCATTCCTCCTACAACTCTATGCCCTTTTAGGTTATACAAACCCAATTTCTCACTTTCTTCAATAAATTTCGCATCCAAAGACTGATTTGCAAGACTAAAGGTTACATTCATTTTTGAACGATCTGAAGGTTCAATCGTATTCATATAAAACTCACCTTGATCAATTACCTCATATATCAGCTTTGCTTTCTGAAGATTGACCTTTTCGATTTCAGCTACGCCACCCTGCTTTTTAAGCCACTTGAATACTAAACCACTCAGATAAAGAGCATAAGTAGGTGGTGTGTTTAACATGCTATCCTGACCAATTACACTCCGGTAATTCATCAGCGCCGGAATATGGTCAACAGCCTGATCTAACAAATCATTACGGATAATTACCCAGGTAATTCCAGCAGGTCCTATGTTCTTTTGAGCACCCGCATAGATAATTCCAAATTTTGAGACATCGTATTGTTGCGACAAAATACATGAAGACATATCTGCAACCAGAGGCACGTCACCCGTCTCCGGTATATAATTGAATTCCAGCCCGCTAATGGTTTCATTAGGGGTGTAATGTAAATAGGTCGAATCTGAGCGGATGGATAATTCTGAATTTCGGGGAACAGCAAGCAAACCGGCTTCATTCACTGATCCGGCAATATGAATATCGGATCTTTCCAATCTACTGGCTTCCTTAATGGCTTTTTGCGACCAGACACCGGTATCTATAAAGTCGGCCTTCTTTGACTTACCTAACAAATTCCAGGGTACACATGAAAATTGATGCGTGGCACCACCCTGCATATAAAGCACAGAATAATTGTCTGGAATTGCCATAAGAGAACGAAAATCACTGACAGCTTGCTCGGCAATTGCAATAAAGCCTGAACTTCTATGGCTGACTTCCATCACTGACATGCCCGTATCGGCAAAGTCCATTAACTCAAGCTGCGCCTGTTGCAACACTTCATCAGGAATTTTTGCCGGTCCAGCACTAAAATTGGGATGCCGGGTCATACAATCACCTTCCATAAGAAAATTTTTATGATGTTAAAAACAGAAAGCCAATGAAATTTCATTGGCTTTAATTTAGAAAAACGAACTCGGCTGCTCAACCTATAGAGTCAAATCAATCTGCTGGAGTATCTTCTACAGCATCGGTTCCTTCTATATCCGTATCAACCACACCAGAAACATTTACTGCCGAACCTTCGGTTTCAGAACCTGCTTCCTCTGAACTTGCCACCTGTTCAAGTTCTTCCAGAACTTCACCCTCTTCGACAGGTTCAACACCAACCAGATGTTCGTCTTCTGCGACTTTAATCAACCTGACTCCCTGAGTATTTCGACCCAAAACCGAGATTTCAGAAACACGGGTCCTTACCAGAGTCCCCTGATCACTGATCAGCATGATTTCATCTTTGTCAAATACTTGAGTTGCACCAACAAGATCACCATTTCGGTTATTTACCACCATACCGATGACACCCTGATTACCACGACCTTTAACCGGAAAGTCCGTTGTCGCCGTACGCTTGCCATAACCCTTGGAGGATACAGTCAGAATGGTACCTTCATCGTCAGGAATAATGAGTGAAATAACCTTGGCTCCTTCACCTAGTCGAATACCACGTACACCACGCGCGGTACGACCCATTTCGCGAACCAGTTTCTCTTCAAATCGTACCGTTTTACCCCGGCTAGACATCAACATAATGTCTTGCTCACCATCGGTGATGGATACACCTACCAGGTGATCACCTTCATCCAGACCCAGTGCAATCAAGCCTGAAGAACGCTGTCGGGAAAACGCCTGCAATGCCGTTTTCTTCACGGTACCGTTTGCCGTAGCCATGAAGACAAATTTATCAACTTCGTACTCCGATACCGGCAATACCGCAGTTACTCTTTCATTTGCATCCAGATTCAGAATATTAATTAGCGGGCGACCTTTTGCCACTCGACTTGCCTGTGGAATTTCCCAAACTTTCAGCCAATACACCTTACCCAGATCGGTAAAACACATCAGTGTTGTATGGGTAGAGGCCACAAATAAATGTGCCACGTAATCTTCGTCTTTAACCTGTGTCGCTGCCTTACCCTTTCCACCTCGCCGCTGCGCCTGATAAACATCAACAGATTGGGTTTTGGCATAGCCACTATGAGAGATAGTAATTACCATATTCTCGTCGGCGATCAGGTCTTCCATCTCAAAATCCATACGAGAGGCAATAATTTCAGAACGACGCGGATCAGAATACAAATCTTTGACTTCAACCAACTCTTCACGAATAATTTCCATCAATCGCTCAAAGCTATTCAGAATATGCAGATATTCTGCAATTGAATCCAGAATGCCTCGATATTCATCCATAATCTTGTCAGATTCTAAACCGGTCAACTTTTGTAAACGTAGGTCCAAAATAGCCTGAGCCTGAACAGGCGATAAGAAATACTCTCCATTTCTTACACCATACTGCTCTGGCAGATCATCTGGACGACAAGCATTTTCGCCTGATCGTTCTAACATGTCTGCTACAACGCCAATCTTCCATGGCTGATCAAGTAAACGAGTTTTAGCTTCACCACCATCGCGAGACGTTTTAATAACCTGAATAATTTCATCAATATTGGCCAACGCTACTGCCTGACCTTCAAGTATGTGACCACGCTCTCTGGCTTTACGTAAATCGAAAACCGTACGACGCGTAACAACTTCACGACGATGTCTGATGAAGGCGTCTAATAACTGCTTTAAATTAAGAATCTGTGGTTTGCCGTCTAACAAAGCCACTGTATTGATACCAAATACCGATTCCATTTGAGTCTGGGCAAACAGGTTATTCAATACAACATCTGCTACTTCGCCACGTTTGATCTCAATCGCAATACGCATACCGTCTTTGTCAGATTCATCTCGGAGTTCCGAGATACCTTCAATTTTTTTGTCTTTAACCAGCTCGGCAATTTTCTCAATCAACCTGGCTTTATTCACCTGATAAGGAATTTCGGTAACGACAATAGTTTCTCGACCCGATTTATCATTGGTCTCGATATGGGCTTTGGACCGAATACGAATGCGACCACGACCTGTTCTGTAGGCCTCAACGATGCCAGCACGGCCATTGATGATGGCGCCTGTTGGGAAATCAGGACCTGGAATAATTTCCATTAGCTGATCAATGGTAATTTCCGGATTATCAATAGTGGCCAGACAGCCTTCCACGACTTCACCCAGGTTATGAGGCGGGATATTGGTTGCCATACCTACAGCAATACCCGCCGAACCATTGACCAATAAATTCGGTATACGCGTCGGCATGACATCCGGAATAAATTCGGTGCCATCATAGTTAGGGCTATAATCTACAGTTTCTTTTTCCAAATCTGCAATCAGGGCATGTGCCATTTTTTGCATTCGGATTTCGGTATATCGCATGGCCGCTGCGGAATCACCGTCAACGGAACCGAAGTTACCCTGACCGTCAACCAGCATATAACGCATTGCGAACGGTTGTGCCATTCGAACAATGGTTTCATACACGGCTGAATCGCCATGAGGGTGGTATTTACCGATGACGTCACCAACTACACGAGCTGATTTTTTATAAGGTTTGTTCCAATCGTTACTCAGCTCATTCATCGCAAACAAAACGCGGCGATGTACAGGCTTTAAACCATCACGGGCATCAGGAAGAGCACGGCCAACAATGACGCTCATAGCATAATCAAGATAAGACTGCTTCAGCTCTTCTTCAATATTAACGGGTACGATTTCTCTGGCGCTATCGACCATAAAATGAATGTTCCTTGGAATGTCTCAATAATGGCCTGAGACCGGTATTCGGCTCCTGCACAACGAACCAAGATATTAACATAATGGAAGCCAGGATAACCAGTCGAAGTTTACAACCTTTTCAACGACTTAAAGTGGTTAAATTAATTCATCCAAATCTCGGGCTCTTTTAATGATTTCCAATAAAACTCAGGTATCATAGTCAAAAATGACTTTTACCGCAGTGCGCTACGATATCACCAGACCCTATAGTTTTTTATATTGGTAAAATCCGTGTTGCGAACGGTCAGACTAATGAAAACCTGACAATTTAATTTACGATGCTTTGTTACGAGGACATATCAATGACACAGATCGACAGCCTAATTCATGCTCGCTGGATTATCCCGGTAGACGCAAAAAGAAGCATTCTGGAAAATCACTCTGTTGCAACGGACAAGGGTAAAATCGTTGATATATTGCCAACCGACCTGGCTCTTACTAAATATGAGCCTGCCGAATCGTTTAGCATGACCCAACATGCATTGATTCCCGGTTTTGTAAATGCTCATGGTCACGCCGCCATGACGCTATTTAGAGGCCTGGCTGACGATCTACCCCTGATGACCTGGTTAAACGATCACATCTGGCCGGCTGAAGGCACATGGGTTAGTCCCGAGTTCGTCGCCGACGGGACTCGACTTGCCATAGCCGAAATGATTCGCTGCGGCACAACGACATTCTCTGACAACTATTTTTTCCCGGGCGAAGCCGCCAAAGTATCTATAGAGGCGGGTATTAGAGCCCAGCTTTGTTTTCCGGTTATTGACTTTCCGACTCCCTGGGCCGACACGGCTGACAAACATATTGAGCTGGGCATGGAGCAATATCACGCCTTTAAAGACAGCGACCTGATTCATGTGGTATTTGGCCCCCACGCACCCTATACCGTTTCGGACGAACCACTGCTTAAGATTGCAGCACTCGCAAAAGCACATGGCATACCAGTTCAGATGCACATTCATGAAACACAGGTTGAAGTGGATGGTGAAATTGAAAAGCATGGCAAGAGACCCATTAAACGTCTCCATGACCTGGGATTATTAGGCCCACATGTACAGTGCGTTCACATGACGGCATTAAATGATGAAGATATTGCGATTATTAAAGAAACCGGCGCCAGCGTGATCCATTGTCCTGAGTCTAATTTAAAACTGGCCAGTGGCTTCTGCCCTGTTCACAAGCTGCAACAGCAAGGTATCAAGGTAGCACTGGGAACCGATGGATCGGCATCTAACAATGATCTGGATATGATGGGTGAAATGAGAACCGCTGCACAGCTGGCCAAAGCTGTCGCTCAGGATGCAGAAGCACTACCCGCATACGAAGCCCTGGCACTGGCGACCATCAATGGTGCAGAAGCCTTGCAACTGGACGACAAAATCGGATCTCTGGAGATTGGTAAATTCGCAGATATCGCAGCGATACGATTCGACGACATCGAAAGTGCGCCACTATATGACCCGGTATCTCACCTGGTTTATGCTTCAAGTAGAGACCAGGTCACTGACGTTTGGGTTGGAGGCAAGGGGTTAATGCATAAACGCGAATTACAGACATTATCTAAAATTGATATCCTGAATAAAACCAAAGAATGGAACGAGAAAATCAAATCATGAGCAATGTCGACCACAGTGAAGTAGAAAAATTTGAGCAACTGGCTTCGCGCTGGTGGGATACTGACAGTGAATTCAAGCCGCTACACCAGATCAATCCTATTCGCGCCAACTGGATTGATGAACGCGCTCAGGTAGCTGGAAAGAAGGTGCTGGATGTTGGTTGTGGTGGTGGAATCCTAACCGAATCCCTGGCCCATAGAGGGGCCGAAGCCAAGGGAATCGATATGGGCGAAAAGCCACTCAAGATTGCCCAGCTTCACGCCCTGGAAACTGGTCTTACCAATGTAAGTTACGAGCAAATCCTGGTAGAAAAACTGGCAGAACGTGAGCCTGAGTCTTTTGATATCGTTTGCTGCATGGAAATGCTGGAGCATGTTCCCAAACCTGCTTCTGTTGTTAAATCATGCTCTGATCTTACCAAGCCAGGCGGCCATCTGTTTTTCTCGACATTAAATCGAAACCTGATGTCATATGTTCAAGCCATTCTAGGCGCCGAATATCTCTTAAAGCTTTTACCTGTAGGAACTCATGATTACCGCAAGTTCATTAAACCTTCGGAGATGCAAACCTGGATTCGCCAATCCGGTTTAATTCGTAAAGACAGCACCGGATTAACCTACAATCCACTGACGAAACAGTACAGGTTAACCAAAGATCAAAACGTTAATTACATGTTATATGCTATCAAAGCGGAGTAACTGAAATGTATAGCACTTATCTATTCGATCTGGATGGCACTCTGGTTGACAGTGCGCCCGGGTATATCATTGCGTTTAATCGGTTACTTGCCAGACATGAACAATACCCTGCTGACGATGACACGATTAGCCAAACCATTTCATCTGGCGCGCGTACGACCATTCGCCAAACCTGGCAGTCGAATCTTACCGATGATCAAGTTGAAGCGCTGAGACATGAATTTATCGATATATATCACGACAGCCCGGAATTTTGTCACCCGCCTTACGCCAAGCCTTACCCCGGTATGATTGACATGCTGGCCAATATTCAGTCAAAGGGATTTAAAACCGGCATCGTTACCAATAAAGCCAGAAAGCTGGCCCTACCCATTCTAGAGGCATCAGGCCTTGCATCGGTAATTGATATTTTAGTGTGCCCTCAAGACAGCCAAGTGGTAAAACCGGACCCCGGCGGATTACACTTTGCGCTGGAAGCATTATCTGCAACACATGACACCGCTATTTATGTTGGGGACCATCAAAAAGACATAAACACTGCCATTGCAGCGTCAATGCACTCAATTGCAGTTGACTACGGTTATAAGGATGAAGATGACAATTACCACAATTGGCAGTCAACCTATAGAGCCGATAGCCCTAAGGCATTGATACGACTAATCAACAATTTTGGTGTTTTGGAGAAATCATGACCCTTCAGCCAACGAACAATCCTGTTCCTTTATCATGGACGGCAACTCCTGACTTATTGAAGTCTAAAATCATACTTGTGACTGGTGCCGGTGATGGCATTGGGGCTACTGCAGCGAAAACTTTCGCCAGACATGGCGCAACGGTAATTTTGCTAGGCAGAACCCAAGAAAAACTGGAACATATTTATGATGAAATTATGTCAGACGATGGTCCAGAGCCTTTTATTTACCCCATGGATCTATTGTCGTCTGACTATGAAGACTACCAAAAACTGGCTGATGCCATTGAGTCTGACATTGGACAGCTTGATGGTGTACTACTAAATGCAGCGGTATTGGGGCAAAAAACAGCCATTTCCAACATCAAGACCCAAGCCTGGATGGACTGCATGCAAATTAACCTGCATTCTAACTTCCTGACAACTAAAGCACTTCTTCCCTTGTTAGAGTTGAGTAACGCAGGGCGGCTATTATTTACCTCATCTAGCGTTGGCCGTATTGGTAAAGCATACTGGGGAGCCTACGCGGTATCCAAGTTTGGCGTTGAAGGCCTGATGCAGGTGTTGGCAGATGAAACAGAAAACGTCAGTAACATTCGGGTAAACAGCATCAACCCGGGTGCGACTCGCACCAGCATGAGAGCGGCGGCTTATCCAGGAGAAAACCCGACTAAATTAAAAACTCCTGAACAGCTAATGACACTATATCTTTACCTTATGTCCGAAGACAGTCAAAGCATTCATGGTCAAATGATCGATTACTAGCCGCCAAATGACGGCCACTTTTCGCCGGTTTTCTGACACATACAGACAAAACTGGCGAAAAACCTTTCAATTTCGCGTCAAATATTCTGATAATAACGGCCAGGTTACCTTCCAGATCCAGTTTCAACAATTTACTGTCGATCCCACCCAAAAGCCACGACACACAGGGGCTACAGCCAAATTCACGGCCAGTTAAAATCAATACAATGCGGTTACCGCACTACATAAGATACTGATTTTATTGACATATTAATTATTGGCATGAAAAAAGCATTAAATCTGGTAACGAAACATTATTATCAGGACAAAGATTATGGCAACAGGAATTCTACCTCCCGCGTCGTTGCAAGGATCAAAAACCATTGAACCCCATATTGACGTCGATGGACTGGTGAAGTCAGGTCAATTCTTCTCTTCGGAGGCATTAAGAAACATCCGACTACGAATGAGTACCCAGTTGCAAACCACCCTGGATATCGATCAACTTGTTAATATCCTATATGACGAAATAAGACAGGCAATTGAAATCAATGGCATTCATTTCAGAATTGATGACCCCATGATTCGTTGCACTATAGGCGGGATAAAGAAACATAAGATCTCTTATCGTCTGACAACAGGAAAGAAAAACTACGGTGAGATTACCTTTAGTAAAAACCGGCGCTTTAGCGAAGAAGAACTCTTTACTTTAGAATCATTAATGGATCTATTTATTTATCCATTACGAAATGCATTGCAATACCAGCAAGCTTTAAACAGTGCGTTAACCGATCCGCTAACGGGTGCTGGCAACCGCATGTCATTAAATCAAAATCTGGTTAGGGAAATAGATTTATCTCGCCGCCACAATCAAGATTTGTGCATCATGATGATCGACATAGATAACTTTAAAAATATAAATGACAATTACGGCCACGCTACTGGTGATCGGGTTCTTAATGCCGTTGCCCAGGATATTCAACACACCATTCGTTGCTCAGATGCCTTATTCCGCTTTGGCGGAGAAGAATTTGTTGTCATGTTGCCTCAGACTTGCATTGATAGCACTCAGATCATTGCAGAACGTATCCGGGCGGTTATCTCTGCCAATGTATCCATTCAAGACTATGATCGCAGGGTAACTGTCTGTATTGGTGCCGCAAATTATGAAAAAGACATGAATATGGATGAATTGCTCAACAAGGCGGATCAAGCCATGTATGTCGCCAAGCGTAGCGGCAAAAACAGGGTAATTATTGCCAACACTACTGAAAAGCGTGCTCAAGCCTAACGGGTTATTAGTCTGGTCAGTGAATTCAATTTCCACTAGGCCCGGATTGCATAGGGTAAATTTTCTCTGCCGTTTTTCAGAAATCGTTTCACAACACAGAAATCACAGGTAAACTTGCACGCCTCAGAGGTATTGTTAAGCAGGCTTTTAGTTCATGTCAAAGAAACGTCGTCCCATTCCAGAATTTAACCATCCCATTACAGAAACTCATTGTCATCTTGATTACATGGAAGCCGATAAGCTGGATTCTGTGATCACTGAAGCCCGTGATCTTGGTATTCATCGCCTTGTGACCATTGCCACAGAGCCGGACAATCTGGACAGGGTGATTGATATCGCGTCTCGTTATCCACACATTTATTGTACTCAGGGTGTGCATCCTCACGATGCAAAATCGGTAAACCCTGACACATTGGAAAAAATTCGTCTGCAAAGTAACCCGTCAAACAAGGTGGTCGCCGTGGGTGAAATTGGTTTGGATTATCACTATGAATACAGCGACAGAAAACAACAGCAGCTGGTTTTTGAATCACAATTACAAATTGCCGTCGATCTGAACCTTCCAGTGGTTATTCATAGCCGTGATGCAGATGAAGACACCCGGGCAATTCTAAAAAACTTTAGCCGTGATATGCCCAGCAAAGGGGTGATTCACAGCTTCACTTCGGGTATTGCGCTGGCCGAATACTGCCTGTCTGAAGATTTCATGTTGGGTTTTAACGGCATATTGACGTTTAACAAAGCAGACAATGTTCGAGAGGTTCTCTCTATAACTCCCAATGACAGCTTTGTGGTAGAAACAGATGCACCCTATCTCACACCTGTCCCCTATCGAGGTACGGAAAACGAACCCAAATATTTGCCTTTTATTATTGAGCGCATTGCCGAGGAAAAGCATTTAGACATTGAAGAATTATTAGAACAGCTAGAGAACAATGCAAATAAGCTATTCCCTGGCATGTCTTGAGTCAGTATTGATTTAAGGCTGTAATCGTTCGATAGACCACTGATTTTGATCATCTACCTGATACATGAACCGATCATGTAGCCGATCACCGCCACCTTGCCAGAATTCAATTGCGGTTGGAACAACTCTGTATCCGCCCCAAAATGAAGGCAGGGGGATTTCACCCTGACTGAACCGGTGCTTCATTTGCTCGAATGTCTGCATCAGTAGTTTTCGGCTTGAAATCGGTTGACTTTGATGTGAGGTCCAGGCCGCCAACTGACTGGATTTGGGCCGAGATAAAAAGTATTGCGTAACCTGGGCTAGCGATAACTTTTCTGCCTGACCATAGATGATGACCTGTCGCTCCATAGGTAACCAGCCAAAATGAAGACAAACCCTGGGGTTAGTCTCAATTTCTTTAGACTTTCGACTGCCTAAATTGGTATAAAATACAAACCCTGAAGAATCAAAATGTTTCAAAAGAACAATGCGCTGACTAGGTGCCCCTTGTTCATTAACTGTTGATAGACACATAGCGGTTGGATCTGATGTAATCTCAGCAGCAATAGCTTCATTCAACCAGTCCGAGAACTGGTCAAAAGGGTTGTCTTTAAGGTCTTTTCGATGCAATCCTTTCTGTCTATTTTTTAAATAGTCTCGTCGGATATCTTCTAATTTCATGTATTTGGCTACTTCTTCTCATTCATTATTATTGATGTGCGAATGCTTTATCCGAACGCTGGAATCAAGACGCTTCAACCATTGTTTCGGTACTCGTTTCGGTAATGGCTTCAGCACACTTTCTTGCGGTTAAGATACAGCAGGATAAAAAGGTTCCTTCGAGCGTACTCTTGCCACAAACACCGCCACCACCGAAACCTGCTGCCTCACCAATAGCATACAAGCCGGTTATGGGTTGATTATCACCATTTAACACCTGGCAGGACAAGTCAGTTTGAATGCCACCGAGGCTTTTTCGATTGATGTATCGCAACCGTATCGCCATTAATGGGCCATTTTCTTTTTTAGTTATGGCCTGAGGATACAGGGTACGAAGTTTGTCACTTTTCCACTGGCGGATATTCTGAATCCTGCGGATCTGATCATCATTCCAGAATTTTTCAGGTCGCAGGTATTGAGCATCATATTGGTCGATTTCTGACTGCAATGTTTGCTCTTCGACATCCTGGGTGCCGGTGAGCTCATTCATTTTTTTAACCAGTCCCGATACATTGTCCGCAACCAGAAAGTCCTCCGACTCGGCAAGCATTCGTTTAACCAATGCCTTATTACCCAGCAGCAACTCCATAATTAACCGGGGCAGATTATGATCTGCAATGGCGGGGTTATGTTCAGAACCTGAAATGGCTAATTCCTTGCAAGCTATTTTCCAATTCAATATATGCCAGGTCCAGGGACGTTCCAAATGTGAAAGACGTTCACACAACTGACTGGTATCAAAGCCGGTAACCATTGGATCTGGCCCAATTCTTTCTCCCCGGTGATTCATCCAAAGGGCAGATTTACAAGGCACGAGACTTAATCCATGGCCAGGAAAATGGGCTTGTGGATGGGAGATACCCGCTGCGTAATTCCACATTGAATTCAAATGGGTCAGATTAGCGCCTAATCGTTTTGCTTCGTAGTGCATGGCACCATCAGAATTTGGGTGCGCTCCATTGAGAACATCTTGTTGCGTCGTCCTGCCCTGGTGTGGCCAATGTTTTATTAACTGCTCAATACTGCCATTAATGCCACCCGTTGCGACAACTACCCGATCAGCAGTCATGTTAAAAGTCTGTTGATTCGACTCATTCACACCTGACACACCACAAACAATCCCATTGCTCTCCAGTAAATGGTCAACACGGTGTTCATGATGAATTTCGAGCAACCCTTTAGTCATAAAAGGCTGTAATTTTTCAACCAGTTTTTCTACCAATTCACGACCCGTCCCCCAAAGAATATGGTATCTGGGCACCGAATTCCCTGGTTGATAGTCGCCACGTTCTGGCCAGCTGACTGCAGGAAGAAAACGAAAACCCTCTGCTTTCAGCCAATCATATACCTGTGTTTTGTTTTCTCTGGCATAGACTTCTGCCCATTTATTAGGCCAGATATCCGTTGATTTGAGTTTGCCAACGCCCAGCCAGTCTTTTAGCAATAATTCGGGGCTATCGGGTATGCCGGATTTTTGTTGTTCGTCAGTTTGACAAAGTGCCATACCGCCAAATGCCCAACGAGCAAGGCCACCTATTCGATCCGCAGAATCACGATCTATTAACGTGACCTTCTGGCCTGTCCGCACTAATTCAAGGGAGAGTAATAAGCCGGAAACACCGGCACCGATAACAAGGGAATGACTATGAGCTGGATTCATATTGTACCTATTAATTTTTATTTTTATTTTTATTGGATTCTATCGACAGATTTCCGTTGAATATGCCTTTAACATAACCGCAAGCACAGCCCACATCAAAACAAGGTGCCAGATCTAATGAAGTAGTAAATCAGGCACCATTTTTTGGCACTATAAAAAGACCGTCTATTAAGCGTGGCGTCTGGTTCTCTGTTTTTCTGCTTTCTTCTTCAAACGTTCACCGGCCGCATCTTTAGTAAAGAGTGAAGCCCATGCTTTTGGTGGTAAACCTACTGACTGAGCAACCAGATTAACTTCTTTACGGTCCATTTCACGCCAGGTTCCCGCACGCAGCTCCGGTTCCATAAATACATTACCGTAGCGTACTCGCTTCAATCGCGATACCTGCACACCCTGACTTTCCCACAGACGTCGTACCTCACGATTACGACCTTCCATAACGACAACGTGATACCAGACGTTAGCACCTGAACCACCAAACTCCTGAATATCAGTGAAACGAGCCAGGCCATCTTCGAGCTCTACACCCTCATGCATACGATTAATCATATCAATATTTACTTCACCCAAAACCCGCACAGCGTACTCACGCTCAATTTCGCTCGATGGATGCATTAGCAGATTCGCCAATTCGCCATCGTTGGTGAATAAAAGCAATCCTGATGTATTGATATCCAATCGTCCTACATTGATCCAGCGTTCACCTTTTAATTTTGGTAATTTATTGAATACTGTTGGCCGCCCTTCGGGATCCTTTACAGAACAAATTTCGCCTTCAGGTTTGTTATAGACCAGAATTCGACGGGTTGGACGGCCTTCATTGCGCTTTAGTGTACGCCCATCCAGTTTTAATTCGTCTTTTGAGGTCGCTCTATCCCCTAGTTTAGCCACTTCGCCATTAACTTTTACCCGACCTTCTGACAAGGCTTTTTCCATTTCACGGCGAGACCCCATACCCGCATTAGCCAGCAATTTCTGGATCTTATCGGTCTTAGGTCCCTCTGCAACGCCATTAGCACCTTCTACGCCACCAGCACTACCTGTATCCGTTGTTGTTAACTCTTGATTTTCAACCGATTCCGGGCGCGGTTTAGGCCTTTTTGCCTGTGGCCTTCTGGACGGTTTATTTGCAGTCAGGGGTTTACCGGCCGGTCTTTTACCAACCGAGGGTTTTGTTTTCTTTCTAGAATTCGTCATTAGATTCTTCTTTATCTTTGTTTTCAATAATCGCTTGTTGTTCAGCGAGTTTTTCCTGAATAACTCTCATTTGCTCTTCTTCTGACAAAGCTTGAGTTTCGTGTATTGATTCAGGCTGTATGCTGTTGTCTGTCTCAGATTCTTCTATTTGATTATCGCTATCTGTATCCTGTATATCGGCGCTTTCGGCGCCCTCTGATTCTTTCTGCTCCCGTGCCAGCTGCTCCCGTTGTGCCGCTAGCATGGACTCAAAACTGTCATTAATTGCACTGGTAGCCGCCAGATCTTCAGCCAGTTCCTGATCAATAGCTGTTAATAGGTCACCTTCTTCAGGCGACTTTAATTTTTCGACCAGCTCATTAAAGGTTGCTTCTTTGCTTCCCGAGTCTGGTAGACTGTCACCTTCTAACCCCAAATCAGGCATCAGGTCTTCTAATTCTCGAATTTCACTTAATGAAGGTAGTTGTTCCAAATTTTCGAGACAAAAATAGTCGAGAAAATTTTTGGTTGTCGCGTAAAGTGCGGGCCTTCCCGGCACGTCACGATGACCAACGATACGCACCCAGTCCCTTTCCATCATAGACTTAATAATTTGAGAACTCACCGAAACACCCCGAACATCTTCAATTTCACCCCGGGTAATGGGTTGACGATAGGCAATTAACGCCAGAGTTTCCAGTGTAGCCCGACTATAACGATTTGGACGCTCATCCCACAGGTTATGAATATATGAAGTGATTTCAGAGGCCGTCTGAATCCGATAACCGGATTTCACCAATACAATTCGTACGCCACGAAATTGATAATGATCTGTTAGTCCCTGCAATATAAATTTCAGGCACTTTTTACTGGGTGTATCATGACGATCATGAAATAGCTCTCGAATCTTGTCCATTGGCAAGGGTTTTCCATAGGAAAACAACGCGGCTTCGAGAATGTTTACTAACCGTTGTTCGGAATAACCTGCCCAGTCTTCAGCCACTAATGACTCTCTTTCAATTCGGGCGGTTGGATTTACCGGTTCCAAATCGTCGGGAGACAGGCTTTCAGGTTCAATATCCTGATGCCATTCACTATCAACTGCTTGTAAAGATTCTAATTCAACCTCAGGCTCATGGACTACGTCTTCAGACGAGTCTTCCTGCTGAGCTAATTCATTCAACCTAGACTCCGGGTTGTCAGAATTATCGTTCAACGGGCTTTCAACACCTTCTAAAGCGTCCAGAGCAGCAATGTCTTCTGCATTGGAATCACTGTCAACTGGATAGTCCCAGTTATCGGACTGCTCAGATCCGTCTGTTTTAGATGTGGAATGCATGGCAAATTTGTCATTATTGCTCATTCGGATTTAGCCTTAACATGAATGGGTCCATAAGTTTCATTTTGTACCAGATCGATCAACCCCTCTTTGCATAATTCCATAATAGCAATAAAGGTTACAACCACTCCCAGCTTTCCCTCTTCTGCATGGAAAAGCGTAACAAAGGGCACAAATGCTTTTTTCTTTAGTTGCTCTAACACCTGGGCCATTCGTTCTCGCGTCGATAAAACTTCCCGTGATACCTGGTGATTTTCAAACATATTAGAGCGATCTACAACCAGTTTAAATGACAACAAGAGCTCTTTAAAGTCAACATCGGGGTATATCTGACGACTCTCTTCCTCAGGTTTACTCAATGGCAGAGTATAAACATCGCGTCCGACTCGAGGCAGTTCATCAATATCTTCTGCCAGTTTTTTGAATCGTTCATACTCTTGTAACCTTCGAATCAGTTCTGCACGCGGGTCATCTTCTTCGTCTTCATTATCGCTCTGCCGAGGCAATAGTATTCGAGACTTAATTTCGGCCAGCATTGACGCCATAACCAAATAATCTGCTGCCAACTCCAGATTTAACGAATGCATTAGCTCAACGTATTCCATATATTGCGTGGTAATTTCGAATACGTTAATGGATAAGATATCCAGGTTCTGTTTTTTAATCAGATACAACAATAAATCCAAGGGACCTTCAAAAGCATCAAGAAATACTTCAAGTGCGTCTGGAGGAATATATAGGTCCAAAGGCATTTGGGTCATGGATTCGCCAGACACAATGGCAAACGGCATCTCTTGTTGTAATGCTATCGCTTGTTGTTTTGCAGACAGCAAGACAGATACTGAAGAGACGCCCTCTCCACTCAGAGCTTGACCTGCCGCCAATTGATCGTCTGGCATTTTGACTAAATGGCCCTCATTGTCTGTAATTTCAGTATCTGAACTCATAGCTGACCACTTTTCCTTTCAATTCACAAAGGGTGCTATATCACCGACACCTTCTCGAATGATTTCCGGTACGTCATCAATAAAGCTAACAATTGTAGTTGGAACCAGTCCGCAATAGCCGCCGTCAATGACCAAATCAAGCTGAGATTGCAATACATCTCTAATTTCCCATGGGTCTGGCATAGGCTCTGTTTCACCCGGCAGTATTAAAGACGAGCTTAATAGTGGCTCTCCCAATTCGGCTAAAATTGCCTGAATAATCGGAGTCGAAGGAATACGCAGTCCTATGGTTTTCTTTTTGGGGTGCATTAACCGTTTGGGTACTTCACGACTCGCTTCGAGAATAAAGGTGTAAGGCCCCGGTGTATTATTTTTTAACATTCGATAGGCCGTATTATTCACCTTTGCATAGGTCGATAGTTCAGATAGGTCCCGACAAACCAGCGTCATATGATGCTTGTCGTCAATTTGCCTAATGGCACGAATTCGATCCAGTGCAGACTTGTCACCCATTTTACAGGCCAAGCCATAACCTGAGTCTGTAGGGCACGCAAAAACGCCACCTTTTTGAATGATTTCTACCGCGTTATTTATCAGACGCTGCTGAGGATTATCTGGATGAATAGAAAAAAATTGACTCATTTTATTGAAGTGGCTCCAAGTAGTTCCATACTGGTATAACAGGATCTGGAATGGCGGCTACTCGCCCCAGATCACACCATGATTGACTGGGGCTATGAAAATCACTCCCCCGGGATCCTAAAAACTCAAATTGCTGACATAATTGGCTTAAATATAGACGACTCTGGGTATCTATGCCGGTTCCACAGATTTCGATCGCGGTACCACCTGCATCCGAAAAATCCTGAAACAGACGCTTAAGTTTAGTATTGGTCATTTTATACTTATGAGGGTGAGCGATAACGGCCACACCTCCTGCCTGAACTATCCAGTTTACAGCCTGCTCAAGCTCTGGCCAACCAGATTTTACATCGCCAGGCTTGCCGTTTCCCAACAATTTTTTAAATACGTCAGCTTCTGTGGCAAAAAGCCCTTCGGATACGGCCAACCTGGCAAAATGCAATCGGCCAGGAGGCGCTCCATTGGTAATTTTCAAAACTTTTTCAAATGCCTTAAATAAACCCTTTTTTTCCAAAAGCAGAGCAATTCGCTCGGCGCGTTTCATTCTGACAATGGCCTGACTTTCCTGGTGGGGTTTCATACTATCCAAATCGAACCCAAGGCCAACAACATGTATACCGACACCATCCCACCGGGTACTTAGCTCTATACCCGATACTATTTTCAATTCAGGATAGTCATTTGGATTAAACTGATCGTAAGCCGAAACGGTATCGTGATCTGTAATAGAAATCATTTCCACACCATTAGATATGGCGCGTTTTAACACTTCTTCTACCGTTAATGTGCCGTCAGACTGACTTGTGTGGCAATGAAGATCAGCATTTAAATATCTAGCATTGGCCTTATTGTCGTCAGTTGTTATCATAGTCCCTACTTTCTAACCATTTATAGTATTGAATTTAATGAAAACACTAGAGTTTATACCGGTCATATTGTTTTTCCTGGTTTATAAAATGCCAGAAAAAGTTATTAACCTGATTTCACCTATTATATCTGATCCAACTGAGGCACTTCTAAGAGATACCAAACCCTTTATTTTGGCCACAGTGGTCATTATGGCTGCCACTATAATACAAATCGCTTTGAATTGGTTTGTTAGTAAGAAGATCGACAAAATGACAATCGTCATTCTTGTTTTGATTATTTTACTCGGGGTTCCTTCAATTCTGTTGAATAGTCCTGTTTTATTCATGTGGAAACCAACCATTGCCAACTGGTTATTTGCCATCGCATTTTTTGGTTCTGTTCATGTGGGAAAAAGAAAACCGATTATCCAAAGAATGCTTGAAGAGCAAATACAACTGCCTAAAGAGGTATGGCTGCGTCTAAATTACGCCTGGATTGCCTTTTTTGTGACCAGCGGCACATTAAACCTGATCGTTGCCTATAACTTTTCTGAAAATAGCTGGGTAAACTTTAAGTTATATGGCATTTTTGGTTTGACCTTGATTTTTGCTCTTATTCAGGGAATCTATCTTTCTAAACATGTCGAAGAAAAATTAGAAGAAACAAAAAAAACTGAAATTTAATTAAGGAATTTTTATCATGCTTTACGCTGTTATCTCCGAAGACAAGGAAAATAGCCTGTCAAAGAGACTTGAAACCAGGCCTGCTCATCTAGCCCGTTTAGAAATGTTAAATTCGGAAGGCCGTCTAATTCTAGCCGGACCGCACCCGGCTATAGATAACGAGGATCCAGGTGCTAAGGGTTTTAGCGGGTCTTTAGTGGTTGCTGAGTTCGACTCTTTGGAAGCAGCACAGGATTGGGCAAACGCAGACCCCTATCTTGAAGCTGGCGTATATGCCAAAGTCATTGTAAAACCTTTTAAAAAAGTCTTACCTTAAGTAATGGATCGTATAAAAATGAAATCAATTATTTCCGCAATTGTAATATTTCTTAGCCTTTTGTCTTTTTCATCCTTCACATATGCTGCTGAAGACGACCGTTATGTCGTAGATGTTATCTGGGTATCATTGCGTGGAGGCCCAGGCACCGAATTCAAAGTACTTGATAGTGGTTTGAGAAGCGGTACCTTTATGAAAGTCATTGGGACTTCAGAAGATGGAAAATGGCTGAATGTTATTTTACAAAACAGTAAAAAGACCGAAGGCTGGATACCTGAAAGATATGTTACCTCTACACCTATTGCTCGTGATCGATTAAAGACAGCTGAAGCTGAGGTTGAATCTCTTAAAGCGAAACTATCAAAAACCGCTAATTCTCTGGAAAGCCTGAAAGCAGTTTCTGTCGAAAGCTCACAGGATTTGTCAGCGATTCAGAAAGAACGTGATGCGATTCAAAAAGAACTGGAACACATTCAGGAAATATCAGCAAATGCCATTACTCTGGATATGCGTAACGGTGAATTATTGGAAGAAAATGGACAGCTTAAAAATGAACTGGACGTCTTAAAGATCGAAAATCAGTACCTCCATGAATCCAACGTAACCCAAGAATGGCTGGTTGGTGGCGGTATCGCATTTATTGGATTACTGGCAGGTATATTCCTTGCCCGAGGCGGAAAACGTACCGGGGCAAAAACTGACAGTTGGGCGTAATTGCTATGGTATGGCAAAGTGGCACTATTGACCTCCCTCTGAATACCGAGTCTCTCCTGTTGTTATTAACAGAAGGAGCGCGCGGTACTCAGTCACGTTTTAGCCACTGGGATATTGTGCAGTGGTGTCATTTGTTTACTGAAAACTGGGCTAGCAGCTGTTCTGACCATGTTATTTTTTCGGTCGCTGACGAAGTTGTTGTGCAGTGGGAGCTCTATCTGGCCCGGCAATATACATTAGAACAAATGCAACGATTCAAACAATCCGATTTATTACTTTCCAGAGAGCTTTTCGCGAATTGGAAAACACAGATAGAAAAGGCATCGCACCCATGAAGATAATCAACACTCTTCTTATTTCTTTGCTGTTAACTACCGCGGTTCAAGCGGATGTTAAAGCAACCATTGTAACCAGTATGGGTGACATTGAACTTTTGCTCAATGATGAAATAGCCCCGGCTACGGTAGAAAACTTTGTATCTTACGCACAGTCAAATGCGTATGACGGAACCATCTTTCACCGGGTTATAGCTAATTTTATGATTCAGGCTGGCGGCTTCAATGCGCAAATGCAAAAAATAGCCACTCAGGCTCCGATTAAAAATGAAGCCAGCAAGATGCTCTCTAACGATAGAGGCACCATTGCCATGGCGAGAACGAATGACCCACACTCAGCCACTTCTCAATTCTTTATTAATCATAAGGACAATGCGAATCTGAACCCGGGCGTTGGCGGCTGGGGTTACGCGGTTTTTGGCACAGTATCCACGGGTATGGACGTGGTTGATGCAATTGCTCGCGTGCAGACGGGTAATGTGAGCTTTTATCGTAACGTGCCTTTACAACCCATTACCATCAAGCACATTATTATTCACTAATAATAGTTAATGGGCAGAGCATACTGCCCTTTTTACATCTGCCAGCTGCTAACTCCCGTCATCAAGCACAACCCCTTAATAGAGAAACTCTAAAATGAGTAACAAAATAACACAGGCTACAGTTGAATGGCCTACTCAAGGAACCCCCTTTTCTCCTGAATTTGATGATGTTTATTTTTCTTCCTGCAATGGTATCGAAGAAACAACCTATGTATTTTTGGCACAGAACAATCTTCCCGACCGTTGGTTAGCACTAAAATCCAACGAGCAGTTTGTTATTGCAGAAACCGGGTTTGGCACCGGATTGAATTTTCTAGTGGTCGCCAATTTATGGAGCGATCTGAAATTACGCGGAGCCATAGCGCAGACGGCTGAGCTCCACTTTATTAGTGCAGAAAAATACCCGCTCAAACGCGATGATATGACGAAAGTCTGGGAATCCTGGCCTCAGTTTCAAAATATTATCAATCCCCTGTCAGAAAATTACCCGATACCATCGCCAGGATATCACCGCTGTCGTATCAACAAGGACATCAATCTTACCTTAATTTACCGGGATGCTGGTGACGCATTTTCTGAATTGGAAGCTCAGGTTGATTGTTGGTTTCTAGATGGCTTTACTCCATCTAAAAATCCGGATATGTGGACTGAACGCTTGTTCAAGTCTATGGCAAACCTCAGTCATAGCAGCACCACGTATGCCACCTTTACTGCATCACGATTTGTTCTGGACGGCCTGCAATCAGCAGGTTTCACAGCTGAAAAGACTTCAGGATATGGTCTTAAACGAAACATGACAAAAGGCCAATATGTCACTCACGGCCCCTTGCAACCCGCCACAAAAGAACCCTGGTTTCACCACCAGGTATCCTCATCCCCAAAAGATACAACACGGCCCATCGCGGTTATTGGTGCAGGAATAGCAGGTTGTTCAAGCGCTGAAGCCCTAATAAGGCAAGGGTATCGTGTTGATATCATCGAACAACAGGATTATAGCGCCGGACCGCCTCCCTTCAGCATACAGGGTGTGTTATATGTAAAATTATCAGCTGAATTATCGGCTCACAGCGAATTTTATTCGCTTGGATACCTTCATAGTTTGAAAAAGCTGAGAAACATCTCCGGTCTTGAATGGCAGCAAACGGGTGTCATTCAAACGGCTTTTAATGACAAGGAACTTAAGCGCCAACAAAAATTTCTTCAAAATACCCCCTACCCTGAATCTCTTATTCGCGAAGTCACTGCAGAGGAAGCCACCGAGATCTCCGGTGTTCCAATAGACAGTCCAGGACTGTACTTCCCTTCGGGAGCATGGGTTAACCCTATTTCGCTATGCCAACATCTGATGCAAGGGGCGAACCTTATTCACAATACCAAAGTAGCCGCTATGTATTCTAAAGCCGATCAATGGTTTCTAAAGACGGAGTGTGGCAAGACACTTGGACCCTACCAGTCAGTTATCGTAGCCAGCTCAAATACGGCAGCAGAATTCGAGCAGTTTAAAGATCAGTTACCGGTAAAACCCATTCGTGGGCAGAAGTCCTTCATTAAAATGAAACAGGATAACTTTCCACTAAAAGCCGTACTATGCGGCAAAGCCTATATTACTCCGGCAATTAACCAACAGATAAATTTTGGCGCGACGTTTAATCTGGGCGAAACAACGACTGAGGTGCGCGAGATTGACCATCAAACCAATAAGGACAACATATTACGTTATGTTCCCAGCTTGAACGAATGGCTGGATCAACCGGTATCAATGGGAATTGTTGGCTTTCGATGCACATCACCTGACTATATGCCTCTGGTGGGTCCCGTACCCGACTGGCAAGCCTACAGCTCGGTTTATGCTGACATTCACCGCTTCAAAAAACAGGTATATCCACCTGCACCCGTTATAAAGGGTCTCTATTGTAATATTGGCCACGGTTCTCGTGGTTTGTCATCGGTGATGCTGTCTGCGGAGTTATTAGCCTGTCAAATTTCAGGAGCCCCATTACCCTTGTCAAGGTCAGTGATAAACCATCTGTCACCTGCTCGATTTTTGGTAAAAAAACTCAAAAAAGGCAAGGTCTGACGTTATTGCTCCAGGCCGTCCGCCCCGGGATATGAAATACTGATGATAAACCAGTGTTTTTGTCCGGTAGGTGTTTGCACTACCGCTTCATCATCAACCGACTTTCCTAACAGGGCTCTGGCCATCGGTGCATCAATTGAAACTAGATCTGCATTTTCAAAAATTTCGTCTGGTCCCACAATTTGGAATTGTTTGTGTTCACCCTGTTCATTTTCAATAGCAACCCTGGCACCAAAGAATACCTTCCCTTCTTGCTGAGGTGAGTATTCAACAATTTTCAGGCACTCTAAGCGTTTACGTAAAAACCTGACACGACTATCAATTTGACGTAATAGGCGTTTATTGAACTGGTAATCCGCATTATCACTTCGGTCGCCCAAACTGGCCGCCCAGGCAACTATTTTTGATATTTCAGGGCGCTTTTTACGCCACAAAAAATCCAGTTCTTCTTTGAGTAAACGGTGTCCGCCGGGTGTAATGAGATTGGTTTTCAATGTTGAGTTACTTTTTTAAAATTGAAATCAAGGTAGATAAAGTCTTATTGAACACTGTCTTTAGCACCCTAAAGACAGATCGAAATAATTACGCCTTCTTTTTATTATTTAACAGCTTTTTTTGATGCGCCTTGCCAATACCATATTCTCTTAATTTATTGGCAATGGCGGTATGGGAAACACCCAGCTTTTTGCCCAGTTGTCTTGAACTTGGATAAGCAGGATAAAGCCGCTTCAATAATTCTGCTTCAAATTTTTTAACGGCGCCATCCAGCGTACCTTCAAATTGATCTTCTAGCAGATAATTTAGCGTTTCATCGTCATGCATACTTGGAAGGTGAATGTGCTCGGGTTCCATAACATCGCTGTCAACCAGCGCGACTGATTTCAACATCGCATTTTCAAGCTGTCGGACATTACCAGGCCAGGGATATTGCATAATTTTATTCTTCGAAGACGAAGACAGGCTAATGTATCGGCCGTCCGACTCGGTAAATCTTGAAATAAAATGTTCCGCTAGAGGTACTATATCTGTTCTTCGTTCCTGCAAGTTAGGTAACTGCAATGACAGCACATTTAAACGATAATACAGCTCTTCTTTAAAACCTCCAGACTCACAAAGTTCAAACAGATTTTCCGAAGTTGAAAATATAATGCGAGTATCTGATGTTTTAGTACTGTCAGTACCTAAGGGAACGAATGATTTATCCTGTAGAAAGATCAGCAGTTTTTGCTGAACATCGGGGCTTAACGATTCAATGTTATCCAAAAATAGAGAACCTTCATCACAGGCTTCAATTAAGCCGGAGTGATACTCAGAATCGGCATACTCGCCAAATAAGCGTTTCTTAACCTCCTCTTCGCTGACAGATGCACAATTAAATACACTAAACGAATGATCTCTACGCAAACTATGTTGATGGCATGCTTTAGCTAACAACTCCTTACCCGTGCCAATTTCACCAACAAGTAACAATGGCGCATCTAACTGACTCATTTTCTTAGCCTGTCGAATCAGCTTTTTCATGGCAGAGCTCTCTGCCACGACCAGATCAAACTCACCTGATGTTTGTTGGAAAGCGGCTATTTGCCGCCCGAGACGTTCAGGTGATTTAAAGGTTAATACGGCGCCTGCCTGCACGGCTTCTTCTGCTTCAACTTCAGGAACCTCAATGGGATGTACATCACAGAGGTAGGTAATATTTTTTAATTGAATATAGGAAGTTTGCGGTGTTCGATCAGCCTGACTCAACCATTTATTTATATTGAAACCTTTAATCCACTGTTTTATCGGGGTACCTTTCATTTGTTCCGGACTAAGCTTTAGTACGCGCTGTGCAGCAATATTGGCAACCAGGATATTGCCTTTGGGATCAATAGACAGAATGGGTTCTGGCAAGGCTCTCAAAAGTGTTTTTAGCTCCTGCTGTTCTCGCTCCAGCGGCATATAGAGAACCGTAGAAACGTCAATAACACCTGCAATCATTCTAATTTGAGGCATTATGTCTTTAAAGGTTCCAAACTCAAGATTTGGAAAATTTAGATAAATCTGGCCATCTGACCCAGCTTCAATTCCATGCAGGTCAATTTCGTACTTCACCAGAATATCAAGAATATCATTCGCAATGCCTATTCGATTCTGGCAGGTAACATGTAATCGCATTCTATGAGGTCCACCATCTGTTTCTGGATATTTACACTTATGCGAATTATTACCTTAAAAAGCTGATTTGTCACTCATTGTTTACAGGGTTACATTTAATTTATTTATATCCCTGTGAACATAGAAACAATATTTTGGCACTCATCTATGCACTTTTTATTTCCCTATTCTGTTGAGACTTATGAGTATTTATATTCTGGTTGCTATCATCACTCCAACACAATGGCTGCGATTTTCTGACTGTTCAAAGTCGTCACTCATCAACGCCCTGACATGATATACAACAGATTTTCTGCAATTGACGATACGTTAAATCAGGCCAATTTGACTTCGAGTGACATTAAAATAATGTTTAGGATGGATTGTTGTAATTTTGTATCTGAATGTTCATCACACCTTTGATTTAACAGGGATAAACCAAAGTTGTATGTTTTTTTTCTTTTGACAGATCAAAATTATTAAAAACCAAGGTAGAATAACGATTAAATTTCAGGAGATAATTTAATGCCCTCTTATGTAGTTGGACACAAAACCCCGGATACTGACTCAATTGTTTCTGCAATTGCCCTGTCATATCTAAAGAATCAAATTGGTGAGGAGGTCGTACCTGTGCGTCAGGGTGTCATCACACCTGAAACTAATTTTATTCTTGAAACATTTAATATGGAAGCGCCTATTTTCAAGAATACCTTTGCAGGTGAGAATATATATATTGTTGATTATTCTGACCGAGCTCTGGCGCCTGATGATCTAGATGAAACAACGGTACTTGGTATCGTAGACCACCATAAACTGGGAGACATAACTACCTCTGCTCCTCTTGAGTGCTGGATTCGCCCGGTAGGTTGTAGTAATACCATCATTAAGGAAATGTACGACTACCATAAAGTAGCGATTCCTAAAGATATCGCCGGTATTATGATGTGCGCCATTCTGAGTGATACGGTTATTTTCAAATCTCCTACCTGCACACCTATTGATGTTGCTGCTGTTGAAGAGCTTGCAAAAATAGCCGGTATAGAAGACTTTAAAGCCCTTGCCATCGAAATGTTTAAAGTAAAATCAGCCGTTGAAGGTACGCCGGTTCGTGACCTGGTACTTCGTGACTTTAAAGATTTTATTATGAGCGGTAAAAAAGTAGGTGTTGGCCAGCTAGAAGCGGTTGACGGTTCGGTATTTGAAGCGATCAAATCTGAGCTAATGGCAGACCTCAAAACACTCAAGGCTGAAGGTGAACGCCATTCAATGATATTGTTACTGACAGATATCATGAAAGAAGGTTCTGAAATTCTTATTGTTAGTGATGATGATACACTCATCGAACGAGCATTTGGTGTCACTCCTGAAGAGAATAAAGCCTGGCTGGAAGGTGTATTAAGCCGTAAAAAGCAAATTATTCCCCAGCTTGAAAAAGCCCTTAGCTAAATCCCTCTGAATAAAGGCACTTATATCGCTAGTGTAAGTGCCTCCTTCTGAATACTAATGATGTAAAGATCCATTTGGGTAATATTAAAGGTCTAACAAGCCCTGATTAAAACACTTCGGAGTTTTTTTGAGTGCCACTACAAAGCTTCATTCTTAGCTCTCTCTCCGGGTCAGGTATATCAGCACATTCAATAGCAAAACCATTTACAGTGGCAATTTCCAATCAAGATCTAAATTATTTGCAATGCTTTTATCGCCATAAGGCGGAGTCCAGCTAAACAAACCATTAATATCCAGCGACAACTGATTAGCGCCAAACAAACTTAAACCCAGTTGTGACGGCGAGAATGTCATGTTGAGCCTGGTGGTTTGTTTCTCACCTGATTTAATACTGGGTACTGATAGCGCTGTTGAGCCGATTGGTTTTGAATTTATAGCCAATCCCAAGTTGCCTCCCAGGTTGGAAACATCAAATTTATTAGAATTAACAATATCTAAATCAACATGAAAGGAAACCGCAGTCAAACTGACCTTATCTATTGAGGCTGATCCAACAGATATTCTGGGTGGTTTAGGAATAGGCAGGCTTCCCTGATGCGTTAATGGAATCTGGATAACTCCAAGTACCGATACAGGAATACTGAGATCTACTTCTATCCTGTAATTCATTGATGATTCATGAATCAGGTCTGGCACCAGCTTAATTATATTCGAAAAAACCAGTTGAACCGGCACTTGCGCTATGACTGACTGACCTGCTGGAATTTGTTGAGGTATGGCAAAATTATTCAATTCCACAATTTTACGCCCCTGAGTAAAAACTCGAATATCTGAACTCACTTCAAATAAGGGAAAAAAATTAGGATTGGTAATGTTAATGTCCAGCTCAAAATCAATTTTCTCAAGATCAAGACCCACTACCCGGCTATCGGTCACATTCGCCTTCGGGCTCTGAATATTGAAATTATCAGGGAGTCCGGCACAACCGGTTAACAAATAAACGGATATGAATACGGAAAAAAAAGGCTTTGTTATCTGTTTCAGTAGCGTCATGATCTGTGTATTCCTGGTTTAAAATAGGGAATGGCAAAGAAGTAAAACATCGTTATTCATGGGTATATTTACCCGAGTATATTCATTGCTAAAGGTTACAATGAGCGACCATAATAGACACCACACTGATGGTGTCCTGTATCACCTCTTGGAACGGATAACAGTTTAAATCCAAATTTTTCATAGAGTCGATGAGCAGAAACCATATTAGGCAAGGTTTCCAGATAACAGTACTGGTAGCCCTGCCCTCTGGCCCATTCTAAAAGGTGATCGATTAGCAATGAGCCGATTCCGAGCCCCCTGGCTCTATGTAACAAGTACATTTTCTGAAGCTCGCAGTCACCGACCTGCCCACCACGTAACGGGGCAATACCTGCACCTCCTAATAAATCGCTTTCGTTCACGGCCAATAGATACTGTGAAGACCTGGAGGAATAGGTTTGAAACAATCGGTCCAACTCAGGATCTTCCCAGGCGGTACCAGGCTGGTCTGCTCCAAACTCAACCAAACAGTTTCGAATAATATTGGCAATATTGGCATTATCATCTGCCTGAATAGGGCGAAGTTCGATCAAGGTAGAATCCAAAGGTTAGCTAGCCACACGGATGCTATGCCCGTAATTGCGCCTACAATAAGATCGGATGGGAAATGCAAACCTAACATCATTCGTGACATGGCCACCAACAGCGGCCAGATAAATAGGGGCAGCATTAGGGGTCCATAAATATAGGCAAGCAGAGTCACCATTAAAAAAGACGCTGATGCATGTCCCGATGGAAAGCTATATTCATCAGCCGGTTTAATATGGGCATCAAAATTCGCAATGGCTTTGGCTGGACGACCGCGTTTAAAGCCATATTTTGCCGAAAAATATACAAATCGTTCCAAGATATACGCCAATAACATCACCTGAAACCACCGGTACTCTTCCCTGTAACCTAACCACCCGGCGTAGGCAAGATATATATAGGCATCTCCAGTTCTTGATATTATTCGTGCCGCCTTGGTCCAGACGTTTTTGTTTCCGATGTTCATTAATCGATTTATAAGCTGAACATCAAATAAATGTATTGCTTGGAAAAATTTCAAATCAAACTCCGTATTAAATTACTGACCAAATCGATTGGTTCCCTGTTCCAAATAGCTTACTTCTTCAGCCGTTGATTCGCGTCCCAGAGTTTCATTACGATGTGGGTAGCGAGAATACTGCTCGACAATTTGCCGATGTTGCAGCGCTGACTTCAGTGCCTCTTGCCAAAATAATACTACCTCAGATTCAGTAGAATCAGCTATTTCTTGTGTCAGTATTGCTTCAAGTTGTTCATGATAAGTTAATTGTTCTGAATGCATTAAAGGCATGTAAAGAAAAAAACGTTGGTGAGCGGGTAGTTCTGACGCTCTACTTAAATTTGCCAGTGTCGCCGCTATTGCTATGGTGTCTTGTGAAAAGGCCTTTGCTGATCCACGGTAAATATTTCTGGAGAATTGATCCAGCGTAATGACATACGCCAAAGCAGAAAATGGCTCATCTAGCCAGTCTTGATGCATGCCATTTTCAATTTCACGCAACAGGGTTCCAAAATTTTCTCTTATCTTGAGATCAAACTCGACACTAGACTGGAACCAGTTTTTTTGTTTATTTATACCAGCTAATCCCTTGCTGTTCATCGGTCCTATCCAAAAATCTACAACCTGATCGGCATTCACAAGAAACTTCTTTCATTAGGAATAAAAACAGAAGTAGCAAAAGCATCCTGAAGCTCAGAGACCAATTTGCCTAATTTTTCTCTGGTATAGCCTCGGGTAGCCACGGCCCCCCAAACAGGATTAGGCCATGCCGGGTCATCTGTCATTCTGGCGACATGGTGAATGTGTAACTGGGGTACAACATTGCCTAAAGCAGCAATATTCATTTTATCGGCATGAAAAACTCGTCTCATGGCTTTGGAAATATGAGAAGATTCCCAAATCAATTGCTCTTGTTCAAGCTCATCCAGCTCAAAAATTTCTGAAATATCATTCCTCATAGGCACGAGAATAACCCAAGGATAGTTTGCATCTTTCATTAGCAATACTTTACATAAACTAAACTGGCCAATTTCGACACAGTCAGTTTTCAATCTGTCATCAAGCTCAAACATAAATTATTCCATCGAATCTGGAAACATCCAGAATTTATGACCACTATCACCTGGAGTATTTATTATTAAATCCAAGCTGACATATTTTGCATTCGAATTATAGTACATCTATATTCTAGCTAAAACACCATTCTGCTGACAGAGGACAGAGGAATGTCAGAGATAATAAAACAAAGGTTGCTTAACCCTGAAATATTTAAAATGTTAAAACTCATCAGAGCAGAAATTCGCAAGGAAACGGGTGAAGACATTCATTTCTCTGACGCAGATTCTCTTGATCATCTTATTGAACTAGGCTTAAACTCTAAAAACCCAAGAGTAAAATTTATAGCAAGTACATTTGAGAACAAGAAATTAGTTCCCGCCATGTCAGCCTGATGCCAATTTAACGGGTTGTTTTCATTCAAACGATATAAGCCTCTTTCATGCAAATTGAAATATTACACAGCATTTTTGAACTTGAAAAAACCGACCGCGATCAATTTACTTGTAGCGATAATCCTTTTACGCGTGTCAGTTTTCTGGAGTCTCTGGAGCAAACAAAATGCTGCTCAATAAATACGGGCTGGAAGCCTTTTCATATTTTATTTAAGGATGACCATCAGCAAGCCATTGGCTTGATGCCCTGTTATATTAAGCAGCACTCATGGGGAGAATTTGTTTTCGACTGGGCCTGGGCCCAGGCCTACAAAGAACATGGTCTGGACTACTACCCTAAACTATTGACAGCCATTCCTTTTACACCCGTACCAGGCCCTCGAATAATAACCCGACCTGGCTATGACTCAGAAGCCATGCTGAGTTTTTGGCTATCTCAACTACCTACATATGCAGATCGCTTCAATTTCAGTAGCTGGCATTTACTGTTTCCGGAAAACCAGCTAAAAATCACCTCTTCTGATTTACTTGCAAGAATTGATTGTCAGTATCACTGGTTTAATCACGACTATCAGTCATTTGACGATATTTTAAGCCATTTTGCATCCAGAAAACGAAAAAACATAAAAAAAGAACGGGCCAGTTTGATACATAAAAACATTCGGGTAATTCGCCATACAGCATCTCAAATAACACCTCCTATGCTTGAAGCCTTTTTCAGGTTTTATTGTAATACCTATCTGATTAGAGGCCACCAGCCTCACCTTAACCTTGCCTTCTTTAAGAGCATTTTATGCTCCATGCCGGATAACATCATGTTGGCACTGGCCTACCAGGATGAGGAAATTATAGCTGGCTCATGGTTTTTCTTTGACACCCAGACATTATATGGACGCTATTGGGGTTGCGAACAAGATGTACCCGGCCTTCACTTTGAGTGTTGTTATTATCAAGGCATGGAATTTTGCGTCGAAAAAAATCTCAAAATATTTAACCCTGGTACGCAGGGCGAACATAAAATAAGCAGAGGATTTGAACCTGTGAGTACCCAATCTTTTCACTGGATTAAACATCAGGGTTTCAAACAGGCTATTGCCAATTACCTCAACCATGAACGACCTGAAATTCAACATTATATGACTCAGGTAACATCTAAACTGCCATTTAAAAAGGACTAAACACATGAAATTTTTACACAGTATGATTCGCGTAAAAGACCTCGATGCCGCTCTAAACTTTTATTGTAATCTATTGGGATTGACCGAAGTTAGACGAAAAGATGTCCCACAGGGAAAATTCACTCTGGTCTTTCTAAAGGCAGAGGATACTGACTCTGAAATTGAACTTACTTATAATTGGGGCAGTGAAGAAAACTATTCCAAGGGACGCAATTTCGGACACCTGGCATTCGAAGTCAGTAACATCTACGAAACCTGTCAAAAACTAGCAGACAATGGAGTGGAGATTCTGAGACCACCAAGAGATGGTCACATGGCATTTGTATGCTGCCCTGACAATATTTCTATTGAACTACTTCAAAAAAGCCAACCTCTTGCGCCTCAGGAGCCATGGGCTTCTATGGAAAACAAAGGCAGTTGGTAAAGGTATCTCTGGAGTTCTGCACTGGAATCTTTAAAATAACGTTCATAAATTAATAAACACTTTTTGGGAAATGAATAATGCGTACTAGCCGTTATATCCTTGCAACTGTAAAGGAAACGCCTGCTGATGCAGTTGTCATCAGCCACAAACTCATGCTTAGAGCAGGTATGATTCGTCAGCTAGCCTCGGGGCTATACTCCTGGTTACCGACAGGATTAAAGGTATTACGCAAAGTTGAAAAAATTGTTCGTGAAGAAATGGATCGCTCGGGTGCACAGGAATTATTAATGCCCTGTGTTCAACCTGCAGAACTTTGGCAAGAATCGGGTCGCTGGGACGAGATGGGACCTCTAATGATGAGTATGAAAGATCGACATCAACGTGATTTCGTATTTGGTCCGACTCACGAAGAAGTGGTTACCGATATTGCCAGAAACGAGCTAAAAAGTTACAAACAGTTACCGGTGAATCTTTATCAAATACAGACCAAGTTCCGCGATGAATTCAGGCCGAGATTCGGTGTGATGCGAGCCCGTGAATTTACCATGAAAGATGGTTACTCATTCCATATAGACGCCGACTGTCTGCAGAAGGAATATGACAACATGTACAATACCTACTGTCGAATTTTTGACCGACTGGGTATGGACTATCGACCTGTAATGGCAGACTCAGGAGCTATGGGGGGCCGAGCCTCTCACGAGTTTCAGGTTTTAGCTGAATCTGGTGAGGATTATATTGCTTTTTCAGATGAAAGTGATTTCGCTGCAAATATAGAAAAAGCAGAAGCCCTGGCTCCTGCCGAAAAGGCTGAAGCCCCTGGCATTGACATGCATGAAGTGGATACTCCTAATGCAAAAACCATTGCAGAATTGGTTGAACAATTTGATCAGAAAATCACTTCTACTGTTAAAACACTCATCGTTGAAGCTGATGATGACACCAATGAAACAGGCTTGATTGCCTTGATTATCAGAGGCGACCATGAGCTAAATGAGGTCAAAGCCGAAAATCTTGCAGGTGTCTTATCACCCTTAGCCATGGCTACGGAACAACGTATTAAAGAAGTCATTGGTGCAAACCCCGGTTCTTTAGGACCGGTGAATCTGAACATTCCATTCATCGTGGATCGTACTGTTGCGGTAATGTCTGATTTCAGTGCCGGCGCCAATATTGATGGTAAGCACTTCTTTGGAATTAACTGGGAACGCGATGTCCCTATGGGTCGCGTTGAAGATATCCGAAATGTTGTCGAAGGTGATCCCAGCCCGGATGGCAAAGGAACGCTGTTGATTAAAAAAGGCATTGAAGTCGGGCATATTTTCCAGCTGGGAACCAAATATGCCGCCGCTTTGGGGGCAAACGTCCTTAATCAGCAGGGTAAAAGCGAAACCATGACCATGGGCTGTTATGGTATTGGTGTTAGCCGAATTGTTGCGGCCGCAATTGAGCAAAACTATGATGAAAAAGGCATTATCTGGCCAGCGGCCATTGCGCCTTTTCAGGTTGGCATTGTGCCATTAAATGCTCATAAATCCCCTGAAGTCATGGAAAAAGCAGATGCACTCTACCTTGAATTGACACAAGCTGGCTATGATGTGTTACTGGATGATAGAGACAAAAAAACCAGCCCGGGTGTTAAATTTGCAGATATGGAACTGATCGGCATACCTCATAGAATCGTTGTCAGTGACCGAGGGCTGGCTGAAGGTGAAGTTGAATACACATTCCGTAAAGATCAGGATTCTACCAACCTTCCGATAACAGATGTGGTTGATTTAATACGTTCAAAATTGAGCTAACTTGATAACCTAGACCCCTCCTCATGATGACATCATAGTAGTAGCTTAAACCCGATATTATGATGTCTCATTACCATTCGTCAGAATTTTTAGCTATTTCCAGGCTATAAGATATAAAAATACTGGTTACTCCAAATTATTCCGTCTATAACACAACTATGGCGTATGGATATCAATAGACACATAAATTAAAAACAAATAGTTACGGAGATTAACTAATAAAATGGTCACTGCGATCGGCGACAAAAGACCAATAGCCAGGCTGGCATTTATGGTACTAATTACACTTTCTGCAGGCTGTTCAAATCCCTGGATTGCCAATGGATTCCAAGCTCCCACGTTAGTATCCAACAACCAAACTCTGGAAGCAGAATTGCCTCAAGATGAATTATTGGTTGCTTTGAAAAAGCAGATATTTGAATTAAATGAAGAACGCACCCAACTCATATTAGCGAATAAAGCGCTTAAATCTGAATTGAGTAGCCAACGAATATATACTGCAAAGTTGAAGTTAGCCTATCTGGAAAAACATGCGGATGTTAACAAGTTAATTCTGGATCAGCAGGCAACAATTCAAGAAATGGTAAGGATTCAAGCCAAATTATTAAGCAGAAATAGTCGTGCAGAAACGGTTTCTACTATGGCAGAAGCAACTATCCTGGTGAATAATGCTCTGGAGCTAGCACCAGAAAACCAAAAGCAAGTAGCCAGTAGAGCCCATCAATTACTTCTAATGAGCAATGAAGCTCTGGGCGAAGAAAACTACGATGGTGCGACTTTTCTAGCTAATCAGGCTGCGGTTATGGTTCAACCCATTATGAGCCAGGCCAAGCATCTTGGCGCCTCTGAAAATGACATTCAATTTGAGGCTCGTTTTGCGGTTCCGATCAAAATGAAAAGCCTGGCTATCAGCAATGTTCGAACAGCGCCTAGTGTTAAATCCAATATTCTATTTTCTTTAACTCAGGGTCAAGAAGTCGTTGCTGACGGTTATATCGACGACTGGATCCATATCAGCCTGAATGAAAACGAGCATGGATGGGTTTATTTCAGATTGGTCGACCTGGTCTTATAACTGGTTATGTTACTTATTTTTTTTGGCAATAAAATCTACTGCGGCGACAGGCTCTTCTGAAAATATATAAGATCGGTTACGACCGTCATGTTTAGCCTTATATAAGGCGTCATCGGCTTCTCTGATGAGTATATTTTCAGTTTGATTCGAGTTTCGAACGGTTGCAACTCCTATACTCAATGTGCAGTGAAGGTCTAGCTGTTCAAACTTGAACTTCTGCCTGTCCACTTCCTTTCGAATACGCTCTGCGGTATTTCTGGCCTCAGTTTCATTACTCTGATCCAGTATAATAAGAAACTCTTCACCACCATACCTGGCCGCCGTATCTATATTGCGAAGTGCTCTTGAGAAAATTTGTCCGACTTGTTTCAGAACCGTATCGCCAGCCAGGTGACCATATTGATCATTCACTCTTTTAAAATAATCGATATCAATCATTAAAATTGAAAAAATAGTGCCGTAACGACGATACCTTTCCAAAGCATCTGCCAAAATCTCCAAAACGCGCTTTCTATTGCTTAGGCCGGTAAGTGCGTCAGTGGTCGATAATAATTCCAATTTCTGATAACTCGTCGATAATTTTTCTACCATGCCATTGAAGACATGCATAGCCTGTCCCAACTCATCCTTTTCTACATTATCCAGGCTTACATTCAAGTCGCCTTCTGATACTTTCTCGGCGGCTACTTTCAGTCTGTGTAGTGGATGTAGAATGCTGTGAGCCAATAGAGTTGAAATAAACCCAATGAGTATCATCAATGAAAGCGCTATTAAGATAGAGATATTTCGAAGTTTGTTTATTCCCGCATAGATATCTGATTCCAGTCGTAACATTACAACAGACCAAGGCATGGATTGATTAAATGCGGCGGCCCCCATAAAAAGTTTACCAGAATCACTTGATACACTTATTAGCTGATTTTTATTTTCAAGAAATTCTAACGTATTACCTAGCGTCAAAATGGGCTTCTGAGAAGCCACTCCTTCCTCTGTTATATGCAAGATCGTTGCACCCTGATCATCCACTAAAGAAATAGCCGTATTCTCTGCTATTCTACTGCCAATTATTAAAGTAGAAATCAGTGTTAAATCCATCTCAACGGCTAACCAGCCGTTAATCTGACGAGCAGAACTAACAACCGGCATGGCGACCCAAAAATAGGGGCTTCCAGATAATTCTACTATAAGCACCCTATCTTCTTTATAGTCTGACATATTCCATTTTTTGGGAACGGGTGTGACAGGATCAACATTATGAGAAGAAACCAGTAACTCTCCTTCTGTACCAAATAACATTAGCTGTCGGTAGTTAGAGAATTGACTTAACAATAATTGAAAATAACTTTGAATATCCTCTGTTGCTTTGTTTTGTTCAGCTGGAGATCGAGTTAATAACTTGAGATTTTCGGAAATAACAAACGAAGTTGAAAATACTTTTAAATCATAAGACTTGGCCTTCAGCCAGATATCCAGTTCATTTTGAAGCTGGGAAGCCCCCGTTACCATTTCTTGTGTGGTTTTTTCTTTTAACACACGTTCACTACCTACATAGAACAACCACCCTAAACTTGCAGCCGGCACAATTGTGGCTACCAGTGTGAAAAGTATGATGCGTGAGCGTATAGACAACGCATTCAGGTTTTGCAATATAGGTCTGAGTGCTATGTCTTGCATTGATAACTTATCATTTTGTTCCATAGGCATAACGACTCCCAGATAATCCGTTCTACGAATCCATATTCAATTCCAACCGCACACTTGGGACCGAAACTATTGCATGTGCATCACGTATTCAGTCTAACCTATTTCCCTGGTATGCCAAGGTAATTAATTTATGCTATTTTCTCATATAATTACACTATTTGCCGCTAACACTGAGTATAGTATTGCCCATAAATGCCTTCTGGAGATGGATTTTTTACATGTATAAAAGTATTTTACGAAACGTTCTATTTATCTACTTGATTTTCGGCGTGCTTGTGGGGGGGTTATTCCCATTTTATGCCGACTTCTTTGTTGAATGGAATCCTGACTTAAAAGTTTGGTTTATCATTGGCTGCTTGCTGGCAGGAGCATTCATTGGCCTATTTAATTATGTCATTTTAAAAGCCTATTTAGTGAAAAAGCTGACGATGATTGCTCATGTTGCCGAAGCGATTAGCGAACAGGACTTAACAAAGTCTTGTAAGCTTAGAAGCGAGGACGAACTTGGGAAAATCATCAACAGTATCAATTCAATGCAGATTCATTTACGAACTATTATTACCGACATTAATAATAGTTGTAATTTGGCAATTGATATCGATGAAAGAACAAGCCGGGACTTTTCAACACTCTCAATGGAAATTATTGAAAGCTGTACCAGCGTGAATCAATCTATCGAAATGTTAGCCACCCTCTCTAACAACATCCACACATTTGTATCAGAAGGCCAGACGGCCCAAGATCAAACTCAAGAAGTTTCTCTGGCAGCCTCTCAAAGAAGTGCGGAAATTTCAGACCTGGCTAATCAACTGAATATACTACAAACCATGACAGAAAAAGCCAGTTCTCAATATGCACTGTTAAACACGGCTTTTGTAAAGGTCACCAGCATCATTTCTACCATTGACGGAATTGCAGAACAAACAAATTTATTAGCATTGAATGCGGCTATCGAAGCAGCTCGAGCGGGTGAGCATGGCAGAGGCTTTGCTGTAGTCGCAGATGAAGTTCGTTCATTATCCTCATCCACAAGGGAAGCGACTTCCACTATCACCAAGGCCATTGAAGATATTATGATGCAGTTTACTCAAGTAAATAGTCTCATCACGGAATCTTCAGTTCAGGCTAAATCAAGTCAAGAGGCAATTGTCAATGCCGAAACATCTTTTGAAGAGATAGTGACTCAAATTGGTGGCCTTTCAGTATTTCTTGAAAGAATGGGGCAAGGACTACAGGAATCTCAACAACAAGTAGAAAATATGACGCAAACACTTACCATTGCAAAATCCAATAGTGCCAACGTGTCGGATAAATCGGAAATAATGAAATCGAATTTCAGCGAGTTGAGTTCTTCAACACAACAATTAGCCAGACAGGTTTCACGTTTTCAATTGTAAGAAAACCTGAAACCTGATAATTATGCTAGATTGCTGCTCTTTGCAAAACCGCAGAATACATGGTATCTGAGTCTATTTCTGGAAAGCCCCACATAGACTGTCGTGTTAATTGAAATTCTGGATGGGAGTCTAGAAATTGCTGAACCTGGTGTTCATTCTCTTGCAGCATCCAGCTACAGGTTGCATAAACCAAATGCCCCCCTGTTTTCACAGCTAAACACGCCTGATTCAATATTTTCTGCTGCAATGCTAATAAATCAGCATCTGGAATCGCTGTTTCTCTCCATCGAGCATCCGGGTTTCGACGCCAGGTTCCCGTCGAGGTACAAGGTGCATCAATTAACACCCAGTCAAAACCACCCTGTACACGTACTTCTTTAGGTTGCGTCAGAGGAGATTCTGCATCCCAACCAAAGGTTCGAATATTAAAATACGACGCTTTTTTCGCCCTTCGCTTCAATTCTTTTAATTTGAATTCACGAATATCTGTAGCTAAAACGATACCCTTATTTTGAAGTTGCTCAGCAATAGCCAGTGACTTGCCTCCTGCCCCCGCACAAACATCCCATATTTTATCGCCCGGTTTGGCTTCTACACTTTCCGAAATATGTTGACTGGCAAGGTCCTGAATCTCAAACAACCCCTGTTTAAAAGCTACGGTTTCCAGTAACCCCTTCCCTCCTGAAGCAGATACACGATTATGTTCCAGGGTAACATTAACACCTTCCGCTAATAACATACGATATAGCGCTTCCGGAGTAGTTAATTGTTGAGGGCGAAGCCAAATAGGCGGTAACCGGTTTTGTCCCTGGATAAAGTCAAGTTGCTGTTGTTCATTCCAAAGACTCGTTTTGGATCTGTCCTTTAACGACTCATTCCATCGCGGACGCCATCCATAACGAAAATAATCAAAATCTGAAGTGAGCTTATCGCTAGATCCCTGATAGTTATCGATAAACCATTGGTTTCTCTTTTCTGCATCAGGCAGCTCTTTGGGAGCGGGCGCGTTGACATCATGTATCATGGCAAGCCAATACCAAAAATAAGGCGTTCCCAAATTGGAAACCTGTGAGGTATGCCACTTGTTATCCCATTTTTTCCAATCCTGATCATGACCTTTTTTATAGGCCAATTCCAGGGCTTCAATATGCTGAAGGTTTCTCATTGCAGAGAACATGGCATTGCTATAGACCATTCGGTCTTTTTTTCCGAACTGTTTTTGAGTCTGATAGTAACGTTTTAACCATCGATCGAGCTGATTCCAGTTTTCCTCTGCGCACCAGGCGTCCCAAATATTAAACAAATGTGGGTACCTAAAGCTGGCCCAGTTATCCATGATCAAATTCCTAAATTAATAATCGTAAAATTAATACAACAGAGTATATCACCTAACGCTTTATTCAGGCTTATAAAAAATCTGGTATCCAAATATTTGGATCTATGTAAAATAATATCGATATACCCTTTATAGCAGACATCAAATTGAAATATGCTGCTACATAGCGTCAACGTAAAACTAATTTTTTGAGACCCAATATGACCCAATGGACTCCTGCCTCCTGGAGAAAGAAAACTGCCACTCAGCAACCGGTTTATCCCGACTTAACTGTTCTTGAAAACATCGAAGCACAGCTGCGTAAACAGCCTCCACTGGTCTTTGCAGGTGAAGCTAGAAAACTTAAAACCGAATTGGCCCGGGTCGCCAGAGGAGAAAGCTTTTTATTGCAAGGCGGTGATTGTGCCGAGAGCTTTGCTCATTTTAACACCAATGGCATCAGAGACATGTTTAAGGTGATGTTACAGATGGCCATTGTTTTGACCTTTGGTGGTCAAAGCCCTGTGGTAAAAATAGGCCGTATGGCAGGTCAGTTTGCCAAACCAAGATCGTCTGACACCGAAACAATAGATGGTGTGACTTTGCCAAGTTATCGCGGTGACATCATTAATGGTTTCGAATTTACCAGCCAGGCACGTATACCCGATCCCGAGAGAATTATGCAGGCCTACCATCAGTCAGCATCGACACTCAACTTGCTTAGAGCCTTCGCTGCCGGAGGCATGGCAGACTTAAATAGAGTACATCAATGGAATCTGGATTTCGTAAAAAATAGTCCCTTGGCAGAACGTTATCAAAGTCTGGCAGATCGCATTGATGAAACTATGGCGTTCATGTCTGCCTGCGGCATTCGACCAGAAAACTCTCCTCAACTCAGGGAAACCAGTTTTTATACTTCTCATGAGGCTCTTTTATTGCCTTATGAAGAATCTCTTACCCGAAAAGATAGCCTAACGGGCGACTGGTATGACTGCTCCGCCCATATGATATGGATTGGCGATAGAACGCGTCAACCAGACGGTGCTCATGTTGAGTACTGTCGGGGCATTCATAACCCCATTGGCATAAAGGTGGGTCCAACCACTAAAATTGATGACCTGAGACAATTACTGGACACCCTGAATCCTAACAATGAAGAGGGTAAAATAAACTTGATAGTTCGTATGGGAGCTGATCTCGTTGACAAGAAACTCCCTGAGCTGATTCGTGCCGTTCAAAACGAAGGTATGTCAGTTGTCTGGAGTTCTGACCCCATGCATGGAAACACTCAAAAGGTTGCTAATGGTTATAAAACAAGAGCAGTTCAAGATGTTCTTCGTGAAGTAAAATCGTTTTTTGACATTCACAAAGCGGAAAATACCATAGCCGGTGGCGTACATTTTGAAATGACAGGTAATAATGTCACTGAATGTATCGGTGGAGCGTTTAAAATTACTGAAGCTGATTTATCCAGGCAGTATGATACACAGTGCGATCCAAGGTTAAATGCTGATCAGGCATTGGAGTTAGCTTTTTTGATTGCCGACGCAATAAAACCGGGTCATCAAACAATCTAAAGCAATTCCAATTTTATTAGAAATTAAATAAGGATTTGTCATGAAGTTTTTGAAAATCATTGCACTAATTTCTTCATCACTATTAGTGGCTTGTGGTGGTAAAGATGGACCTTCGAGAGATGAACAGCTAAGTGTGTGGGTCAAGGGTAAAACCCCGGAACACTGGCAACAAACCGGGTATAGTGAAATTGAGTCAGTTGCTACTCTGACGGTTACTATGGAATCTCCTTTTGATATTGACTACAAGCCAAAACCTACCTGGAAAAAACAATCTGATGCCAGACGCTTTTGCCCTACACAGGGAGAAATGGTAAATATGGGTTTCACCGGTTTTAAATTGCACGTAGTGACCAAGGGAGCCAAAGCAGGAACATTTGCTGAAATCTCCTGTGTCAGGTAAAAGTGGTGCAGATAATATATTCCGGTTTCCATTGTTAGTGATTGTCAAGTTCAGTGAAGTATGCCGGCAAAGTCCAACCATATATTCTGTTTTTATACCAACAGTGACAAAGCTGGGTATTCTGGAATCAAACAGAGTCATCGTCTGAACCGTGAAACCTCAGAACCTATGGTATGGCACTGGATAGGCCGGCAGACCGGTTTCTTTTCAAGCCATTCAGAACCTTCTTCAACCTGCGCACTTGAAACGGAATATAGACTATATATCAATAGGTTAAGCATGTTTATTAAAGTAATGTACAAATAACCCTTGATTATTTACAACAGATATTAGACTCTAGAAACGTAAAGAGTGTAAATATCCCCTACCATCCATAAATAATGCGACACAAACTTCTAACAAACTACTTTAAGTTCACAATATAACTCTTTGATAAATAGCTATTGTACCTATTTAAAAAATACACTAGAGTATGGCAAGATGTTGCCGGTTTTAAATTGACAGTCTGAAAAATTAGCGCGATGATATGGTAATAAAAAGGAGGATATTGTTACGGATGACTCCTGGTAGCTTTGCTTTATTAAACATTCAGTCCGATATGGACTAAGCACTATTAGGCATTATCCCTCTTTATAATGACTAGCCATTGACTCATGTTTTTATCGCGTTAACGGTAGCAATCAGTATTCATATCAGAACGTATAATAATAAGTTTGATCCATCAGTGTTACTGACATCAAGATAGGATTTTAAAAAATGGTCATTAAAACCGTAAATCTGGAAGTAAAATGCCAGAAATAAGCCTAGAGGACTTCGGTTTTATTCCTTCTGCAACGGTTCAGGCAGAACCTTCCAACCTTGATCAGGACTTGCAGAGACTTGCCCAAAATACTCCTTTTGGAATGATTATCTTTGATCAAACATTTACGCCCCTTTATTTAAATTCTATTGCACAGAAGCTTACTGGCATAGCTAGTGAGAACTGTGATCTTAGGTCACTACTTTCATCAGTGTATCCAAAAGACCGAGGTCAAATCATCGATAGTTTAAAACTTTCAGTCAAGAACCAAACAACCGATGATTCTTTTGCCTGTATCGGCCCGACTAAAGACGGCTGTCGAATATCCTGTTTTCAATTAAACTCAAGAATCATTCTAAATATAGAAAGCCTGACAGAGCAGCAAAATCTGGAGAAAAAACTGGCTTTAAGCGATAAGCGATTGAAGAACACACTTAAAGACCACAACCTGGGATCATGGGATTGGAATTCCAAGAACCGTATCATTAAACTGACTAGTGGCTGGAGCCAAAATGATAGCTCTACCGATGATAAAAACGAAGTTTCTTTAATACATCTTTATAAACAGATTCACTCAAAAGACCGTAAGAATACCCGATTCCAGGTTGAAAACTATGTTCAAGGTATCAGCCGCAAACTGGAGCTTGAGTTTAGATTACGACAATCAGCAAATGACTATCAATGGGTGCAGGTAAGGGGTAAGGCAATTACTTTGTGTCAAAATAATAAGCCGTCTGAAATCATCGGCACGGTTGCTGATATTACCGAAGCCAAGATGAAAGAAGCCGAGATTGAATATTTGGCCTATCATGATCCTCTAACGTCGTTACCCAACCGCAAAAAATTACAGGAAGTTGTCGACATCAGACTCGCAGTTGCAAATCGATACGAGCAACATGGCGCAATGTTACATTTGGATCTGGACGAATTTAAGCTGATTAATGATTCACTGGGACACCATATTGGCGACCAGCTATTAAAAGAAGTCGCAAAAAGGCTATCAAATTGCATTCGTGCTGGAGATCTATTGGTTCGCCTTGGAGGGGATGAATTTGCCATATTATTGGGTCAACAAAGTGGCAACCGGGACGAAATTGCAAACCATGCATTGCACCTGTCCCGAAAAATTCTGGATACCATTTCTCTATCTCACAAACTACAGGATCACAAGGTATCCACAGGGGCTAGTATTGGAATTGCCATATTCCCTTTCGACGGGACTACTTTTGATGAGTTGTTAAAGCATTCCGATGCGGCTATGTATCGTGCCAAAGAAAAAGGACGGAATGGTTATCACTTCTATGAAGATGCGCTGGAACAATCATTACATAAAAAACTAACAACTCAGAATCAATTAAGAGATGCCATCCATAAAGGTGAACTGGTTTTATACTACCAACCTAAAATCCGAATATCAGACGGTAAAATTATAGGTGCTGAAGCCCTGGTAAGATGGCAATCTAAGGAAGGTCTTATACCCCCTGATCAGTTTGTCCCTATAGCTGAGGAATCCGGGCTTATTGTTCCTCTGGGAGACTGGGTGATAAATAACGCCCTTGAGCAGATGGAGGAATGGTCTAAATTCGATGCATTTAAAGAACTTGATCACATTGCCGTTAATGTTTCAGCCCAGCAACTTCAAGACCCTCTATTTGCTAACAGAATACGTCTTTTTCTAAATCGCAGCCCTGACTTGGCTAACTATTTAGAAATCGAAATGACAGAATCTGCGTTCATTCAAGAACCAGAATTAGCAAAACTGAGATTAAATCAAATTAGGGATTTAGGTCTTACACTGGCTATTGACGATTTTGGAACCGGATATTCGGTGTTAAGCTATTTAAAAGACTTACCCTTTGACGTCATAAAAATAGACCGTTCATTTATAAGCTGTATCGAGTCTAAAGGAACTGATCTGGCTTTGATAAAAGCCATAATTTCTATGGGCAAAGCCCTTAATATGAAAGTTGTGGCTGAAGGTGTTGAAAAGCTGGAACAACTCGAACAATTAAAACTGCTAGACTGTGACTTTGTTCAGGGTTATTACTATTCCCCGCCGGTTCCGGCTGATCAGTTTTGGGATCAATTTATCATTTCAAAAGAAACTCATCAGGCTGTCTAACGAATCTGGTATCATTGTCCAACATCATCACATACAAAGGACATATGCGTGGATCCAGTTTTATCCATTTTGTACCGAAATATTGAACAAATTCAATCAAATGCCTGGCTACTAGGCATTCCTTCTACCTCTGGACCCATCCCGGAAAAAGAATTGTTATTTTGCACAACATTTGATGCTCAGGCACTAAATAATTGGCAAACACATAATGTACACCTTGGATGGATTGAACCTGATACCTATCGAAATCAAGTCATTTTATATCTTAGCAAGTCAAAACCTGAAACCACGATGTTAATCGATTTGGCTGTCTCCTACTTGTCACAGTCGGGTGGCCAACTGTGGATTGTTGGTGAAAATTCCGGTGGCGTTAAGTCAGTTCCCGCTATTTTAGAAGCCAAAAACCTTCAAGGCTACAAGCTTGACTCAGCAAGACACTGCGCTATTTATACGGTTGAAGTTGCAGTGACAACAGATAGTAGCAAGCCAGATATTCATCAATATTTTAAGAAATTTCGAGTAGAAGCTAACGTTCAGCTAAGTAGCCTACCTGGAGTATTTAGTCATCAACGACTTGATCAGGGTACAGCATTATTACTGAATACACTTCCAGATAAAATATCAGGACCTGTGCTTGATTTTGGCTGTGGTTGTGGCGTAGTGGGTACTCACATTTTAAAGAAGCATCCTGGTCTTGAAGTCGATTTTCTTGATATCAGCTGGCTTGCTGTCCAGTCGGCCAAGAACACAGTAGCCATTAATGCTGTTAAAGCACGTGAATTCTATTGTCAAAATGGAATCTCTTCATTAGCCAATAGCTATCGCTTAATTGTCAGCAACCCTCCTTTTCATGACGGAGTAAGAACCAACTATAGTGCAACAGAACAGTTTTTGGATGAAGCCTATAGTAAACTGGCGATCGGTGGAGAATTAATTATTGTTGCCAATCAATTTCTTAAATATGAACCTATTATTAAACAACGGTTTGGTTCGGTGACAGAAGTCAATCGATCCGAGGGATTCAAAATATTACAGGCTAAAAGAGTAAGATAATTGTGAATACAGCGATTGAACTCAGACATCTTAGAACCCTAAAAGCGATTAAAGAGTCAGGTAGCATCGTTGATGCTGCTGAACGCATCCACCTAACCCAATCGGCAATATCCCACCAATTGAAAGAATTGGAAAACCGCCTTGGTACGCAAGTCCTGGAACGTAAAAGCCGTCCGATGAAGTTTACCAGTGCCGGTAAAAAACTACTGGAACTTGCCGAACAAATTTTACCTCAGGTGAGCAATGCAACTCGCGACATCCAAAAGATGATAGGGGGTCAGGCCGGCCGACTCCATATTGCCATAGAATGTCATAGCTGTTTTCAGTGGTTAATGCCAACTATAGATTTATATCGTGAACGTTGGCCTGAAGTTGAACTGGATCTGATCAGCGGTTTTAATTTTGACCCGCTACCAGCACTTCAACAAAGCGAGCTTGATTTGGTTATCACATCAGATCCTCTTTCCATTGAAGGTATTCGCTATATCCCGTTATTCAGGCATGAATCACTCGTTGCTGTCAGTAAAACGCATCGACTTGCCGATAAGGGAAGTATATCGCCTGCTGATTTTACTGAAGAAACTCTAATTGCGTATCCTGTTGACAAACAAAGGCTAGACATATTTCGTGAATTCCTAACGCCCGCTGGTGTTGAGCCTAAAGCTATTCGAACTGCGGAATTAACATTGATGATGATTCAATTAGTGGCCAGTGGCCGCGGGATTTGCAGTCTACCAAACTGGGCTATGGCCGAATATAGAGATCGTGATTACATTCGAACCCTGAAACTGGGAAAAGGCGTTTGGGCTACATTGTATGCAGCAGTAAGATCTGACCAACTAAAAGCCAACTACATGTCCGACTTTATAGACTGTGCCAAGGAACAAAGTTTTAAAACACTGCCGGAAATTCGCGCAGCAGATCAAGGCATTGAGCATAATTAACCGGGCGCAATGAAATTTCCTACTTAATGAAACGGTGTATGAACATCACCATTTGTACCGGCTACAAATAGATATCCTTTACTGCGAATGGTTTTAATCCGCCTGGGGTGATCAGGGTCATCTCCTACCTTTGGACGAATTCTTGAAACACGAACATCTACCGAACGGTCCTGTCCATCATATTCAATGCCTCTCAACCTATGAAAAATTTCTTCTCGGGTCATCACCTGCCCTGCATGGCTGGTTAACAGCCACAATAAATCAAATTCAGCACCGGTAAGCTCTATCGGCGATTCATTTAGCCAAGCTTCCCTTATAGCCTTATCAATGGTGAGATCACCAAAGGTCAACCTGTTTTGATGCTGTAAATTGTTCTTTAGGTATTTATAATAGACTCGTAGTCGCGCTTGAACACGTGCTAGTAACAGATCAAGTCCCATATCACTGGTTAAAAAATCATCAAAACCGCTATTTAAGGCGTTTACTTCGGAAACAGGTTCATTTTTCGACGACAGCAACATAACAGGGCCATGAAAATTGGTTTTGTCTACTTCAGCCAGATTTTTCCCATCAATATCGGCCGATTTTTGGCCAATAATCACAACATCTGGCAAATCCGATTTTAAAGCGGTCAGCAAAGGGGCACCTCCTCCACAGACAATCACATCGAAACCATTTTTTTCAAAGTGATTCTTCAAGGATGTATCGACATCAGTTTCTACATTACATAGTAATAACTTTTTGCAATCATCACTCACTGGGCTTGCTGTCACAGACTGCTCCTGACCAAATAATTTAAATACAATTACCATCAGATAATACTTTACAAAAACGACTCTACTAATAATGTAGACGTTTTTTAAAATTTGGCTAATATGATGAATATTCAATAAAACGATTCAGAATGAATCAAAATACAATATCTATCGCCAAAAAAGCAGACATACATTCGAATATTGGTATATAGATTCCCATAACAAACTATGGGTGGCACATATTATGGCGTGCCGGGAAGGGTATTATAGCAGGGACGAACGATCCAGTGGCTCATTAGCAGTTTATTAAGCAAGTCGATAAACTAATGGGAGCCACCTTAACACCATTGGTAGTTATTCAGCTGATAGGGCGCAACCGATGATGCCCTATAAATGAAATCAGTACCGACCTTAATTTTGGTTAACAACACCTCTTATTTTTTCGTTTCTTCTGCGTAACACCTCGATGGTTAACAATAGCGCAATAGACATCAAAATAAGCAACGTCGCTACCGCAAGAATGGTAGGACTCAGTTGTTCTCTCATACCGGACCACATTTCTCTCGGTATTGTTCTTTGCTCAGTTCCTGCTACAAAAAGCACTACCACTACCTCATCAAATGAGGTTGCGAACGCAAACAGGGCTCCAGAAATAATGCCCGGTCTCACCAAGGGAAAAGTAACCTTGAAGAATGTCTGGGTGGGAGATGCCCCCAGGCTTAATGACGCCTTATAAAGATTGGTATCAAAGCCGACCAGTGTTGCGGTCACGGTAATAATAACAAAAGGAATACCTAATACGGCATGCGCCATGATCAACCCGATATAGGTTTGTGCCAGGTGGACCTTGGAAAAGAAGAAATACATACTGGCAGCGGAAATGATCACCGGCACGATCATGGGAGAGATCAACAGCCCCATAATAATCCCCTTGAACGGCATATAACGGCTACTCAGGCCTACTGCTGCCAAGGTGCCCAACGACACAGCCAATATGGTGGCGAAAATACCAATGATAAAGCTGTTTTTTATTGAAAGAATCCATGAGTCACTTTCAAAAATATCGCGATACCATCTCAAAGAGTAGGCTTCCGGATCTAATTTCAACATGCCTTCTGTAAAGGTGAAAAATGGTTCTGCATTAAATGATAATGGCATAATAACCAGAATGGGAACGATCAAAAAGAACAACACCAGACCAGCAAACACCCGCAAGCCATAGTAGTTAATTTTTTCAAATCCTGATGCATGAATTGGCAGTGACATAAATTACCCCAGCTTTAATTCAGATGAGCCGACAACGCGGTTATATAAGGCATAAAGAGCCAGGACAACAAACAGGAGGGTTCCAGCCAGGGCTGCGCCTAATCCCCAGTTCAGTGAAGTTTGCATGTGGTAAGCAATCATATTACTTATCATTTGTCCGGTTCGGCCACCGACCAGTGCCGGGGTAATGTAATAACCAATAGACAAAATAAATACCAATACCGCTCCCGCGCTTAAACCGGGTACGCTTTGTGGAAAATAGACTTTAAAAAAAGCATTAGCGGGTTTTGCACCCAGAGAACGTGCTGCTCTCATATAGTCTGGTGAGATACTTTTCATCACACTATAGGCCGGCAAAATTAAAAATGGTAACAGAATATGGGTCATCGCTACTACTGTACCAATTTGGTTATAAATTAGTTCCAGGGGTTCGATAATTAATCCCAACTTAATTAACACGCTGTTTACCACGCCTTTAGACTGCAACATGACCATCCATGAACTGGTACGCACTAACAAGGATGTCCAAAATGGTAATAAGACTAAAATCATGAGCAAACTGCTTTTACTCTGGGGAAGCACTGACAGGTAATAAGCCAATGGATAACCCAGTATGATGCATAAAACAGTCACTATTAGTGACAGTTTTAGCGTTTTGAGCAGGTTATCTATATAGATTCGCTGAGCCTCTGGTCTGGCTTGAACCGAGCCATCTGGACCATATTCCAAATCCAGCGCAGCCAGGTAGTGGGTCATGGTATAGCTGTTACTTAATACCTTAAACGCTCCCCAGGTTTCCATATCGGACCACTTATCATCCAGCTCAATCATATAGGTCTTAAAATCTTGACCCTGATATTTTTGTAACTTCCGGGCACTTCCCGTCATCAGGCTCCGCAAACCGCTTTGTTCTGAATTGAGTCGATTTGCAACTCGTCCAATAGTTTTGTTTTTGCGTGTTTCAACCAGTGCCGCTGCAACTGTCTTAAAAATTTCGTCGTCCGGGATTCCTTCATAATCCCAGTCTTGCATAACCCTGGCGACATCTGGCATATACTGAGTCAGCGTTGGGCTGCTAATACTTCGATGAAGCATGCTTCCCAATGGAAAAATAAAAGTAAACAATACAAATATGATGAGCGGGGTCACCAATAGAAATGCTTTTACACGATGGTTTCTTTCTGCTTTTTTCAGGCTCTTTCTGATTTCTTTATCAGTTAAATCGCCTTGCTGTATTGTGCTTTCTTGATCAGACATACCTAAGAACTCGGCTTGTTATTGTTTTTGATGTTTGGAACTGAATTACCTGTTTCCTATTTAAAAACTCATAGGAAGCAAGACAGGCGAACCTGCCTTACTCTTTACAACGTAAGCTATTACTTGGCTAACCAGGCATTGAATCGCTCACTTAGCTCATCCTGATTGTCAGCCCACCATGAGTGGTCAACAGGAATCGCATTGGTGAAATTAGCGGGTGCAGTTGCCATGTGAGGCATCATTTTGTCGCTAACCAAAGCAATAGAAGACTTACGAGCTGGTGCATAGGAAATATAGTTGGTTTGATCTGCTAGACGCTTGGTATCTGTAGCAAACTTCAAGAATTTCATCGCTTCGTCAAGATTCTTGGTACCCTTAACAATTGAGAAGAAATCCAGCTCTGCAAACTGGTAATCCCAAATAATTTTGAACGGCTTGCCTTCGTCTTCTGCTGCACCGTAAATACGTCCGTTATAGGCTGAAGTCATGCTCACTTCACCGTCAGCTAATAGCTGAACTGGCTGTGAACCTGCTTGCCACCAAATGATATCGTCTTTAATAGTATCCAGCTTAGCGAATGCTCTATTAACACCGGCTTCTGTACTCAATACATCATAAACGTCTTTACCTGCAACACCGTCAGCGATCAGGGCACGCTCAAGGTTAACCTTTGGCGTTTTATTCAAACCACGCTTACCCGCGAAGTCTTTGGTATTAAAGAAATCCAACAACGTCGAAGGTGCTTTCTTACCCGCAAATTGAGACTCATCATAGGCAATAATCTTTGCCCAAACGATGTTAGCAACACCGCAGTTTTCCAAACCACCTGGTACAAAATCTGAAACCGCAGAGGCACCATTATCACCATTTGGTAAATCAGCCGGATCAATTTCTTCAAGCAAACCTTCGTCACAAGCGCGAATTACATCGGCTTTTTCAAGGTCAACTACATCCCAGGTTACATTACCTGCTTCAACCTGGGCTTTAATTTCTGCAATACCACCACTGTAATTTTCAGACACAATTTTTGTGCCTTCCTGAGCAGTATAAGGGTCATGATAGGCTTTAATCTGACTTTCAGTATAGGCTCCACCCCAAGAGACCACCGTTAGTGATTCCGCTGCCATTGCAGTGGCTGAAGCCATAACGATTGCCATCGTCAAAGGGATTTTTTTCATTGTAAGTTTCATTATGTTTCCCGTTATTATTCTGGTTTATTAAACAATATCCAATGCGCGGGCGTCTGACTCTTCCCACCCTAATCGCACTATTTCCCCTTCATTAAGACCGGCATTGGTCTCACTGTTTGGAACTTTTAGAATAAACTCATTACTATCAAATGCGCTTACTCTCAGGCGAATATGATCACCGTGATAAATTCGTTCTTGAACCTTGGCTTCTACAATATTGAACAGACCATTTTCATTGGGGTTCAGTACGATCCGTTCAGGACGTACAGACACCATAACCTTGGCACCCTGCTCAGCCATAGTCACTGCTGTAGACTTCACTTTATGGCCATTAATATCGACGATACAATAATCACCCTGATACTCTGCAACCTTGCCCTGTATGGAATTGGTTTCACCAATGAAGTTTGCCACAAAACTATTTGCCGGCCGTTCATACAATGCCTGAGGCGTATCCAACTGCTGTACAACACCATTATTAAATACCGCAATTCTATCAGACATGGTCAACGCTTCGGTTTGATCGTGGGTAACGTAAACGACGGTCACTCCGGTTCGTTCATGAATATGTTTAATTTCATATTGCATCTGTTCACGAAGATGTTTGTCTAGCGCGCCTAGAGGTTCGTCCATCAATACCAGGTTGGGTTCAAAAACCAGAGCTCTAGCCAATGCTACCCGCTGCTGTTGACCTCCGGAAAGTTGTCTTGGTCTGCGATGTTGAAAACCTGATAACTCAACCATATCCAGTACAGCGTTGACTTTATCTTCAATGACAGAGCGAGATAGTTTTCGAATTTGCAGTGGATATGCCAGATTTTCAGCTACGGTCATGTGTGGAAATAATGCATAGTTCTGGAACATCATGCCGATATTTCGCTTATGGGGTGCAATTCTATTAACCGGTTGCCCGTCGATATATATTTCACCACTAGTCGGGGTTTCAAAGCCAGCTAACATCATAAGACAGGTGGTTTTCCCCGACCCTGATGGTCCAAGCATGGTAACAAATTCACCCTTTTTGATATCCAGGTTAAAACCTTTAACGACAAGCGTATTTCCATCGTAAGATTTTTGAACATTTTGAAAACTGACATAATTAGTATGGTGTTCAGACATAATTTCACTTCTATCGCTGTAATTATTATTAGAGTACTGGCACTGAGAAACTGATATTTTTATTCATGTTGTTATTAATTTCTGTCAGCTAGCATAAGCAATTGTTTATCACCTGTGCAAACGAAAATTGCTAATGGCTATACATAAGTAATTGCATTGCATGATAAACTTGGGTCTGTGTTATAACTGATCGTTAAAATAAGAAATTAAGAAATTAAGAAATACACTATGGCTTATAAACTTCCGTCATTAGATGCACTAAAATATTTTGAAGCAACTGCACGCCACCTCAGTTTCACACTCGCAGCAGAAGAGTTATTTCTATCACAGAGTGCCGTCAGTCAGAAAATTCGCTTGCTGGAGGATCAGTTAGGCTATCCCCTTTTCTATCGAATGACTCGCCGGCTGGTGTTAACCCGAAAAGGTGGAAACCTGCTTCCCGTAGTAAGAAGAGCGCTTAATGAGATTGAAACCACCCTGATAAACCTGGATTCAGAGACCAAGTCTCAACACATCAAAATACATGCGACTCCGTCTTTAACATCAAACTGGCTGCTACCGAGATTAAGTGACTTTAACGAAAAGACATCTGAAATAGATATCGAACTTGATGTCAGTGTGCAGACCAACCCATTAGTTGAGGGTGAAAATCAGATTTCCTTGATTCATTCAATCGATGGTCATCTGCCAGAAAAAAGTCAGCTGTTATTTCCAGACTATATCTATCCGGTTGCGACCAGAGAATGCATTCAAGAATTCAACATTTACAATATTTCAGCCCTAAAAAATGCACCACTGTTACATGATTCAATGACTGGAGGTCAACTTTATACCAGTTGGGACAACTGGTTTTCAAAACGAAAGTTAAAAAATCTGAACACGAGCAAGTCACTACAATTTAACCATGCCAGTTTGATACTCAGTGCCGCTGCAGAAGGTAATGGTGTAGGACTCGTGCGTCATGTTGTGGCAGCGCCACTGATAAAAGAAGGAAAAATAGTTCCTTTATTTAATGATGTTGAACAGGATGGCGGTATTTATCTGTCTTATTCGGCTTCAGACTACAAGTCCACCGAAGTCCAATTATTCTGTCGTTGGGTGATAAAACAGGCAAAGGTTTATGAGAGAGAATATGCATTTAAAAATCTAAAGATATTTGAAGCCTATGACCGTATTAAGCCAATTGAAATGGCCAATTGAAACACAATACCTAAAAATAAGCCTATCTGTGGTCTATTTGACCTGGATGCTATACAAATGGAATTAAAAGCACAGCATAACGAATGGTTTTTCCTAATAATATCCAACATAAACACCAAAAAATACTCAGCCTCATTGCGCCGGCAGCCAATACCAACGGATCCCCGACAATAGGTACCCAGGACAGCAACAGTAACGCTGGGCCGTACTGAGCTAACTGTGCCTTTCTGGCTTCTGATACTGGCATTTTTTTGTCAAACCAGGAAGAAAAGATGCCCCAGGCCATAAAGAAAGTTAAAACAGCTCCCAAAAAATTGCCCATGGTGACACTTAAAAAAGCCGGTAATTTTTGAATATTGTCAGATAGATAATAAAGGAACGTCAATTCTGACGTTCCTGGCAAGATAGTGGCTGATATAAAGCCATTTACAAACAGTGTGATATATTCTGACATTCCTGTTCAGGTCCCATACCCACGCTGTTTGAAATTGCTCATATCACCATTAACCATGAAAAACACACAATAGATAACAGGGTTGCACTGCCATAAAACAAAACCAGCATAATGGTATCGTTACCTTCAATATGCAGGTCATGCAACCCGTGATAAATTCTATGCACTGTGTGGTACAGGGTTAAGGATATCGTTGCAAATAAAAATAATTTCCCAATCCATCCCTGTGCAAAAACCAACAGGTTTGCAAATACTTCCGATGATTCCAGTCCTGGCAATATAAGCCCGGTTACCAATACGAGAGCAGGGATAATAAAGGCGACAACCATGCCACCGGCCCCAAAAAGAGACCAGGCAATGGGTTCATGTGATCGTTGATACTGTTTCATATACTGCCTCCTATCCTGCCAGTTGGCTAAGTGTGAGTCCAATAATAATGGCACTGACCAGTACAAATGCCAGGTAATGAGCGATCATAACCCAGAGATCAGGTATTCGAAACTTTCCGAATCGAAGTACCATTATTTTGGGCGTTAGTTGAAACCAGGTGTAGGCATGTAACAACGCCGAAGCCAATACGATTACGTGAAAAAATGAGGATACGGGTGATCCCGCTTTTTCCAACCATAAAGTAAAGGCGGCCTCTCCCTGAGACAAGCAGTATAGGCCCCAAAGTAAAAAGAGTCCGTAGAGTAATACCGGAACACTGGTTGCTTCACGTAGCATATAGAATCGGTAGAACGGATTCTTTACCCACCAGGTCGCTGACTGTTTTTGAATATAGGGTTTTCTGTTCATTTTTTACCTCCAGCTAATCCAACCAGATTCAGACCGTAATCAATATTACTGGCCAATTTACCCTGATTAATAGCAGCGGCAGGGTCGACGTTTTTCGGGCAAACTTCCGAACAGTAGCCAACAAAAGTACAGCTCCAGACACCTTCTTCCGAGTTTAAAAATGGCATACGCTCATGATTACCTTCGTCTCGTCCATCCTGGTTGTAGCGGAAGGCCAGAGCAAGCGCCGCGGGTCCCAAAAACTCAGGATTCCGTCCAAATTGAGGACAGGCGGCATAACACAGACCGCAATTAATACATTGGCTAAATTGTTTGAATTTTTCCAGTTGCTCCGGGGTTTGAAGATACTCGCCGTCTTCCAGGGGTTTTTCTTCTTCACGGATTATATAGGGTTTAATCGTTTCCAGCTTCTCAACAAAACCGGAAATATCAGCTACAAGATCTCGCTCAATCGGAAAATTATTGAGCGAGGCAATATGTACCTCCCCTGCCTTGACGTAATCTCTGATAAATGTCTTACAGCCAAGTTTAGGCTCACCATTAACCATAAATCCACAGCTGCCGCAAATTGCCATCCGACAACTCCAGCGATAGCTCAGGCTGGGCTCAAGATTATCTTTTATATAACCTAACACCTCTAATACAGAGGAATCCTGGTTGAAAGGAACTTCAAATTCCTGATCCCAGGGTTTGTCATCCTGCTCGGGCCGGTAACGCGTTACCCTTACTTTTATTGTTTGCTCAATAATTGTAGTCATCTTATTTCTCCTTCGCCTCCGACGCAGCACCATAGACTCTTTTGGCGGGTTGTGACTTGGTAATCACAACATCCTGATACTCCAATTTAGGAGCTCCGGATTCCTGGCGAAATGCTAGCGTATGCTTCAAATAATTTACGTCATCTCGTTCTTTATATTCGTCCAGCCGCTGATGGCTGCCACGAGATTCTTTACGCCCAAGTGCTGAATTAGCCATGGCCTGACCAACATCCAACAGAAAACCCAGTTCAATGCCATATAGCCACTCAGTATTAAATGTCAGACTACCGTCTTTCATTCCGACGTTTTTATAACGCTCCTGTAACTCGTCCAGCTTGTTGCAGGTGGTCTTTATTTGGGAATCTTCGCGATAAATACCAACCCCCTCCTCCATGGTGTCGGCAAGCTCTTTGCGAATATCAGCCATATTTTCCGAGCCTTTCGCGACCCTCAAATTCTGCCACCTGGCTTCGTTAGCAGTAACCTGCTCTTTAACCGCATTAAAGGATGGCTGATCTGCATGTTTGGCAAACTCCGCCGCTCGCTCTCCGGCTACTCGGCCGAACACACCCAGCTCTGCTAAAGAATTTGATCCCAGTCTGTTTGCACCATGAAGACCAGAACTTGCACATTCACCCACAGCATAGAGTCCATGAATAGTGGTTTCAGTAAACTCATTAGTCTGGATACCACCCATAGTGTAATGCACAGTGGGCCGCACAGGAATGGGTGCCGTTACTGGATCAACACCGACGTAGGCGCGCGATAATTCACGAATAAAGGGCAATCGTTCGTTAATTTTCTTTTCGCCCAGATGTCTCAAATCCAGGTTAACTGCCGTCCCTCTTTCAGTTTCTATCACTCTGCCTTTTTGCTCTTCATGCCAGAATGCCTGACTTAAACGGTCACGCGGACCTAACTCCATATATTTATTTTTTGCCTGTCCTAAAGGCGTTTCAGGACCCAAAGCATAATCCTGTAAATATCGATAGCCGTCTTTGTTTGTTAAGATACCACCCTCACCCCGACAACCCTCTGTCATCAGGATGCCTGAGCCTGGTAACCCGGTTGGGTGATACTGAACAAATTCCATATCTCTTAATGGCACACCCTGTCGGTAAGCCAAAGCCATGCCGTCACCGGTGACAATGCCACCATTGGTATTAAAGCGGTACACACGGCCAGCTCCACCAGTCGCTATAATGACTGATTTAGCCAAGATAGTCCTAAAGGTACCGTTGGCAATATCGATAACCAGCGCTCCCTGGCAGACTCCATCGGTCACAATGAGGTCGGTACAAAAATATTCATCCAGACGTTCTATTTGCGGAAATTTAAGCGAGGTCTGAAACAAGGTGTGTAATATATGAAACCCGGTTTTGTCTGCTGCAAACCAGGTTCGCTCAATTTTCATACCACCGAATGCCCGAACATTGACCTTACCATCCGGTTTACGACTCCAGGGGCATCCCCAATGTTCCAGTCGATAATTTTCTTCCGTTGCATGCTTAACAAAATAGTCAACGACGTTCTGGTCAGATAACCAGTCCCCTCCCCCTACCGTGTCATCAAAGTGATAATCGAGATGATCATGACTCTGAACCACACCTGCACAGCCACCTTCGGCTGCAACAGTATGACTGCGCATAGGATACACTTTTGATACCAATGAGATTTTCAAACCCGGGTTAGATTCTGCTGCAGCGATGGCTGCTCTTAAGCCACCACCACCAGCGCCGATAATCAATATGTCTGTTTTTAAACTTTCCATATCATCCTCATTTTTAATTTGGGGCAATAAATAATGATTGTCATTCTGAGCCGATCACTCGAACGAAACCTTGATATGTGTCACTTAACATTTATAAACAATCAGTGACATCCAGAACAAGATAATGGCACACTTGGTTTCTGAATTAATACATTTGTCTATTATTTTAAAAGCGAATTAATGAAAGCATTACTAGCCTCAATAAAAAATAGTATTAAAGATCTGTTACCCATCGTATTTGTAATTGCATTTTTCCAACTTGTAGTGTTGAAACAGCCCATTCCAAATATTACCGAGATTCTTATTGGCTCTCTGCTTGTCGTGCTTGGTCTTGCCCTGTTTATTCAGGGTTTAGAATTGGGGTTGTTCCCTATAGGAGAATCTCTGGCTACCGCATTTGCATACCGGGGAAGCATGGGCTGGCTGCTCTTATTCAGTTTTGGCCTGGGATTTTCTACTACTGTCGCGGAGCCTGCGCTCATTGCCATTGCGTCTGAAGCGGCAACTGTTGCTAGCGAAGGCGGTATGATTGAACACACGGAGGAAGCCAAAGAAAGTTATGCTACCGGCTTACGTTACACGGTAGCATTCAGTGTCGGTTTGGCAATTTTAATAGGGGTCATCCGCATTATTAAAGGCTGGCCGATTCAGTACCTGATCATTGGTGGCTATTGCCTTGTAGTCATTACCACGGCTTTTGCCCCAAAAGAAATTATCGGCATTGCCTATGATAGCGGCGGTGTCACTACCTCAACAATTACCGTGCCACTGGTGACGGCTCTAGGTGTAGGCTTGGCTTCATCAATTAAAAATCGTAATCCGATGATTGACGGTTTTGGACTCATTGCATTTGCGTCGCTTACACCTATGATTTTTGTCATGCTTTACGGAATCGCACTTAATTTATGAACATAATTTCAGACGTAATTCGTACCTTTATAGAAACCATTGGTGACGTAATACCCATTACCGTCATTATTTTTGGCTTTCAATTGGGAATTCTTCGTCGCCCGGTACCCCATGTAGCCAAGGTCGCTACTGGATTTTTATTTGTATTGCTCGGACTTGCATTCTTTCTCACCGGATTAGAACGTGCCCTATTCCCTATTGGCGAGTTGATGGCAAACCAGCTTACGGCCCCTGAATTTGTGAATCCTGATAACGAGCCCTTTCATTGGACACAATATAACTGGGTATTTCTATTTGCATTCATGATTGGAGCATCAACTACCATTGCAGAGCCATCTTTAATTGCTGTGGCCATTAAAGCGCATCAGGTGTCTGGTGGTTCTATTGGTGTATGGGGATTACGAATGGCAGTCGCCATTGGTGTTGCTTTTGGCATCTCATTAGGAACCTGGCGAATTGTAACGGGCTATCCCATACATTGGTTCATTATCGTTGGTTATATTATCGTTATGATACAAACGTTATTTGCACCCAAAATGATTATTCCATTGGCCTATGATTCGGGCGGTGTTACTACATCAACGGTTACCGTTCCATTAGTTGCGGCTCTGGGCCTGGGTTTGGCTGGAACGATTCCTGGAAGAAATCCTATGATAGACGGTTTTGGCCTAATCGCTTTTGCCAGCTTATTCCCCATTATATCAGTGATGGGATACGCGCAACTTGCCGATTTTATTGGCAAACGTCAGAATTCTGTTAAATGATCATAAAACTGAGTTAACTAAAGAGAGGCATAACTCATGCGATTTAAACTTATTATCGCTTTTGTAGACGACAGCAAAACAGATGCCGTTATGAAAGCTGCTCGTGAAGCCGGTGCTACCGGAGTAACGGTAATTACCAATGCACGCGGTGAGGGATTAAAGGAAAAGAAAACATTTCTCGGTCTTTCACTAGAAATCCAACGCGATGTTTTACTCTTTTTAGTAGAAGAACATAGAAGTAGACTGATTCTTGAGCATATTGCTGAAGTTGGCGATTTTGACAACAAGCCTGGGTCTGGCATTGCCATTCAGGTTGATGTTGAGGATGCCCTGGGTGTTGCTCATCAAATTAATGAATTAAAGGCAGATTTGGAGGAGAAGCTTTGACTACAAAATTTATTACTTGCCGGGATGTCATGAACCAACGCTATGAATTTGCCGATGGCATTATGACAGTTTCCGCAGCATTAAAATTAATGCGAGAAAAGAACATTACCAAGGTTATTATTAATCGTCGGGATAACAGCGATGAATTTGGCATGGTTGAATTATCTGATATAGCCAAAAAAGTTATTGGCAAAGATCGCGCGCCGGATAGAGTTAATCTCTATGAAATTATGACCAAGCCTAGCATTACTGTTCGGCCCGAGATGAACATTAAATATTGTGCGCGTTTATTTGACCAATACATGTTGGCTTCGGCCATTGTTATTGAAAATGAAGAGGTTATTGGCGTTGTAAGTTACAACGATATCGTTTTAAGCTGGATCGATATTTTTGAATAACCACATACATTGAGCACAGATTTTTCATTGCTGTGCTCATTCAATGCTGTTGCCGCTTTACAATCAATGTGTTTGACGGATTTTATTTACCAGTCAATCCTCCATTCTTTAGGCATTTACCTTCTTGCCAACACTATAATTCAGCTATAATGTTTTTATTTTCCTCTGCACCTGATTAAGCGAACCAGCGATATGGTCTTATATTCAATGAATATGAATTCGATGATTGGCCCCTTGTCTGTGATCGCCAACGAGGATGCTGTGATTGAAATTAAATTCTGGTCGCAGCTCATTGAGCAACCGAACCACATTACTGCGTTGGCGATAGACCAGCTTTCAGAATATTTTACCAGCACCCGTAAACATTTTACTGTACCTATCCAACCCTCCGGTACTAATTTTCAACACCTTGTTTGGGAACAGTTACAATCTATTCCGTGGGGACATACAAAATCCTATGGAGAGGTTGCACAACAAATAGGTAAAAAAGGAGCCAGCCGTGCCGTCGGCAATGCAAACAATAAAAACCCGATCCCGATTATCATACCTTGCCACAGAGTTGTTGGTGCGACTGGAAAATTAACAGGTTATGCTGGAGGACTTGGTATTAAATCACAGCTACTTTCCATGGAAAGTAGCATCATTCCTTTAGACCTTGGAGATTGAAATCATTGGGACAGACACATAATTTTTTTGCATTATTAGGACGACTTAATTTAATTAAACGCTGGGGCCTGATGCGAAATACGACACAGGAGAATGTTATGGAGCATAGTTGGCAGGTAGCCACTATTGCACACTGCCTGGCTTTGGTAGGTAAAGAGGTATTTAAAAGAGAATGGAATCCAGAAAAAATTGCAACGGCAGCGCTATATCATGATTGTAGCGAAATTATTACAGGTGACCTGCCCACACCGATAAAATACCATTCAGACACGATTTCCAGGGCTTACAAACAAATTGAACTCGAAGCGGAGCATCATTTACTCAATCAGTTGCCAGAGCCACTTAAAGATAGCTACAAAACGTTTTTAATTCATGAATACCTTGATGAAGAGAGCACCTTTGTTATAAAAGCCGCCGACCTCATTTCTGCTTACCTAAAGTGCCAGTTTGAAGTCGATGCAGGTAATCAGGAATTTAAAAGTGCAAAGGTCGAAATTGAGAAAAAGATTAGAGATATGAATTGTAATGAAATTGATTATTTCATGAAACATTTCATAAAAAGCTACCAGCTGACGCTTGATGAATTATTAACACACCATCAGCATCAATAGTCATGATTAGATTTTCAGCGGAAATAATATACAGTTTAGGCTATTATTGACACAAACTAACATTCAGGAATTTTCATGGCACAAATAGGACAATTTAATTCACTACCCATTTCCAAATTCGTTGACTTTGGTGCCTATCTTGACGGTGGAGAACTCGGAACTATCTTGCTTCCTAAAAAATACCTACCCAAAGATCCGGAACTCGGGCAATTTATTGACGTGTTTCTTTATTTTGATTCCGAGAGCAGATTAATAGCGACCACCCTAAGGCCCCGCGCAAGCGTGGGTCAGTGTGCCAGCATGAAAGTCGAAGATGTAAACCGCATCGGTGCGTTCGTCGACTGGGGGCTCCCCAAACAACTTCTTGTACCCTTTGGGCAACAACGCCGCAAAATGGAAGTTGGCGAGTATCACGTTGTTTTCGTATATCAAGATGAGTATTCAGAATTGATTACCGGGTCATCCAAGCTCAGTAATTTTTTAAACGAGTTTAATACTGACTTTGTACCAGACCAGTGCGTCGACTTATTAATCAGTAACCGCACCGACCTGGGTTACAAAGCAGTCATAAACAACAGCCACTTGGGTATGATATTTGAGACTGAAATTTTACAACCCTTAAAAATTGGTCAAAAGCTTAAAGGGTATATTAAAACGATCAGAGAAGACGGCAAACTGGATTTGAGCCTTCAATTACAGGGTCAACCTGCTCGAGACAATATCGCCGAAAAAATTCTGGCCTATATGGATCGTAACCAGGGTCATTGTTCAATAACAGACAAATCAACGCCTGAAGACATTTATCAGCAGTTTCAAACGAGTAAAAGCAATTTCAAAAAGGCAGTTGGCGGATTACTAAAGAGAAAAGAAGCTCAGTATAATGATGGTTTTTTGGTTCGTATAAAGAACTGACGAATCAAAGTGTGACCCGAGATAGTATTAAAAGGTCTAAATAATTCTGAGACCAAGAAAATTACGTACTAACCTGCATTAACGTTTATTTTTAGTGCAAGTTATTAGATGGCAAAATTCAGTCATCTGTGAACATACATTATTGATCATTAAATCTTAAGGAAGCTTTATGAGTGAACGTCCGAGTTCTCTAACCAAAGAACAATTAATCGAGTGTGGCCATGGCAGAATGTTTGGAGAAGGCAATGCAACACTGCCTGTCGATAATATGCTAATGCTTGATCGTATCAATGTTATTTCAAGCGATGGCGGTGCCTACGGTAAAGGACAAATTATTGCTGAATTGGACATCACTCCTGACCTTTGGTTCTTTGACTGCCATTTTATAGGAGATCCGGTCATGCCTGGTTGTTTGGGTCTGGATGCTATGTGGCAACTTGTTGGCTTCTTTCTCGGCTGGAGTGGACACCCTGGACGTGGACGTGCGCTAGGTGCAGGAGAAGTTAAGTTCTTCGGTCAGGTACTGCCAACTGCAAAAAAAGTGACCTATAAAATTGATATTAAACGACTCATTGCTCGTAAACTGGTAATGGGTATGGCAGACGCTACGATGGAAGTTGATGGCAAAGAAATTTATTCAGCCAAAGATTTGAAAGTAGGTCTATTTACTCCAGATCAGATGGATTTTTAATATGAAAAGAGTCGTAGTTACCGGCCTTGGCATAGTATCTTGCCTTGGCAATAGCAAAGAAGAAGTTTCGAATAGCCTGAAATCTGGCAAGTCGGGCATTACAGTTAGTGAAACTTACAAAGAACTGGGTATGCGTTCACACCTTCGTGGCCGTCCGGATATTGACATTAGTGAACATATCGATCGTAAAACATTACGATTTATGGGTGATGCTGCTGCCTACGCATACATATCTATGCAGCAGGCTATTGATGATTCTGGACTTACTGAAGACATGGTTAGCAATGATCGCACAGGGATTATTGCCGGTTCAGGTGGCGCATCTTCAGCAAACCAGACGGAAGCGGCTGACATTTTACGTGAGAAAGGACTTAAACGAGTAGGTCCTTATCGCGTAACACAGACTATGGGATCAACCGTTTCTGCTTGCCTTGCAACGCCGTTTAAAATTCGTGGTGTCAACTACTCTATCTCCTCTGCCTGTGCGACTAGCGCACATTGCATAGGTAATGCAGCCGAACTCATTCAACTGGGAAAACAAGATATTGTTTTCGCTGGTGGCGGCGAAGAAGAACACTGGACCCTGTCTTCATTATTTGATGCGATGGGTGCACTTTCTACCAAGTACAATGATCAGCCTGAGAAAGCTTCTCGTGCATACGATGCTGACCGAGATGGTTTTGTTATCGCTGGCGGTGGCGGCATGTTAGTACTTGAAGAGTATGAACATGCTAAAGCCCGTGGCGCGAAGATCTATGCAGAACTCGTTGGCTATGGTGCAACTTCCGATGGCTATAATATGGTTGCTCCGAGCGGTGAAGGCGCAACACGCTGCATCAAACAGGCAATGTCGACAGTTTCTGGCGATATTGACTATATTAACGCACATGGTACCAGCACACCGGCGGGTGACATTACTGAATTAAAAGCGGTTATGAATGCTTTTGATAATAAAATGCCACCTATGGGCTCTACAAAGAGTTTGTCTGGACACTCTCTGGGCGCTGCTGGCGTACAAGAAGCTATTTACTCGTTGATTATGCAAGAAGAGAACTTCATTGCGGCCTCAGCAAACGTTGACAACCTTGACCCTGAAGCTGCAGGTGCAAACGTTGTAACTAAACGGGTAGATAATGCAAACCTCAAGCGAATCATGAGCAACAGTTTTGGTTTTGGCGGTACAAACTGCACATTAGTATTCCAGGCAATGGAAGACTAAAACCAAATCAATTCATTTTGAGTAATCTAAAGCCGACATATAAATAATATGCCGGCTTTTTTTTGGGAATTAACGGTAACAATATGATTGAACAAACATCGCTGTACCGATTATGGGTGCCAGTTTCCATACTAGCCTCCCTCGCAACTTTCATTGCACTATCGGGAACAAATCAAGCACTTTTTATCATGTTAAATAAACTGTCAATGCAGATGCCTGTAGTTTTTTGGGCTAGCGCAACGCTAATGGCAGATGCAGCAACCGGTTTTGCGCTAATGACATTGGCATTAAAAAAGCAAAGCAAACTTATTTACTGGGCAATCATGGCAGGAATTTTATGTGCGGTTATCGTTCGCATTATTAAAGTGGGTGCAAATCTTCCTCGCCCTGCCGGAGTATTATCGACCGATGACTTTCAGATAATTGGCAAAGTCATCACCAGTAAAACATTTCCATCGGGACATACTGCGACAGCATTTTTTGTCGCTGCTATCGTAACTGGCTTTCATCAAAGTCGCTTATTACTGGTAAGTTGCCTTGCTGTGGCCTCAGTACTAGCCTTTTCAAGAATTGCGGTTGGTGTCCACTGGCCATTAGACGTTTTCGTTGGTGCTATTATTGGCTGGTCTATTGGTATTCTCACCGTAAGATTTACCATCAATGCACCTGATATTTCACATAAACAGAGATGGTTTGCCATTGCTATTTGCTTGCTCGGCTGCGTATATTTATTACAGATGGACTCTCATCTGCCAAACACCGAAATATTGCAATATGCTATTGGGTTGGTGTGTATGACAGCGGGTCTATTAGCAGTATATCAAGAGTATAAAATAATGAGGGCAGCTTAAGTTAATATATGATTTATGTCCTAAAAATAAACAGTCAACAGCCAGAAAGCTGTTACTGTTTATTATCCAGTAATTCTGGATGACGTAACTTGTATGCTCTTAATGCCTTACGTGCCTTTTCTACGTCAATATAAAGTTTGGAACGAAGCTCGCTATCTCCTTCACCAGTAGGGTACTGCTTTACAAACTCTTTCTTTTTAATTTCAGCGTCTTCAATTGCTTGTTCCAGCCGTTTAATCTCATCCATTTTAACGTCTCCATTTAGCTAAATAGTGCAGCTGTTATCATCAAAACCGAAACAAAGTAAGCCTCTATATTTAATTCTTTGATATGAACTAACTATGCCTGATACATATTATCAAAAGTGGCACAAAAAGTTGCCAAATACCAATATTTTTACCAATAAATCACAATTTAATAGCCTAAGTATCTGATTTAGCTATAGTAAAAATTAATCAAAATAGTCACTGGATAATCACAGCCTCTTTGCATAAAATTCGCGGCCTTTTTAAGAGATCCATTTGAGGAAAATCATGCATTTGCAAAGCATTAACAAACAAGCGACAACTGAAAGTCTGTGCCTGGCATCAAGCCTTATTTTGAATGAACGGCCTATGCCCATTCGTTTTTTTTATAAAGAGTCGCCTCAGCATAAAAATGATACTGGATTTAGATTTTATAGCGGGTTGGAATCAGATGATTTTCTACAAACAGAAGACGCGGCGTTGGTAGCGCCATTGGACTGTATGGTACGACTGGATGCCAGTATCAAGAAATTTCTGGAGAATTCAATTATAGGGAGTGTTTGGGAGAGATTACCCGGCAATAATGACTGGATTCCTGTCACTGATTATTGCATTCCAGAATAATATAGTTAATTAAATAAAGGTGCTTCAGATAAAGAAGCACCCATTATAATGTGACTAGGAGCCCAAATAGGCTTTTTTGACATCCTCATTAACCAACAAGGCATCTCCTGTATCAGATAACACAATACGTCCATTTTCTAAAACGTATCCTCTATCGGCTAATTTAAGTGCCTGATTCGCATTTTGTTCAACCAGAAATATTGTCATCCCTTGCGCTCTTAGTTGCTCAACAACCTCAAAAATCTGCTGAATTACTATAGGTGCCAGACCCAATGATGGCTCATCCAACAATAAGAACTGTGGACGACTCATCAAAGCACGACCTATTGATAACATCTGTTGCTCGCCTCCAGACATAGTGCCTCCACGCTGATGTACTCGCTCTTTCAGACGAGGAAATAGCCTATAGATATAGTCTAGCGCTTCTGCTTTATCTTCTTCTGTAGAAAAATATCCGCCCATGGCTAAATTTTCTTCAAC
>Ga0224506_10000090_pt1 | contig 89773 bp, 88 predicted proteins | sample SF_Jan12_sed_USG_2_FD_169108 | JGI IMG/M metagenome (GOLD analysis project Ga0224506, IMG submission 169108) | Sediment microbial communities from San Francisco Bay, California, United States - SF_Jan12_sed_USGS_8_1 | ecosystem: Environmental > Aquatic > Marine > Sediment | place: USA...
CGGGTTACCGAAATGGCCGGTCGGGGTTAAATACTGGATCATTTTTTCAGCCACCCGCGGGTCGACCGGTGTGGTTGCTGCATAGTCAAAATAGATAGGTAAATTTAAATCAGACACTCGATACACCTTATAATAATTTCGTATTAATTCTTCAAATATTATTTACCGCCAGACTTAAGTTTGGCCGTAAAGTTTCTAAAATTTCACTGATAGCCCGTATAAATCCTTCTACATCCGCTAGTGTATTATCAATTCCTAAACTCACCCGAATGGCAGCTGATCCAATCCGGTCATCAACGCCCATTGCCTGTAATACATGGCTTGCCTCAACTTTACTGCTGTGACAAGCTGAACCACTGGAAACCGCAAAACCTTTTTTATCCAGCTGCATCAGAAGCGTTTCGCCTTCGATGCCTTCTATGGCGAACAAGGTTGTATTCGGCAAACGCTTTACTTTGTCAGCAAAGATGCGAACCGAAGGAATTTTATGTAAGCCGTCTTCCAGTTTTGCCTGCATTCCGGCAAGTAACTCAGCTCTCGATTGCAATTCTTTTTTCGCCAGTTCAGCCGCCTTGCCAAAACCTACGATGGCAGCGATGTTTTCTGTACCGCTGCGTAAATTCTTTTCCTGTCCGCCACCGACAATAATCGGATCGATCTCAATGCTTTTATCAATAATTAAAGCACCTATCCCACGCGGGCCGTATATTTTATGTGATGATAAAGTCATTAGCTGCACAGGTAATTGCTTTATATCAACTTCAATTTTAGCGACTGCCTGTGAAACATCGGCATGAAACCAGATACCACGGCTTTTTGCCAGTTCAATGAAAGGTATCAGGTCCTGTATAACACCGGTTTCATTGTTGGCCAGCATGACTGAAATCAGCCGGGTATCATCATGCAACACCTGTTTGAATGCCGCATCGGTGATCAGACCCTGATCAGTCACCGCTATTATATCTAAAAAGCCGCTCTCTTGTGCGTGCATCTGGGCCGGCTCGATGACCGATGGGTGTTCTGTCGCGGCAATCGCCAGCCTGGCATTCTGCCATTTTTTACAACTGCCCAGAATGGCAAGATTATTAGCTTCGGTTCCACCGGAGGTGAAGATAACCTGTGAAGGCTCAGCATTGACCAGCGCGGCAACCTGTACTCTTGCGTCATCTATCGCCTGCCGGCTTAGACGACCATAACGGTGCACACTGGAGGGATTACCTATAGTTTGTGTCAGATAGGGCATCATGACAGCGACGACCTGCTCAGGCATAGTAGTGGTCGCATTATTATCCAGATAAACCGGCATTGATTTATAAACCCTGTCTTTTACGCAACCTGCTCAGATAATTTTCTAATATCAAGCGTTTCATCCTGGTTACAGGCTGTTTCGAGTGTGTCTTTATGCGCCATTAAATCGGCCAGTGATATCCCATCGAGGAAACCATGTATCTGACTGCTTAGCTCATCCCATAAGTCATGTGTCAGACAGCGCGGGCCACCCTGACAATACTCACCATCAGACTCACAACCATTAGCTCGATAGGATTCATCAACCGCAATGATGATTTTTACAATCGAGATATTTTCAGGCACCGTTGAAAGCTTATAGCCGCCACCGGGTCCGCGGGTACTGCTAACAATGTTACTTTTACGCAATTTGGAAAATAACTGTTCCAGATAAGAAAGAGAAATAGCCTGTCGCTCAGAAATATCCGCTAAAGAGACCGGGCCTGATTGTTGATGAAAAGCAAGATCCAATACTGCTGTGACAGCATATCGTCCTTTTGTTGTTAGTCGCATAATAAACCTCGTCGATATCGGCACGAAGTATCCTATAACCCAGTAAAATGGTCAACTACTAGTGATCAAAAACCTTACTTTTTAGTGAATATTAGTAGAATATGCTATTCGAGCGGTTTATCTTCATTTTCAGTGTTCTTAGACTGATGATCAATTTCACAAGGCCCAAGATGCGGCAAGGTATCTATATCCACCTCAGAACCCAGTTGTTTTAGCGATTTACACATATTCTCCATTTGCTTGTCCATTGCATGAATATGATCGAGCATATTATTGATGGCCGTGGCAACCGGGTCCGGCATATCCTGTGTCGCGCCATAGGCATCAAAGCCAAGCTTTTCAGCAAATTGTTCGCGCTGCTTCTGGATTTCAGATACTTTTTCTTTTTCAGCCTGTGAACGAATGATGCGACCCGGAACACCGACAACCGTCGCTTCCTCCGGCACATCCTTCACCACCACCGCATTGGAGCCCACTCTGGCTGCCATGCCAATATTTATCGGCCCCAGCACCTTTGCACCGGCACCGATGACCACAAAATCACTCAGTGTCGGGTGACGCTTGCCTTTGTTCCAGGAGGTACCACCCAGCGTTACACCGTGATAAATCGTGCAGTCATTGCCGATCTCGGCTGTTTCTCCGATCACAACACCCATGCCGTGATCAATAAAGAAACGCCGGCCTATGGTAGCACCGGGATGAATTTCAATGCCGGTCAATAGTCTCGCAATATTTGAGACCACTCTTGCCAGCCATTTTAATTTCCAGTGCCACAAGCCATGCGCAATCCGGTGAAAAATAATGGCATGAATACCAGGGTATGTTGTAATAACATCAAACACATTGCGCGCCGCCGGATCCCGTTCAAAAACACAGGCGATGTCTTCTTTGATGGTTTTTATAAATTTAATCACGCAGTTATCCAGTCTTCAATTAAATAGCGTCATTCATGCTCTAGGGCAATATTGTAACCTGTAAATTTACGAATATTCAAAACACCCGAGTCCAGAATCAAGTATTGCCCTTTAATGCCTTTTAAAACACCTTCAATTTCAGGTGTTTTATCAAAATTAAATGACTTCACTTTTTCAGGGTATTCGTGCACCGGATAGCTGATATCAACCAGTAACTCTTCATTCAGCGCGGTCAATGCATCTTCACCGTGTACCTTAATCAGCGCATCAATTTCATCTTTACAACTGGCTACGATTTCATCACGGTATTTGATCAGATCCACTTCTTCAATCACACCTTTAAGCATCTTGCGCCAGTCAGTCTTGTCAGAGACGTGTTTTTTTATCAGCACTTCAAGCAAGCCGGACATCAGGCGATTTTTTACTTTAAAAATGGGCAGCGCCTGAACCGCGCCCTGATCCATCCAGCGCGTTGGTATTTGTGTGCCTCTGGTGATCCCTACTTTAATGCCTGAGGAATTGGCCAGATAAACAAAATGCGGTTGCATACAAAACTCATCACCCCAGCCCGTGTCGCGACAGGTGCCTGCAGCATAATGACAGGTTTCTGGTTTCATAATGCACATGTCACATTCAGGCAATGACTTCATACACATATAGCAGTAGCCCTGACTGTAACTTTTTTTGGTTTTGTCACCGCAGGCAACGCAGGTGATTTCATGCTGGTAAGTCAGTTTTATTTTTTTACCGATGAGTTTATTCATATCAATATAAATAGCGGTACGGTTATCATGCTGTACCAGAGGTAAACGGTATTGCACGGTATCAGTCAGATCCGTTATCATTTTTCTTAACTTGCCTTGCATGCTTAACCCTATAAATTTTCTTTTATGTATTGTGTTAACCGCTCAACACCCAGTGCCAGCACATGTACAGGCTGAGTGTAAGCGAAGCGTAAGTACTGACTGGCCTTGTTACTGCCAAAGTCTTTTCCGGGCGTCACCGCCACTCCTGCCTGCTCTAATAAATCATTTGATAACTGAAAGCTGTCACCGGATAGATGAGAACAGTCCGCGTAGATATAAAATGCCCCCTGTGGCTCTGATAAAACTTTAAAGCCCAGCTTTCTTAACTCGGGTAACAGATAATCTCTGCGCTGTTTGAATTCATCGCGCCGGGCATGCATGATCTTCAGCGAGGATTCGGAGAAGGCATCTAAAGCGGCATACTGTGCCGGCGTGGAAGCTGCCAGAAAAATATTCTGTGCAATTCTGTCGATGGCATCGACCATTTCTTCAGGCACAACCATCCAGCCCAAACGCCAGCCCGTCATGCCAAAGTATTTTGAGAAGCTATTAATCACAACAATCTCATCTGAAACAGATAAGGCCGTGTAATTTTCAACATCATAAACCAGTCCCTGATAGATCTCGTCGACAATGAGTAAAACATCATGTTTGCGACTGCTTTCAATCAGCGCCCGCATCTGTTCTTTTGTCACCAGTGTGCCGGTTGGGTTTGATGGCGATGCAATCATTGCGGCGACTGTGTGCTCAGAGCAGTATGTTTCAATATGCCCTGGTGTTAATTGATATTCGCTCTCAGGACTTACCGGCACACTGACAGCTTTACCACCAAACAGTCTTACCATGTGTCGATTACAGGGATAGCCCGGATCAGCCATAATGACTTCATCACCGGCATTAACCAGTACAGCCAGCGCGAGCTGTAAGGCACCGGATGCACCTGGTGTTATAATAATTCGCTGTGCACTGACGGTAACATTAAATTCACTCTGGTAATAATCAGCAAGTTTTTCACGCAGCTCTGGTAATCCAAGAGCCGGCGTATAATGTGTTTTTTCATCCGCTAATGACTGTCGACCGGCCTCAATAACTGGCAGTGGTGACGGGAAATCAGGCTCGCCGATCTCCATGTGAATAATTGAACGCCCCTGAGCTTCAAGTTCGCGAGCCCGCGCTAATAAGTCCATCACAAAAAATGGCTGAATATTCTGCAGACGATCAGCCAGTTTCATAAAAATACCCGTTTAAATGTAAACATTAACTTTAACATAATCAGGACTCTGCTGATATTCATTAGTTTTAGCTGGAACAGACTGTGTAAACAATTTATTATTCTTTGCTATGAAAATTAAATTTAATATCAAACATATTCTGCTGGCTCTTATACTGTTCACCGGCATGAACAATATTTATGCATTCCCCGCTCACCAGCCCGTTCCCGGTGGCACAGCGGTGGTTGAGTTATCCAGTGCCGACACGCCTCAGCCAGTGGCGTTTTTTAAAAATCAGCGGGTTGCCGTGCATAAGCATGATGATGCCTGGTATGCGCTGATTGGCTTATCTCTTAACACCAAACCCGGAGAACAAACGGTTCGCTATCAGTTTGATGATAAGCAATTTTATCAGCACACCTTTACAGTGAAGAAAAAAACCTACGAATCCCAGTACCTCACCGTAAAAAACAAACGCAAAGTAAACCCGTCTGAGAAGGATATGAAACGTATCCTCAAAGAGAAAGAAATAAAAGCCGCAGCCAAAAACACCTGGACTGAGCAAGCCATCAGTACTGAATTTATCCGTCCCGTTGAAGGCCGTATTAGCAGCGTTTTTGGTTTAAGACGCTTCTTCAACAATCAAGCCAGACGGCCCCACTCCGGTCTGGATATTGCGGCCCCCGAGGGCACCCCTATCAAAGCCATTAGCGATGGCAAAGTGATTCAAACAGGCGATTTTTTCTTCAGCGGCAATATGGTCTACCTGGATCACGGGCAGGGTGTCATTTCACTTTATGCACATATGCATAAGATTCATGTCAAACCCGGCCAGCTGATCAGGCAGGGCGAGATTATTGGTGAGGTCGGTGAAACAGGCCGGGTAACTGGCCCGCATTTACACCTGAGCCTGTTACTAAACCGAAGTGCGGTTGATCCCGAGCACTGGCTGCCAGAGACAAAAACACAGTAAAAACTTCCTTAAAGTGTTTTTTTTGCTCAAATAATCCTCTTTTGGCTCTTTTAGCTTGCGTATTACCGTGATTTATTGATAATGGAGCCGCTTATTTTAATATGATTCAGGAACACAATGGCAAAAGAAGAAGCATTACAAATGGAAGGCGTTGTTATTGATACGCTACCTAACACTACATTTAAAGTTGAACTAGAAAACGGTCACGTCGTAAACGCACATATATCTGGTCGTATGCGTAAAAACTACATCCGTATCATGACCGGTGACAAAGTCACTATTGAACTGACTCCTTACGACTTATCCAAAGGTCGCATCGTATACCGCAGTAAATAAGCTCACCGAAACAGCTGTACAAATTCCATAAAAAAAGCCAGTGATTAGCTGGCTTTTTTTATACTGCTATTTATTGTCACATTATCCTGCGACAGCTTCTTTTTCGGGTAACTCCAGCTTCAGGCCATCATCATTAGCCGTAATAATCACTTTACCCCCCTTACTCAGTGAACCGAATAAAAGCTCATCGGCCAGTGGTGTTCGGATCTGCTCCTGAATCAGCCTAGCCATTGGGCGCGCGCCCATCTTCGGATCATAGCCATTCTCAGCCAGCCAGTCTCTGGCCAGTTCATCGATAATGATCTCGACCTTCTTCTGTTCCAGCTGATGCTCAAGCTCAATAATAAACTTATCAACCACACTCGCAATATTACGCTTATCCAGTGAATTAAACTGTACAATCGCATCCAGACGATTTCTGAACTCCGGAGTAAAACTGCGTTTTATTTCTTCCATGCCATCGGTTTCATGTGTTTGCTCCATGAAGCCCAGGCTACGGCGGCTCATCACCTGCGCACCGGCATTGGTGGTCATGATAATGATGACATTTCTAAAGTCGGTTTTACGTCCGTTACTATCGGTTAGCGTGCCATGATCCATGACCTGCAAGAGCAGATTGAATACTTCCGGATGGGCTTTTTCAATTTCATCCATCAGCAGTACACAGTGCGGATTTTTGTTGACCGCTTCTGTCAATAACCCCCCCTGATCAAAACCCACATAACCCGGCGGTGCACCAATTAGCCTTGAAACTGTATGACGCTCCATGTATTCAGACATATCAAAGCGAATAAGCTCAACACCCATCGATTTAGCCAGCTGCTTACTGACTTCTGTTTTACCAACACCTGTGGGGCCAGCAAACAGGAAGGATCCAATGGGTTTATCGGGATGACCTAAACCTGAGCGAGACATCTTAATCGCCGAGGTTATACGGTCTATCGCTTCATCCTGACCAAATACAACCAGTTTTAAGTTGCGATCAAGCTTTAACAGCACATCGGTATCTGATGCTGAAATGGTCTTGGACGGAATACGGGCAATTTGTGCAACAATATGTTCAATATCCGTTACCGAAATTGACTTGGTTTTTCCGCTATCGCTCTCTTTGGCTTTTACCCGGCGGCTGGCACCGGCCTCATCAATAATATCAATCGCTTTATCCGGCAGGAAGCGGTCGGTAATAAACCGCGCCGATAACTCTGCTGCCGCTTTTAATGCATTAAGGCTGTATTTAACCTCGTGATGTTCTTCAAAGCGGGACTTCAAGCCTTTAAGAATATCTATGGTTTCTTCAACACTGGGCTCGTTAACATCAATCTTCTGGAACCGTCTCGCCAATGCATGATCCTTTTCAAAAATACCGCGGTACTCCTGATAGGTTGTTGAACCCATACAGCGTAATTCACCATTGGCCAACATTGGTTTGATCAGGTTAGATGCATCCATCACCCCGCCAGACGCAGAGCCGGCACCAATAATGGTATGGATCTCATCAATGAACAATATGGCATGCTCATCCTGTTTTAATTGTTTCAGAATTCCCTTTAGTCGCTTTTCAAAGTCGCCCCGGTATTTTGTACCTGCAACCAGCGCACCCAAATCTAATGAATAGATTGTGCTTTTAGCCAGTATAGAAGGCACATCTTTATCAACAATTTTCTTTGCCAGACCTTCGGCTATGGCTGTTTTACCAACGCCTGACTCACCTACAAATAGTGGATTGTTTTTTCGCCGCCGGCATAAAATTTGCACTGTGCGCTCTATTTCATATTCACGACCGATGAGCGGATCAATCTTGCCCTGTGCAGCCCTGATGTTAAGATTAGTTGCAAACTGCTCCAGTGGCTGTGTGTTGCCACCTTCAGTGACATCATCACTCGCTTCGGATACTCCATCATCGGTATCTTCATTAATACGAGAAATACCATGCGAGATATAGTTCACTACATCCAGCCTGTTAATATTATTCTGGTTGAGTAAATATACGGCCTGCGACTCCTGCTCACCAAAAATGGCTACCAGTACATTAGCACCGGTCACTTCTTTTTTACCCGATGACTGAACATGGAACACCGCTCTTTGCAAAACACGCTGAAAACCCAGTGTTGGCTGAACTTCTCTTTCCATATTGATATCAAGCTGAGGCGTACTTTCTAACAAATAAGATCTCAGATCCCTGCGCAGATTATCAAAATCGACACCGCAAGCCCTGAGTACACTATTGGCTGAATTATTATCAAGCAAAGCCAGAAGTAAATGCTCGACAGTGATGAATTCATGGCGTTTTTCACGCGCCTCTTTAAAAGCCTGGTTGAGCGACTCTTCTAACTCTTTACTCAACATATTACTGCCTCATTTATTAATATCGAAGTTTTCAAAAATACATCCTGTAAAAACCCCTATTTAAATCAGTCTTCTTCCATTGAACACATTAAAGGGTGCTGGTTTTGCCGGGAATACTCATTAACCTGTGCCACTTTAGTTTCAGCAATATCTTTGCTATACACACCACAGATACCTTTTCCCTTTGTATGAACCATCATCATGACCTGCACAGCATTTTCCCGGTTCATATTGAAAAAACCCTGTAAAATCTGGATCACAAATTCCATTGGCGTAAAGTCATCATTCATTAAAAACACCTTGTATCGTTTTGGTGGTTTTAATTTCGGTTTGTCTTCCTCTACCGCCAGACCATCATCATGGTCATTTTTAAATTCTTTATCACTCATGCTCAGTACTTTAAGTGTAGTTTATTGTTTCGCTTTTCAAGTGAAAAATTGTTTCTTTCATCGGTAATGTTTACATAATTGTAATGATTACAACACCAAAATAGAAACAATTAACCTGACTAGCGCCATCCGCGTATCATGCAAGGTCACTGATCTCCGTTTCATGACCGAATAACTCATGTTTTAGATTCATGATCAGTCAGTTTAATCAAGTCAGTCACAGCAATACGACCTGTGTTTTATCTAAAATGTGGCCAGTTAAATATCTTTAACAGATTTTACCATAGGGATGAATCAAGGTAGCCCTGAATTTAACGTTGAATTAAATAAGTGATAGCCTACTTGAGGAATAACATCAAACCCGATAATAACAATATTACACTTATAATTTGGTTAAACCGTTGCTTAGTGATTTTCAAATGAATGCGATGACCAATAAATAAACCTAATATAAGCACAGGTAATGCCATCGCCGCCATAATCAGTGCGTCTGCCGGATAAAAGCCACCCGCACTATAAGCACTGATTCTTATCGCACCGTCAAATAAAAAAATAAAAACGATGGTGGCTCGAAACGCGGACTTGTTTAATTGCCGAAGTTTGAGATAGGTAACATAGAACGGCCCGCCAGTGCCGAATAACGCACCCACTAAACCAGCCAAGAATCCTGCAGGCATCGCCCAATAGCGGTTTTTCACTGCGGTGTTTTCAGGTCGCAGAGAATACAGTGCATAGCTCATAACAAAAACAGCTAATGCTTTATTTAGCCAGTACAAATCGACTTGTTTAAACAGCCACAGAGCGACTAACACACCCATTATTGAAAATGGCAAAACCAGCCAGCAATCGCGCCAGACAACGTGTTCACGTAACTGGTAGGCCTGAATAAGCGTACCGCTATAACTGATAAGACCCAGCACAGGAACGATAACCGTTAATGGCGCAACCAGCGCCAGTAGTGGAACGGCCAGCAAGCCTGAACCAAACCCTGCCATGCCTTTGATGATATAAGCGCCGAGTAAAACCAGCGCCATAAATATCAGACCAGAAAGGCCAACAGAATCGATCAGGCTCATAGTTTTATAAAGAAACCAGATTGAAGTAAAAGATTAAGAAACAGGGTGCTATAGCAATTTCTTAGCATAAAGAGCACAGGGGCACCCATGTATGCCCCTGTGATCCTGGATGGTTGTTAGAGAGCAATTAATTGCAGATCAAATCTGTTTTGTTAGACCTTTTGGGACATATGTAACTGCATTTTTTCCAGAGTAGGATGCTCGATAACACCTTTCTCCGTCACTATTGCATCAACTAATGCAGCAGGGGTTACATCAAATGCGGGGTTCCAGGCTTGCGCACCTTCAGTCGCCACTCGGTGTTCGCCACAGCCAAAGACTTCTGATGCCGCTCTTTGCTCGATAGGGATTTCTGCTCCCGTTGCGGTCTTCATGTCGATGGTAGAAGTGGGTGCCGCAACCATAAATTTAACTCCATGGTGCTTCGCCAGAATCGCTAATGAATATGTACCTATTTTGTTCGCCACATCACCATTGGCCGCAATCCGATCGGAACCAACAATTACCCAGCTGACTTTGCCCTGCTGCATTAAACTCGCTGCAGCCCCTTCACACAGTAAAGTCACCGGAATACCATCTTTAACAAACTCCCAGGCAGTCAACCGGGCACCCTGCATCCATGGTCGGGTTTCATCAGCAAACACCTGATTAATTTTACCCGCACTATAGGCACTACGAATCACCCCCAGTGCCGTTCCATAACCACCGGTTGCCAGTGCACCGGCATTACAGTGAGTGAGTACAGCCCCTGCATCTTGCTGTAGCAATGAAGCACCGTATTCGCCCATCTGATAATTCGCCTGAACGTCTTGATCCCGAATTAAAGTCGCCTGATCTAACATAACCTGAACTAAATTTTCATCGTTAACCTGTGTGGATTGCAGACATTGCTTCATTTTATCCAGTGCCCAGAACAAATTAACGGCTGTCGGGCGTGACTCAGATAAGGTAACTATATCCTCAAGTATTTTTTCTATTCGTGCATCATAGTCTAAAGACTGATGCTCGATAGCAGAGCTAACCACAGCAAAAGCGGCCGCAATGCCGATAGCAGGAGCACCCCGCACAACCATGTCACGAATGGCATCTGCTACTGCAGGTGCCGTCGTTAAATGTAATTCTGTGTATTGCTGAGGAAGCTTGCGCTGATCTAATAAATAAAGGCCATCAGCCTTCCAGCTGATAGCCCTGATTGAATCGTATAACTTTGTCATAATAAAACCGTGTTAACTTCCCACTGAAGTAGCAAAGTCTAGTATAACTTTTTTCATATCGTCTTTCATTGCTTCATCGGCTTTTGTTATCATTCTGGAAAGCGCCACAGCCTTTGAATCGGCTGACGTTTTGAAAGACCAGGTATGAGTCCCGCGAACACCGCCACTGCCGACTTCAATTAACTTAACCGTCACTTTCCCTCGAAGCCAGTACCAGCCGGATCTCATGCCCACATCAGTTACTTCAGATGAGGCAACCATCTGAAAGTCAGCACTACCGGTTGTAGCTGGGAAGCCCGCTTTTGACATCGCACCCTTAAGCAGGCGATTAAGCGGGGTTAAATCAGAAGACGCAATATCGGTCGAGATTTTTAGCCCTAACAACTGATTTTCCAGCTGGCCACGTAACTCCGCAAGATTCCACTTCGCAGGTTTACCGACACCGTTAAGATCAATAATTTTCAGGGTTTTTTGCAGCAACTGCCTTTGCAACTGAAGCTGTAGTGCCTGATTCATAGCCGCCATGGACAGTAATTTATCAGCATTGGATTTTGCACGATTCAGTTCCACTGTGGTTGACTGATCCAGCTCATCTATTTGCTGACGAATATTCTCACCGGCCTGACTTCTTTTCAAGACCGCCAGAGCATAGTGTTCCTGTACCGATGTATCCAGCCAGTTTTCAGCTATGCGCACACCTTCAAGGACTTTATCGGTTTCGACAGTAACATCCTGCAGCAGCCGTATGTCTTTGCTGAAATTTTCCTTACCATTAACATTGTGTGATTTTATGTCCGTTAATGTTCTGGTTTCTTCCTGTATTTTCGCTTCAAATGTTTTGCTTAAATTTGCCAGTGCCCTGCTATTTGCCGTTTTACGATCCGATGCAGAGCCTTTACCAACAATATAAGCACTGTGCGGGTAATCAAAACTTTCACTGTTAACCCAGTCTGGTTTTTTACCATCATTTTTGCCCGCAACCGCCTGTGTTTTACAGGCAACTAATGAAGTCGTCACAAGCACCAATATTAAGAACTTACGCATTATCATTTTGCTTCCCCGGTGTTCATGATTTACTTGCTTGCCTGAGCCTGCTTAAGATCTTTTGGTCTTGGTGCAGCCCAATAATCACTAATAAAACTTAAGCGTCCTTTTGTAACCGATACCGGGTGTGTCATCGAATCAACAACACCAGAATGCCCCAGCATCTCTATGCGAGCATTATACTCACCGGGATCCAGAGGAACTCGAATCAGCTGAATTTCTTGCGGCAGGCTTGACCAGTTGCGTGTGTCGGCGATTTCTGAAACCAGTCCGCCTATTTTAAAGGCCAACCCCATTAAGCCGCCACCGCGCTTTTCCGCTTCCTGAGATGCTTTATGCTTAACGACCATGCGCGCAAGTGCCCGTACCGTAATCGCCGGCATATCAGCTTCCAGTGCTTTTCTAGCCATACTGTCAATGTTTTCAACCGTATCAAATTTATAAGACTGCTCATTGACGACCAGCCGTGCACGACGCGCCGGACGAGTTCTCTCTTTATAAGCCGGCAAGGCAAGCTTTAAACGCTGATTAATTGCTGGCGCCCAGGTCATGATGGTATTTTGTGATTTAACCGGGCCTAAACCATTATCCAGAACAGCAATCAGATAACCTTTAGAACGTTCCGCATTTTTGTCGAATTTAATGCCAAATTCTTTTTCATACTGCTTAAGTTCATTATTCATACCTTCATAAGCCAGCATTCTCAACAGGTCATGCTTTAACTGGTTTGGAACGGCAAGGCCGTGCTTACTGATGGTGCTTTTATAAACATCCACGGCCTTTCGATAAGACACAAGCGCCTGATCATACTCACCTAGCCCCTCAAAGATAATACCCGACAGATAGCGAACAAAGGGGTCTTCAAGCGGCGTTTCACCCCATTCACGCATTTTGACATCGGCCTGTAACACTTCAACGCGGGCACTATCCATTTGATTCAGTGCAATATAGTTCAGTGCCATGTAGGAGTGCAATAAGACTTGCTCATAGCGATCTCCGGTATAATCTCGCACAGTGTCATTAACCACCGCACTACCCACTGCCTGAGTAACACTGGTTGAATACAGATCAGCCATTTCTTTTTTGGCAACCTCAAAGTCTTTATTACTTGAGGCGTATTCACCGGTCATGCGTTTCAACATGCCTTTATGAAGATGGGTTAAGACTTTATCACTGGCATCATGTGACTGCGTTTCAAATTCACGAAGTGCTAAATCAGGCCGACCAGATTGTAATTTAGCTCTTACACTTTGGCCTTTTTGAGCATAATGGGAACAACCCTGCAAAACAAATACAGCGGAAAAGACCACTAAAAATACAGCATGAATCATTCTAAAATTCATAGAATTTATAACTTTCATAACGACCTCTATTAATTATTATCAGGTACTGAATGACGGCAACTTCCCTGTCGCCCAGAACTTTTCACTTATAAACGGAATGAGTCCCTTGCAACAGCTTTTTTGATTTTCTTCTGACCAACCCAGACTTTGCGGTTGTTTTTCAGGTCAATCAGTGTCAGGTCCACCTGATAGAAGCGCACATGCTTGCCGGCAACGGCATCAATGATTGTATTGATATCACCTTTTAACATAAAGTCCGCTGCCTGTTCCTGACCCGCTTCTTTACGTGATGAGTCAGACGCATGAATATCCATATCTTTTCTTTCTTCTCGGATTTCACGTCTCTCTGAGCTTGATGCCACAAAATCGACTTCCCCTGAGTTGATTAGGGCTTTTTCCATATCATTCACAAATGTTCGGGTATTGATATGCTCGTGACTCAAGTTACGAACTCTGCCAATAATAACGGCTGGAACAGCGCCTTTCATTTTTTTATTAAATCGCTTTAACCATGGACGCGATAACACATCCTGAATCATTTCTGTCGCAACAATGCGTGAATCTGTATCATTCCAGGCACCACTTAAATCAGTGGTAGAAGCTGTATCAACACGCTCAACCGTTGCGCCTTTTTTACAACCGGACACAGCCAGTAGTGCGCTACATATAAAGATAACAGTTAGCATTCGACTAATATAATTCATCGTTTTATTTCCTTGTTTATTAGATTTTTTCAGATAGTTTTATAACGAGTAGCCCTAAAATAAAGCCTTTGCACACTGTTCCATCTCTACTTTTTATTTTGACTGGAATTTCACCTACTGTGCAATCGCTTTCAAGTATATAGCAGATATCGTTAAAATACATGACACAGATCACATTCATAACCATAAGATATTGTAATTAATTCTTATTCATATTGCGAAATCGCAATGATAAAGGTATCGTCCCCGCATGCATAATATTGACCTATTAATAGACGCCCGCTGGGTTGTCACTGTAAACCTCAACAACGATGTTCTGGACAACCATAGCGTTGCTATCGATAAAGGTCGTATTATCGATATATTACCCAGCTCTGTTGCCTGTGACCGTTATATCGCTAAAACCCATCATCAATTAGGTAACACGGTCCTGATGCCGGGGCTTATCAACTGCCATACACACGCTGCAATGAGCCTGTTAAAAGGCATCGCTGATGACCTACCGTTGATGGACTGGCTACAAAACCATATCTGGCCAGCTGAAGGCCGCTGGGTTAATGAAGAGTTTGTACACGATGGTACTGAGCTGGCAATAGCCGAAATGCTGCGATCCGGCACAACCTGTTTCAGTGACATGTATTTCTTCCCGGACGTTATTGCCAAGGTGGTTAACCAGAGCGGAATGCGCGCGGCTATTGGTATGATCGTACTGGATTTTCCCACTGTCTGGGCACAGAATGCTGATGAGTACATTGAGAAAGGCCTGCGCCTGAGAGATGAGTACCGGGAACACTCGCGCATAAAGACACTGTTTGCACCCCATGCACCCTATACCGTATCAGAAGCCACCTTGTCACAAATTCGTATGTTATCTGATGAAATGGAGCTGCCTGTAACAATGCACATCCATGAAACACAATCAGAAGTGGATCAGGCCGTAGCAAATAACGATAAAAGACCGCTTAGCAGCCTGCATGATATCGGCTTAATTTCACCCAACCTGATTGCCGTTCATATGACAGCTCTGACGGACGAAGAAATAAACTTATTAGCGGATAACGGTACGCATATTGTGCACTGCCCGGAGTCCAACCTGAAGCTAGCCTCAGGATTCTGCCCGCTTGGAAAACTATTAGCCGCAGAGATTAATGTTTGTCTGGGCACCGATGGCTCAGCCAGTAATAACGACCTTGATATGCTTGGTGAAATGAAAACAGCCGCACTGCTGGCCAAGGCTGTTTCTGGCGATGCCAGTTGTGCTGATGCCAACCAGATCATCAGAATGGCAACCATCAACGGTGCAAAAGCACTGGGCATGAATGATGACATTGGCTCGATTGAAATCGGCAAAGCCGCCGACCTGATTGCTGTCGACTTCTCCGGCCTTGAATCACAACCTGTTTACAACCCGGTTTCACACCTTATCTTCAATACCAGTCGTGATCAGGTATCTGATGTCTGGGTTAAAGGCCGTCACTTATTAAAAGATCGCTCACTCACCCGTCTTGATGAAAATGAAATTATCCGCAAAACCCGCGTCTGGAATGATAAAATAGCCAATAAATAGCCGTTAACCGCGTTAATTAACTCACATACTCAATAAAAAGAATGCCGATGACCACATTAAATGTCGACCCCGCAGAGATTGCAAAATTTGAAGAACTAGCCAGCCGCTGGTGGGACAGTCAGGGAGAGTTCAAGCCATTACATGAAATCAACCCCCTGCGTTTACAGTATATTGATCAGCGCGTCGGCTTATCTGGAAAAAAAATACTCGATGTCGGTTGTGGCGGCGGTATTTTAGCCGAGAGCATGGCTCAAAATGGCGCTCATGTACTGGGTATTGATATGGGCAAGGCACCGCTGACTGTTGCGAAATTACATGCAATGGAGGCCGAGGTCGAGCTTGAATACCGGCAAATCACTGTTGAAGAGCTGGCCGAAGAAATGCCCGCCCAGTTTGACGCGGTAACTTGCATGGAAATGCTGGAACACGTACCCGACCCGGCCTCGATTATCCGCGCCTGTTACAAACTGGTAAAACCCGGCGGGGATGTGTTTATGTCCACTTTAAACCGCAATCCGAAATCGTTTATGTTCGCCGTAATCGGTGCAGAATACCTGCTACAGATGCTGCCTAAAGGCACCCACGACTATAAGAAGTTCATCAAGCCATCTGAACTCAGTAGCTGGGCCAGAGAAGCGGGACTAGAACTCAAGGACATCAGCGGGCTCAGTTACAACCCTCTAACTAAAGTCTACAAATTAAGCCGCGACGTCAGTGTTAATTACATGACACACAACATCCGCCCTGCTGAATAAGCCAGAACACCTCCTATGATAAGCACTGTTTTATTTGATCTCGACGGTACTCTGGTTGATACCGCACCTGACATGGCACACTCCCTGAACCTGCTACTTACGGAACAGGGTGAAGAAGCATTACCCCACGCCATTATTCGCCCGCATGTTTCCAATGGCAGCGAAGCGCTGGTGACACTGGGGTTTGGTGATGCACTTGAAAATACTCGTCTGCAGCAATTAAAAAAGCGCTACCTGGAAATCTATCAGACAAATATTCATATTCAATCCTGCCTGTTTCCCGGCATGGACAAGCTGCTTGAAAAAATTGAAGAAGCCGGTAAGCAGTGGGGCGTCGTCACCAACAAGCCGTCCTGGTTAACCGAGCCATTACTCATATCAATGGGGTTAGCCACAAGAAGCGCCTGCATGGTGAGCGGTGACACCACCTCGCAAAGGAAGCCTCATCCGGAACCGATGTACCACGCCTGTCAACTGATTGGTGTTGATAGTACAGAATGTATTTATATCGGTGATGCTAGACGCGATATAGAAGCCGGCAATAACGCCAATATGAAAACCATTATCGCTACTTATGGCTATATTGCTGAATGGGAGGACATGTCGACATGGGGTGCAGATGCGCTGATTGATGAACCTTGTGAGATTTTACAACACTGCGGTTTAAGTAGCGCTAACTAAAACCTGAATACCTCTGATTTCTTAACTTTTTAAATCGCTCAACATCCTCTGCCCGGTCAACATCCCAAAGCGTATCCAGTAATATCGGTATTTCTGGTTCCATCTGATCAATGGTTTGCTGTAAAACCTTTGAACTTCCCCAGGCAATATCGACAAACATATTCGGCTGCGGCTTATTTAATCCCACCAAGACATAACCACCGTCTTCTGCCGGTCCCAGCACAACCGGATGTCGATCAAGCATTGCAAAGGCATGCTTTATATAATCCTTATCAATTGCCGGAATATCCGAACCGATCAGCACCACTTTTTTGTATTCAAGTAATTTATTAAATAAGGCTGACGACATCTTTTGTCCAAGATCACCGCCCGGCTGCACGGCAAGAGCAATCTTATATTGCGCTTTCAGGTACTGAAAAAAGCTATGTTTTTTATCCGGCGTGCATTGTAATTCCACATCTACATCAGGCAAACGAGCCAGAGCCGATACTGTGAACTCTAATAGCTGCTGATAAACTCTGCACGCTTGTTCTCCAGTATAATCAGGGATCAGGCGTGTTTTAACCTTACCGGCTTGCGGTGCTTTGGCAAAAATTATCAGCGCTTGATCTTTATCCAAAACGATTAATTATTGAGTTCAAGGCTAGTAATAAACTGGCTGATCATTTTATCGAGTAACTCCTGTAAACTGTAATCCTTAAGGTGTTCAGAATGCTGCAGACACTTTAACAGTAAAACTTCCCGCAACATCCCTTGGTACATCAAAGCCGATGCCTTACTGTCTATTCTTGACAGTTTCCCTCTGGATTGTAGCTCATTTAAACTGTATTCGATAAAGTCAGTAAATGTTTTCCAGCGATTAAGAAAAAACTTTCGATGCGCATCATGTCCCTCCAGTATGCTGTAGAGCTCGATTTTAAGCAAGTCAGGCTGCCTGACAATACTGTCGATGAAAACAGCTGTTATGCCTCTGAGGATTGTCTCAAAATCAGCATCGGAGCTAACGATTGTATCGACATAACTTTCTCGCTGACATGAAAAGTCCTGCAAGACCGCATCGTATAGTTCATCTTTGGATTTGAAATGCCGGTACAGAATGGCCGGACTGACTCCCACAGCATTAACAATCTCGTCAATTGAAACACCGTGAAAACCTTTATCTGCAAAAAGGGCTTTTGCAGCTTTTATAAGGCTAGATCTGCGCTCGGGGGCTGATAATCGTTTATTGGAGGCTATAGCCACAATAACACTAAACCCCTGAACGCAGGGCCATCAAAAAACTTAAATTAAGATTTTTTGATGAAGAAAACGAAGTTACCGCCTTCTTCTGCACTAGAAACCAGTTCGTTACCAGTCTGCTTGCAGAAAGCTTCAAAATCTTTCACAGAACCTGGGTCAGTTGCTTCAATTTTCAGTGTTTGACCACTTGCTAAAGCAGCGATAGCTTTCTTTGCACGTAAAATTGGTAATGGGCAGTTAAGGCCTTTAGCGTCTAACTCTGAATCAAATGAGCTCATGATGTTCTCCTGTTATATGTTAGTGATCGTTCACTTAAGAACAAACGTGGCAGTAACAATAATCAATAGGCCGACTATCGTCAATTGCTAAATATCTAGATATTTTTTATATAGCAATAAACAGAATTAATTTATGATTTTTTCAGAAAAGAAAAAGCCAGCATTAGATTTATGCTGGCTTTTTTATACTTAACTACAGCCTTTAGGACGTGGTAAACCGGCAATTTTGTTTGCTGACTTAATCAAGCCATATGGGAACAAACGGTATATATACTTACTATCAGAACGATCTGCACCGTATTTTTTCTTCATAAGTTTAGAAAAAGAGCGCGGATCACAAACTTTGCCTTCATCGTAGAAAAAAGTACGCGCTTCATTAATGATATCCCAATGCTCTGGCGTTAATTCGACTTTTTCATTAATTGCAATTTTTTCTGCGACTTCTTCGCTCCACTCGTCAAGATTCTCTAACCAACCAGCTTCGCTTAACTCAACCACAGTACCGTCTTCTAATACAGCTTGCATCTAATCACACTCCAATTTAATAATATCCTGCCTGGATTGGTGGATACAGGCACTAAGTAAGTTAATTTTAAAATTACCCAGTAAAATAGTCAAGTATTAATTTCATTGATGGCTAATATTCTCAGCATCACTAACCAGACTTAGTGGTTAATATTTATACCAGCGTTTTAATCTTGCCGGTGATACTCCCAAGAAATAGGCCAGTCGTAAAGACCACATTAAACCGATAGTGTTTAAGACCCCATTATTTTCCCAACGGCGACTTGATGTCATCACCCTCTCGGTCTGGCAACACGCCCTACTGATACGTTTCAGGCGTATTGATAACTCAATATCCTCCATCAGCGGCTGCAACGGGTATCGACCCACTTCTTCGAATAAGCTTTTCTTAACAAAAATGGCCTGATCACCGGTAGCGATAGAGCTTAAGCAGGATCTTAGGTTCATCAACGTGGCGATTATTTTGAAGATAAAGCGAGCAGAAGTAAACTCCACATTAAAGCGCCCCCATCCGCAGCCATTACTCAGGCTGTTTAATATGATGTGGTCAGCAGTCTCAGCAATTAGAGTATCCGCATGTAAAAATAACAATACCTCGCCATTCGCATGCTCTGCGCCGATATTCATTTGCTGCGAACGACCTCTGCCTGTACATAACACCTGATCCACCAGTGGATGCGCTAATATAACTGTATCATCACCACTACCTGCATCGACCAGAATGACTTCATGACCTCGCTGACGCCATGCCTGCAATGCTATAAGAGTTCTGCTTATTGAAGCGCTTTCATTTAAGGTGGGAATGATTATAGAAATAATCATATTATTAATCTTCGTTGAGGAGTTATGAAGGGTTCGTTACAGTATATTCAAGCAACGAAACATCGTCTGTTTGTGAATTATCACCACAAAACTCACTTATGGCATTCAATATAGTATCGACAACCTGATTCGATTCACTATTAATGATGGCATTTAGAAAACGTTCCTGGCCAAAATATCCGCCATCCCGGCCCTGAGCTTCTGTGGCACCATCTGAATAAATAATAATACTATCACCTGCCCGCACATCTAATTCTACCAGTTCTGCTTCATAGCTGTCAGTAGCAGCAATGCCCAAGGGGAGATTTGCAGAACTTACCTTTTGAATGATTTGCCTGCTTGCCGGTCGATATACGATGACATCTGGCAGTCCGCCATTCCAGATCGAATATTGACTTTTATCGGGTGAAATAACCAGCATTACACCGCACAAAAAGAACTCTACCGGAAGAATATCAACCAGCTTTCTATTCAGCTCACCAAGAATGGTAAAAACCGAACAGCCTTTATTTACCATTGTAGAGAAAATATCTCTTACAGGAAACGCTCCTATCGCAGCAGGCAAGCCATGTCCAGTTGCATCCGTTAGGAAAATATAAGTCGTTTTATCGGGCGTTTGAGCCGTTAATAACATATCACCATTAAAAACGGACATGGGTGACATATGGGTATGCAAACTTAGATCTTCTATCTCATCTTTATCAGTCATTCGCTTATAGATTTTAGCCGCCTGCTCCTGCTCTTCGTGCAGCAGTTGTCTATTTTTCTCAATCTGATCGCGTTGTAAACTAATGGTTTGATATAGCTCCTGAGTACGCGTTAATGCAAACATTTTTGCTGTTAAAATAGCATGACTAAACGGCTTGGTTAAAAAATCATCAGCTCCGCTATTTACACATTTAATCAGCTCACTTTCATCGGTCATTGCTGTTAATACAATGATCGGGATAAATTTATCGCCCGCTAATTCTTTAATTCTTCTGGTTGCATCATAACCATTCATTACTGGCATCATAATATCCATTAGGACCAGATCGGGCTTTTCCTTGATATAGCTGTCGATGGCAAGCTGCCCATCAGCCGCCTGAACGACCTCGTGCCCGCCTTTAATCAACATACCTTCCAGTATCATTCGATTAATCGTATCGTCATCAACAACTAAAACTTTACTCATAGATATTCATCGCTACGTGGTTAAGGAAGGATTGCCTCACTTGCAGATATGAACTATATATAGACGAGTATTATGATATCGACAATTAAAGTTAATGTTATTATTTATGAGTTTCTTATCATAAATATGTAAAAAAAGGCTAAAATAATCTTAATAGTGACGGAATCGAGACTATGTAACGGCAATATAACGCCCGCTACACTTAAATTATAATCAACTGGCCATAGACACTGTATATATTATGAATCAAACCAACTCAATTGATATAGCAAGTATCGAAACACTGAAAGGACTCATGAAAGACCGGTTTAATTTCCTGATCGAAACTTTTTTTATCAACATGACTAAGAATATAGAAGAATTACAGGCCGCTATCGATAACAAAGATACTGCTAACATTGTCACTATATTTCACTCCATCAAAGGCAGCAGCGGCTCAGTAGGAGCCATAAGTATCCATCAGCTTTCTGCACGCTATGAAGAAAGAGCCCGGCACGGTGATATGATTGACATTATTGAGTGGATAGATAAACTCAGCGCTGAATTTGAACGCTACAAAGATGATATACAAAGCTACCTGTAAACCCGCTACAAAACCGGAACCCTCTCCAATATGCCAGTATCAGATTGCATCTCAGAAATAAAAAAAATTATTCTGGGTAAAGATGCGGAAATCAAGCAAGCTATTTGCTGCCTGCTTTCACAGGGCCATTTATTAATTGAAGATTTGCCTGGTGTCGGTAAAACAACCATGGCTCTGACACTCTCAAAAGTATTCGGTCTGGAGTTTATCCGCCTGCAGTTTACCAGTGACCTACTGCCTGCAGACATCACGGGGATTTCTATATTCGACAGTAAAAAGCAACAATTCGAGTTTCATCACGGTCCCGTCTTCACACAGGTACTGCTGGCAGATGAAATCAACCGTGCTACGCCCAAAACACAAAGCGCCCTGCTAGAAGCCATGGAGGAGCATAAAGTCAGCGTGGACGGTAAAAGCTTTGCTTTACCGGAGCCCTTCTTTGTTATCGGCACGCAAAACCCAAGTTACCAACTGGGAACCTATTCTTTACCCGAGTCTCAGCTTGACCGCTTCCTAATGAGAATTGAAATGGGTTACCCAGATAACAGCGCAGAAAGAAAATTACTTTCCGGCCAAGACCCCCGGCAGCTTATTCAGCAACTAGAAACCATAATAACAGCCAGCTCCTTACTTGAGATGCAGAAAGCAATAACTCACATTCACACTTCTGATGAAATAATCAATTATCTTTTAAAAATTATCCATAACACAAGAAATGACAACCGGTTTGTTCACGGCCTGTCACCAAGAGCCGGTATGGGCTTGAAAAAAGCAGCACAGTCCTGGGCGTTTATTCACAACAGAGACTATGTATTGCCGGAAGATGTTCAGGCGGTATTCAGTGCAGTTTGCAATCACCGTCTACAATGCAATGAACAAACAGAAAAAACCGTCATGCAACTAACTAACGAGATAATTCAGAGCATAGAAGTTTGATGTGAATAACAGAACTAATCAAAGTCTTCCTTTTCTGCCCGAGTGGTTAGCCAGAAAGATTGATCACTGGATCGAAAAGAAAACCCGCAATGAATCCTCCGTATATAAAATAACACGCCGTAACATATACATACTACCAAGCAAGCATGGCTGGTTATTTATACTGACTCTTTTTGCAATACTTTCCGGCGCTATTAATTACAATAATAGTATGGCATATCTGCTGTGTTTTTTTCTGGCAAGCCTTGGGTTTATTGCCATGTTACAAACACATCAGAATCTGAATAATATAATAATAAGCCCGGCACACACAAAGCCAGTACTGAGTGGCCAGCCTATTGAATTTAACTTCAGTGCCTCAGCTAACAACCTTGAGAACCATTTTGCCATTAGCACAGGCAGCAAGATATTTAACGTCAGTCACGATTCAAACACATCATTTTTTATTACTGAATCAGCAAAAAAAAGAGGACTGCAGAACCCGCAACGATTCAAACTGTACACTGAATTCCCACTAGGCCTTTTTCACGCATGGACTCAGGTAAAAATATCCAGCCCGGCCATTATCTACCCAAGACCCATTAAATCCGATTTGATATCTAGCGGTATTTTTGCCAGCCACAATCAGAAAATCAGCTTCAGTGGCGATGATGATTACGCCTCGATACGAGAATTTCAAAAAGGTGACACCCCAAAAAAAATAGCTTGGAAACTATTTGCAAAAACCAATCAACTCTATACCAAAGAGCTTCATACAGAATCCGGAGAACATATATTTTTTGATTTTGACAAGCTTACTCAGGTAACTAACACCGAAGAAAGGCTTTCTGTTTTATGCGGCCTTATACTACATGCCCATAAAGAAGGCATACCGTACGGGCTAAAAATTAGCCATCAGGAAATAAAGCCAGATCATGGTGATTTACACAAACAAAAATGCCTTACCTTACTAGCGTTATATCAAGCATGAATATCAGAGCGTCTGCCCTGCAGCTGATATCCAGACCTGAAGGCATGGTACTTATTTTACTTCTTTTGGTGACCCTCCCTCATTTTGAATACATACCCCTGTGGTCTTCGATAAGCATTCTGGCTCTGTCATTTTGGCGCGTCATAATTATCTTTACAAACAACAAATACAACCCGAGCAAAACAATTTCAGTACTGCTGACCATTTTAGCGGTCATTATCATATACCGCTATTCACAAGGGTTTTCAGGAATTACAGCAGGCAGTCATTTGCTTGTTGTTATGAGCTTTTTTAAATTATTAGAAAGCAAATCAAATCGCGACTACATGCTACTTGTTATTCTTTCTTTTTTTATCATCACAACTAATTTTTTATTTTCACAGACGCTGACAGTTGCGCTCTATATGTTTTTTTGTATTTTTATAACACTCATAACACTCATCAGTATTAATCAGCACTCATCAGTCATAAGTCTGACTGACAAATCATCAATATCTCTCAGGCTAATCGGCTATTCACTGCCATTAATGCTTGTACTATTTTTATTTTTCCCGCGAATCACCGGCCCTCTCTGGAGCACAAAGAACGACCCTACACAGGCAAGATCAGGTTTGTCCGACTCAATGCAACCCGGGCAGATTAGTCAGCTTGTTTATTCAAATGACCTGGTATTCCGTGCTTCTTTTAAAATCACAACCCCTCCACAGCAACAACTTTACTGGCGAGCTCTGACACTCTGGAACTTCAATGGTTTTAAATGGACTATAAATAGCAACAACGAAGAGACGACAACTCTACAAATTAATTCTGCGGGATATGAGTACAGCATAACGCTTGAACCTAATAACAAAAAGTGGCTGTTCTTATTAGACCTGCCTTACCTCTTAAGTAATGACTTCAAACTCAACTCCGACTTTACAGCACAATCTCCTCAGCCGGTCAGCTCGTTATTACAATACACTGTTAACTCCAGCCAGGATTACCGTATCAGCAGCCAGCTGGACAATTTTAGTGAACATACTGCGCTATCAATACCGGGTTTAAATAAACGCTCTATAGAGCTGGCGCTAAGCTGGAAGAAGCAGGCACAAACACCAGAAGATATCATTAACAGCGCGCTTAATTATTTTTCAAAACAGGGGTTTTATTACACATTATCACCGGCCAGACTAAGCCGGACAGACGCTGTCGATCAGTTTTTATTTGAAACCAGGGAAGGTTTTTGTGAGCACTATGCCAGTGCATTTGCCGTTTTAATGCGTGCGGCCGGCATTCCCAGCAGAATTGTTCTTGGCTATCTTGGGGGTAATCTTAATCCGATTAATAATGTCATATCGGTCGATCAGTCGATGGCTCATGCATGGAACGAAGTCTGGATCGATGGTAAGGGCTGGCGGCGCATAGATCCCACTGCCGCTATTTCACCTGAACGGGTTAATAGCGGCATTGCCAGTGCTCTGCAGAATCAAAAAGACTTACCTCTACATTTCCAGCTGGATTTTGCGGCTCTGGAAAAGTTAAGACAACTTTTTGATGCCATTGATAACAAATGGAATCAATGGGTATTGAGTTACGATAAAAACAGACAGAGAAATCTTCTTCGATGGTTAACTGGAAAAAACTTTTCTTTGCAGGATATAAGCAGTCTGTTTATCAACCTGATATTAGGAATGCTTGTATTAACCAGCCTTTTCTATTTGTTGAATAACAAGAACAGGAAAGTCGACCCTGTCTCTGACACTTACCGCTTATTTTTAAAAAAAATGTCTAAAGCCGGTTTTGCTAAAGCTATCAGTGAAGGACCAAGAGATTATAAAGACAGACTCATTTCCTGCTTACCTGACCAGCAACAGGAAATAAGCTTTATTATCGAGAACTACGTGAATTTAAAATTCAGAAAGGATGTAAATTCAAAGATGGCCAGTCACTTCATCAGGGCTGTACGACAATTTAATGTTAAGAAGCCGTATAAACCAAGCTCATGAACTTAAAGCACTTAATGAAAGCATTAGATAAGCGCGGCTCTTTTATCATTGCCGCATAATCACCTTTAACAAACTTTAAATCACGGGAAGTATACGCCAGCCCAATTTTCATTATATTTGGTGCTTTTTTGGTGATCTCCAGCCAAAAAGCAGGTTTACCTCTAACATCCCAGTCTAATGACTGCCCAATATAAGGTTCAAGCTTGGTAATGACCCCGTGCTGGATTTCAATAACAATACGGGGGTCATCTTCACCAGCCATTCCAAAGCCTACATTTGAGGTAAAGCCTGAGTCTGCTAATTGCTTAACATGATCAGCATCGGTGTTCCATAACGACTTATACTTAGCCATCCATTCTTTGGAAAAAATTTCAGCCATAACCTTCTCGCATCCAATACAAATAACAATGATGCATATCTTACAAACCATAGCGAGAAAATAACAGCTTAATTCAGGCTATCTGTCAAAATCAGGCGTCATTCTCAGTCGTTAGGCACAATTGTTTACTTAATTGCCATATTTTCAGTATACTCTCAACAATATAATTCTGAAATCACTCCCGCTTATTATCAATGCAAAAGAAGATGACATCATGAGCAATGATTGCTTCCGCTTAAAAGGAAGTGTACTAACAACCTTTATTTTAGAATTACATGACGACTCTGATGAGTTTGGACAGCAACTTAAAAACAAGGTTGACGCCACACCTGAATTCTTTCAGCAATCGCCGGTCATTATTGACTGCTCTAAACTAGACCCGACAACAACCGATATTAATTACTCAGATATCGTATCAGTTTGTCGTGACAATGGTTTACAACCTATTGCGTTTAAGTATCACCCTGATTTAGATTTAAGCGCTGTAAAACCCACAAAACTTGCGGTGATTGAACATAACAGCAAGCAAACCGATAAAGCACCTGCGGAAAACCCGCTGCTCCCTGCGAACGACCACTCACCCAAAATCATTAACAAGCCCGTCCGCTCAGGTCAGCAAATCTATGCAAAAGACCGTGACTTAATCGTTATTGGCTCAGTCAGTGGCGGAGCCGAAGTACTGGCTGATGGCAACATACATGTCTATGGTTCACTTCGTGGACGAGCTCTCGCTGGCGTCACTGGCAACCACAAGGCCCGAATTTTTTGTTCCAGCAATGAAGCTGAGCTGGTGTCTATTACCGGTCATTTTTTAGTCAGCCACTCACACGATACCGCTACATGGAAAAAACCCGCGCAGTTTTACCTGGAAGATGATACCTTGCATGTCGTCTCACTTTAATGAATAATTTACTTCCAATAACTCCATTAAACACACAGGTATACAAACTTGGCTAAGATTATTGTTGTCACCTCAGGTAAAGGCGGTGTTGGTAAAACAACGACCAGCGCAGCTATCGGCACAGGACTCGCTCTGACAGGTAAAAAAACGGTAATTATAGATTTTGATGTTGGCTTACGTAATCTTGACCTGATCATGGGTTGTGAACGCCGGGTCGTCTATGACTTTGTCAATGTGCTTAATAACGAAGCCAACCTGAGCCAGACACTTATTAAAGATAAGCGGGTTAATAACCTCTTTGTTCTGCCCGCCTCGCAAACCAGAGACAAAGACTCATTAACACTGGAAGGTGTAGAAAGAGTCTTAAATGAATTAGCCGAAACTTTTGACTATATTATCTGTGATTCACCAGCAGGTATTGAAAAAGGCGCCCAAATGGCCCTCTATTTTGCGGATGAGGCTATTATTGTTACCAATCCTGAAGTTTCTTCAGTCAGGGATTCAGACCGCATTTTGGGTATTTTACAAAGCAAGTCCAGGCACGCCGAAAATGGTGCAATGGTAAAAGAGCACTTATTAATTACACGCTACAACCCGGCCCGTGTTGCCGACGGAGAAATGTTAAGTGTGTCGGATGTAGAAGAAATTCTTGCGATACCGCTGATTGGTGTTATTCCCGAATCAGAATCTGTATTAAAAGCCTCGAATCAGGGCGTACCAGTTATCCATGATGAAGAGTCTGATGCCGGTAATGCCTATATTGATGCAGTTAAGCGGCTATTAGGAGAAGAAGTGGACTTTAGATTTTTAACTGCACCTAAAAAAGGTATTTTAAAGCGGTTGATAGGAGCATAACGTGAGTTTTATTGATTATTTTCGTGAAGGTAAGAATAACTCGGCATCAGTTGCAAAAGAGAGACTGAGAATTATTGTTGCTCATGAAAGAGGTCAGCGTAATCAGCCAGATTACCTGCCAGCCATGCAGCAGGAAATCATTGAAGTGATAAAGAAATACGTCAGCATCAATGATGAAGAAATTCATGTCACACTGGATAAAACAGATGACCACTCTGTATTTGAGCTTAATGTAATACTTCCCGGCTAATACTTTTAATGCAACAGGGATCTCCTGCCCTCAGGGCGGGCTTCGCTCGAAGAGTCAACAATTAAATCATATTTATCATTTAGTGAGTTTCCAAGGTTATTTTCTATAGCCGGCCCACTGATACTTTCATCCATTATCACGATGGGCATGTCATTCACAGATGTCATCATGATCGGCTGGCTAGGCACAACACAACTGGCTGCCAGTGCCATCACCAGTGATTTTCATTCATTTTTCTTTTACATCGCAGCCGGTATCATTACCAGCATCTCTGTTTTCATTGCACATGCCAGAGGCAAAAAGCAGCAGAGCTCAGTCCGCTCGATTGTCCAGCAGGGTTTTTTAATCGCATTTATTTGCTCAATTCCGGCCACCTTTATTATTTACCATGCGACCTACTTTCTAGCGCTAATCGGTGTTGATGAACAAATAACACAGGCTGCCGTACCTTATGCGCATACGCTTTGTCTGGCTTTTTTCCCAATGATGCTGATGACGGTGCTACAGCAGTTTATTGCCGCACATGATAAAACGCGTGTCATCCTGCTGGTTACTCTTACCGGCTTACCACTTAATGCGCTCGGTAATTACCTGTTGTTATTTGGCAACTTTGGTTTTCCGGAATTAAAACTTGCAGGTGCCGGTATTGCCACAGCATTAACAGCCAGCTTCATGTTTTTATGTTTGTTAATTTACTGCTTGTGCAGTCGAACACTAAGAAATTACCGCTTATTTTCCTGCGTCGATTTAAAAAATAAAGAGCAGCTAAATAATATGGTTCGTACAGGTGTTCCGATTGGCATCTCTAATATTGGCGAAATGGGAGTTTTTTTGGCATCAACCATCACCATAGGGATATTTGGTGCTGAAACACTGGCTGCCCATACGATTGCTTTACGACTGGCCGGTTTGTTTTATGCATTCCCTCTCGGGCTTTCACAAGCAGCTGCCATTCGCTGTGGTTTTTTAATCGCAAGCAAGCAATTGCAGAAATTAAAAATCGCTATCGTAACAAGCATCATCCTTTCAATCATCACTGGCTGTATTTTTATGTTATCCATCTGGTTTTACAGTATAGAAATTGCCTCTCTGTTTTTGTCATCAACTGACAATACACAAAGCGTTTTATTAACTGCCGCCGGATTCTTACTGGTACTGGGTATAATTCTGCCTTTTGATTCACTAGCAACTGTCGCAGCAGGCATACTGAGAGGTTTGAAAGACACCCGTATACCGATGATCTTATCGATTTTATCCTACTGGATAGTCGGGTTTAGTAGCGGTCTGATACTGGCATTTCACTACGACCTGGCAGGCACAGGTATCTGGACAGGACTTGCATTAGGTGCTGTAGTCTTTAGTATAAGCTGCATGCTTCGTTTATATTTTCAGTGGTGGCGAAATTTCAGAATACCCGGCTAATATGGATTATTTTCTAGAAAAAACCTCTAAAATTCATTTATATTTTGTCGCAAAGTTAAGGTGTCGCCGCGTTGCGTAAACTCAATATGTTTTAAGAATGACATGCCCAGCAAAACCACTGGTGACAGCTCTTTAGGGTTTATCATGGCTTTAACATTCATCAAACTGATTTCACCGATCGCCACTTTGCCAAGCGTCACAGCATAAGCGTTTATCCTTCCGTTGGCGGTATGCACTGTAACACGTTCTCCTTTTTCAATTCCCAGCTTTGCGGCCATATAAGCCGGAACAATCACACCCGTTGCACCGGTATCCAGCATAAACTCAACGCGCTCACCATTAATCTCACCATCCGCCACATAATGACCCGAGCGGTTTCGCTGTAAGCTGACCTCAACCTGCATATCAGAAATACGGTGGCTTGTTACAGACTGATTAGGGTTGTTTTGCTGATCCAGAATTTTTGAAAAAAACCAGGCCAGCATAATAAAAATAAGCAGCCACATGGCCAGTAGCATACTCCAACCCATGCCTTTGTTTTGATCATCTGTTTTCAATTTGATTAATCCTGTCAGCTATTTGATAAGCTGATTTTATAGACGTCCGGTTTTTATTCTTAATAAAAAACTTTGATAACAATTTAAACAAAATTGGTAAATAAGTAAAACACGCTCAACTATAATAGTTTTATCTTTCAAACTCTTGTTCTGGAGATGACGATGGAAACCTCAAAACAAACACATACAGAAGCCAGTGCAGCGCCAGCAAATGGTTATCTTATTGAACTCGATGACTGGACTGAAGACTTGGCACACTCACTGGCCGCAGCCGAACAAATCACTCTTACCGATGAACACATGGATGTTTTGCGATACCTGCGTAAATACTATGATAAAAATGGCCAGGGCTATCATGCCAGAACCCTGCTGAATGTAATGGAGTTTGAGTTTGGTAAATGGCAAGGTAAAAAACATTTATATGAGTTATTCCCTAAAGGACCGGTATCGCAAGGCTGCAAATTAGCCGGTATCCCCTTACCTCCCAACTGTATTGACCCTTCTTTTGGTTCAGCCCATTAGAAAAATCACCCTCCCTGTATAAGGGAGGGATGATTGCGGAACTTTTTGTCTGCAAAAGCAAAATGACGAACAATATCACTGCAGACACCCTATTGCTTTAAATTTAGTCTATAAATAAAACATGCAATTTTTCTAATAAACCGTTAAACTACGCGCCCCTTCAAGCTTTGACTCGAGATTTCATTGCCAAGGGCTCAAATTGGGAGCAGGCGGCTTCCTTTCGCTTTCTCCATCAATTTAGGTAAACACCATGACGACTGAAACGGTCACCGCGTTTGATCAGTTAAATCTGAACGAATTTCTATTAAAAGCATTAAACGATGTTGGCTATGAAACGCCATCACCTATTCAGGCTGAAACAATCCCATTATTACTGCAAGGCAGAGATGTATTAGGCCAGGCACAAACGGGTACCGGTAAAACGGCAGCATTTGCATTGCCGATTATTTCCAATCTGGATTTAAAACAAAAAGACCCACAGGTACTGGTTCTGGCACCGACCCGCGAACTCGCAATTCAGGTAGCAGAAGCGTTCCAGACCTATTCAAAACACATGAAAGGCTTCCATGTATTGCCTGTTTACGGTGGTGCCGATTCCCGCGCGCAGGTTCGCGCTTTAGAGCGCGGCGTCCATGTCGTTGTTGGTACACCAGGCCGTGTTATGGACCATATACGCCGCGGCAAACTAAATTTAGATAATATTAAATCGCTGGTACTTGATGAAGCAGATGAAATGCTGCGCATGGGTTTTATTGACGATGTGGAGTGGGTACTTGATCAACTGCCAGAAAAGCGCCAGATAGCCCTGTTCTCAGCAACAATGCCATCACAAATCCGTCGCATTGCTACCAAGTACTTAAAAGACCCGGCTCAAGTTACTATCAAGATGAAAGAGCAAACGGCTTCTACCATTCGCCAGCGTTTCTGGCCTGTTAGCGGCCTGCATAAGCTAGATGCTCTGACCCGCATACTGGAAGCAGAAGAATTTGATGCCATGATTATTTTTGTGCGCACCAAAACAGCAACCACCGAATTATCTGACAAGCTCGAAGCACGCGGTTATGCAACAGCACCATTAAGCGGTGATATTCAGCAAAACCAGCGTGAGAAAACTATCCAGAGCCTGAAAAATGGCAAACTCGATATCATTGTTGCAACCGACGTTGCAGCACGTGGCCTTGATGTGCCACGCATCAGTCACGTTGTTAACTATGACGTACCACATGACACCGAATCTTACGTTCACCGAATTGGCCGTACCGGCCGTGCCGGTCGTGAAGGCGATGCCATTTTATTTGTAGCACCGCGTGAAAAACGCATGCTCAGTGCGATTGAACGCGCAACAAATAAGAAAATTGAGCGCATGGAATTACCATCTACCGAGATGATTAATGACAACCGGATCGCTAAATTCAAGCAAAAGATTACCGATACACTGGCATCGGAAGGCCTGGCCATGTTCCAGCAAATGGTCGAACAATATCAGGAAGAGCATAATGTACCCGGCATAGAGATTGCCGGTGCACTGGCACTGTTATTACAAGGTGAAACCCCTTTCCTGCTATCAAACAAGCCCGCACGTAAAGTTAAAGATGACTGGGACAGTGCCGACAGTTCTCGTAGCAATAAGCGCGAGCGATCTTCCAGAGACCGTGACCGCTCACCAAGAGATAGAGACCGTAGCCCCCGGGCAGAAACACCGCCAGATGCCGGCATGCAACGTTACCGCCTTGAAGTGGGTCACAACCATGATGTCAAGCCGGGTAATATTGTTGGCGCCATCGCCAATGAAGGCAATATCGACAGCAAATATATCGGCCGGATTAATATCGGTGATGACTTCAGCACAGTAGATTTACCGGATGATTTATCAAGAGATGTTATCGTTACCTTACGCAAAGCCCGTGTTGCCGGCAGACCGCTGAATATTTCACCTGAAGGTCAGGTGAAAAGAGATGATAAAGAAGGCAGCCCGGCAAAGGGTGACAGCCGGAAAAAACGCACCATTGAGCGCAGCAATGAAAAAGGCAAGCTGAAATTGAAAGCCAAAGGTGATGCGGATAAGTCTAAAAAGAAAGTGAAGAAAAAGGTACGCACTAACAGACCAGCACCACGTCCAGGCAACAAAAAAGATTAATACATCAGCGCTTCTCGGTCATGTGAAAGTATTCTCATGACTGGTTTTCCTCTGCAAAATCTGACACAAAAAAAGCCAGCTAATTAATAATTAGCTGGCTTTTTTAATTACTTGGCGGCAAACCTTCAGGTTCACGCCAGACTGATATTAATAATCCCCTTTCAATGCCGCTTTTAACTGCTTTCTGCGGCGATGCAAAGTCGGCTCGGTATAACCGTTCGGTACACGTCTACCATGGAAGATCATATCCTGAGCAGTTTGAAACGCCAGACTGATATAATGTGGCCCCATAGAAATATAGTTAGGCACACCAATATTCTGCCGGTCAACAAACTCTGCCATACGCTTTAGCGATACCATTACCTGCTTTTCACTAACCACTCCATGATATAGCCAGTTAGCAATATGCTGACTGGAAATACGCAATGTAGCCCGGTCTTCCATCAGACCAATATCATTTATATCAGGCACTTTAGAAGCACCCATTCCCTGATCTATCCAGCGCACAACATAACCCAGTAAACCCTGCATATTATTATCCAGTTCCTGCTGAATTTCCTCTGCACTCCAGTTAACGGATGTGGCCAGCGGAATTGTAAGCAAGTCATCAATGCTTGCTCGCTCACGCTGCATAATTTCTTTTTGTTTATCCGCCACACAAACCTGATGATAATGAATAGCATGCAATGTCGCAGCCGTCGGTGAAGGCACCCATGCTGTGTTGGCACCGGCTTCGGGGTGAATGCGTTTTTTCTCCATCATTTCACTCATCAGATCCGGCATAGTCCACATACCTTTACCAATTTGTGCCTTGCCTGCCAGACCACATGCCAGACCAATATCGACATTCCAGTTTTCATAGGCTTTTAACCAGGGTTCAGCCTTCATGTCATCTTTACGCACCATAGCACCCGCTTCCATCGAGGTGTGTATTTCATCACCGGTGCGATCGAGGAAACCGGTATTAATAAAAATGACACGTTCACTGGCCGCGCGTATACACTCTTTTAAGTTGAGTGTGGTACGGCGTTCTTCATCCATAATGCCGACTTTAATTGTGTTTCTCTCCAGACCAAATGCATTTTCAATTTTTTCAAAAAGGCTGACGGTGAATGCCACTTCTTCCGGCCCGTGCATTTTTGGTTTAACAATATAAATATTTCCTTTACGACTGTTTTGATAAGGACTGTTTTGTTTCAGGTCATGTAATGCACAGTAACTGGTTATAAAACTATCCAGCAAGCCCTCATGGATTTCAACACCTTTAGCATCCAGTACAGCACCGGTCGTCATCAGGTGACCCACGTTTCTTATTAACATCAGACTACGCGCAGGCACTTCAAAGAAACTACCGTCAGCCGATAAATAACGGCGGTTAGGTTGCAACGAACGCTTGACCTGTGTGCCCTTTTTATTAAAAGAAACCGACAGGTCTCCTTTCATTAATCCAAGCCAGTTACGATAGACTTTTACTTTATCAGAGGCATCAACAGCGGCAACAGAATCTTCACAGTCCATGATGGTTGAAATTGCTGACTCTAAATAAATATCACGAATTCCGGTAGGGTGAAGTTCATGGATCGGATGATCGGTATTGAAATGAATTTCAATGTAAAGATTATTATTACTTAATAGTAGCGATGAAATTTTACCGTCAGTTTCCTGATAGCCTTTAAATTGTTCAGGATTTTTCAGCCCGGTACGCTGTCCACTGGACAAGGTAACAGACAACTGGCCATCTTTCATTTTATAAGCGATGGCATCAATATAACTGCCATCCTGTAACGGTGCCGCTTCATCCAGGAAGGCTTTCGCATAGGCAATGACTTTTGCACCACGAACCGGATTAAAGTTTGCACCTTTATGGGCACCGTTATCTTCTGCTATAACATCGGTGCCATATAAAGCATCAAATAAACTTCCCCAGCGGGCATTAGCCGCATTTAGTGCATAACGTGCATTACTAACCGGTACGACTAACTGCGGGCCAGCTATATTGGCAATTTCTTCGTCTATATTATCTGTGGTGATAGAAAAATCATCACCCTCTTCCAGCAAATAACCGATTTCTTTCAGATAGGCCTTGTAAGCAGCGTAATCAATATTTTCATTCTTATGCTCAAGATGCCATGCATCTATTCTGGCCTGCAGCTCATCCCGACGAGCCAGCAACGCGCGGTTTTTTGTGCTCATTTCAGTCAGTATTTGTGCGAAGCTATGCCACGCATCATCACATTGAATACCTGTTCCCGGTGAAATCTCGTTTTTTACAAGATCATAAAGTGGTTTAGCAATTTGCAATCCTGCAATATTGACGAGTTCAGTCATTATCGTTATCTCTATAAAATACTTGATCGGTTAAAGATCACTTATGAAATGAAGCTTTTACTATTAATTAAATAGCAAGAGCTTCAACTTAAATATAAGTATAACAAATTAGTGGATAAATAAAACTTATTCGCTATATTTTATTTGATATTAACCCGGAGCATTCCAAGCGGTGCCAGTGAAACCTCAACCCGATCGCCGGGAAATACCTGCACCGGTATGGTAATGGAACCACAAATAACCCACTCACCTGCCACTATGCACTGATTTTGTTTAGCCAGTGTGTCGGCAACCACGGATACCAGCTCGCTAAAGTCTAGCGGGTAACGAGATGCATCACCGCTCTGCACAAGCTGTTGATTAACATGCACAGTGGCATCAATGTGTTGCACAAGTAAATCAGGGTGGTCACAATTCAGATCGCCAATCAGCACCGCTTCATGAAAAACATTACCCTCAAGAATAGAAGTAATATCGTGCGGCGTTCTGGCGGCATCAACAATTTCAATGGCCGCGGCAAAACCTTTAATAGCACTTTTTAATTGTTCTTTATTTTCACCAGATGAAATATCACGACCAATTAAAATGGCCACTTCTGCTTCCAGCATCACTTTAGCGCCATCATTTGCTTTGTATGCACCGCCGGAATTGATAACTGTCTCACTGGTTAAAAAGCCAACAACAGGAGATGATAATTTCATACGCTGCTGATCAGCCAGAGGTGTAAAACCCAGTTTCCAGCCAACGCGTTTAGCCCCGCCAGCAAGTACATCTGTCCATTTTTGTAGCTGAACACTCATCGCCTGATGCAGTATTTCTTCGTTAATAAGGTCATTCTTTTGTGCTAAGTCAGTCATATCTGTTTACCTGTTAAATATGTTTTATTCACTTTCATTAACTATATAGTTTCATCATTAATAGTTTTATGAAAAGATAGCGTCTCTTTATTTTTAGAATTATCAACGAGACTTATATGCGTGTTGCTTTATTCGCCAGTTGCCTGGTTGACTTATTTCGTCCTAATGCAGGATTTGCTACTGTATCGTTACTGGAGAATGCAGGCTGCATCGTTGACGTTCCGCCGGAACAAACCTGTTGTGGCCAGCCAGCCTATAATAACGGCGACAAAGATAATGCCCGTGATATTGCTAAACAAGTCATAAATGAATTTAGCGATTACGAATACATCATTGTGCCATCAAGCTCCTGCGCCGGAATGATGATAAAGCACTATCCGCAACTTTTCGAGGATAATGCAGAGTGGTACAAAAAAGCAACGGATTTTTCTGCGCACTGCTACGACCTTGTGACGTTTTTACATGACATTCTTAAAATCACGTCAGTGCCCGTCACTTATCAGGGTAATATCACTTACCATGATTCGTGCTCATCATTGCGTGAAACTCGCGTTAAAGATAAAACCCGTCATTTACTTGCCTGTAATGAAAAAATTAATTTATTAGAGCTCGGTAATCCTGAAGCATGCTGCGGCTTCGGCGGTACATTCTGTGTTAAGTATCCTGAAATATCGGAGTCAATGGTAAACGATAAGATCGCTGATATCGAAGCGACCGGTGCTGACACAGTAGTTTCCGGTGACATGGGTTGCTTATTAAATATTGCGGGCCGTCTAAAAAGGCTCAATAAACCGATAAAAGTTTTTCACATTGCGGAAGTGCTGGCCGGTATGACCGGCATTGCAGCGATTGGTGATGCCGACGATACAAAAAAAAGTGAGCCATCATCATGAAATCAAAATCTCATGCTTTTAAGCAGCAAGCAGCTGATGCATTAGTCAACGTCTCGTTGCAAAAAGCTCTGCTAAATGCAAAAGACGGTTTTATTGTCAAACGCAAAAAAGCCATGGATGAACTACCCGAGTTTGAGCGTCTGCGTACAAAAGCCATCGAAATAAAAGAGCACACACTGTCACACCTTGATCAGTACCTGGAATATTTTGAACAGCAGGTAATAAAAAGTGGCGGCACGGTTCACTGGGCCAGCACCACGACACAGGCTCAGCAAATCATCGTTGAGCTTTGCAAACAGGCAAACGCCCGTACCGTTACTAAAGGCAAATCAATGGTTGGTGAAGAGGCCGCCATTAATGACGCGCTGGAAGCGGCCGGCTTTGAAGCCATTGAAACGGATTTGGGTGAATACATTATTCAGCTGGCTAACGAGCCACCAAGCCACATCATTGCGCCGGCAATACATAAGAGCAAACAGGAAATTGCCGATCTGTTTAAAGATCACCATAAAAAATATAATTTTAACAGCAAGCTGGAAACCATCCCGGAAATTGTCAATGAAGCACGCGAGGTACTGCGTGAAAAGTTTATTAATGCCGATGTCGGTATCACAGGGGCTAACTTTTTAGTGGCCGAAACCGGCTCAACACTTATCGTCACAAACGAAGGCAACGGCGATCTGACAGCAACACTGCCAAAAACACATATTGTCATATCCAGCATTGAAAAAGTGGTGCCCACACTGGAAGACACCTCTGTGTTGCTGCGTTTATTAGCACGCAGTGCAACCGGTCAGGAAATCACCTCCTACACTACTTTTTTTAACGGCCCGAAAAGAAACAGCGATATTGACGGCCCTGAAAATTTCCACGTAGTATTACTGGATAATGGTCGCAGCAACATGCTGCAAAATGAAAACCACGAAATGTTAAAATGTATTCACTGTGGCGCCTGTCTGAACCACTGCCCTGTTTATAGTGCCATTGGCGGTCATGCTTATGGCTGGGTTTATCCGGGCCCGATGGGTTCCGTACTGACGCCTATTATGCAGGGCCTTGATGAAGCAAAAGATTTACCTTTTGCCTCCACTTTCTGTGGCCGCTGCGAAGAAGTCTGCCCATTATCAATACCTCTGCCCAAATTATTGCGACAACATCGCAACCACATTCATCACGATAAACTCAATACATCACGCTCGCGACTTGGTCTGGCACTATGGGCATTTGTCGCCAGTCGCCCCGCTCTATACCGCCCATTGAGCAACAGCTTTATCAGAGCACTTGGCTGGCTGGGTAAAAAATCAGGCCGCTTCTCATGGCTACCCTTTGCTTCAGCCTGGACACAGTCAAAAGATTTACCGGCACCGGCAGCACAAAGTTTTATGTCGGCCTGGACTCAACAACAAGCAAAAAAGAAGAGCTCTGAAAATGAATAATGCACGCGAAGAAATCTTCAACAGAATCAAAAGTAAAACCAGACAAAACGGTCAGGATGCAGCCAGCATTATTGAACGCAGGCTGTCAGCTCACCAGCGCGGACCGGTGCCGGTATTTCCTGAAGAGTTGCTGGAACGTTTTATATTAAAACTTAAGAATGTTGTCGGTACGGTTAAAGAAATCAGCGATATGTCAGAACTACCGGCGGCTGTTTCTGAATATTTATCATCGCTTAATGTGGAACAGAAAATAGTGACGGCTGTGCCTGAGATTCACAGCCTTAACTGGCCTGCAGATTTTGAAGTAAATAACCGCGCAGCCATTTCCAGTGATCTTTCCTCGGTTACCATGGCCTATGCTGCGGTGGCTGAAACCGGCACGCTTGTTCTGCAAGCGGCCAAAGAGACGCCAACCAGTTTAAACTTTTTACCCGATAATTTTATTTGTGTACTCAAGCAGCAAGATATTCATACCTCGATGGAAGATATCTGGGATGCTATTCGCAAAGACGACAAAGGCATGCCTCGTGTCGTCAATTTTATTACCGGGCCGTCACGTACCGCAGATGTCGAACAAACCATACAGCTTGGTGCGCATGGTCCGCGATACCTGCATGTGATTATTATCAGGCAAGCTGGCTCTGATTAGCGGCCGGCTTCTTGCCGTAATACCCCAGGCTCTCTGACAACTGCCTGCCAGCCTCAATTACGATAGGCACCCATTCTTCTTTACGACGATCAATAGGTGCCGATATTGATAAACCTCCGGCAATATCACCGGTATTATTGTGTATCAGCACACCAATACAACCCACCCCTAACTCCGCCTCTTCGTCATCGTAGGCAAAGCCATTAAGCTGTGCCTGCTGAGAGCGGATAATTAAATCATCGATGTCTGTGATGGTGTTTTTTGTATATTCCGGCAAACCGGTTCTGGTGGCGTATTTACGGCACTCTTCCTCACCAGCCTCTGCCAGCATCAGTTTACCAACAGCCGTTACGTGTAACGGCGCACGGCTACCAATAATCTGCTGCACGCGTATCATTTGTACACTGATTGAGCGTTCTACGTATATAACTTCATCATTTTCACGGATTGTCAGGTTAACCGTTTCACCCAAAGCATCACGCAATTTTCTCATGATCGGTTTTGCCTGATGTCGCAAGCCCACACGTTGCCTTACATGCGATCCAAGGTGCAATAATTTAATACCCAGACGGTAATGACCGGCCTCGTCTCTTTCAACATACTGATTGTCCACCAATGAACCAAGAATACGAAATGCGGTAGACGGGTGCAGCTCACTTTCTGCTGAGAGTATTTTCAAACTAACTGTGTCGTCATATCGGGCAATGATATTTAATAATAGTGCTGCCCGGTCAATAACTTGAATCGCCGATTTCTTTATCATACCTTCCCCATTTCATAATACGATAACGATTGCGTATCGTGATATTACATATCATACATTATCTTTCTGGCTGTTCCAGTCATTTACGCCTATATAAATGTACAGGAACTCTTTCTTCGTTCTCGCATTATGAAAACGATTACGTATTGTGAAATACTGTATCTTATTTTATTCTACATGTGTTCCCAAAACCAAGTTAAAAATCGACAAGGAACTTTTACGCACTTTTCATATTGTGAAAACGATTATGGATTGTGAAATTCAACTACATGTTTTAAGGTTATACCTGCGAAAAATCAGGTCCAACCCGTACGGCAAACCTCGTACAGTTAGGAGATAATTGATGAGTACAGACAACGTATCACAAGCAACAACCGCACCTTCATTTTGTGAAGGTATCCAGCACTATGGCGATGCATGGCCTCAATATAGTGAAAAGGCTACAACGGCTGTTATTGCAGATGGTCAGAGTGCTGTCAGCGACTGTACTACTCCGGAAGCTGTATTTCAGACTCAGTTAATGGCTGATGCCCTGCGCTACCTGACCCTACAGGTTTGTGGTTCTAAAGGCTCCGGTCATCCGGGTGGTTTTGCATCAAGCGCTGACGCTTATGCATCGCTGGTTATGTTAGGCCACACCAATATCGTTACCGAGGTAGGTCATCACGCACCTGGCTTTTACAGCGCAATGTTCCTTGATACTTCTTTACAAGAAATGGGCATTAACACCGTTTCTGATATGCACACACGCTTTCGTGAACGCGAAGGTCTGCTAGGTCACTTATCTGGCGCAGTTCCTGGCCTGCTGGCTCCTGCAGGTCCATTAGGACAAGGTCAGCACTTTGCGATGGCCGGTGCTCTGTTACACCCTGATAAATTATTCCCGTTCACAATGGGTGATGGTGGTATGGGCGAACCGTACATCCTGTCAGCCATGATGCACTTCAACACCGCATACCCTGAGTCAACTAACTTCCTGCCAACATTAGTATGGAATGGTTACAGTCAGGAACATCATTCAATGGTTTCACGTATGACCAATGAAGAGATGACAAACTACTGGACAGGCCACGGCTTTAAAGAAGTGGTTATTGTTGATGCTAAAGAATTTGATGATGCAAATCAGGAAGGTGCTTATGTGGATAGCACTCAGTTCTCATTTGAAAATCGTCTGAAATTCAGCCAGGCAATGCTTGAAGGTACAAACAAAGCAGCAACTTCTGCAATGAACGGTACATTAACTGTACTGATCATCAAGCAATTAAAAGGTGCCGGCGTTCATGCACTAGGTGCTAAGTCACATAACTTATACCCTGCTGACACTTTAGATCAGCCACATATTATTGCCGGTTTACAGCGTCGTGCGCTTAACCCGGATGCATGGCAAATTGTACGTGATAATTTCTCACGCGCAGGTGGTGGTCCGGCTGTTAAAACCTCTGTTACCGAACATGTTCTTGAACTCACGCCGTTACCAAAATTACCGGCACAAGAATTTAGCAAAGAAGAAAAAGCCGTTCCGGCTACTGCAATGGGCGCATTAGTTGCCGCTGTTGGCCAAATCGACAAACGTTACGTGGTTTGTAATGCCGACGGTAATGAAGCATCTGCAATGAAGAACATTAATGATGCATTAAAAATTCGTCACCCGACTGTTGATCCGCTTTATAACCAGGAGCCAAACGGTCAGGTTTACGAGCCATTAAATGAAGATGCCTGTGCCGGTCTTGCGGCTGGTCTGTCATTATTCGGATCACGTGCGATCTGGTTATCGTATGAAAGCTTTGCCATCAACGGCTGGCCAATTGTTCAGACTGTTACTCAGGCAATGGCTGAACTGCGTCGTAAAACACCGTCTGTTGTCAGCATGTTTACAGCAGGTGCACTGGAGCAGGGCCGTAACGGCTGGACTCATCAGCGCCCTGAAATTGAAAACTTTTTTGCCGGTATGATGCGTAATGGTAATGTTTACCCGTTATTCCCTTGCGATGCGAACTCTATTCAGGTGGCTTATGAATGGGCAACGAACACCTACAACAAAGGCATGGTGATTATTGCTTCTAAGAGCCCGTTACCCGTTTACATGACACTTGAAGAATCTTTGCATGCAATCGAAGTGGGTGCGGCAACAATTTACGAAAGTCAGTCAGGTGATAAAGGTACGATAGTCTTTGCAGTCACAGGTGACATGGTATTCCTGCCAGTGTTTGAAGCAAAAGACCAGCTTGAAGCCGATGGTTATCGTGTACGTATTGTTGCGGTTGTAAACCCTCGCCGTTTATATCGCCCGACGGATGTTGCATGGGATACGGTATCAGAGCCGGATAACACATTTATGGACGATGATCACTTTAACGCCCTGTTTGACGCCGATATTTTATTCGCCGTCAGTGGTGGCCCAAGTGCTCCATTAGAGCCTGTTGTATTACGTACTCGTGCTGCAAAACGTGACACTTTCTGCTGGAAGCGCGGTGAAACCACTGCCTCTCCAACAGAGATCATGAACTTCAACGGCATTACTGCTGAAGCCATGTGTAACCGCGTTAAAACGTTCACTAAATAAATAGTGAATTTTTCCGTGCAAAGGCAACACCTCCTCTTGCGTCGCCATAGCGTTGACCTTTTTTAGCCTTTGCACGGTTTTTTAATTTTAATGACGAATTATTTGATTAAAAAATTATGAATAATACAAAAATAATTGTTTTAGATGACGATCCAACCGGCTCACAAACTGTTCATAGCTGTTTGTTAGTCACCCGCTGGGATGTTGATACATTGCGTGAAGCAATGCTTGACTCAGCCCCGCTGTTTTTCGTGCTGACAAACACTCGCGGTATGGATGCAGAAAATGCAGCCAGTATTACCCGCGATGTGTGCCAGAATGTTCAGATCGTCCTCAACGAATTAAAAGACAAGGGTCAGATTATTAACCCGATTCTTGTTAGTCGCTCCGATTCAACTCTGCGTGGCCACTACCCCGTCGAGACAGATGTAATTGCCGATGAGTTAGGTCCGTTCGACGCGCACTTTCTGGTGCCTGCTTTCTTTGAAGGAGGTCGCATCACGCGTGACAGCATTCATTACCTGATCGTTGACGGTAAAGAAATACCGGTACATGAAACCGAATTTGCCAATGATTCTGTTTTCGGTTATTCACACAGTTATTTACCGGACTATGTAGAAGAAAAAACAACCGGCAAAATCAAAGCCGGTCAGGTAGAACGCTTTTTGCTAGATGATGTACGCGGTGACTGCATGGACCGCTTATTAAATTTACAGGGCAATGTCTGCTGCGCAGTTGACAGTGAAACACAGGCTGATCTGAATCATTTTGCCAGCCAGCTGACAGCCGCCGCTGCACAGGGCAAACGCTTTTTATTCCGTAGTGCAGCCAGTTTATTAACATCACTTGCTAATTTACCGGCGCAACCGGTTGCGGCTGAATCTATGTCTGATTATGTTAGAGGCGGCAAAGCCGGCGCTATCATTGTCGGCTCTCATGTTAAAAAGACAACACAACAACTGGGGCATCTTCTGAAACAAGAAGGCATCTATGCACTGGAAGTCGATGTGCAGAGAATTGCTACTGAACGTGCATCATTACTTGAAGAAGTCATCAATCAGGCAAACGACGCACACAGCAAAAACTTAACAATGGTTGTGTATACCAGCCGCGTTGAAAAAGTATTTGCCGATCAGCAAACCCGTCTGGCATTTGGTGAAGAAGTCTCAGCTTTCTTAATGGATGTTGTACGTAACTTACCGACGACTCTGGGCTTTCTTATCAGCAAGGGCGGCATTACATCGAACGATGTACTGAGCAGTGGTTTAGCCCTGCGAACATCCCGCGTTGTTGGCCAGATTTTAGCCGGCTGCTCTGTTGTCTGCTGCCCTGCCGACCATCCGCGTTATGCTGATATGCCGGTAGTTATTTTCCCCGGCAATGTCGGTGATGATGAGGCACTTGCCACCGCCTATAAACGCCTTGCTAAGAAGGATTGAGCCATGATTAATAATCTCGCTCAGGTATTAAAACTCCAGTCGCAGTCAGCGGCTGGTTCTTTCAATATACTTGATCTTGATATGGCATTTAGTATTTTAGACAGTGCCGAAGAGTTACAATTACCCGTCATCATTGGTATTGCCAGTCGTCACTTTGATGACATACGCGCACCGCTATTAGTACCCTCAATTTTAAAAGCAATGGAAACTGCAACAATCCCTGTTGCATTACATCTTGATCATGCTGCTCCCGATCAGCTAGAGATGATTCAAAAAGCACTTGATTTAGGTTTCACCAGTATCATGATTGACGGCTCTCTTTTGCCACTATGTGAAAACATCGCGGTCACTCAGAAAGTGGTTGAGCTTAGCCACAGCTACAATGCAAGCGTTGAAGGCGAAATTGGCGGTATTGCCGGTGAAGAAGGTGTCGCTGATACCGATCAGGATGCACCGGAAGAAACACCTTATACTAATGTTGCTGAAGCACAACAATTTATTAATGAAACATCAGTGGATGCACTCGCCATTGCTGTTGGCACTGCTCATGGTATATACAACTGTGAGCCGCATATTAATTTTGATGTGATCAAAGAAATTTCAGCAATAACTAATATTCCTCTGGTAATGCACGGCGCTACCGGAGTTTCAGATAAAGCAATACAAATTGCTGTCGAAAATGGCATCAGAAAAATAAATTATTTTTCTGGTTTATTACAAACCGCCATGAATGAAGTCAGACTCTGTAATACAACGAGTAATGATTATTTAAGCTTTAAACGTACAATTTCTAACCAATGGAGCAGTGCTATTACAGAACAAATGAAATTATTTTCTAATCTGAGTAAATAAGTTTTAAAAAAACTTAGCCTAGAGAGTTGTATCATTATAGTATAGCAAGGCAATAAAAATTCGGGCTGGGTTTTCCCAAACCCGATGTAATAACGACCAACGAGGAGTCGAAAAATGAAAGAGGATAAGAAGTCAGTCATTATCACGGACGGTGGTAAAAAAGCCACTAATCGTCGCGATTTCATTAAATCAGCGGCCGCAGTCGGCGGAACAGCAATCTTAGGCGCACCTATGATTGCAAACGCAAAAGCGAAAAGCCAGACCTGGAAAATTCAGACGACCTGGGATGCCGGTACAACTGGTTACACTCTGTTCGAAGAATGGTGTAATGGTTTTGCGGAAAAGTCAAACGGCGAACTGAAAGTTAAACCTTTCGCAGCTAAATCAGTTGCAGCTGATAACAATGCATTATTTGAAGCTGTTAAAACTGGTGTATTACAAGGTATGAACCCGTTTACTTTGTACTGGGCTGGTAAAATTCCTGCAACAGTATTCCTGTCATCATACCCTGCCGGTCCTGACCAGCCATCGCAGTGGGACACAATGTTCTACGGTCTTGGCATGTTAGAAATGGCACGTAAGATCTATGCTAAGCAAGGTCTGGTTTATGTTGGTCCGATTCACCATGATGCAAATATCATCCACTCTAAAAAGCCATTAAACAGCTTAAAAGATTTCGATGGTCTGAAACTACGTGTTCCAGGCGGCATGGTATCTGAAGTATTCCAGGCATTCGGTGCGAGCACTGTAAGTATTCCTGGTTCAGACATCTTCCCTGCTCTTGAAAAAGGCACAATCGATGCAGCTGACTACGTTGGCCCTGCGGTAAACTGGGATCTTGGCTTTGGTCAGGTAACTAACAACATTATGTTTGGACCTCCGGGCATGATGTCTATTTACCAGGCAGTTGACGTAATGGATCTGACTGTTAACCAGCGTGCATGGAACCGTCTGTCTCCAGCAATGAAGTCAATGGTTGAAGAGCAGGTTAAATCTTACTCACTGAAGCATTACACTACTATTCAGAAGCGTAATGTTGATGCACTGGTTAAGTTCAAAGATTCAGGCAGTGTTGTAAACCGCCTGAGTGCAGAAGACGTAGCAGAATGGCGTCGTAAAGCGATTCCAATCTGGTACAAATGGGCTAACAAAGATGCAGACTCGAAAGCTGTTTTCAAACTGCAACTTGATTATATGACTAACGACATTATGGGTTATTTAACACCAGAAGATCTTAAAGGTCATTCACTTAAGTAATTTAAGTTAGCTTAAAGTGTAATGAGGAGAGCATAGTCTTATGCCCTCCTCATTCATATATTTTTTAGTTTTGGAGATTGTTAGATGAGTGAATTACAAGGCTTCGGTTTTGTCGTACCACACTGGGCGTACTGGAGCTGGCTAGCTTTGATGCCACTGGTGTTGATGTACCTGATAAAACGTAACGCATCGAATACAGTTGAAGTTCCGCTGACCCCCGATGAGGAACTTGCGCTTGAATTATTAGCTCAGGAAGACCCTACACATACAATTGAAGGCAACGCTGTTACCAAAATCATTGACAAAATCAGTGAATTTACCGGTGTTTTTATCGCTTTCTGGACCGTAACTGCCGTTGTTGCATACTTCTATGAAGTGGTAATGCGTTATTTGTTTAATATGCCAACAATTTGGGTTCACGAATCCTCTTTCTTGTTATTTGGTATGCAATATTTAATGACAGGTGCATACGCCATGCTTCATGGTGCTCATGTACGTGTTGATATAATGTACATTAAATTACCACCGCGTGGCCGCGTTGGTATGGATATCTTTACTTCTGTATTTTTCTTTATCTTTGTCCTCGCACTGATGGGTACATCATGGACATTCTTTATCAGTTCTTTTGAAATGGGTGAGATTTCTCTTGAGACATGGGGTATCCAGTACTGGCCTGTTAAATTACTGATGTTTGTTGGTGCGTGTCTGCTGACACTGGCCGGCATCTCAAAATTAATAAAAGATATTATGTTATATCGTCTAATGGGCGAGGGTAAACAATAATGAATACTGCTGTTACTAATAGCCAAAATACTGGTAAGTTTGATACCAGTAAATTGTGGACCTGGATATTAATCCTGGCCACAGCAAGCTTAAGCTTCGCTGTTATCGTTGAATTAATTAATATTGTTTTCTACGATCCTTACGAAGAAGAATATTTTCTTTTCCGTACTGCCGGTATGCTGGCTGATATGGACATCAGTGGTCTGACCTGGGTCATGTTTGGCACCCTGTTCGTTGCTCTGATGCTGGGGCTGCCACTGGCGTTTGTTACCGGTGGTCTGGGTGTTGTTTTCGTCTATCTGGTCGGTGATCAGACAATGCTGAATATCATCCCAAGCCGTATTTTCCCAATGATGACCAACTCGGATCTGGCCGCTATACCGCTGTTTATCTTTATGGCATCTATGCTGGAACGCGCTGGCCTGATTGAAGAAATGTTTGACGTGGTTTACAAATGGATGGGCGGCCTGAATGGTGGCCTTGCTGCAGCAACCATTCTTGCATCGACTATCCTTGCTGCGATGGTGGGTGTTATCGGTGCCGCCGTTGTTACCATGGGTATCATCGCATTACCGGCTATGCTGAAGCGCGGGTACAATCATGAAATCGCACTGGGTTCGATTATGGCCGGTGGTACCTTAGGTATCCTGATTCCGCCATCAATTCTGGCTATTCTTTATGCGGTTGTAGCACAACAATCTGTTGGTGAGCTGTATCTGGGTTCTATCCTGCCGGGTATCCTGTTATCCAGCATGTATATCTTCTATGTATTATTTCGTTCATGGAGAAACCCTGACTTAGGGCCTGCAATTCCAAAAGAAGAACGTCTTAGCTTGCTACAGAAACTGATACTGCTACGTCAGTTGATAGCGCCTTTAATTTTAGTCTTTACCGTTTTAGGTTTACTGTTTGGTGGTATTGCAACACCGGTTGAAGCGGCAGGTATCGGTTCATTTGGTGCCATTGTAGTGGCTATGATGCATGGCCGTTTCAGCCTGAAAGGTTTGCAAGACGCCTCAGTAAGTACTGCTAAAGCATCAGCAATGGTATTATGGATTATCTTCGGTGCCTCTATCTTCGTAGGTTTTTATATCTTACAAGGTGGCCAGGCGTTCATCACTGAAACCATTTTAAGTACCGGTCTGTCATCATACGGTATTCTGTTCTTGATGATGGTTTTACTGGTTATTCTGGGTATGTTCCTGGACTGGGTTGGTATCTTATTACTGGCTGTGCCTATCTTTGTACCGATTATTAAGTCATTAACGTTTGACGGACTGTTTGGTTTACCACCGGTTCCGGGTGACAAAGTCGCGTTATGGTTTGGTGTACTTTACTTAGTGAACATGCAGATGTCATTCATCAGCCCGCCATTCGGTTATGCACTGTTCTACTTACGCGGTGTTTGTCCGCCAGAAATCAGTATGGCAACAATCTTCAGATCTGCACTGATCTTCCTCGGCTTACAAACTGTTGGCTTAATACTATGTGTTCTTCTTCCTGGCATCGTAACTTTCTTACCTAGCCTGGTATATGGGTAACACTTAAAGAGCCCTGCTCCTCTCTTACAGACTGAGAGAGGAGCACTCTTTTTTAAGCCGTCGATTTTTCCACTGTTTAAAAAAGAGTTATCTTGATATTCATCCAGCGAAAAAACAACTGCTGTGCTCTTATTAAATCAGAGATAAGCAGCCGTACTACAAAGGACTTTTACAAATGAATATTGGTTTTATTGGTTTAGGTATTATGGGTCGCCCCATGTCTTTAAACTTATTAAAGGCAGGCCATAAGGTACATGTTCACGCCCGTCGTGCTGAAATGATGAGCGCACTTTCGGATGCTGGCGCAACAGCCTGTGCCAGTATCTCAGAGCTCGCCGCTCAGTCAGATATTATTTTCATTTGTGTTTCAGATACAAAAGACGTTGAACAGGTCATCTTAGGTGACAACTGTATTCTTAGTGCGATTAAAAAAGACAGTGTTGTGGTCGACATGAGTACCATCTCTCCATCGGCAACAAGATCACTGGCAAAAACTTTAGCAGCGCACCAGTGCCACATGTTAGACGCACCGGTTTCCGGTGGCGAACAAGGCGCTATTGATGGCACACTTTCTATCATGGTCGGCGGAGAAGAAGCTATATTTAACCGTGTCTTACCGTTATTTGAAGCCATGGGAAAAAACATTGTTCATATTGGTAGTAACGGTGCAGGTCAGGTTACAAAAACCTGTAATCAGGTTGTCATCGGTCAGGCCATAGCCGCTATTGGTGAAGCTTTTGTGCTGGCATCGGCATCCGGTGTTGATCCTGCAAAAGTCAGGCAGGCACTGCTGGGTGGTTTTGCCGGCAGTCGTGCACTGGAGTCACATGGCCAGCGTATGCTGGACAGAAATTTCAAACCGGGATTTAAAGCACACCTGCATCAAAAAGACATGCGCATTGCGATGGAAACTGCGCATGAACTGGGTCTGGCCTTACCTGGAGCCGCTCAGGTAACACAGTATTTAAATGCTGTGGTCGGGCAAGGTAAAGGGGAGAATGACTCTATCTCCATACTCGAGCTACAGGAGCAACTTTCAGGTATCACCGTTAAAAGTGAATAGTTTTTAAAAACATTATTGTTTTAAAAATATAACTAAGGGATGACTCACGCAACGCTGAGAGTCATCATTTACCAGGCCACAAAGCAGAATCCATTTTACTTACCTTTATCAGCACCGCTGACATTAGCAGACTCGTAGATATTTTCTTCCGGCATTCCCAGATACAGTCGTTCTTCACTTTCAATCGCCACACATTTTCCTTCGGCTGAAAAAGCTGCAAATTCCTCCCGGCTTTTTGCCAGATGAACAGGATGATGACAGTGCTGACAGAATTTTATACTGGCTGAGTTGGTGCTTTCTAGCTCATCCCATTTTTTCGGACATTCATAAGAAAACAGACAGCTGATCTTATTCATTTACTTCTCCTTAAAAAAACATCCGCATGCATACTGCATTGGTGAGTGAAGTCCCCTGCAATCTGCTTAAGCTCATTTGTTACTTATCCGGTCTTTTGTACCAGAACCAGCAAAATTTTCGGTAGCGAATAACAAAAGGAAAGACAATAAGCATCAACAGCAGAATGCCCTGTTTACCCATGCTAAACCATTGCATTTTTCTGCCGGATGAGAGCACCGGATAATCTGTAATAATAGAAAAATGCTGGCCACGTTTTTTGCCAATACGATGCAGTGCCCTGGAAAACCAGATCTCCTCACTGGCATAAACCTTTTCACTAAACCCACCGCTGTGTTCAAAGTCCTCTCGCGAGCAAAAAATAAAACAACCTGCGGCCAGCCCTAACTTTACCGACACCCAGGTCCAGACTTTTAAACCCCACAGGCCAACTCTGTTTATCGGAATATCAAAATTAACAACCGCTCCACCGCCACTACAATCTCCGGACTGTAATAGTTTCAGAGATTCAGCCAGTAAAGCCTCAGGCACTATGGTATCCGCATCAAGAAAAATAAGATATTGCCCCTGTGCTGCACGGGCACCGGTGTTTCGTGCCCGTGAAATCTGATTATAAGACTCTGTCACGACGACCGCACCCAGTGAGTTCGCACAGGCCGCAGTCGCATCGGAAGAATTATTATCACAGACAATAATTTCACCCTGTAAAGGCATTTTCAGCATGGCCTGTTTTAATGCAGCAAGCGTTGCTGGTAACCAGTCGGCTTCGTTATAAGCTGGAATCACAACGGAGTAATCAATGTTCATAAGCAATTTTCCGAAACCCTCTGCTGTTATAAATACAAATTAACTTGCCAGTGCGTCTTACAAACGCTTACGGTAAAACGCTAAATCCTCAGCACTAAACACACAAGCAATAATTGATGCAAAATCCTTTTCGAAAACCCTCATTACTTTAACGGCAATATCAGCGGCCTGTTCTTTCGGGTAGCCATAAACACCGCTACTGATAGCCGGAAATGCAATCGTTTTAATATCACCCTGTGCCAGAGCCACTTCAAATGAACGGCGATAACAACTTTCTAATAAACCGGCTTCCTGCCCGGTACCGCCCTGCCAGACCGGACCAACGGTATGAATCACATAGCGCGCAGGCAGCTTAAAACCGGGGGTGATTTTTGCATCACCAGTGTCACATCCATTGAGAGATTTACATGCCTTAAGTAACTGCACTCCAGCCGCCTGATGTATTGCGCCATCAACACCGCCACCGCCGAGTAAAGTGTTATTTGCGGCATTAACAATGGCATCAACATCCAGTTGACTAATATCGGCCTGAATAATCTTTATCATACAACCCTCAACTACCGGCCTTGCCGATTTTAGTATTAGATAGCGCGACTTAAGCCGTCCAACAGGGCTTATAAAAAGCCACGCCACAGTGCCGACGGTTTATCTGTAGCACTCAGGTTCCACAAAAAGTTTGATGCACAACCTCTCCAGCGGCTGGTGGCAGCATATATTTATCCATGCCTGACTGATAGCTAAAAGGGTTTTGTAACAGCGCATGTAGTGCATGGAACGCGCTAAAGTCATTATGATCTTCAGCGGCTCTGATTACCGCTTCTATCTGATGATTGCGGGGTATGTACACTGGATTGACAGACAGCATGCTAAACTGTCTTTCATGATCACTCTGGGTTTCTGCGCTTAAACGCTGGCGCCAGCGAAGCAGCCATGCAGACATTGTGTCCGCATCACTAAATAACGCTAACAGCTGCACATCTCTGTCACCCGGTTCGCTATCCAGCTGAGACAAATAATAAAATGTCAGATGAAAATCAGCCCGACCTTGTGCCATGATGTCTAATAGCGACTGCAGCAGCGCCGTATCATCTTCTGCCAGCTTTATAGCCGCCTCGGGCATTGCTCTGGCGCTTAAACCACATTTTGCTCTGAAGCCTGCCAGCCACTCATTGGCATAAAGATCAGCATAGCGTTGCAGTATATCCTCTGCCAGTTTCACTGCCTGATCCGGCTCATCAGCAAATAATGGTAATAAGGCCTCTGCCAGGCGCGATAAATTCCACACGCCAATATTCGGCTGATTGTTATAGGCATAACGACCCTGCCGGTCAATCGAGCTGTATACCATGTCATGCTGAAAGAAATCCATAAAGGCACAGGGACCATAATCAATGGTCTCACCGGCAACCGACATATTATCCGTGTTCATCACCCCATGAATAAACCCCAACTGCATCCATTTTGCAATCAGACCGGCCTGACGTATCACTACCGCTTCAAATAAAGCGAGATAGCGATTACCTGCCGCCGTCAGTTCAGGGTAATTACGCTCGATAACATAATCGGCCAGCTTCTTAACCGACAACTGATCGCCCTGCCTGGCAAAATATTCAAAACTGCCGACACGAATAAAGCTGGAGGCGACACGGGTAATCACACCACCCGGTGACAATTTTTCCCTTGCTACATCTTCACCGGTAGTCACCGCCGCCAGTGCCCGTGTAGTCGGCACTCCCAGCTTGTGCATTGCCTCACTGAGCAGGTATTCGCGTAACACCGGCCCCAGTGCAGCTCGACCATCGCCATTGCGTGAGTATCGCGTAGGTCCTGAGCCTTTTAACTGAAGATCCAGCGAGTGGCCATCAGCCACTTCAACTTCACCCAGATAAATAGCGCGTCCGTCACCTAGCTGCGGATTAAAGCCGCCAAACTGATGCCCGGCATAAGCCATGGCCAGTGGCTCACAGCCCTCATGAATAAGGTTGCCGGAAAAAATACCGGCAAGAACAGTTTCATCAAGCCCCTCAGCCGGTACTCCGAGCTGCTGAGCCAGAGCATGGTTAAATATGATCAGTTCAGGCTGTGTCACCGGAGTGGGTTTACATTTGTCATAAAACCCCTCACCCAGTGCCAGATATCTGTTTTTGAAGACAAGGTTTATCAATGGTCATCTCGAATAAGGTAAAAATTGAAACTTAAGTTTAGCTTAACTTTGCTGATGAAATGCCTGCAAAAACATGTGGAAACCCTGTCTTAGAATCATCGATTAAACCTGTAGCATATTTTGCTTCTGAGGCTGATCGTTTAGCTCACTTGATTAATCCACGTAAAGTACACTATCTTAAAGCGGAGTAAAATACTCATCCCAGTGCCGGTTAAGAGACTTTATCGCCTGACTGATGGCTCTAGCTGTGAAGCCGTCGTTATCGGTTTGCAGCAGATTTAAGGCCTGAAGTTTAGCCAGGACATCATCTATTTCAATAGTCGATCTCACACTGACAATTAACCGGCATCCATTGTTCTATTGCGCAATCCAGCTCAGCACATTTTAAGGCTCGTAGCGATGTTAGCAGAATATAATATGCCAGTAAGGCTTCCTTGCACTCTTCCTCTTCCGCATCATTGAGCAGCCGGTAGAAAACACCGGCATTATTGTCCAGATTTTTAAAATACAGATTCTGTGTCAACATCTGCATAAAACCTAATTTTCTATGTTTAAAATTATTAAACTGCTTCCACAAATAAGCGCCACGCGCTGTCATGCCGGCAAGCAGAACCATGATACTTGTCTGCTTTAGTTCAACTGGGTGACTGCTCAGGCCCAGCCAGAAACCGATCAGTAAAGCAATTAATACCAGCGAGGCACCAAGTTCAGTAGTGATGACAATTCCGCCACTGATAATGGCCGGAATCCCGATAAGTAATTTATCAATTGTTCACATGCGTACCTGAGTGTTGGGGAATAACATTTCCAGGTCAGCCTTAGGCACATTTTGAAATAACTTCAACAAGGCCGTACCGGCTTTGTGATTTTCTTATGATCTAGCACTCTGAATTTCATCTTTATAACGAAGGTAAATAACGACACGTTCATAATTGGTGAACTCAATGTTTTTTTGATCAGGTCAGCCAGTGAGTGTTTCCTTGCACACAGCCTCCCCGCGGCAGAACAGAAGGACATCTGAGAAATCATTGAAAGCAATCTGCAGGCGTATTTTAAATAATGAGGATTATGTTCATTGCCTGATTCAAATCGGCTTCAGTGATGCACTCATAATTCGCTTTATTAAGCACCTCACCTAACAGTTCTACAAGATTAAGACCTGTTAATGGAGCAGCTTGCTTATATTCACCTGTGTCTGCATCCGGGTCGATACAGGCATAACTGTCTTTTAACGACTCAATAATCTCATGAAATTCAAAATGCAGCACACTACTTAGCATACGATACAATTGACGAAAGTCTTTTTCCTGACCGGAGAGCTTTCCTTGCTGCAGAATTATTTCTAAAATATCGTGTTTTCGGTACGGAATAAAGCGAAATTTTTTAGTCTCCTGCTTATTTGTCATTATCACCTTGGCCAATATATAATTCTCATAGACCTTATATTAGCAGATATTAAGCATGCAATATCAGCGCGACATGGCAGAAAATTAAACAAGTAATTAAGAGATTGGTGTTTGTAGAGAGCTTGACCGTATCTGAATAACGTCACGAATTACAAAGAGAATACAGCTATGAAACTTGCAGTCTCTAGTACAGCCATATCACCTGCTACATGAAAAAATTCACATATCTGGTGATATGGCTTCCTCAGCTAATCAGAGTTGATGAGCTGCAAAGCCTAGGTCTCTGCAGCTACAGATGTTACTGACGTATCAGCCACAGGCCCAGATGATTGCGCACGGCTGTACCAGTAGGGAACATTATAATAAATGAGCATTCCGGCAAGAGCAGAAACAATAATATCATTGTTGTCAAAGTTGAATGCTTTACCGGTATTACTGCTAATAATAAATTTAGCTACAAACATAAACGTGGGCAGTGCGATTGAACCAAGAACCAGATCAAAGTACCGTACTTTACTGGTAATCTTTGACTCAAGCATAAAACAAAGAAACAACGCAGTCATAGTAGACGGTATCTGATAAGGCATATACGTTAAAAATGCACCGCTAAAATACTCACTGACATCCTCCGCACCAGACAGACCAGCCAGAAAGCGTATTACACCATAACTGACAAATGTCAGTACACTGGCCAGCAAATAATAGGAATAGTTGCGACTAGAGCTTACCTGTTTTGCCACTTCCCATTTTTTTGTTTTTGGATATACAGCCCAGAACACAGCAAGGCAATAAGCGAGTGCGATTTGAGCACTGAGAGTCAGGTTACTTTTACTATCAGATACCCGTGTTTCAAAAGTATACTTTAGAAAATAAAGAATAAATATTCCCATAAATATCATGGCAACCATATCCCAGCTAAAACGTCTGTCCTCACTGTTTATTTGTATTCCTATTTCACTCAATCTGGCTATACGACCTTTATCCGTAGTCACACGAGAAATCACAGCCATACCAATCAGATTGTAAATATCTTCCAGTGTTTTATCGGTATCCTTATTAAGCTTTTTAAGGATGGATTTATCCTGTCTGATTGCAGCACTGCTGTTTACATAGGTTTCTACAAGCAAGAGCACATCATCATGTGATTCGCGCAAACGTTTAAAATTAGCAGAATAATGCATTGAAAAATCTTTATATGATTTCTCTGTAAGACAGCGGGCAAGCTGACGGATGAGAAATTCAGCCTTCATTACTTTATCAATAATATTGTCATCCAAGAGCTTGTTAAGGCTGTCTTTATTCATTCCGTTTTCAGTGAATGCCTTGACAATGTTATCCTGTTCATGATTCGTAATGACGAGTTCCGCCGACTCAATACGCTTGGCCATATATTTGACTTCCGACGGGATATTAACAAGTGAATATATTTTCCCTTTTATAAAACCATCAAACTCCTTAATACCTCTGATAGACGGCAGCAGCACAGTCAGTATCAGGGCACTGAATAATTCTATGGGTAATTTTTGCAAGCTTGGATCAATAACTTTTGCTAATGGTTCTTTACCAACAACAATAAGAATATAATAAAAGAGAATGTAAACAACAATATATAATACCAGCCCGGTATAATACTTTGTGGATGTGGTGGAGTATTTTTTCCAGGAAAGCTGGGAATGATCCTGTTTATTAGATGGTGAATCAAACCGGTCAAATGCATAAATAACAACAAGAGATAAAGCAACGATATGTAGCAGCGTAAAATCCATGTTAATTCTCCTTTGGTGTTTTTCAATTGCCTCTTATTAAATAACCTTTAAATTAATATTATATACAGGAACTTTCTGTTTGTGAAGTGACGTTATATAAACGCTATAAGGCGAGCGCGACAGTCATTATAAATATGATGAAAATAATTAAACAATACTATGCACACATAACACAGTTTCTACTGTTACTTTTTGCCTGATAAAGCTTTTTGTCAGCCTCATTAAATAATGTCGTAACATCAAGGCTTAATTTAGGCGTTAACGAACTCACGCCTGCGCTGATGGTAACATAATCTGAGACATCAGATTTGCCATGTTGCATTTTCAATGCAAGCACAGATTCTCGCACTTTTTCGGCAAGTAATAGTGCTTTTTGCTGATTAACACCCGGTAATAGCATTACGAACTCTTCGCCACCATAACGCGCACATAAATCCGTTGATCGTGTGGTGACTGTTTTTAATGTACAGGCAATACGTTGCAGGCATATATCACCTTCTAAATGGCCATGCTTATCGTTAAATTCCTTGAAGAAGTCTATATCAATCAGAATCATCGATAAGGGCTGCTGATTACGTATTGCTCTCGCCCACTCTGCCTCAAGTGTTGTATCATACAAACGTCGGTTTGCCAGGCCAGTAAGGCCATCCTGATAAGAATAGGCTTCCAGCCTTTTATTTGCCTCAAGCAACTGATTTTCAAGCCGTTTACGTTCAGAGATATCAAACATAAAGCCGACCAGCTTTTTTGTTACACCATTTTCTCGCACCACGTGTACCACATCACGTATCCAGATATAATCACCATTTTCTGCAATGGCCGGGTAGTCAGCCTCATGATCAACCCCGCTTTCGGACTGAGTAATACAGTAATTTGTGATTTCCTCTCTGAAATCCGGATGGATTCTGTCGATCCAGTCCTGTGCAGTGGCCCAGCTCTCTGACGACCAGCCCAGTAGTTCTTTGATTTGCGGGCCAATATATTCAAACTGCTTGCTTTCCCAGTCAATTGACCACGGGATCGCTTTGGTAGATTCAAGCAGTGTTTTATATACATCATTAGTACTTTTATCTGACATCGGCCGTTTTCCTTATTTATGCTTTAAGCAGTGTATATCATTTTAGTCTATATCTTCCAGTCGGCTACAACACCTTTGCTCATACTCAGCGTGTCGCGGTTATACATTAGTACGGTTTCAGCATGACAGAATGCGCCGTCGGCCACTGTTAACGCGTATTCACCGACCAGTGTACCATCACCATGAATAGTGTTTGATGGTGTATAAAGCGCATAGCCATAAGGTATCTGAAAAGCGGTAAAGTGATATTCATTAGCAGCGATTTGTTTACCGATAACAATATAACCACCACACTTTTTAGAAAGCGGAATATGGACATGTGGAAAATTATGAGTCTCGACAAATACACCACCACCGCCATATTTTTGCATCAGAAAGTCTTTTTTGTAATCTTTATTGTAATCGTAGCGCATCATCGCAATCTGGTATTGTTCAGACGAAATGGCAAACTCACTGTTGTTTTCTATCAAGCTAAGTCCATAATGCTTCACGTTATCTATACTAGCCAATACAGTCGGGATTTTAAAATCTCCGGGCAATAACAAAGCACCAAGACTACCAAAGCTATTCGCAGAGTTGCCATACACCACGTCCACGCCCTTTTCCAGAGCCTGCTGAGTGCTCAACCAGTCGGCCGACACGCTAACAAACGGCAGTTTAATCTTCTGAGGCGAGATCACTTTAGTGTTTGATAGCTCAAAGGTCCAGTTAGTAACACCCTTTTCTACAAAGGCTTCAAGGCCATTAGTCGTCATTACCGGCTTGTCTTTGTTAACCGTTTTGCCTTTTATGGCATAACGAGTCAACTGTGCACTAGCTACAACGGCTCTCTCAATTAAACTTGTTTTCTGTACTGCTTTCTTACCAGAAGTCACTGCCATTTGTTTCTATCCCTTATCCTTATTTGTACATATATCAGACGCAGACTTTTACGATTTATATGTGATTTTTATATTTTTGCCAGCATATAGCTACAAGTAAAGCAGTCGAGAAATCAGTGCAATGCTATGAAAAAGTCTGTCATCAATTACAATTATTAACAGACCATTTCAAGCTTACAAACTGAGTAAACTAATGTATAAAAGCTGACGCTTAGATTAATCATTATTATTTTTTTAAAACATGCTAAATATTATACTATTTTAGAGAATTGTGTATTAAAAGATCTAGCTCACATTTTAACTAAGGCAGTCGCAAAGCTGTATACTTACACATTAATTTGTATTACTACATTCATATTTAATACATTGTTTTACCGGGGAAACGATGAAAGATAGCAGAAATTATAACCGGGTCAGTTTTGACAGTTTTGTTCAGTTCAACTTTACGGATTACGAATATACCTGTGAACTGCTCGATATCTCGCTCAAAGGTGCACTGATAGCAGCCTGCAGCGGTGCAACTCCTGCTCCCGGCACACCCTGCACACTGATTATTAACCTCGATCAAGCCGAGGAAGTACAGGTCATTATGCAGGGCAGAGTTGCCCACAAAAGAGAAAACCGTGTTGGTATTCACTGTGAGTCAATTGATATCGATAGCATGAGTAACTTGCGAAAACTGATCGAATATAATCTGCATGACCCGGCGCTGATTAATCGCGACCTTGAAGAACTGTGGCATATCTATTAATGAACCACGCTCTATAATAAGTACGCGTTAATTAACTACACTTTATTGAACAAATAACAGCATATTCATTATTTTACTTACGGCGAAATCCATGCAGTTAATCACCGACATCAACTTACTCAACGATATAAAATCAAACTCGGCTGTCTTTATTTTATTTGGCGGCTCGCATTGCAGCATTTGCCAGAGCATTCGCCCGCTACTGGTATCAATGCTCGAACAACAATTCCCGGACATGACAGCTGTTTATGTCGACTGTGAAAAATCACCGGACATCTGTGCACAGCACAGTGTATTCAGCCTGCCGGTTGTTCAGGCTTATATAGAAGGTATGAAAATAGCGGAAGAAGTACGTGCTTTCGGTATCAAACAACTGGCACAAACCATAGAGCGTCCCTACTCGATGTGGAAGAGTCAATAATGGCCGATATGAAAGATTCAATAACAGCTTTACCTGAGAACAATTAAAAACGGAGCATTTATTTGTAACTATTAAAGCCGGGCTGACTGAGCTTACCTCAGTCAGCAAGCAGTCAGTTTATCTATTTTTTACCTAATCCCATGCCTTTCCACTGCAGGTCAAACAAATCATCGCGGCGGTCTTTTGAATTCGTCACCGAGCCTTCATGTCTTAGCTGCGCCAGTTTATCAAGATCAAGGTCGGCAATCAGTGCCATTTCAGTATTCGGTGTACTCTCAGCCATAATCGCATCGTGTGGAAATGCAAAATCAGACGGTGAATAAACCGCTGATTGTGCATATTGAATATCAACGTTCTCCACCTGTGGCAAGTTACCAACACTGCCGCCTATTGCCACATAACATTCATTTTCAATGGCTCTGGCCTGAGAGCAGCGCTGCACCCGCAGAAAACCATTTTTTGTGTCAGTCCAGAATGGTACAAACAAGATTTCCATATTCTCTTTATTCAGCAGGCGTGACAACTCAGGGAATTCTACGTCGTAACAAATTAATATACCAATACGACCCGCATCGGTATCAAAAACCTGAAGACGATTACCGCCCTCAATAACCCAGTCACGTCTTTCATGTGGTGTGATGTGGATTTTTGGCTGCACCTCTACTGTTCCGTCACGGCGACAAAGATAGGCATTATTGTAAAGGTTGCCATCTGCCATAGCCGGCATACTGCCGGCAATAATATTAATGTTATAGGTTACGGCAAATTGTGATATTGCCTCAACAATACGATCGGCAAATGTCGCGAGAAAGCGGATCGCATCATACTGATTGTCGTGTTCACCGATCCCCATCAGTGGCACATTAAAAAATTCCGGAAAGAGGACAAAATCCGCCTGATAGTCAGACATTGAATCGACAAAATACTCCACCTGACTTAGCCAGGTTTCAAACGATTCTGTTAATCGCATTTGCCACTGTACGATACCTACGCGTACAACTGTTTTACGAATTGAATCAGCTGCACTGGTTTCCGGTTCATACAGAATATTATTCCATTCGAGTAAGGTCGCATAACCCAGCGATTTTTTGTCTTCCGGCATATAGCCTTTCATTAAGCGTTTTACTTCAAAATCATTCGCCAGCTGAAAACTTAAAATAGGATCATGAATTTCCCGCCGGCGAACTGCTTCAAGATAATCTGCCGGTGGCATTTCAGCATGTTCGTGGTAACGAATAATACGGCCACCGGCCAGCATGGCCCGTAAATTCAGGTTACGACACAGCTCTTTACGTGCATCATAGAGCCTGCGACCCAGACGTAAGTCGCGATAATCTTTACTAACGAACATATCCATACCGTAAAGCGCATCACCTTGGATATCGTGCTGAATGCGATCTCTACGTCCAATCAGGTCATCATAGGTATGAGTACGGCTAAAACGGTCATAGCTGCACTTTACTGCCAGTGCAACAGCAATGACTTTGCCATTATCTTCTATACAGATCTGTCCTTCCGGAAAATCCTTGATCAGTGCGGATAAAGAGTGGTATGACCAGGCGCCGCCGATATCTGAATAGATCTCTTCCATCAGTTTCGATATTTGCGGGTAATCGTCATTCGTCAGATTACGAAGTTTAAGGTGAAGGTCAGATGTTTTTTGAGTACTCATAATTATTTTTTATTCCCGGCCTGTGCATAAGCTCCATATTCACAATAACGCCGCTCTTTCTGCAAGCTATGTGTTTTCTAAGCGGTTCAAGCTATTTATAATAGCATTATAATATACTAGCAATTCTCAAGTCTGCCAGTGATTTGTCAATTAAACAATGTAAAGATAAATCCAAACTACTATAAAAAGCCTGCTGTGCTTTTCTCCAGGATTATTTTTTTTCTGTGCCAGCCTCGTCAGATAAATTCTCTGCCGCAACAAGTGTTTCAGATTCAGCCCTTGCTCTTTCCGCCTTGGAGATATAAGGCTCGCCCTTAGGCCGGCTATCCAGCTTGGCACGCGCACGCTTAAGGCGCTTTTTAAACAAACCCTGAATCTTTTTCTTTCGATTCATATCACCACTCCACCAGCTAACTTTTGAGCCAGTTTTTCAAAACGAAATATTTATTAGAAAAGCCGATTTTCATTCCCAATTGCTCTGTTTAAACCGGTGTAGCTTTGCATAACCCTTTAACAGCTCTTTATGCAGATGAAATCCGTCAAGTGATAAACCGGGACTGTGTAAACCATGAAAAACGCTGCTGCCATCGAGCACTTTGCTACTGATGGAAACATACTCTTTACCATACAGTTTATTTAAACCATCAGTAAAATCATTGATATCACGCGAATCATCGAGCTGTATATCCATTAATACTTTAAGACAGTTATACAAATGCAAACGGCATACCGTGAGCTGGTCCATATTCAGACACCAGTCCACCCAGTTAAAGGCCTCATCAATATCACCAATGGCAAGGTTCAGCATGGCTTTTAGCTCACCAATTCGCAGTCCGGCCCAGACAGACCCCCGGTCGGGTGCGACGCCGATAAATTCGGCTACACGTTGCATATCGTGATAACCACCCTCTTCGAGGCGCTCAAAAATATTTTGCCACTGTGGTTTATCTAAATTCTTCAGCGATAAAATTTCTTCACGAAATAAAGCACCCTCGTTACTGTTACTCCAGATCAGATCATCCACCGGATATATATCCGACATGCCCGGCACAATAATCCGGCAGGTGTACACATTAAGGTGCTGGTAATCGGCTATGTAAATATCATGTCCCATTTGATGAATAATGCTGCTCAGATATTCAAACTCATCCCGGGTATTGGCATCATGATCCCAGTCATAAAACTCATAATCGGGTTTGTCTTTAAAAAAGTCATAGGCCAGAAGACCACTGGAATCGATAAAATGCGTTTCCAGATTATGATGGTCTGCGACTTCATCCAGATCCATACTCGGCATTGAGAAACCATCCAGCTCATGCAGATCACGGCCCTGCAATAATTCCGTGACCGTTCGTTCCAGTGCCACTTCAAAACTCGGGTGCGCACCAAACGATGCAAACACCGTCGCATCACGTTCATTCATCAGGGTCACGCTCATCACCGGGTATTTACCACCCAGTGAAGCATCGGCAACACGGATATGATAGTCATGACTTTCCAGCTTACTGATCGCCTCAATAATCGTCGGAAAACGGTTTAGCACGTCCTGCGGCACCTCAGGTAAACAGATACCTTCGGCAATGATTTTATTTTTGACATAGCGTTCAAAAATTTCAGACAAACTCTGCACACGCGCTTCGTTTTTTGTATTACCCGCAGACATGCCATTGCTAACATAAATATTGCCAATGATATTCACCGGAAACCACCGTTTCTCAGCATCACGTAAGCGAGTATACGGCAAGGCGCAAATCCCCCGTTCACCGGTACCCGAGTTAATATCGAACAAATGTCTGGCACTAAGCTGTTGTTCCGGGTCGTAGTATTCCCATAAACCATCATCCAGTAAACCGGCAGGAATTGTTTCATCCACAACCTCAAACCAGCGTTCATCCGGATAATGTACAAACTCGCCCTTAGAAAACGCCTCTCCTAGATAAAAATCTGCAAAAAAGTAATTGCAGCTTAAGCGTTCAAAATATTCCCCCAGAGCACTCGCCAGACAGGCTTTCTTCGTTGCACCCTTGCCATTGGTAAACATCAGTTCACAGTCTTTATCTCGGATATGGACGGAATAGACATTCGGTACAGGGTTTAACCAGGACACCTCTTCAATCTCGATACCCAGTGCATCAAGTTTGCTATGCATGGTCTCAATGGTGGACTCAAGATCCAGATCTTTGCCCTTAATAAAGGTTTTATCGGGCGCGGTATTATCGCTCTCGGGGTTACTCATAAATGTGCTCTGTGGAAGATACCGGCAGGTATTGAATAGACTGAATCCGGCTATTATATAACAAACATGCAGGAACAAACACGCAGGGGATTTCAGGGTTTATAATACGCGCTGACTAGTTCCGTATCAGCCTTGTCTGGTTTTAGAAACGCACTTGCCTTATTTTTTGTACCCGCCCAGAAATAAGCGGGTTATCAGCGCCAGCCAATGACTGCTATTGTCTAAAGCAGCTTATTCGCTATTAGACCAGTTATAACTGCGCAAGATACCGTTTTGATCAAAGCGCATCTGTAACAGTTTTAAGCGGGTATCTTTCATTCCCGGTAGCTGCCCTGAAGCATAAAAATACACCCACTCTTGCATCCGCTCACCCTCCATATTCATTGCCACACCCGTGCTCTTAGGGCTGCCGATTTTAGTCATCACCTGTGACTTGGTGGTCTCACCCACTTTAACCATGCTCTCAAATACCTGCATATCAAAATCACGCCCTATCTTGAGCGTACTGCAGCCGCTTAACAGCACGATTAAAGACAGTGATGCAAACGAAATAAATTGGTATATTCTATGTTTATGAAATACTTTCATTACAGACCTCTGTTAAAGTCGAGTCAATTTATCTGATACCAGTCTAACCAATCTGGTTTTATATGATCAGATATTACTCTTTTAAGTAAAATAAAACCCAAGTGCAAATACTAGCATAAGGCTTATATTTATCATTGATAATTGTCCATTGTGAGCGTATTAACACATAACGACTTATAAAAAACTCGCTGGTTAATGCCAAGCCTGCTAGGATTATGGTATTAAAAAACATGGCCAGCTGCAGCCTATACAGGAAGTAAATCATCATCAGCTAACTCACTGTTTTAGTAACTGAGTATTCCTATGAAAATGATCAAAAGGGGCTTACTGGGAGACAGCTTAATAACCTGAGTTCCGAAAACACTGATGAGGCACAATAAAGAAGAGTGAACAAACGATTTATCAACTTAACAATTAGCCGACAGCTAGATAAGATGGTTCGAACAGAACTGCTTTCCGCTTGTCACACCGATATATACACCCGGAATTAAACAATGAATAACATCAATAAATATGGAACAAAAGCAATTGTCTTAGCAGAAAATATCGGCCTGATTATCATTGCATTTGCTACTGTCATAGCGGTTGGAACGGAAGTTTATTCCATGATAGTTGCAAGAGCTGTCACACTAGCCGACCTGTTGCTGCTTTTCATATACCTCGAAGTACTGGCAATGGTGGCCATGTATCTTGATTCCGGAAAGCTACCGGTACGAATGCCGCTATACATTGCCATTGTTGCCCTAGCTCGCTACATGATTCTGGATATGAAAAGCATGGATAACTGGCGCATGCTGGGTGTATCGGGCGCCATATTATTAATTGCCATTGCCATTCTTGTCCATCGTTACGGCCATACCGTATATCCGTATAAAAAGGATGAGAACAGCTAACAATACACTTGCCTGAAGATTAAAAAAGCCACTACAATCATAATGAGCGTGAACAGTTTTGATGGCAGACACGATATTCAGGCATTAGCACAGACAAAGCCAGAACAAGACTATCGGTAAACCCTGAATCAGCATATCACCAATCTAAATCAGTTTATCGCTTTTACTGTCACGCTAAACTGTTCCTACCGACTCGTAAGTTCTGCCACTCTGCCCTATGCGTGTTATGTTTTCTGCCTGGCTATCAGATTTACTGGCCACGACGATTATTTTTGACGGCCATTGGTGGCATAGGACAATCCAGCATCATTGAAACCGCCCGTAGCATCTCTGCCTCAGCAGGCATCACAAGGTCATCATCAAGTATGCAGTCAATAAAGATTTCAAGAACATTACGTTTAATATCTGGTTTTAAACGGGAAACTTCCAGCATATCTTTACTAATAAGACTTAATTTACATTCAGACAAAGGAACAATGTCGAGATCTGTGTGTTTGAAGCGCGACATATGGCGCTTATAGACCTTATCAGGCGCTGCATTTCGTCCTGCATATATAAGCAACGAGAGCAGTCGCTCTATCGAACTTAAAACACTTTTAATGTTTTTATACCTAGATAATTGTTTGGTCTTTATACGATCCAGTAATTCGGCTCGCAAAATAGTCACAATAATAAACTCAAATAAATTTTTTTTATTGTCCAGTGCAGACAAACTGACACAGATATCGATGAATTTATTTTTATCAGTAATACTAAGCCCTCGAAGAACAGGAAGGCTCAGTTCAATTAACGGTAAACGAATAGCGGCACCAATATTACAAAATTCAGGATAAAAACCTTTGGTCAGTGCAGCGATTCTCTCAGATTCTGAATCTTCAATTGCTGAAAAAGAAACCATTGACTGATCTTTCATTGAAGATAAAATCATCGCATAAAATAATGCACGGGCGCTTTCAACATTATATGCCGCGAGATGAAGTTTGTCGGGTATAGTATTTAACAGGTCATGAGCCTGTAGCAGATGCTCTGGTTGCGGCTGACCGACTGAATCTGCCACTTCTTTATTAGTAATATTAACAGGGGTTTGTTGTTCTGAAAAAGATGATACATAGCTATTAACATGACTCTTTGATGCATCAATATCCTGGTTATGTAACGAGTTTCTATCCCTGATTTTATACTGTGGCAAAAAACCCGGCGAAATAGCGTTGATTCGTTCTGCTAATGGCGGGTGTGTTGCAAACCGCCCGTTTAAAGACATTGACTCGCAAAAACACATATGGGCGATATCTTCAGCTTTTTTTGATTGCAGATGCGAACCGGCTCCGTCGTACATAATTGCTGTCAGCGCGCCGGCAATGCCGTCTTTGTTTCTTGTGTACTGTACTGATGAAGCATCTGCCAGAAACTCGCGCTGACGGGATACTGAAGCCCTGATTAAGCGGCCAAAAAACAACCCCAGATATCCCGCAAGAAAAAGTCCTAAACCGATAAAGCCTGCAGCCGCACCAATAGAGTTAGATTTTTTTTGCTGATATGAGCGCCGTCTTGAATGAAATAAGCCTCTCAACATTGATCGACCGATTTCACCAATCATAGTAATGCCATAAATAATACCGATCATGCGAACATTAAGCCGCATATCACCATGAAAGATATGACTGAACTCGTGACCAATCACACCTTGCAGCTGCTCACGATTCAGTTTATTCAGCGCTCCCTGAGTAACAACCATGGCCGTATTTTCAGCGGAAAGACCAGCAACAAACGCATTAATACCTTGCTCATTTTTTTGCACATAAAGCACCGGCATGATCACACCTGAAGCGATGGCCATTTCTTCTACAATGTTAATATAACGCTTTAATAGTTTATCCCCGCTGCTCATCTCAACTTGTGTTGCACCGGCATATTCTGCAACAGACGCGCCGCCATCACGAATATCAAAATAAACAATTAGGTTACCAAATAAAATAACACCAAGAGTTATTGATGTAACAATGACAAATCGATTTGAAAGCCAGTACCCGGCCTGTAACGGATTACGATATTCAAAAACCAGCCCATAGCCTGAAACAGATGCAAAAATAAGGTTAACGGCAATAACAATAGAAACGACAGCAAGTATAAAATACAAAACCAGTAATCTGGTTTTGCGCCTTGCAAGATCCTGCCTTCCAAAAAAATCCATTTTATATCCGCTTAATCAAAGGATACTTTAACGGCTTCTTTTTCTTGCGGGTTGGTTATTTCAAACATCTCGGCCGGCATAAACCGAAAGAACCCGGCAATGATATTATCAGGAAATTGTTCACATTTAGTGTTGTAACGCATCACTGCATCATTAAAAGCCTGACGGGCATAAGAAACTTTATTTTCTGTTGAGGTTAACTCTTCAAGCAGTTCAGATATTGTTGTATTCGCCTTAAGATCAGGGTAGCTTTCAGACAGCGCTAAAAAGCTGCCCATACTGGCACCTAAAGCCGTCTCTGCACCAATCAATGTTTTAATGGCAGTGGCATTATCGGGATGAGCCGCCGCATTCTTACCCGCAGATGCCGCTGAATTTCTCGCCTGAATAACAGCCTCCAGGGTATCGCTCTCATGCTGCATATATTTCTTTGCAGTTTCTACCAGGTTTGGAATTAACTCATAACGACGCTTGAGCTGGACATCAATCTGTGAAAAAGCATTTTTAAAGCGGTTTCTTAAACCAACCAGCGAGTTATAAATAGAAATGAAGTATAACAGCACGACAGCAATAACAATCAAAGTAGCCCAGCTCGAAGACATAGAGATATCCTTATATTTGTAATATGAACATTTAAAATATTGAATACAATATGCCAGCGCATAATATATTTAACAAGCTATTTTATGGTCTACTCGTGAAAATGAAAATTCAAGCTTTATTATAGAGGAGAGTAATTATAAAACTATGACCAAAATTACTTGACCACTACAGTGTATCTCCCAGATGTTTAATTCTCTAGCTGGAAAAATGAGGTCCATCAAATGTAATATCATAATTCCCTTTACGCATCTTGTTGATATAGTCAAGATAACCTCTTGGTAATACAAGTTCAATCTTTTTGCCAATGTTCTGTGAAAGGTAACTCAGCAGCGAGGTATAAAGTTTCTGGGTCAGCTCCTTTGGATGTGTACGAGCAGAGATAAATTTCAGTGGCTCTGAAAATGTAATAGCTAATGGTAATGTGAGAAATAATAAAATAATAAATTTTCGTAAAACTAAAATCATATCTAAATCCGTGTATAAATATTAACATTATCTTTTGTATGGATAATAAAACATATCAGAAAATATAAGAAATGTTTTTGGTTGATATTCTTCATTAATGAATGACAAAATATTTAACGGGCAGGTATAGAGCAGAGGGAGTAACTAGAGTCAGAAGCCTTGAGTCTAAAACCTAAAGATGCCTGACTGCGCTTAGAGTTGTTAATAAAAACTGTAATTAAAAACACCATCACCCTGATCACCATGCACCTGTGCATTAAAGGAGATGATGATGCGGTCTTTATCGCCAATATAGGGCATGGCCATGTGTTTGAGGTGTGACGGGAATACACATAGCACGCCCTCTTGCGGTTTTGAGTCGAAGGCTGTGTTTTGCAGATATAGATTACCGGAATCCATGTAACCACCGCCAATCACATCCATCTGATGACTGTAAAAACGGGTAATGCCGTTCCTAGCACCGAGGGCTTTATTGCTCTCGCGTTTTTCATCGTCATCTACCTGCACATAATAAACACCGGACCAGGCGCAGTTACCATGTGTATGTGTTTCGTGATAACCGTGGCCGTTCTGGATCTGAAACCAGGCACCGACCACTTCCATGTTCATTTTTTTTGACTGGCTATGTTTCCAGATTTCAGCGTTCATCTGGCTGGAAATTTCAAAGACTGACTGCGAGATAAAAGCAAACAACTGATTGAGTGCGGCATTGTCGTAGCGCATTAACAGATCATCACTACTGGAATAGATGGGCGCATCTGCAACCGCGTGGGTATCGTTACTTTTATGCTGGTAAAATAATTTAACTAATTCAGCGTTAACTGCTTCATGCTGTTCAAACTTTTTTCTCAGTAACGGCGTTGGCCACAGCATATGGATGTTTGGGTTTTTAGTTTCTGTACTCATTTTTATCCTTTACAAGGCAGTTACCGTGCGCTGATTATTACCTACCGCTAAAATAGCGACCATGCCCAGACTCATACCGGTAAGCATTAAAGCGATCATCAGAGCGGCTGCAATAAACTGGTTGATATCATTGACGATCTGAGTGGCCATCGCCTCGCCGCCTAACATGCCGATCAGCATACCGAGATTACATATAGTGTAAAGGTAAAACGTTTTTTGCAAACTCAGATCCGCACCGGGACGTAATTCTTTGACCGATAACATCGCCAGATTACCACCGATAAACATGCCGATGTAGGTCCAGGGTGTGAGCTGAATTTTTTGCCATACCGGCCCCGGCCCCGACAGCAATGTCAGTGGCGTTGACTGACACATGGATAACAGGCTCAGTAATCCGGTTCGGCCAAGATCGGCATTACAGCCAAGCATCATACCTAAGCCACTCACAGCCAGCATAACGATGGCCATTTTTGTGTGGTGATGACCCTGTTCTTTTCTCAATAAGAACGCGCACAGCAAGGTAACAGGCAGACCAAAAACAGCTGTGATGAGCAATGCTGTTTGCATGTCAAGCGCGAGTAAGTAACAGGCCAGTATTACCTGCATCATGATCATGGCGCTGACCAGTTCTTTAGTTAATGGCATTAATGAAATGCTTTTACTCAATTTCCAGCGCCTCATCGAGTGCTTCCCATGCCAGCATCACACAACGCTTTCTGGCCGAGTGACCGCGCACCGCATCCAGTGCTGCTAAGTTGTCAGCGGGTCTGTCATCAGCAGTAGCACCCTCAGCTGTAAACCAGTTTCGCATGGCTGCAACTAACTGATGCGCATCGGTTTTACTTTTGCCGCTGACTGTTTCGGTCATCATGGACGCCGAGGCCAGGCAAACCGAACAACCACGGCCGCGGAACATCACTTTTGCTAATGTTTCGGCATCAAAATTCACACCGACATCGATATCATCACCACAACGCGGATTACTGCCACGGCGCACAATATCGGCCTCGCTTAAATCACCACGGTTACGCGGATTGCGGTAGTGATCCATTAATACGTCTTTGTAAATACTGCTATTGCTCATAAATATTCAGCCCATCAACGCCTGTGCTGCATGGAGCGACTCGATTAAGGCATCGACATCATTCCGGTTGTTATAAGGGGCAAAGCTGGCTCTGGCTGTGGCCGCAATACCAAGCTGTTGCATTAATGGCTGGCAACAATGATGACCGGCGCGAATGGCAACACCCCGTTCACCGGCAATCTGGCCAACATCATGCGGGTGCACATCGGTTAAATTAAATGAAACAATACCGGCGCGTTGTTCTGCATCACGCGGGCCGTAAATTTCTACGTTATTTAATTTCGCCAAGCTGTCGAGCGCATATTGAGTAAGCTCTGTGACGTGGGCATGCATTGCGTGCATATCATGTTGTCTGATCCAGTTGACTGCTGCTGCAAACCCTAATGCATCGGCCAGGTTTTGTGAGCCAGCTTCAAATTTTGTCGGGTATGGCATCCATATACTGTCACACTGACTGACATGATCGACCATGCCGCCACCGAGCAATAACGGTTCCATTTGATTCAGCCGTTCGGCCTTACCATAAAGCGCACCGATACCATTTGGGCCAAACATTTTGTGTGCTGAGAAGACCAGAAAATCACAGTCCAGTTCAGTCACATCAACCGGCATATGCCCAACAGACTGAGCGGCATCGATCATTACAGCGATGCCCTGGCCGGCAGCTTTTGCACAAATTTCTTTTAGCGGATTAATAACACCCAGTACATTAGATACCTGCGTCAGGGCAATCAGTTTTGTGCTGGCATCGTACAGGCCGGTACAGTTTTCGAGATCCAGCGTGCCATCCTGATTTAGTTCAATAATGCGTAACCGTGCGCCATTGTCACGGCACAAAGCCTGCCAGGGTAAATAATTGGCGTGGTGTTCCATGCGCGTGAGCCAGATCTGATCGCCTTTATTCAGCCGCGGTCGTAACCAGCCTTGCGCCACCATGTTGATTGATTCGGTTGCCGAGCGGGTAAAGATCAGCTGATCACTGGCTGCGCCAATAAATTTTGCCAGCGTCCGGCGTGCAGTCTCATACAGCTGACTGGCATTTTCTGCCAGATCATACAGGCCACGATGTACCGGTGCATTATGCTGCCGGTAACAATCACTGATCGCATCGATGACTGCGTTAGGTTTTTGCGTGGTCGCCGCATTATCAAGATAGTGTAACGACTCACCCGCTGCTGCCAGCAAAGGAACATCAGCCAGCACCGGTGCACTGTCAAACACATCAAAGGGTTTTATTTTCATAACAGGGTCAGACAAAGCTTAGGCCTTAACCTGCTTAAGCTTTGCTTCCAGCATCAGCTTTTCCCGCATACGCATGCCTGTTCCCTGACGACGCACCATAACAATTTCGCTCATCACACAAAGCGCAATTTCTTCCGGAGTGACGGCACCCAGATCAAGACCGGATGGTGCCATGACTCGCTGCAAATCTTTTCCGCTAAAACCTTCATGGCGTAAATAATCCATCACCAGGCGTGAGCGTTTACGGCTGGCAATCAGTGCAATGTATTCTGCTTTTGATGCTAACGCCCGTTTCATAGATTCATGATCACCTTTATGCTGGGTTGCAATCACCACATAATCACCGGCTTCCGGTAATAGCTGATCATAATCCAGATCGTCAGTGATTAATTTTTCTGCCGCCGGATATTTTTCCCAGCTAATGACAGCATCATTAACAATCACATTCATGCCCATTAAATCTGCCAGCTGGCAGATCACTTCTGAAACCCGGCCATGACCCATCAGCCACAAAGTAGGACGCGGCAAAACAGGTTCTACATAAACGCGCATACTGCCTCCACAGGGCATACCGGCACCCAGCACTTCATCGTCCAGATCAATATCAATGACTGTGCACTGACCACTTTCAATATTTTTAAGACCTTCTTCGCATGTCGTCGATTCAGCACAGCCGCCACCAATCCAGCCGGCCACAACCAGACCGTCTTTATCGATAACCGCTTTTGAGCCTGTCTTGGCCGAGACTGAACCGGTGGTTTCGACCACGGTCGCAACTGCGTAGGGTTCACCCTTTTCACGCATCTCTTTTAATACATCAATAATTTCTTTAGCCATAACCTTCGTCTCTTTAATGCTTAACAGATTTATCAGGCGGTTTCTTTGTTAGCCGCTGCGGTAAATACTGCATATTGTTCCGGCGTATCGAGATCGACCACCACATGATTATTATTCATTTCAAAACTGCACACTTGTTGCGGATTTTTTTCGATCAGTTTTTTACAACCCAGATTACGCTCGCCGTTTAAAATAGCCTGACGATGCCGGTAGTCAAAAATAATCGGGTTACCGCGCTGACCTGAAAACGTCGGTACCAGAATGGAACCGTGACTGCGCTCGCCAAATGCATTTATCAAAACATTTACATCAGCGGCCTGCAATAAAGGCTGATCGGATAAGCAGATCATCACCCCGTGACATTCTTTTTCCAGTGCTAACAAACCTTTGTAAACCGAAGTCATCTGGCCTTCACGATAGGCTTCGTTTTCAATCAGTCTAACTGGCAGACCCTCGAGTATCGCGCGTGTTTTATTTGCTTCGTGGCCAACTACCACTACAATTTCTTTTAAATCTGATGCCAGCAATGTTTCTGCTGTACGGCGTAACAGTGATTTGCCATCCACCATTAGCTCCAGCTTGTTGATCTCGCCCATGCGGCGTGATTCACCGGCAGCTAATAAAATTGCAGACACGGTATTCATGCGCTTAAATACTTTTCCGGTTCATGTTCAAAATTGTGCAGGCAACCGCCGCAGCAAAAATAATAATCTTTTTCTTTGTAGCTAGTATGATACTCAGCACCTGTAATCTCGACTGTCATGCCGCAGACCGGATCAGTCCCCGCCTCTTTGCTGCTGCCAGCGCAACAACTGCCACTTTCTGCCGGTTTTTCTACTGCTTTAGCTGAACCACAACAACTTGCAGTTTCTGGTTCAACGTCTTCAACAATGACTGTCTGTCGGCGCTGTTTAATTAAGCCTGCAAGTACTGACAGTGCAATTTCATCGGGAGTCACTGCATCAATTGCAAGGCCAACAGGTGAGATAATGGCATCAATTCGTTCGGCATCACTGCCCGTGGCTTTGAGTGAGTTTTTAAGTTTGTCGGCCTTGGTTTTACTGGCAATAAAACCGATGTAATCACAATTGATACTGATCGCTGCTTCAAGACCCTGTTCGTCACGCTTGCCCTGGGTTGCAACAATAATAAAATCGGCCTTAACAGCGCTCACATCAAAACCGTCTATGATGCTGTCGGCATCGGGAAACATTTCCGCATCGGCAGCAGGAAAAGCCACCGTCACCGAAAATCCAACACGTGATGCCAGTGCTGACAAAGTTTGTGCCGCCGGTGCTGCGCCAATCAGTAATAAAACGGGACGAGCGATAACGGGATCAATAAAAATATCCAAGGTGCCTCCACTGTGACAGGTCATGCCAAAATCGGTAATACCTTCCTCTACAAATCCATTACCACTGGCATCTTTAGTCGGGCTGATTCTAATCAACTGAGCCTGACCTTGCTGAATGACTTTTTTAGCGGTTTTAATCACCGCCGGTTGTGCACAACCGCCACCGATCCAGCCCTGTATAATGCCGTCGGCTTCAACAATCGCTTTTGCGCCCGCTTTGGCAGAGGTGGGTGAAACCGCCCGCACCACAGTGACCATGGCAAACGATTTGCCTTCGGCTTTGAGGCTGGCCGCTTTATCTAATACTGCATCATTGTCCATTTTCATGGTCGTTTCATTCCTGTCACCTGGTATCTATCAATTATTGTCGGGGTTCGTATCTCACCCCAGCCTGCCTATTTCATAGCTTGCTATAACTTCATCAAGCTTGATTCTAATTTCATCAGGCTTTCGAGGTTATGTGCCGATGCAAAAAGATCCAGCAGTGGTAAAGCTGCTTTCATGCCCTCTGCAATCGGTTCATAACCATCACGACCCAGTAAGGGATTGAGCCAGACTATTTTTCTGGCACGCTGTTTTAACTGCTGTAGCTCTTGCGTTAACTGCTGCGGCTCACCGGTGTCATAACCATCACTGACAATCATCACGATGGAACGTGAATTGACAATACGGCGGCCATAGTCACGGTTAAACATCTGTAAGCATTCACCAATGCGTGTACCACCGGACCAGCCGGATGACATCAGTGCTAATTTTTCTTTGGCCTTGGTCATATCTCGTTCACGCAGTGCATCTGTTACATGCACCAGACGTGTGTGATAGACAAACGCATCGGCATCTTTAAAGGCTTCGACGATACCGCGCGCAAAACGTAAAAACAAAAAACTGTACAGACTCATCGAGCGACTGACATCAAGCAATAAAATCAAGCGTGGTGCCTGTTGTTTGCGTTTCATAAACGCCAGCTCTAAAGGCGTGCCACCGTAACGTAAACTGTTACGGATTGTTTTTCGCAAATTAATTTTGCTGCCCTGACGTTGCAGGCGCTGCCGGCGCGTCATACGACGGCGCATTTTTTTTGCCATGCGTTCAACCAGTAATTCCATTTCACGCATTTGTGATTCATCAGACAGCTGGCGAAAATCACTGCGGGCAAATGATTCCTGCAGGCTGGCACCACCTTTGCTGCCACCATCACCGGCATCGCTGTCATCGCCTTCTTCAGCATGATCGGCCTCGGCCGCTTCACCGCCACCGCCTGGCTGACCACCATCAAGGCCTTTTTTACTGTCCATCTTTTTTGCATAACTGGCGGCCTGCTCGCGCTTGCTATTAGCCGGTTTCCAGTAGGTATCAAATAAGCGGTCGAAGCGCTGCCAGTCGTCAGTGCATGAACATAGTAATGCCCGCAGTCCCCAGCGCAGCCGTTTCTGTTGCAGTAACGCACCTGAGTCTGCAATTTTCATGACATCCAGTTCTTCCTGGATACCCAGGTGAAAGCCATTGCTGCGCAGATGCTGTAAAAAACCCAGTAACCGGTCTAACAGTGTATCTTCCAGCACAAAATCATTTTGTTCACTGCTGTTAGTCATCAGCCTGCTCTGGCAATTAATCGGTCAGACATTTCACGGCTAATCAGATCCTGATCTTCCCTGGTTTTTATCAGACACATCAGGGTGTTCATGATCAGCTCCGGATCCTGATCCAGTGACGAGAGATTGAGTTTTAACAATGCTGCGGTCCAGTCCAGTGTTTCTGCCACACCCGGTATTTTTCTCAAATCAAGTTTGCGCAAAGCCTGTACATATTCAACCACCTGACCGGCCAGTTTCTGACTGACTTGTGGCATGCGAGTGGTGATGATGCGCAGCTCTTTATCAAAGTCAGGATAATCCACGTAGTGATACAGACAGCGACGGCGTAGTGCGTCACTCAGTTCACGGGTACCATTTGAAGTTAAAATCACCAGTGGTTTAGTAACCGATTTAATGGTGCCCAGCTCAGGAATACTGATTTGAAAATCTGATAACACTTCCAGCAAAAAAGCTTCAAACTCTTCATCGGCCCGGTCGATTTCATCCACCAGCAATACCGGCGATTTAGCCATCGTAATGGCTTGCAGTAACGGACGTTTTAGTAAATATTTTTCACTAAAAATGTCGTGTTCTTTGCTGTCTGCTGAAGCACCGCTGCTTTCCTGCATTTTAATGGCCAGCAACTGATGCTGGTAATTCCATTCATAAACTGCCGAGTTAACATCCAGTCCTTCATAGCATTGCAAACGAATCAGTTCGCAGTCAAACAATCTGGCCAGCGTTTTTGCTATTTCAGTTTTACCAACACCGGCATCGCCTTCAAGTAATAAAGGACGTTCTAACCGGCTCTGTAATAACAGGGTTGCCGCCAGATCTTTCTCTGCAACATAGCCGGCCTCAGCGAGGCGTATTTGGAAATCAGTGATGTCTTTCATACTGTATTTATATGCCTGTATGGCCAGATAAATGAATTGATTTTAAGCAGACTGAGACAACATTTTTTAGTGGCTGTGCTCAGTCATCTATTGCTGCACTATACTATTTTTTGCCGCCAAAGAGGTTCTTGAAAAATGTAACAATCAGACCCCAGGCAAATGCCAGACCGTTGAGTTCTTTAGGCTGTTCCGCGGCTTTTACTGCCGCTTCTTTAGCCACTTCACCTTCACCCATGGCCAGTACATTATTGACAAAATTTGCACCAAACTGATTCAGAATCTGATCGGCAACCGAGTTCATCATGCGGCCACCCAGACTGGCCATTTTTCCGGTAACAGTGATCGTGGCAACACCCACTACTTCACATTTACCGTTTGCAGTTTCACGAACGCTGGCCGTTAAATCCATTGTCGCCGATGATGAGCCTTTAGTGTCCTGACCTTTACCTTGCATGGTCATTTCACGTTTTTCAGCATCAATATTTTGGAGTTCGATTTTTCCGTTAAAGGCCATGGTTGCCGGCCCGACTTTTACTTTTACTTTACCAACGTAATTTGAATCATCAACTTTTTCGGTAATTTCAGCGCCCGGCATACAGCCGGCAACACCGGGAATATCCTGTAAAAATGTCCATGCATTACTCGATGGACCATCAATTGGAAATACTTTATCTATATCTACTTTCACAATCTGTTCTCTTTCAATTAAATAACTTTATAAAGCAAAACAAATTTGCAATGACATGCACTGCAAACCTGACCTTGTCTGTACAGCCTGAAAAAAATAATTCCTTCAGACTGTTGCATTTAGTCTGCGCCTAATCTTTGTTAAGGCCCATTTCCTGCAATGTTTTCCAGACGCGGAATGCATTGTGTGGCATATCGATATGTTTCTCTGCGCCAAACTGCATGAATGCATCGTTAATTGCATTCGAGAAGCAAGGGATACTACCGACGTGCGGAGATTCTGCCACACCTTTAGCACCCATAGGATGATGCGGTGATGGGGTGACGGTGTAGTCCAGTTCCCACTTGGGTGTTTCCACCATGGTTGGCCAGAAGTAATCCATAAAGGTATTACCTAACAGGTTACCTTCAGTGTCGTATGGCAGTTCCTGCCCCATGGCGACAGCATAACCTTCGTTAAGACCACCGTGTACCTGACCTTCAATGATCATTGGGTTGATACGGGTGCCGCAATCATCCAGTGCATAGAAACGTCTTATTGTAGTGACACCGGTAAACTTATCGATATCAACCACGGCAAGGTAAGCACCGAACGGGAAGGTGAAATTTGGTGGATCATAATAGTCCACGGCTTCCAGCCCCATTTCCATACCATCGGGTACGTTGTTATAGGCGGCCCATGCAATTTCTTTCATGCTCTTAGCCTGATCCGGCGAACCCACTACGCGGAACTGATCAACATCCCATTCAAGGTCGTTTTCGCTGACTTCTAATAAGTGAGCAGCGATTTTGCGGGCTTTTTCACGAATCTTGCGCGCCGCTTTAACCGTCGCAGCGCCACCCACCGGTGTCGTACGTGAACCGTAAGTACCTAAACCATAAGGCGCTGTATCGGTATCACCTTCTTCAATCTGGATATCATCTGATGACAGGCCCAGTTCAGTGGCAATGATTTGTGCGTAGGTTGTTTCATGACCCTGACCCTGACTGATGGTACCCATGCGAGCAATGGCACTGCCAGTTGGGTGAATACGAATCTCGGCACTGTCGAACATGCCAACACCTAAGATATCGCAAGCTTTACTTGGACCGGCACCAACAATCTCGGTAAAGGTACAAAGACCGATACCCATGATTTCACCACGCGCTTTTTTCTCTGCCTGTTCTTTACGCAAACCCTCGTAGTCAACCGCTTCCATTACCTTCTTCAGTGCAGCCGGATAATTTCCACTGTCATATTCCCAGCCTAATGCCGACTGGTACGGGAACTGCTCTGGCTGTATGAAATTCTTCATACGAATTTCAGCCGGGTCCATTCCAATCTTTTGTGCCAGCACATCAATCATTCGTTCAACCACATAAACCGCTTCGGTTACACGGAAAGAACAACGATACGATACACCGCCCGGTGCTTTGTTAGTAAACACACCGTCAACATTGGCATAAGCTACCGGGATATCATAAGAACCGGTACAGATACTGAATAAACCGGCAGGCCATTTAGTGGGCTGCGCGTGTGTATTGAAGGCACCGTGGTCAGCTAATACGTTGACCCGTAATGCTTTGATCTTGCCGTCTTTGTCTGCCGCCAGTTCGCCTTCCATGTGGTAATCACGTGCAAAGGCAGTGGTCGATAAGTTTTCAATACGGTCTTCGATCCATTTAACCGGGCGACCCAGTACGATAGACGCAACAATGGCACAAACATAGCCCGGGTAGATACCGACTTTGTTACCAAAACCGCCGCCAATATCTGGTGCAATAACCCGTACTTTACTTTCCGGTATACCCGATAACAAAGTAATAACCGTACGTACAATATGCGGTGCCTGTGAGGTCATATAAACCGTCATGTCGCCTTTAACTTTGTCAAAGGATGCAACACAACCACAGGTTTCCAGCGGTGATGCATGTACGCGGTGATTAATCATTTTTTGCTTTACAGTCACTTCGGCAGACTCAAACGCACGATCAGTCGCGTCTTTATCACCCACATCCCAGTTAAAAATATGATTATTGTGCTTACGAGAACCCTGACCAGCCTCGTCTTTGCCGACTAAATCATCACGTACGATGGCAGCATCCGCATCCATTGCATGGTGTGGATCAACCACAACCGGTAATTCTTCGTATTCCACTTCAACCAGATCTGCGCCATCAACCGCGATATAACGGTTATCGGCAATGACAAAAGCCACTTCCTGATACTGAAAACTTACTTTCTCATCAGCCAGTACCGCACATACATCACCTGCTAACGTAGGCATCCAGTGCAGACCAAGTGGCTTCAGATCTTCCGCTGTTAACACGGCATGAACACCTGGCAGAGCCAGAGCGGCTTCTTTATTAATAGAAACAATCTTTGCATGTGCATAAGGACTACGTACTACTTTACCAACCAGCATTCCCGGTAATTTCACGTCATCAACGTAGTTACCTTTACCTTGTATAAAACGCGGATCTTCTTTACGTTTTCTTGAACAACCGACGCCTTTTAATTCTTCTTCGCGTGTATCTTCTGTAGACATGATCCGCTCCGTTATTTAGCTTGCAGCTTTTGTGCAGCTACTTGAATAGATTTAATGATGTTCTGATAGCCCGTGCAACGACACAGGTTACCCGACATACCCACGCGGATTTCTTCTTCCGTCGGGTTTGGGTTTTCCTGCAGGAAGCGATATGAACGCATCAGCATACCCGGCGTACAGAAACCACATTGCAGACCATGTTCCTGCATGAAGGCTTCCTGCACAGCATGCAGCTCACCGCTTTGTGCTAGACCTTCAACCGTTGTGACATCACCACCATTGGCCTGCACTGCCAGAACCGTGCATGACTTCAGTGATGCACCATTCAGGTCAACCGTGCAAACACCGCAGTGACTGGTTTCACAACCGATGTGACTGCCGGTTTGACCAAGCTGCTCACGAATTACATGTATTAATAATTCACGCGGCTCTACCAATGTTTCTACTGCCTGGCCGTTCAAAGTAAATTGAATATGTGTCTTAGCCATTATTATTCCCCTTTTGCATTCGACAAAGCGGAACGAATAGCGCGTCGCACCATCTCACCTGCCATGCTTGTTTTGTATTCAATATTACCGCGCAGATCTTCGGAAGGATCGCAATCTGCCATCGCTTTTTCTGCCGCTTCACTAATCAAAGCGTCATCAATCACCTTACCCGTCAGATGCGCTGCTGCATCACTGGCTTTAAATGAGCAAGGGCCCACATTGGTCAGAGCAATATTGATCTGCGTACAGCTATCACCGTTCAGCTGTAACTGCACAGCCGCAGCGGCTGTCGCGAAATCACCGGTTTTACGTTTTAATTTGCTAAAGCCGTAGCCGCTACCAGCCGGAGGAACCGGTACCTGTATCTCGGTCATGATTTCACCCTCTTCAAGCTGGGTGTAATACGTGCCAAGAAAGAAACCGTCAGCAGGAACCGTGCGCTCACCATCAGGACCGGCCAGTACAAATGATGCACCAAGTGCCAGCATAATAGCCGGATGATCATTACCCGGGTCACCGTGGGCGATATCGCCGCCGATAGTGCCGCGGTTTCTAACCTGCGGATCGGCGATCAGTTTTGCTGCGGTCGGAATTAACGGGCATTTATCCCACAATATCTCTGATGCAATTAACTGATTTTCAGTGGTCATAGCACCAATTTTGATCATGCCGCCTTCTTCCCGAATGCCACGTAGTTCACTGATGCCATTAATATCAATTAAGTGCTCAGGCTCGGCGAAACGAAGCTTCATCATCGGCAGCAAACTGTGCCCTCCTGCAATTATTTTTGCTTCGTCACCATATTGACCGAGCAAAGCCAGCGCATCTGCGAGACTTGTCGGTGCATGGTACTCAAAGTTACCTGGTATCATGAGTTCCTCCACGGATGTTTATACGTCTTTATTATGTCTATTTTTATTGAACGGCTTTTAGCAGTGCGGGCACTGCGAATCGGATTAGATTAATTGATTGATATTTCTTTACAACGAAGAAAGCATGAACAGCAGAAATGAGACTTAATGTGCAACATATCAACTTAAAGTTGATATGTTGGTATAAGTTTAAATTATGAGGGTAATTGAATACCGTAAATAGATAAGCTATTGCTTGCTATACGATTAATAGCAGTCAGGGACTAAGACAGCCCCAGCATGGTTTTGAGCATTTTCACTTTAGTTCGGCTGATAGGAATCCTCACATCATTTATCATCACGATAGAACATTGCTCGTCTTCTTTCTCAAACGACTGGCCATAACTAATGTTCACCATATAACTACGGTGAATGCGCACAAATTTATCCGCTGCCAGACGCAACTCAAGTTCAGACAGGGAAAGGTTGCAGAGGAACTCTTCAGTTTTGGTATAAACGGTGGTGTAGTGACCCTCGGCCTTAAAATAAACCACATCATCCAGATCAACCAGAATGACTTTCTTATTTTTATGCACCGGCAACTTGAACAGCAGGCGCGGTTTATCAGAATCAATTTGCTCATGCGGCGTGGTAGTCAGGTCCGTCAGATCATAAAATACCATACAGGTTCCCACGCCCTTATCATGAGCCATGATTTTAGAGACTTTAATTAACAAGACTCTGTCAGGAATATTGATCATCATTGTCATAGGCGGTGGCGAATCAATCGGGCAGGCTGACTGATCCAGTAGCCATTTAACCTTTGCACGGCTATTTTCAGGGTGAAACTGCAGTATCTCCTGGCCAATTACCAGATCCACTTCAGCACCTAATATCTTACTGGCCGACTGGTTGAGCCCCATAATGTGATTATTAGCATCAAGCCAGACAACGCCCGGATCAAAACGCTGCAAGCGATGTTCAAATGTTTCCAAAATGCCCCCTGCTATTACATCTTTATGACGGATCAAAGCCATCACTTAATTATTTTTGTATCAAGTTGATCCATGGTAGCAATAAAACAGCTTATCGACTTAAATAAAATAGCCATTGCTGCCAGATTTAAAAATACCATCTTCAACAATGACAAAGACACCAGACCAGCCAGTCAATGTGAGCTTTATTACGCATATACTTTATATATATGCACCTAATGTCGAATTATTTATTATTTTGAAGCAATACTGTGGCGGTATTATCTAATCATTTTTTATTTTAAGCAAAAAAAAGGGCCTGGACGTGTATCGTCTAGACCCTTAATTTATTGATATGGCGGAGAGGGAGGGATTCGAACCCTCGGGCGGGGTAAACCGCCGTCAGTTTTCAAGACTGGTGCATTCGGCCAGCTCTGCCACCTCTCCTGTTCAAACATGGCAGTTTTCACTGCAATCTGCCAAGCAATAACTGTGAGCAGATTTTTGAAGGCCGCAATAATACCTATAAACTTCGGTTATGGCCAGCGTTATTTGCAACCTTTTTTAAATTGGCTTGTCTGATCAGTTATGTTAAAGTTTAATTATTGTAAATCAACAACCTACGGACAACCCGAATGAATCCAATGAATATTTCAAACACTTCAGTTCATACTTCTGAACTGGCTACAAATAAAGTACTACGTAATACTTACGCACTACTTTCTATGACGCTGATCTTTGCCGGTGTTATGGCATTTGTTGGCATTATGACTGGCATCGGACACGGTATGGCACTGGTTGCTGATATCGTAGCGATTGCAATGCTGTGGTTTGTTTTACCGCGTACGGCTAACTCTGGTGCCGGTATTCCGGTTATTTTTGCGATTACCGGCCTGTTAGGCTTTGGTCTTGGCCCAATTATTAATCATTACCTGGCGATGAACGGCAATATCGTGATGACCGCTCTTGGTGGCACGGGTGTTATTTTCTTAGGCCTGTCGGGCTATGTACTGACCACTAAGAAAGACTTCAGCTTCATGGGCGGCTTCCTGATGGTCGGTATGCTGGTTGTACTGCTGGCAGCTATCGCTAATATCTTCCTGCAAATGCCGGTTATGTTTCTGGTCTTAAATGCGGCTATCGTACTGATCATGAGTGGTTTTATTTTATATGAAACATCAAGCATCATTAATGGCGGTGAGACTAACTACATCATGGCTACTGCCAGCCTGTTCTTATCTATTCTGAACCTGTTCCAGGCACTGTTACACCTGCTTGGCGCTTTTAGTGGTAATGATGATTAACATCTCATCAGTTTAGTTGATTAAAAGCCCCGCCATTCAATAGTTTGGCGGGGCTTTTTTATGGTCAGCCGCAAAATGCAGAGTAACCCTGTTTTGCCTGTACCCCCACCATCTCTGGCATCAGATTACAGCCGCCAAAGATACACAAAAACTATTTTTTCGAGGTAAATATGGACTGGATGCAAATTACCAGCGCGCTGTTTCTGGGTGCCATGGTTGTTTTTCTTTTCCCGCGTGTAAAACATGCTGTTGCTAACAGCCCTAAAGCTGAAAAAGGCGACTGGATGTCTTTTATCATTCCTATCGCGGCAGTGATTGGCTTTGTTATCCTGCTCATAATGATGGTGCAGTAATTTGTCAGGAAACTTGGCCACAGCGACTAATTTAAGTACAATATTAGCAATACATTAAACGCTTTACATTTGGCCCTGTCATCCGACGGGGCCTTTTCGTATTTGAAGGTGAATAACCATGCAAGAAGAACACCTATTTGCTCCATATATCCGCATTCTGGGTAAAGGTAAAAACGGCTCTCGCTCATTAACTGAAGAAGAAGCTTTCGATTCAATGAGCATGATTGTGCAAGGTAAAGTAGAACCTGAACAGTTAGGTGCATTTTTAATGCTGCTGCGTGTTAAAGAAGAAACCGCCGAAGAAGTGGCCGGTTTTGTACGTGCTATCCGCGCAAACCTGGATCTACCGCAAGGTGTTCATGTGGATTTGGACTGGTCTTCTTATGCCGGTAAACGCCGCCATTCTCCCTGGTATATCCTGAGTGCCCTGCTGCTGGCAGAAAATGGTTATAAGGTCTGCATGCACGGCGCGGAAGGCCATACACCGGGACGCATGTACACCAGTGAAGCCTTAGCGGCGCTCGGTATTAATATGTGTAATTCAATGCAGGAAGCCGAACAGGCACTGGCAGAGACTAACTTTGCTTACATGCCACTACAGGCAATGAGCAGCATATTAAAAGATATTCTGGAATTGCGCCCTTTACTTGGCCTGCGTTCACCTTTGCACACTGTAGGACGGATGATTAACCCGTTCAGCAGCGATTATTCCATCCAGGCAATTTTCCATCCGGGTTATCAGACGGTACATCAGGAGGCGTCACAAATTCTGGATCAAAAACACATGGCAGTCTTTAAAGGCGAAGCCGGTGAAGTCGAACGTAATCCAGATACCAAGTGTGTTGTTTCTTATGTGCACAACAAGGTCATGAGTGAAGAAGAGTTGCCGGCGATGTTTGAACGCCGGCACGTTAAAGAAAAAGAACTCGATGCAGATAATTTAATTACTGTCTGGAATGGTTCTGCTGATAACGAATACGCAGCAGCGGCTGTAATTGGTACCACTGCGATTGCCCTGCGTTTAATGGGTAAAGCCGATTCTCCGGAAGCGGGTCTTAAGTTAGCTGAAGAGATGTGGAAGAAGCGTAATAGTAAACGGTTTGATACAGCAGCATGATTATTTAATTGAAACAGGGATGTTTCAATTAAAATTTAAATACAATTCTGATACTTCCTTTAAATATTTAAAATTAAAATCAGAAACAAAAACAAAAGCGTCGGTAGTCGACCGACAGCGACTCACTTTTTCAGATAAATAAGCATCAAGACAAGATTATATATTTAGCTTTGTCTCAGCATTGCCGGTATTCGCACCGGCGGGCGAGGCACTTTTTCCTACAGCTGAAAAAGTACCCAAAAAAGCCGCCCTAACACTGTTTGCCCTACGGGTACCCGTGCATTGTATATGCAAGCCAATATCATCCTAAATAACTGAATTAGATATAAGCTCGATAACGGGTCGTTTTCATTCGCATCCCTGCTCAAGAAAACTTAATTTGCCGTCCATGGCAAATCCCCTCTTTGTTGAAACAATGCACGGCAAACACTGAGACGGGAAAGGGAAAGGTAAATCAAAACCGATACTGCATTGAAGTTTTCAGTCTTTAAGATTTTGATTTATCTACCCATTTGAGCAAGCCGAGGCGCGAGTTATTTTTGTGGGGATTTCTGCGAGGACTGTCTGAGCGAATGTGCTTTTCATTTGCGAGTTCCGCAGCAGCCACAGAAATAAGGAGTAACGAGGGAACCTTCATCGCTTTTTGATGAAGGCTTGATTAACGGGGCGGCTCTCTTTTGCTTACTTTTCTGTAGCTGTTGACAGAAAAGTGAGTTGCTGTCGGTCAACACCGACGCCTTTGATTTTGATTTTAAAATAATAAATCCGGTACTAAGACCGGATTTATTATTTACTTCCCTAGTGCCTCTACCTGCATCTGCTCAATCGTTGTATGCCTGACATCCCTGCCTTTGACCATATAAATAACATATTCACAGACATTCTTCGCATGATCACCAATACGCTCAAGTGAACGTGCCGACCAGATAGTATTCAGAACACGTTTTACATTTCGTGTATCCTCCATCATCAGAGTAATCATCTGGCGCATGGCGGCTTCATACTCGGCGTCAATTTTTTCATCTTCAGCGGCGCAATGTAATGCTGCTTCAACATCGGTACGGGCAAAAGCATCGAGTGCATCGTGTAACATTTTTCGTACATGATCACCCAGATGCTGAATTTCTGAATACTGATTTTTAGGCCGTTCCATATCGGCTAATTCTATCGCCATGCGGGCGATTTTTTCAGCTTCATCACCAATGCGCTCGATATCTGTAATTGTTTTTACAATCATCATCACCAGGCGCAAGTCACTGGCCGTCGGCTGACGACGGGCAATAATTTGCATACACTGTTCGTCGATGGAAACTTCCAGCGCGTTAACCTTGTAGTCTTCTTTAACGACCCGCTCACCCAGTTCTATATTACCTTCAACCAGTGCAGTAATCGCATTTTGCACATTGGTTTCAACCAGGCCACCCATGATCAGTACTTTGTTTTTTACATCTTCCAGTTCTTCATTAAACTGCTGAGATATGTGTTTATAATCCATGCTGGTATCCTTTAATTAAGCCGTGACTGTTAACCATAGCGGCCGGTTATATAATCTTCAGTCTGTTTTTCTGTCGGGTTTGTGAACAGACTGTCAGTTGCACCAAACTCAATCAGATCGCCCATGTACATGAAGGCGGTATAGTCTGATACACGCGCTGCCTGTTGCATATTATGTGTCACGATGACGATGGTGTACTCTGATTTTAATTCATAAATCAGTTCTTCAATTTTTAAGGTCGAGATCGGATCAAGCGCTGATGCCGGCTCATCCAGCAATAAAACTTCGGGTTTGATAGCAATTGCACGAGCAATCACCAGTCGTTGTTGCTGACCGCCCGACAAACCCAGTGCACTTTCGTGTAAACGGTCTTTTACTTCATTCCATAGGGCAGCACCTTTTAGAGACTGCTCTACCGCTTCATCAAGAATGTGGCGTTGTTTTATTCCCTGCAAACGTAAACCGTATGCCACGTTTTCATAAATTGATTTTGGAAACGGGTTTGGCCTCTGAAATACCATACCGACACGACGACGCAGTGCCGAGACATCAATATCAGGGTGATAAATATTTTCACCGTCAATTTGAATTTCACCGTCAATTTTTACCTTATCGACCAGGTCATTCATGCGATTAAAGCAACGCAGCAGAGTTGATTTTCCGCAACCGCTCGGGCCGATAAAAGCGGTTACACGTTTTCTTGGTATCGGTAAGTTAATGCCGTGCAAGGCCTCTTTTTCACCGTATGACAGTTTCAGGTCATTTACATTAATGCAAATATCTTCATTCTCAAGCTTCATTGCCTGCCCGCCAGACGAGAGAATACTTCTATCAATACCGTGCGTTAAAACTTCTTTGCTCATTCGAGTTTGCTCCGCCTTTAATTCACTAACCAGCATCAAGTGCTTTGTATTTTTCACGTAAACGATTACGTAACATAATCGCACTTAAATTCAGTAAAACTATTACCAGTACCAGTAAAAATGCCGTTGCATAAACCAGTGGTCTGGCCGCTTCAACATTAGGGCTCTGGAAGCCGACATCGTAAATGTGGAAACCCAGATGCATGAACTTCCGTTCCATATGTAAAAACGGGAAGTTATCATCCAGCGGCAGCTCCGGTGCCAGCTTGACCACGCCCACCAGCATTAATGGCGCGACTTCACCTGCTGCACGTGCAACGGCCAGAATCAGCCCGGTCATGATTGCCGGACTCGACATCGGTAAAATAACCCGCCATAACGTTTCTGCTTTTGTTGCACCCAAAGCCAGACTGCCTTCACGCAAATTGATCGGTATACGTGCCAGACCTTCTTCTGTCGATACGATGACCACCGGTACGGTTAGCAGTGCCAATGTTAATGCCGCCCAGATTAAACCGGGTGTACCAAAGGTAGGCGCAGGCAACGCCTCCGGATAAAATAGCTGGTCCAGATTTCCGCCCAGAAAATAAACAAAAAATCCTAAACCAAAAACCCCGTAAACAATCGAAGGTACACCGGCCAGATTATTAACAGCGATACGAATCAGACGGATAACAACACCCTGCTTTGCATATTCACGCAGATAGACAGCGGCAACCACACCAAAGGGCGTGACCAGTACTGACATCAACATCACCATCATCACCGTGCCAAAAATAGCCGGAAAAACACCACCTTCGGTATTTGCTTCACGCGGTGCATCAAAAATAAAGTGATAGAAGTTATATGCATAATGACCCAGTTTAGTCATTACACCCATTTGATTAGGTTTAAGAATGGAGACCATCATGTGCAATGAGATAATCACTTCTTTACCATTATCGGTCGTAAATGTTGCTCTGTCGCGCTGAATTTCTTCGCGTAAATGATTGAGACGCTTTATCACAACATCATATTCAACATTGTAAGCTTTAGCTTCATCATCAAGCCGTTTAAGATTTTCTGCCGAATCTTCCTTATCCAGTACAAGCTTTCGCTTTTGCAAACGGATGCGTTCCAGCCCGTAATTAATGGAACTGATGCGGCCTTTTTCAAGTTCTTCGAGTTCTTCACGCAGCACTAACACACGTTCAAAACGTTTGTTTAATTCACTCCATGCTTCATCATTTTCGGCTATCAGCTTGCCATTTTCCTGAACATTTTTCAGGTAACCATAAAAATTACCCCACTCCAGTCTTTCCAGCTTGATAAGGTTTTCAGGTGTTTTTTGTGCATCAATTTTATGTGCATAAATCCATTGAAAATCTGCCGATGCCTGATCACGATTACCGCTTTTTATTAACCAGCGTTCAATCTTATCGAGACCTTCAGGCAGTTTTTTTGCTTCTACTTCTTTGTACATCTTCAACGGTATTTCAGCTTTTTCAACCAGCTCACCGATAATAACGCGTTGCGCAGATTTACCATCGCTGTATTGCATCTCATATACATCAGCAACCCAGAAATGCCCCATGCCTTTAACCATGATCATGCCGAGTATGCCCAGTACCAGCAGCAGACTGATGCTCACTGCACCGGCATTTAACCAGACCCATGGAGTGCCGCTTTGCCACCAGCTTTTAAATTCATTCATCATTTTCATAAAATCCGCTTACAAGCTGCCGTATTGTTTACGTAAACGCTGACGCACGATCTCAGCTGCCGTATTGAAAAAGAAAGTCACAACAAACAACACAAAGGATGCGAGGAATAATATCCGGTAATGTGAACTGTCTATTTCAGATTCCGGTAACTCAACCGCGACGTTTGCCGATAAGGTACGCATGCCTTCAAAGATACTGAAATCCATGACGGCTGTGTTGCCGGTTGCCATTAACACAATCATGGTTTCACCAACAGCGCGCCCCAGCCCGATCATAACGGCTGAGAAAATACCCGGGCTGGCGGTTAACAGAACCACCCGCGTTAATGTCTGCCACGGTGTTGCACCTAATGCCAGTGAACCGTTGGTTAAATATTTAGGCACACTGAAAATAGCATCTTCAGTAATCGAGAATATTGTCGGGATAACGGCCAGACCCATGGCGATACCCACTACCAGTGAGTTTCGCTGATCATAACCAATGCCAAATTCCGTTCCCATCCAGACTCTTAAGCTGCCGTCGAAGAACCAGGCTTCAAGAACCGGGCCTGCAGCAATCGCAAACCAGACTAACAGCGCGATAACCGGCATCAGTACCGCCGCCTGCCAGCCAACTGGAATCAGATGCTGAATTTTTTTGGGCAGTGTTTGCCAGAGCATTGCAAACAATAAAACCCCAATCGGTAATATCAATAGCACACTCAGCACACCGGTCAGATTATCTTCAACCACCGGCGCCAGCCACAAGCCGGCAAGGAAGCCCAATATAACGGTAGGCAATGCTTCCATGATTTCGATACCGGGTTTAACCCAGCTTCGCATACCTGCGGACATAAAATACGCGGTATAAATTGCACCCATAATGGCGATTGGTGTGGCAAAAAGCATGGCGTAAAACGCCGCCTTCAGCGTACCAAATGCCAGTGGCACCAGACTGAACTTGGATTCTGAATCATTGTCCGCCGAAGATGACTGCCAGATGTAGTCCGGCTTATCGTAGCCTTCGTAAGTCACCTGCCCCCATAATGCCTGCCACGACAGTTCCGGGTGTTCATTATGTATTCTGGTAACTGATATCTGTTGCTGGTCGTCTTCTATCAACAGCACATTGGCACGGGTTGACAGTGCAAAGTGGCGTATCGGCTGATCTGTTAAGTGCTGTTTTGCAAGCAGACTGTCGGCGGTGGTGTGGTAAATTAATAAATTACCTTTTTCATCAACAGCCAGAACACCTTTACGGCGGTGTTCTGTTTGAACGCGAATGATTTTGCTTTTATTTTCAAAACCACGTACCCGTTTCATTGAATAATTATTTGACGGATCACGCTGTAATGACCATTGACTAAAACCGCCATGTTGATCGGTTGCCAGTACCGACAGTCCGCCTAATAACATTTTAAATGCTGACAGGGTTTCATTGGGTGGCAATATATTGGTCTGACTGACCAGCACTGGCTCTTCCGGGTCAGAGATATCAAAGACACTAACCTCACCCTGCTCATTAGCGGTGTATAACCACAGCGCTTGTGCATCCAGCAGCATATAATCGGCTATGCTCTGGCTTTCCACTTCTGTTTCAGAAGCCGGCTCAGAAAAGGTATCACCTTCTTCGATTTCATAGCGATACAGTTTGATCGTATTATCCGTCTGCAAAAGGCCTACCGTTAGGTTGTCTTCATCACGGGTCACCGATACCTGTTTAATCGTCTCTTCAAACTGAATAAAGGAATCTTCAAATAGATAATCAATCGCCGGAGTCAATACCCGCAGGTCTTTTACAAAACTGACACGGTATGACAGTCGCACAAAAAACAACTTGTTGTTATCAAGCTCCAGTGCCAGCCAGCTTTCATTCAGACCAACAACCTGAGCGCCTGTGATAACCGTATCTTCGGGCAGTTCAAGCTCGAGGGTTTCAGCAATCTTACCGTCCTTCAGATCGAAGAAGACAGCCTGTCCTTTATCGGTTAAGCGCAGCGCCAGCTTACCGCTTTCTTCCGGCAGCAATAAAATTGTCTTACCAGAATCAGCTGAGGGCATTGAGTACTGTTGCTCAGTTTTTATTTCAACCGGACTGAACATGGGCAGAACTACCCACAACAGATAGAAGAAGATAAGTACGAT
>Ga0224506_10000091_pt1 | contig 89484 bp, 74 predicted proteins | sample SF_Jan12_sed_USG_2_FD_169108 | JGI IMG/M metagenome (GOLD analysis project Ga0224506, IMG submission 169108) | Sediment microbial communities from San Francisco Bay, California, United States - SF_Jan12_sed_USGS_8_1 | ecosystem: Environmental > Aquatic > Marine > Sediment | place: USA...
TGACTTATGTATCGACTATGGTATCAGTCGAAAAACGGGATACAAATGGATACAGCGCTTTGAATCTACCGGTATCGACGGTTTAAATGAACAGAGTCGCCGGCCTAAAAGTTATCCTGTACAAACCCCGTATCGACTACATCAAGCGATCATCGAACTGCGCCAGCAATATCAAACGATGCCTGGCGCAAAAAAATACAAGTCATGCTGGCGCAACGTTACCCCAATGAAATCATTCCATCGAAAAGCACACTCTACAATATCCTGAACAGAGCTGGCCTGGTACAATCGCGCCGTCGAAAGCGACGCGTCTCACCTTACCCTCAGCCGTTCTCGCCGGTGAGTGATGTCAACGAACTAACTAATCAAGACACCCATCTTAAGTAAAAATATAGTCAAAAAAATTAATTCAAATACTTTTCGTTATCTTTTCGTCTGTTTTATTTAAAAAAGCTATGTGATGTGGATTTAGAGGCAAGTTAGTGGGTGACAGGCGAGTGTATTTAGCAGATTTTAATCTGCTGTATGAACTAGCGGTCTGTATTGGTTTTAAGGGAAGTATTGCTGGCAGGTTTTTATGCCCGGCGTTCGGCTGTAGCCTAATTGTCGGCAGGTTTGTTTGAGTTTGTAGGCTGAGCCGACGAGTGTTTTAAATTGACTTTCAAAGTGCCGGGTCATGTAGTGCCAGTGTTTTGGCTCAATGTTAAGTCGTTCGAGTATCGGTGGTAATGAATGTTTGATGTGTCCGCGTTTATCATCGCGCATGATGCGTCCTGTCCAGTCGACCAGATCGATGTAGTCTGTTAGCCGAAACGGCAGTCCCTGTGGCATATTTTTTCTGGGGTTGCCTGCAAAAGCCATCAGGGCTTTGCTTTGTTGCTGAGGGTGATTGGGCGTTGTCACGGTTTTGGCTTTTTGTATGCGTTTTTTAATTGACGTGTGCGCTGATTGCTCGGGCGTGTTTTCAATCGCCGCGCGAATCGGATTTAAATCCACATATGCCATGCAGGCTGCGAGTGCAGCTTCATCTAACAATGCCTGGCATTTATAGCGGCCTTCCCAGAATCGACCTGTGCAGTTATCTTCCTGATTTGACTGTCTGGCTATGGCTTCGTTCATGCAGCGCATATACCAGCTGATATCCATCAGCCGATAACGCCAGTGTTCAACTTGTTTGTCTAAAGCTGCGAGCTCGGCGTTCGTGAGTTGTTCATTTCGTTGAAAACGTTGTGACAACAACGAGCCTTTAAATAGCTGATGCCATTTTTCAATGACTTGTTGCGTTGTTAATGATAAGCCCTGTGTTTGGTTAATATGCAGTACCGCGTGGTAATGATTGGACATCACCGCGTAAGCACACAGCTCAATACAAAAGATTTGCGCAAGGTCAATCAGTTTGTCTTCAATCCACTGGCGACGGTGTTCAAAGCTGTTGCCTGTGGCGGCATCAAGCCCGCATAAAAAAGACCGCCGCACGCAGCGGCAAACACAGTGATAATAGGGTGTGGCAGCTAATGAGATTTGTGCATAACGAGGCAGCGGCATGATCATCTCCCTGATCAGTTAAATCCATTTTAAATAGAGTAATAGGGGTGTTCAGTCTTGTCAATTATTGTCTTGGGTGTCTATATCGGGATTTTTTTATGAGGATTACAAAACAAGTGCAGAAGCGAGGCAAAGTATTTTCGAATACATTGAAGTGTTTTATAACCGTCAAAGACGACTGCTTTTTCAAATTACATGACGCCTGTAGAATACGAAAAGAAATATGCAGGTAATTAAATCGTCCGTATTATTGGAGGAAGCTCAGAACACAGTTTTTTCTAATATAGATCATTAACGCATCACATACCATGCAAACTAATCATGACACTCATATAATCAATTGAGTCTGACTCTATTGATTGTTTTACTAGTGGTGAGTCAGAGAATTCGCTCATAGACAAACCCAATATCGCTCCATTATTTTTTAGAAATAACTGCTTATAAAAACATGCCAATAACCTAATATAGTCATATCTTGATATTCACTTTTTGTTGGTATTTCTCTACAAATAACTCTATAAGTAAGTACTGGCTGAAATAATTTAGCAAGCTATATGACGTTTGCTAAAAAAGGGAAAAATGATATGTCTTTAAACAGGCTTGTTGAACATCGTGGTGGCGTTGCTATATTCTTATTTTTTTTATATTCTTATTTTAACTCCGTCTATGCTTCACAGGTACCAGATAGAAAAACACTTATTATGGGCGTTTTTCCTATAGTGAGTAGTGGTGCGCTTTTCAAACGCTTTGCACCGTTAAAAGACTATTTAGAACAGGAGCTGGATAGAAAACTGGTTTTGGAGACAGCAAAAGATTTTCCTGAATTTGTGCGTAGAACGGCTAAGCGTCAATATGACATAGTGATCACTGCTCCACATTTTTCACTGCTTGCAACAGATAGCGGCGATTATAAAATAATATCAAGGCCTAAAAGAGATTTGGTTTCTCTTTTAGTTGTACCCAAAGATAGTAAAATTATCAAGCTTTCACAATTGTCGGGTAAATTGATTGCTACTCCTCCCGCTCCCGCACTATCAACCCGATCTGGTAAAGATTATTTCAAATCAAAAGATTTGGTAGCAGAAAAAGCACCTAAGTTTAAAGCTTATAAGAGTCATAATGCAGCTTATCAGGCTGCACTGGCTAATGATGCTGTAGCGGCTCTTGTATCAATCAATTCGGTCAATAAAGCTCTGGACAGGGGGATACCCTTGAGAATTGTAGATCGATTACCCGCTATGCCTGCTATGCCTACTTTAGTGGCAACAGACCTGGGTGATAAACTGGCAGGAGAAATTGAAAGAGTAATGGTGGGTATGGAAGCTACTAAGCATGGTAAGCTAGTGCTTAAAAAAGTGGGTTTCCCAGGCTATCTTTCGGCAAGAGAAAAAGATTATGAATCAGTTCGACCTTATAAACCAGGTTCGTCAATGATTGGGTCCTCATCAAAAAAATAAAAAACAGAGGTTTGATGTAAAGTGGTAGTCATTTATTGCAGTAGATTTCCCCTATATTTTGTCAATAACAACAGCAGTAGTATTAGTCAGTGCGATGTAATATTCATCAATAAAGAGCCTGGGTGATGTTGCATCGTCTTTCAACTCGTTTGATATTAAGTGTTGTGTTTATTGAAGTAGTCATGCTCAGCATTCTTGTATGGAACAGTGTGCGCTTAATCGGCTCCAGTCATGCCGAGCTACTGGAGAATTCGATCAAAGATGAAAGTGTATTGATCGTCAATCTTTTTGCCCCTGGTCTGATGGCTAATGATCATGCTTTGATTAAAGATTCTCTGTCATTATTAAAAGAGAATCGTGATCTGGTATATATGGATGTAATTGATCACACCGGTGAGGTTGTTGCATCATTTGGCACTAAAACGCACTTGCTTAAGCAAAAGAGTGGTTCGACTTCAGTACATGATCACACTCATACTCACACTCCCGAAATTCTAAATGGTAAAGTAATATCACTTGAGCATGATAGTAGTTATGAGGAGGCGCTTGTTGATGGTGTATTTGATTACGGTAAAAAGATAGAGTTATATGGGCAGTATCTGGGAGAAATACATGCTGGCTACTCTATAGAATATGTTCGTCTGTTAAGTGAAAGTACGCGTCTGCAAAATGCCATTATTGCGTTTATAGAATTGTTGTTGACTATTATAGTGACAGTATTAATAGGTTATTTTCTTACTCGTAATTTACGCAAGCTGGAAGAAAGTGCTCATACCATAGGCCAGGGTCAGTTACAGCATCGCATAAACATTAATAGTAATGATGAAATTGGAGATGTTGCCCGCTCGTTTAATTTAATGGCAAAAAATTTAGAAATAAGCCAGCTTGCTCTGAAACAACGTAATAAAGAGTTACAGGAGCGGGAGCAGAATCTTGCGGTAACACTTAATAGTATCGGTGATGCCGTTATCGCTACCGATGCAAAAGGCTGCATCACACGTATGAACCCTGTTGCTGAGCAGCTGACAGGCTGGTCGTTAAAAGAGGCTGAAGGAATGCTTTTAAAAGAAGTTTTTCCTATAGTCAATGCTGCTACAGGTGCCGCGGTTGAAAACCCGGTAGAAAAGGTTATAAGTACAGGTGAGACTGTTTATCTCAATAGTCATACTAAACTCATTTCTAAAGATGGTAAGGAGTATCAAATAGCAGACTCAGCTGCGCCGATCCGGGATCATGATAAGATTCTGGGCATGGTGCTCGTTTTTAATGATGTAACAGAACAATATCAACTGCGTAAAGAAGCCGAAAAGAGAAAAGAATATTTACAACGATCAAAAGAGGAGCTTGAGGAGCAAGTAAAACTGCGCACAGCGGATTTTCTGCAGGCAAAAGAAGATGCTGAGCATGCTAACCAGGCTAAATCTGATTTTTTATCTTCTATGAGTCATGAATTACGCACGCCTATGAATGCTATCTTAGGCTTCTCGCAGTTGCTGGCTTTAGAAGCACAAGACGAGGATACTAAAGAAAGTATCGAAGAAATATATTCTGCTGGTCAACATCTTCTTACGCTGATTGATGATGTGTTAGATCTTTCAAAGATTGAAGCTGGAAAATTCGATATATCTTTTGAAAATGTTAATCTTAACCAATTAGTAGATGAAAGTTTAGTGCTCGTTAAATCTTCAGCACTGCAAAGGCATATTGAAGTTATTAACCAGTTGCCGACTGAGAAATATCATACCGTTTTTGCTGACCATACACGCTTAAAGCAAATCATACTAAATCTTTTATCCAATGCTATTAAGTACAATAAACAGGGTGGCAGCATTACCATAAGCAGTAAAGAGGTTGCTGCTAATCGATTAAGACTGTCTGTTACTGATACCGGCAATGGTTTAAGTCAGGAACAACAAAAACATCTATTTAAACCGTTTGAGCGTATTGGCGCAGAAGCCACCGAAATAGAAGGCACGGGTATTGGCCTGGTTCTTACCAAGCGCCTGATTGAAATGATGCATGGTGTAATCGGCTTTGAAAGCCAGACGGGCTGTGGCTCAACTTTCTGGATTGAACTTAATCTGCTCGAGCATAATACTCAGACAAGTGATACCGCTATTAAAATTCATCAGCTGGATAGTGAAGCCGACATCGGGCTTTTGAAAAAAACAATATTGTATATTGAGGATAATGCCGCAAATTTACGTATGGTAGCTCGTTTGATTGATAAAAAAACGCCTTATCAATTAGTTTCATGCCCTGATGCGCTTCAGGGTATAAACCTCGCCTTAAGTTTAAAGCCAGATCTTATTCTGATGGATATTAATTTACCTGAAATAGATGGGTATGAAGCTTTAAGACGATTAACCGCTGAAAAATGTACTCGCAACATTCCTGTCATAGCACTCAGTGCTCTGGCAATGAAACACGATATGGACCGGGGTAAAGCCGCGGGTTTCAAAGGCTACCTGACTAAGCCAGTTGATATTGAAGCTCTGCTTAAAGTGATGAATGAAATGTTAGCGGATGATTAGCTAATCAAGTCACCCATCGTATGAAAAATTGTTAACGATAAGCCCTGTGCTTGGTTGATATGCAGCATCGCATGGTAATGATTGGATATCACCGCCTAAGCATACAGATCAATACAAAAGATTTGCGCAAGGTCGAACAGTTTGTCTTCAATCCACTGGCGACGGTGTTCAAAGCTGTTGCCTGTGGCGGCATCAAGCCCGCATAAAAAAGCCCGCTGCACGCAGCGGCAAACACAGTGATAACAGCGCGTGGCAGCTAACGAGATTTGTGCATAACGAGGCAGCGGCATGATCATCTCCCTGATCAGTAACGTCCATTTTCAATTGAGCAATAGGGGTGTTCAGGTTTGTGAATGATTGTCTTGGTTTCTTTATCGGATGTTATGTTTAGCTTAGGCGTCAATTATATTATTAAGCACGTGGCTAGCGTTCGATTGAGCTACTCTTAAGCGCTTGTTTTAGCGGTCTATATTAGCGGCTTGTCGTCCGTTAATTATTTTAAATAATTAACAAATAAAATGATGGAATAAATGATTATAGGTGTGATGGCTGTGATAACGTTGATTGATCATTATCTGGCCATGTTGAGGCGATGCTGTAAACAAACTAGCCTGGCTTTACACCTGTTTATGAAGCCGCTGAAATGCCCCGACGTAAGATCTCTGTGATCTCATTAGCAGGCAATGGTTTGCTGAAAAAGAAACCCTGCATCTCGCCACATTTTTTTTCTTTTAGAAATAGTATTTGTTCTCTGGTTTCAACGCCTTCGGCAACCACATTGAGTTTGAGACTGTGTGCCATGTCGATTATCAGTTGTACGATAGCGGCGTCGTCAGAGTCAGTGGTGATATCACGGACGAATGAGCGGTCTATTTTTAATGTGTGGATCGGGAATTTTTTCAGGTAGCTCAGTGATGAGTAGCCGGTTCCAAAGTCATCTATTGCAAGCTGTATATTGAGTGTGTGTAATTCATGAATGATATTCATGGTGTGATTGTCTTGATGCATTAAAATATTTTCAGTAATTTCAAGTTCAAGGTATTCAGGCTCTAGTCCTGTTGCCTGAAGCATGTCAGAAATCTTTTTTGGCAGATTCTTATCAGCAAATTGCCGGGCAGAAAGGTTAACTGCAATGTGTATCGGGGGAATGTTTTGTTTTTGCCAGCTGATGGCTTGTTCGCAGGCTGTACGAATGATCCAGTCACCGACGGGTATAATTAAGCCTGTTTCTTCCAGTAAAGGAATAAAATCTATGGGCGGGATGACGCCATGTTTTGGGTGGTTCCAGCGCAGTAATGCTTCAACACCAGAATAAATTGAATTTTCAATATCAACCTGGGGCTGGTAATAGAGCTCGAATTCGTTTCTTTCTAAAGCGTGTCTGAGGTCGCTTTCGAGCTGTAAAAGGTTATTGTTTTTTAGCTTCATGTCTTTTGAATAAAAACAATACTGGTTTCCGCCTTCTGACTTGGCACGATACATGGCGATATCTGCATGCCTCATCATGCCAGAGGCTGTTTTGCCATCGTCCGGGAAGGTGCTAATGCCGATACTGGCGCTGGTAAAAAGTTCATGGCCTGCATATGTATAAGGTAATGACAGGATTGTGATAATTTTTTGTGCGATGGGGGTGACATCTTCTAGAACCGACAGGTTGTCTAGCAAAACAGTAAACTCGTCGCCGGAAATGCGGGCAATAATGTCGCTGCCGCGAATGCAGGTTTTTAGTCTTGTCGCAATTTCCTGTAAGAGTCGGTCACCCACGTCGTGACCTAACGTATCGTTAATGACCTTAAAACGATCTAAATCAAGGTACAAGACTGCAAATAATCGCTGGTACTGTTTAGCCTGGCCGAGGGCGTGTTCGACGTGTTCTAAAAAAGAATGTCGGTTGGGTAAGGTGGTTAAAATATCATGATGCGCCAGGTAGTGAAGTTGTTTTTGTGCTTCGATACGTTCACTGATGTCGCGGATGGTGCCGATAAAGGTCTGCTGGTTTTCAATGCTTGTTTCACTGATGGAAAAATTAACGGGAAATATATTGCCGTTTTTATGTTTTGCCTTTAATTCTCGTTGTGTCAGGCCGCTCACCGTAATACTGCTGGTATCAAAATAATTCTGGATAAAATTATCTTCTATCTGCGGGCCTGGTTCCGGTATTAACAGGTTAAGGTTTTTGCCAATGACCTCATGAGGCTGATAGCCAAATATCTTTTTGACCGATGCATTGGTGAACTCGATAATGCCCTGGCTATTAATGGTCATAATAATATCAGCCAGGTTTTCTGTAATGACTCTTATTTTTTTCTCATTCTGATGAACCAGGTTGGCTTCAGATACCAGACGGGAAGACCACAAAGCAAAAGATAATAAAAGTAATATCGCCAGTGTCAGCACAACGCCGATGATACCGGGGTCAAGATCAAAGCCAGTAAATGCAAAATCCGCATTGTTAATAGAATGGAAGCTCATTGCGGCCATGCCGATATAGTGCATGCCGGAAATAGCGAAGCCCATAATAACGGCGCTGCTGGCTTTTATCGTAAAGCGGCCAGAAATATCGCCGCGGCCGACGGAGAATGTAATCCATAAAGCGACGTTTGCCGCAATCACGCCTACGATGACAGACAATATGATTAAAAAAGTATTGTGATGCATGCTCGCGTGCAGCTGCATCGCGGCCATGCCAATATAATGCATTGAAGAAATGCCGATGCCCAGCAGCAGGCCTCCGCTAACTAGCCAGACCAGGCCTTTATCAGCATTGGCGATGGCCAGACCGGCAATGGTCGCGACAATGGCGACTACCAGTGACAATAATGTCAGGCTGCCACCGTAGTGAATCTCAACGGGCAGTGAGAAGGCCAGCATGCCGACAAAATGCATCGACCAGATACCAAGGCCCAGTACCAGGCCGCTACTGCCGATATGGTGGTGAGCGATATGCCGGGTGTTGTTTCTTTTCAGTTGGGAAATGAGGTTAAGGGCGGTATAAGATGAAAAAATGGCTATAAGTACTGATAAAAGCACGAGTTTATAGTCATAACTGCCTTCTAATAGCATTTAATACATACCTGTTATTGTTTCCAGAAGAATAGCCGGATGATTGTTTTTATAGTGTTATATAACCTTACATATTAGTAGATAATTACCTGCAATGTAAATTAATTCGACGTTTTCGATGGAAGTATCAGCTTTATGTCGGTCTGTCAGGATTTGCGATGCCGGGCCGGGATAGCCTGCTCAGGTTTTTAATAAGGCGCTTTGCCATAGCTGCCGCATCTGGCTTTAGAAAAAGGCTTTAGTCACGCTCTTGAAGCCGGTTTTTAATGTGATTGTTCATAGGCTAAACCCGCCAGCTTCCATTCTGGAAAACCGTCTTCCAGTCGACGGGCTTTGAGTCCTTCTTTTCTCAGCCGGGCTACGGCATCAAAGGCGAGTATGCAATGCGGGCCGCGGCAATAGGCGACGACTTCATGCTGGCTGTCGAGCTGTTGTAAATATGATTCGAGCTGACTCAGGGGCACGTTGACCGCGCCGGGCACATGACCGGCGGCGTATTCTTCGGCCGGGCGAACATCGAGAACGGTGACCAGGCCTTGTTTGACGCGTTGCAGCAGTTCTTCGCGCGGAATGGGTTCCAGTTCGTCTTTTACGGTGAGGTAAGTGTTAATCAGTTTATCAACTTCGGCAATGTGGCGCTCGGCGACACCGCGTACCATGTCTAACAGCTTGATCACATCATCACCACTGAGTTGATAAAACACTTTCAGGCCTTGTTTGCGGCAGGTAACGAGGCCGGCCTGCCTCAAATGTTGCAGGTGCTGTGAAGTGTTGGCAACCGTTAGCCCCGAAACTTTTGATAATTCATCGACACTGCGTTCAGCCTGAGCTATGAATTCCAGTAATTCCAGGCGGTTGGCGTGGCTCAGGGCTTTGCCGATACGGGCGAACTGGCTGAACAAGTCTTGTTTGAAGTTTGAACTTGACATACATTAAATTTCCACTATTCTACTATTCAAGTAATTAATTGAATACAAGACAACTCTTGTTCGATTATAACCCTGATAAACACGTTGACAAGTAAAACCTAAGGTATAACCGATGTCTATTGATGAACTTGTAATGAATTATGAGAAAGAAATCCGCATGAGTTTCTTTTTCGGTATGCTGGCGGTCATAGCGATTTGGGAACTGATTGCGCCCAGGCGCGCGCTCACGGTGTCTAAAACGGTGCGCTGGCTGAATAACCTTGGTCTGGTGTTTTTTAATAGTTTTATTCTCCGTTTGGTGTTTCCAGTTGCTGCCATTGGTGTCGCCGCAAGTGCTCAGCAGAACGGCTGGGGCCTGCTCAATAATATTGAGATGCCGATCTGGTTAGCGGCTGTGCTGGCGATAGTTATCATGGACCTGGTTATTTATATACAGCATGTGATGGTCCATGCCATTCCGCTGTTATGGCGTTTGCACCGGGTACACCATGCAGACCCTGATTATGATGTAACGACCGGCGCGCGTTTCCATACGTTTGAGATTATGCTGTCAATGGGCATTAAGTTTTGCACGATAGTATTGCTGGGCCCGGCGGTGTTTGCCGTGGTGATATTTGAAGTGATATTGAATGCCACGGCCATGTTTAATCACGGCAATATTCGCCTGCCAAAAAACATCGACAAGGTATTGCGTTTGTTTCTTGTCACGCCCGATATGCATCGGGTGCATCACTCAATAGAAGATGATGAAACCAATAGCAACTTCGGTTTCAGTCTGCCGTGGTGGGATCGTTTATTTGGAACGTACCGTGATCAACCAAGAGCAGGCCATGAGGCGATGACGATCGGTATCCGCTCATACCGTTCGGCCAAAGACGTTTGCTGGATTAGCGGTATGTTAACGCTGCCTTTCAAGGGCAAGATCAGCGATTACGCCATTAACCGTCGCAGCTGGAATGATAGCCAAAACAGCGACAAATAAAGAATCACTCGCGCAAAAGTGGTACGCCTTTTCCTGTGGTGGGAAAAGGCATTTTACTTTTTTCAGATAAGCCATGGCTTGTTAAAACACCAAGATGAAGACTAAAACAATGAACAAGACAGTTATACGGCTTTTTATTTTTCTGCTGATTGTCACGGGCATGGCACTGGCCATCACTTACCGTCAATCAATCGACATTGCTGTGCTTGAAAGCTGGGTTAATAATGCCGGCATGGCGGGGCCTTTGGTTTTTATGCTGCTGTATATTGTCGGCACGGTTTTCTTTTTCCCGGGCTCGGTGTTGACGCTGGCAGGTGGTGCCTTGTTTGGTCCGCTATTGGGCACATTTATTAATCTCACCGCCGCCACGATCGGTGCCATTATTTCGTTTATTGCCGCACGTTATCTGGCGCATGACTGGGTAGAGAAAAAAACCGGCGGCCGCCTTAAATCATTAAAACAGGGCGTCGAAGATGAAGGCTGGAAATTTGTGGCCTTTGTGCGCCTGGTGCCGTTATTCCCGTTTAATCTTTTGAACTATGCGCTGGGTTTAACAAAAATAAAACTGAGCCATTATTCTATCGCTACCTATATTTGCATGTTGCCGGGTGCAATAGCGTATAGCTATATCGGTTACCTGGGGCGCGAAGCACTGGCCGGAGATGAAGCGCTGATTCAAAAAATAATGATCGGTATTGCTTTGCTCGCCATGGTTGCTTTTTTACCAAGTCTGATAGCAAGGCTTCGTGCCAAGCCGATGCTCAGTGTTGAGCAGCTAAAACAAAAACTGGATGCAAAAGAAAAACTATTGTTACTGGATGTTCGTCCTGCTGAAGACTTTATCGGCGAGCAGGGGCATATTGAACAAGCAAAACTGATGCCGCTGGAACAGCTTGCAAAAAACATTGACGAAATAGACGCCTACAGGCAGCTGCCGGTGCTGATCATTTGCAGAACTGACAGGCGTTCTGCAAAAGCGGCAAAGATTTTAGTGAAGAAAGGCTTTACCAACGTGCAGGTTGTGCAACAGGGCATGACGGACTGGAATGCAAAAGCTTTTCCAGTGAGCCGATAATTTAATCTTAAATAACGCTTATTGTTTTCGTTATATTTTTTATGCTGCGTTCAAAAACACAGCCCGTGAATATGAGATAGTAAACGTAAAGCTAAAAAACACGCTGATGATAGCAATAGCGGCTATTGCAGCATCACTTTACGCAGGTTTCATGAAGCCTGGATAATAATACACGCACTGCAACTGAAACCATCTGCAATGCATTTCGGCCAGACGTATTTTCTATATATAAGAATGATAGCTTAAGGTATTTTTACTGGCTAAAGGCATTGAATCTGAACAGCTGCAGGCGAGCCGTTTAAAGTGGCAGATCAAATGGCACATTTTGTAAAAATGGCGGCGATAGGCTTGCCTGTCACCGTGTTTTGCAAGCAGGTCGTCTCAGGGTGCTGATGTGTGCCCTTTATCGAGCATGGACGGGCTTTATAAGATTGTCAATAAGTCAGATAAACGGCTGAGTTTTTAACGCGCATTTTCGTTTTATGGCTTGAAATCATCAAACCATGACGCCATATTCACAGCGTGTCTAATTTGAGAAATTAACTCATGAAAAGAATGTTTTACTTTTTGCTAACCAATATCGCGATCATGCTGGTTTTAGGCGTGGTGTTACAGTTATTGGGCGTTGAATCTGTGCTCAAGAATAACGGTGCAGACCTTGATCTACAGGCTTTGCTGGTCTTTTCGGCGGTGTTTGGCATGGGCGGCTCTTTGATTTCCCTGATGATGTCGAAATGGATGGCAAAACGTATGAGCGGGGCTGTGGTGATCCAGCAACCGCGAAACGGTACTGAAAAATGGCTGCTCAATACCGTGCAGCGATTATCTCAGAAAGCTGGCATCGGCATGCCGGAAGTTGCAGTCTTTGAAACGGCAGAAATTAATGCGTTTGCGACCGGTATGAGCCGCAATAATGCACTGGTTGCGGTCAGCAGCGGTTTGCTGAGCAATATGAGTGAGTCGGAAGCGGAAGCCGTTATCGGCCACGAAATCGCCCACGTCGCGAATGGTGACATGGTCACGCTGACGTTAATCCAGGGTGTTGTGAATACCTTTGTTATTTTCTTTTCACGTATTGTCGGTTTCCTGGTTGACCGGATATTGTTGAAAAATGAGCGCGGTCATGGCATGGGTTATTATATCGCCTCGTTTGTCGCGCAGATTGTGTTTGGTATATTGGCCAGTGGTATTGTGATGTATTTTTCTCGCTGGCGCGAATACAGGGCGGACCAGGGCGGTGCTGAACTGGCCGGAAGGCATAACATGATCGCAGCACTTGAAAAACTCAGGCGTAATTCGGGAGCCAGTGAGCTACCGGAGCAAATGGTAGCATTTGGTATTTCTGCTGGTGTAAAGAGCAACTGGCAGAAATTTTTTATGAGCCATCCGCCACTTGAAGACAGGATCAGGGCGCTGAAGTCACAGCGCTAGGCTATTAGCCCTTAAACAAAAAAACGCCATTCAATGAATGGCGTTTTTTTTGCAGCAATTATTGTGGTGTTTAGTTGTTACCGGTAGCGACATTGCTGAGTTTGTTTAAAGCGCCGCTCATTTTCTTTAGGATCTGCGCGCGGTCATTGATATGGTGACGCTTTGCGACATAGGCAGGGTCGTTATAACTGAGAAAAACATCACCGTTTTCATCTTGCCATGCCAGTGCTTTCAATGGCAGGTCGATTCCAGCCGTCTGGTTGGAGGTAAACATGTGGCTGCCAATTTTCGGGTTGCCGAAAATCAGTAATTCAGTTGGTCTGAGGTCAACATTCACGCCTTTTGCCTTGGCATCGTGTTTCCAGCGCAAAGCAACCGTAATGCCTTTCTTTTTTAAAACATTTTCAAGCCGGTCCAGTGTCTTGGAGACAGAGTATTGACTTTTTTTAGTGATCAGTCCGTCGTCATGGCCTGCCTGTGCAGCTATTGGGGAAAAAGAGATAAGTAAAGAGGCGGCTATTATGATTTTGTTCATTTGCGTTCCTTGTGTTGTGAATTAAGTCCTTTGTATGACAAAGGCATGCGCAGAAAGTTTACATGGCTTTTCTTAAGGGAGCATTAACCTGTCATTTCGGTGAAGTCGTAATCCAGTTCTTGTACCGGCTCCTGCAAGAAATTGCCCTGAATGAAATTGACACCCATGCCCCATAAAACAGAAAGGCTGCTGGCATCATGAATGCACTGGGCAATGGTTAGCTTATTCATTTTAGTCGCTGTTTCGGTGATGTTTTTAACCGTTTCCTGATTTTGCGTATTAGTGGAGAGGTTTTCCATGAAAGAGCTTTCAATTTTCAGGTAATCGACAGGGATGTGTTTTAATAACTGGAAGGGGTTGAGGCCGGTGCCAAAATCATCCAGTGCAAAGCTGCAGTCCAGCGCTGCCAGACCTTCAGCCAGTATTTTGGTCTGTTTCAGGTTGGTGACGGCGGTTGACTCTTTGATTTCAAAAATAATGGAATGTTTGTTGATATTGGCGGCTTGCAGTTTTTCCTCGAGCCAGGGTAAAAAAGCCTCATCACGCAGCGAAGTTTCACTCAGCTTAATAAAAAATTTTGTATGTTTATTGGCTTTTTTCTGAACAAGCAGCGCACTTAAAGCATGTTCAATAACCCAGCGGTCAATAGCGGTCATTAAACCGCTGCGTTCAGCCGCAGGCATAAACTCATCGGGCATGATCAGCTCGCCAGTTTTATCTTTCATGCGCACATAGACTTCATAGCGTTCTTCGGTGTCACCGTGCAGGCTGATAACCGGCTGGTAATACAATACAAACATGTTGTTTTTCAGTGCTGTCATTAACGAGCCTGATACTTTCGAGTCAATTTCTTTCTGCGTCAGTTCACCTTCTTTTGGCACGTACACGGAAATAGTATTAGGGCCTTGTTTTTGAGATTGTTCGGCAGCTTTTTCAGCACGCAACAGAATTTCACTGGACTCAGGTGGCTCTTGTTCAATCAGGCTGATACCGATTGTGCAGGTTGTTTTTGTGGCGATGCCGTTAATTGTGGTGCTAAATTGTTGTATCTCGTTTTGCAGCCTGGCGGCATAGCTTTCAGACTCTTCAGCGCTGGAGTCTGTATGAATAATCGTGAAGTCATGACCATGGAAGCGGGATAAAATATCGTTATCGTCACAGACTTTTTGCAGGCGCTCGGCTACGTCTATCAATAACTGGTCGCTGCCGATAACACCCAGTTTGTCTTTTAATTCGTGAAAACCGTCGAGGCTGAGATAGAGTAAGGCCGACTCTGTTTTATCTTTTTTAGATTTGGCAATCGTTTTTTCCAGCGAGTCGATAAAAAACTGGCGGTTATAAAGGCCGGTTACCTGGTCTCTCTGGCTGAGCATGTTAATCTGCTTTTCCAGTTCTTTCTGATCAACTTCATTACGAATAATGATCTGGATACAGGGCTCACCGTCGATTGAGGCCGGTGAAAATTCTATTTTACCCTTGAATTCTGTACTGTCGGCATTCTTGAGATTGCATTCCAGATTGGCGATACCGCTGCTGTTGCTGTAACCACGCAGAAACTTTTTGAAACGATCCTGATCATCGCGGCCCACCATGTCGAGTATCGGTGTGCCTTCAAGGTCTTCCGTTTCTTCAAAGCCGAACAGCTCAAGGTAGGACTGGTTAGAATAAATGTGCATGCCTTCATGGATATAGGCGATGGCATCCCGAGAGCTGTCTAGCAGGGAATCACAGCGCTTTTCACTCTCTATATAAGCACTTTCAAGCTGAAACAGCCTTCTGTTGTTCGCCAGCTGTTTTAATTCGCGGCTGAGTACATTTTTGAGGTGAGCGTCATTTTTCATGTCGATCAGGTCATTTGCACCCTGTGACATGACGAGGTTTATGTCATTAGTCTGGCCGTCACGAGACGCTGCCAGCACGGCGGTGCGGTTTGTCAGCTCATGCCCGGTGAGTATTTTCATCACACCGGGAAGATCAATCAGTTCCATGCCGAGGTTATAGATGACTAAATCAGGCGTGGTTTTTTTCAGCGCTTCCTCAAGGTCTTCGTCGTCTTCTACGCGCACAGAGCGGGCAGCCGAACCCAGTCCACGTATGATGCTGACCAGTTTTTCTTCATTGTTGAAAGAATCGTCAATTACTATGAGGTTGACCGATTTTTCTTTACTCACACACTACTCCATCGTCCTTATATTGCAGGTTTATTCTAATATGGAAACGTCATTAGCGGTAGATTTTTAAAATGACTTATAAAGAGGACCAGATAGAGTCGAAATCATTATCGTCATCAGTATTGACAGGTGGCATGCCAGGGTCAGTTCGCTTAAATGAATCAGACAGCTGTTTTTTAGCATGATTTTTTTCTTTTTCGGCGATCTGGCTAAACTGGAACTGGGTGAATGAGCCGGTATGCTCGGCGACAGTAGTCAGTTTAATATCGATTGTGCGGTCATAAACATAGGCTTTCAGACATGAACCTATTTTGAAGGCATGTGCCGGTAATAATAATGTCGTTGGCTGTTTAATGGGCTTAATGCCGGGTAGCATCAGGCATTCAAAAGGGTTTTCGTATTCTTTACCGATGCGGTGGATGGTAGCTGTAATAACCTTAGGGGATAACACCTGAACACCAATATCGAGACCGTTTCCCTGGGTATATTGCATCCAGCGAATAATACCAGCGCGCCACTGGTAGCTGTTGTCTGGCTCGCGTTCGCGGATACCAATGAGTTCCCCCACCTGGGCTTTTGATGTGGTATCGGAATTCCAGTGTAAAGAATAACCGCCAGCTGAAACATTGATCACTTCCCAATATAAATCATCGGCTTCTTTATGCAGGCTGTAGCTTTGTTTTTCGCGGGCTTTGAGTTCACCGATGAAGGTATCGGTTAACACATTACCGGAAGCGACCATGTCCCAGGCATCAGGCAGGCTTCTCATGGTCGCATTGAGATTAGGGTGGGTGATCAGTGACGGGTCATAATTATCGGCCCTGTCATAATCAAAATCTGACTCGATGGACTCCAGAGTAAATGCGCTCTCAGCCGGTATTTCTTCTATTTCTGTGGGGTGCAGTTCTTCATAGATTGATGTGTAGATCGAATGAAGACCAATAGAGGCTGCGATATTGCCCTGTTTTTGACTGCGTGAAAAGCGCCGTTTGGCACAGATGCTCCAGGAGTTAACCAGTGTGCGCAGTGTTTCCTGGGTTAAACCGTCATTGGTGGAAACGGTGTCATAACCCTTGCTTTTATCCGCTGAGAGTTCGCTGACTTTTTTTACCAGTTGAGCGGTATCAATGGCAATAACATTGGGCTTGTTCTGGTGCTCAATGCTGTTGATGCAGGCCGGAGGCATATCGACCTTGATCTGGATAGAGAAGCAGCGGTCCTGTTCGTTGGGAACAGGGACAGAAATAAAATGCACCAGCGGGTTCCATTCATCCAGCTGCTTGAAGACACGTTCTGTTTCGCTGTGCCTGAGGGCATGAGGGCGTGACAGAGAAAATAAAACCAGTTGTTTATAGGCTTGCTCAATAGAGATTTTTTTGTTGTCGAGATCATCGGCTTTGACGATTTTTTTCTGCCAGTCTTTGCTGCAGATAAACTGATATATGTGATTGACATCCCACCAGCTGCCACGTGCTACATCGGCGTAAATCTGGCTGGCTCTTAATACCAGCTCAGAGGTGATGGTGATGCAACGGTAAGCGGCGAGAATAATGCTCTTGTCATCCAGTTTGGCGATGCCGTTAGCGACTTCAAAAATCACGATCTTGTAACCATGGCTGAATTCACGTAATAGCGCCTGATTAAGATTGATTATTTTCAGGCTTTTTTCCGGCAGCGGTAAACTGCGATTGATGAAGTGTTTGTGCAAATGCTCAAGAATAAGCTGAATAGGCTGATGAAACAGCTCCATGTTGGCAATACGGTACTTGGGCGGCATATCCTGACGATTCAGATCGACCAGTGCATTATATATTTGCCGCGTCATATCGCCCATGCTGGCTCTGGGAAGTTGAGCCAACCATTTTTTGACCTTGCGTGGGTGATTGGGAAAGGCCCCTTTCACTGGTGCTGTCTGATTGGGAATATGAAGTTTCATGTCGCCGGAGTATCCATCTTATCCATTCATTACTTTGCCGATTATGCTTCAATCGGGAAAAGCATCCATCATTAATTAAATAATGATTCTTGTTAAATATTATAGCAAAAACAACAGTTTGCGGTTTTTTGTTAGATTTAATTCACATTGTTTTTACAAAACGCGTGTTTTAGCCTGTTCGCCCGCAATTTCTTTGACCAGTTTAGGCACAAGGTAGCCGGGTAAATGGCCACTAATCGTATTTACTAACGCAATTGCGTCAGATTCTTTTACAGAAAAATGCGCCGCGCCCTGCACAGGATCTAATAAATGTAAATAATACGGTAAAATACCAAACTCATACAGCTTTTCGCTCAACTCGATAAGCGTTTCGCTTTTATTATTGATATTAAACAAAAGAACGGACTGATTTAATAACTGGATATCGGTATTTTTTAAACGGCTGAAAACCGTTTTGTTGTTTTGATTTAATTCATCGGGGTGATTGATATGCGTCACCAGTGAGACTAGAAACCGGCTGGCCTGTAATAAAGAAATTAACTTTTCATTAATGCGTGATGGCAGCACACTGGGAATGCGGCTGTGTATTCGAAGCCGTTTGATATGTGGTATTTTCATCAGCTGATTGAGTAAATATTCCAGCTTGTCATCAGAAATCATTAACGGGTCACCGCCACTGAGTATGATTTCAGATATGTCTTCATGCGCATGTAAGTAGTTAAAAGCCGGTTGCCAGTTATCTTTGTTGATTTGCGCATCGGCATACGGAAAGTGACGCCGGAAGCAGTAACGGCAATGAATCGCACAGGCACCGGTGACGATAAATAATGCCCGGCTGCGGTATTTATGGATCAGACCGGGGCTTGCCATGGCTTGCAGGTCGCCGACCGGGTCAGCCCGGTAACCGTCACGGGCGAGCATTTCGTTGGCATGGGGTAATACCTGGGCCAGTAGCGGATCAGCATCGATGTCTTCCAGACCGGGAAGAAAGTCTGCCGGTATTTTGATTTTAAATTGCTGATTGGCGGTACTGCAAAACGAGTTTCTGAGGTTTTCGTTAGCCGTTTGGCTGATAAGTTCGTCAAGCGAAGTGATGTTATTCGCCAGTTGATGTTGCCACAGGGTGCTCATAGAAATCCGCTGATGCCGCTAAAAAAGCACATATTATAAGGCCTTGTGAGTGTATTAATGCGGGCTTTTTCGGTATTATTGCGCCTTGGTTTATTCAAGGTGAGATTTATGGCGAGTTACAGTACAAACGAATTCAAAAATGGCTTGAAATTGATATTGAACGGTGACCCGTGTTCAATTACTGAAAATATTCTGGTTAAGCCGGGCAAAGGCCAGGCTTTTAACCGCGTTAAAATGAAGAACCTGAAAACAGGTCGTACCATTGAAAAAACCTACAAATCTGGTGAGTCGGTTGAAGCGGCTGATGTGATCGATATTGATGTTGAGTTTTTATACAGTGACGGTGAGTTGTGGCACTTTATGGATCCGGCAACATTTGAGCAATACGGCGCTACTGAAACAGCGATGGCAGATTGTGCAAACTGGGTTAAAGGCCAGGAGCCTTGCACCATGACATTATGGAACGGCGAGCCGCTGCTGGTAACACCGCCTAATTTTGTTGAGCTGACCATTACTGAAACAGATCCCGGACTGAAAGGTGATACGGCACAAGGCGGCAATAAGCCGGCCACCTTAGAAACGGGCGCAGTGGTTAAAGTCCCTTTATTCATTGAAATCGGCGAAGTCTTGAAAATTGATACACGAACGGGTGAATACGTCTCGCGCGTTAAAGATTAATTTGTAGTTATTAAAATGAGTGTTCATCACTGGCAGGCAATCGCTGATATTGATGTTATGCAACACCGGGCCCGCATGCTGCAAAGTATCCGGGCTTTTTTTGCAGCATCTGATGTGCTGGAAGTGGATACGCCTTCTTTGTCGGCGGCGGCAGTGACGGATTTGCACATTGAAAGCTTTGCAACCCGGATGCGCCAGCAAACCTGTTATCTGCAGACATCGCCGGAATACCCAATGAAACGCTTACTGGCATCGGGATTTCCTTCTATCTATCAAATTTGTAAAGTCTACCGGCGTGAAGAAGCGGGTGTTTTTCATAACCCTGAATTTAACCTGCTTGAATGGTATCGCCTGGCTTTTGATTACCGCCAACTGATGACCGAGGTCGGCGTTTTATTGCAGCAACTATCAGCCGATGCAGGCCAAAAGATCGACTGCATAGAGTTGAGTTATCAGCAGGCATTTATGCAGGCGGTACAGCTCGACCCGCTCAATACCACGGTTGAAGACTGTCGTCAGTGCTGCCTGCAGCGGCAAATAGAAATACCACAGGGCATCTCTGAGCATGATCTTGATGAATGGCTGGACTGGATTCTGACGCAAGCGGTGGCTGTTAATTTTTCCACTCAGGCGTATACCCTGTTATACGATTACCCCGCATCGCAATGTGCGCTGGCAAAAATCAGCGATGACGGTCTGCGGGCGGAACGCTTTGAAGTTTTTTATGGTGAGCTGGAGTTAGCGAATGGCTTTACTGAGCTGACGGATGCCACAGAGCAGCGCCAACGTTTTGCTGCCGATAACCAGAAACGCAAGAAGGCGGGCTTATTGCCAATGCCGGTTGATGAGCATTTTCTGGCAGCGCTTGAGGCCGGCCTGCCCGAGTGTGCCGGGGTAGCGATAGGTCTGGAGCGTTTGTTGATGGTATTAACAGCCAAAACCCGGCTCAGCGAAGTGATGGCGTTTCCCTTTAGCCGGGCTTAGCCGATTAGCGGCGCCTGTTTATTTGAAAGTAGCCAGTGCCTGACCCATTTGTGTGACTTCTCCGGGTTTGATGCTGTCTTCAAACGTGACGTTATCGGCCATCAGCAGAATCACCGTAGAACCGAGGTTAAAGCGGCCCATTTCAGCGCCTTTTTTGAGGCTGATTTTGACGTCATTATAAGTGCGGTGTTTGACTGACCAGCCACTGGGCGGTGTTTCACAGCCGCCCCAAACAGTATCGATAGCTGATACATTGATGGCACCGACCAGGATCATGATCATCGGTCCGGCGGCGGTATCAAATTTGCACACAACGCGTTCATTGCGGGCAAACAGGCGCGGCACATTTTCCACCGTCCAGGGTGCGACACTGAACAGACGGCCCGGTACATAAACAGTATCGGTTAACTCGCCGGCCAGAGGCATATGAATACGGTGGTAATCAGTCGGTGACAGGTAAATTGTACTGAACATGCCATTTTCAAAAGGTGCTGCTAGTTCTTTAATGCCACCGACCAGCTCTAATAAAGAATAATCCTGACCTTTGGCCTGAAAGATGCGCCCGTTTTCGATCGCCTGAGCCTGGCTGACTTTGCCATCTACCGGGCACAGCAGGGTGTTTTTGCCGCGCGCATGAGGCCGCGCCGACGGCTCAAGGGCGCGGGTAAAAAAGTCATTGAGTGAGGTGTATTCATGCGCATCTTTAATAATGGCCAGATCAAGGTCGACCGGGTGCAGGTGGCGATAGAGATCAATAAAGCGGTTTTTAAGCGGTGGCCAGGTAATATGTGCCAGAAAATAAGACACCCAGGAAATAAAATGGTGTGGTAATAAATAAAAAAGCAGTGTTTTTGTTTTGACATTCATAATTTAAAGTATTTTAAAAGATTGTGATTAATGATGGTGGTGATGGCTTTCGTTTTGCATGGTGCTCTTCACCGTCGCGCTAAAGCTCTGCTGCTTGCCATTGGACAGCTGCACACTCAAGCTGATGTTATCACCGCTTTTGAGTTTTCTGACGGGTTTGAACATCATCAGATGGTAACTGCCGTGTTGCAGCGTTAACATTTTATTTGCCTGCACAATTAAAGACTTCTGCGGTATCATGCGCGCCATGCCGTCAACTTCTTTGCTTAAATGCATTTCGATGCGGGCATAGTCCGGGCTGCTGAAGGCGATGATTTCAAGATCCTCGTTGCTGGCATTATGAAAGCTGGCAAAACCGGCATGAACACGACTTACCGGCGGCATTTCGGGCACCCACGCATTGTGAATCATCAGTGAGTCGGCGGCATAGGTATTGATGCTACTGACGTTTGCTAACACTATTAGCAGCCAGGTAATGCTTAAACGCATGGGTGAGCCTTCTTTATACCAAAATTGGCGGCTATTATAGGTGGCTGAGGCAGTGAGTGAAAGCGTAAATTTTGATAAGACTATTTTGGAGCAAGCTGAGTGTCTGATGTAAAAGCAATAATTTCTTTCGATGTATCGGCTGTGGCGGCAGAGTTAATCACGATCCGTGACCTCGTTCGCTGGGGCGTCAGCCGCTTCAATCAAGCTGAAATCTATTATGGCCATGGCATGGCGAATGCGCTGGATGAGGCGGTGTTTATGGCCTTATCGACGCTGAACTTGCCGCTGAATATCAGTGAAAATTATTTTGATTCACGTTTAACCCTGGCCGAGCGTGAGCAGATATTAAACCTGTATCGGCGGCGTATTAGTGAGCGCACACCGGCGGCTTATTTAACCAATGAAGCCTGGTTTGCAGGGCTTAAGTTTTATGTCAATGAAAATGTGCTGGTGCCACGCTCGCCGATAGCCGAACTCATTGAAAATCAGTTTCAGCCCTGGATTGATGTCGACCAGGTCGAAAGGGTGCTGGATTTGTGCAGCGGTAGTGGTTGCATTGGCATTGCCTGTGCTTACGCATTCGAATGGGCAGAGGTTGATCTTGCGGATATTTCACCCCAGGCGATCGAAGTAGCAGAAAAAAATATTAAACATCATCAGCTTCAGGATCAGGTCTCGGTCTATCAGTCGGATCTGTTTTCAGCGTTAGAAGGTAAGAAATACAATATCATTGTCTCCAACCCGCCTTACGTCGATGCTGAAGATATGGCGTCATTGCCGGATGAATTCAGACGTGAGCCTGAGGTGGGGCTGGCGGCAGGAGAGGATGGGCTTGATCTGGTTAAAGTTATCCTGAAGCAGGCCGCTAACTATCTGAGTCCTGGGGGGATTTTGGTTGTTGAGGTAGGTAATTCGCAAGTCGCGCTTGAGCAATTGTTGCCAGAGGTGGGTTTTTACTGGCTTGAGTTTGAGCGTGGTGGCGAGGGTGTTTTTTTACTGACGTATGATCAGCTAGTGGAATACCAGGACTATTTTCAGCAGTGGAATTAATTAATTATAAAAATACAGTTAGAAACTGAGAGCTATCTTGTAGGATTTTTCCTACATAAAAAATCGCTTTTTCCCTGTTTTTAATCGCTTTTAAAAATAATGCTGCTATATATCAATACTATAGCGACATTATATTACGATTATCGCTAAATAAATTTGACCGGAGAAACAATGCGTTCGATTATTGAAATTTGTCATCTGAATAAAATCGCAATTATCGACAACTCATCGATCAGTAATCGTATCTGGTTTGGCTTTGGTTTGATTTTAGCGATTTTGTTATTTGTTTCCCTGAGCACACTGGGCCGTTTTGTTCATCTGAGTAATGGCATCAGTGAGGTAGCTGAAGAAATTCAGCCGGTGGTACTGTCAGCACAGAATCTGGAAACAGAATTGAAAGCGGCGAGCAATGCCTTAGGTTTTTATCTGTTAACCAAAGAAGAAGCCTATAAAGCCGGTTATATTTTGCATCTGGGCACAGCAAGTCATCGCATTAATGAATTAATAACCATGCAATACGTCGCTGATAATGAAAAATACAGTTCGGTAGTGGCAACTGTTCAGAATGACCTGTCAAAGCTGGCCAGTTATAAAGACAAAATGATCGCACTGGCAAATGATGATATGGCCAATATACCGGCGCAAAGACTGGCGGCTGAAAGGCTAAACCCCAGAGCGCAGCAATTACAGTCGATGATCAGCCAGATGATTGAGTCTGATTATGAAGAAGACAACCCCCGGTCTAAACGTGATGAATTTCGCCAGACGATATACGATTTGCGTTATTACAATGTGCAGCTGGCGAGTGAGTTAAGAACGTTTCTGGCTTTCAGGGCCGATGTTAATATTCAAAATATGAAAGCGATTGAAGAGGTCGTGCAGTCAAAATTAAAAATCCTGCAATCTAAAGAGTCTTTATATACATTCGAACAATCGGATTTAATGGAAAACTTTATCAAGGTTAATAAAGAATATTCCGCGGCATTAACTGAAGCCATCAATATCCACTCTACCGATAAATACAGGACAGATATCTACCTGGTTAAGACTGAAATCGGTATCTTGCTCGCAAAAATAGAGACCGATCTGGGTTCTATGGTTGATGAGTTGAAGTCAAAAATTACTGAAACCAGTAATCAGTTGCAGGAAGAGGCTGCCGGTGCCAGTACAGAAGTCATTATCTGGTTAACGATCGGTATTGTTATGGGTGTGTTGGTGGCGTACTTTATGGCTCGCATGATTACCTTCCCGATTAATGCTGCCGTGCATGCGATGGAAGACCTGGCTGAAGGTGAAGGTGACTTAACCCGCCGCCTGAATGAAAAAGGCAAATCTGAAATCGCCTTGATGGCCAGCGGCTTTAACCGTTTTGCCACTAAAGTGCAGGCAATGGTGTCTCAGGTCGCCAGCGGTGTAGAGAATTTATCGAATGTGGTCAGTGATGTCTCAAACATTGTTGACCAGACACAAATCGGATCACAACAGCAGCGTCAGCAGACTGAGCAGGTTGCGACGGCGATTACTGAAATGACGGCAACGGTACAGGAAGTGGCTTCAAATGCTAATATGGCTGCTGATTCAGCCCAACAAGCTGATGAAGATGCAAAATCAGGGCAGCAGATAGTCAGTGATACGGTTGCATCGATTAACTCACTGGCCTCTGAAATTGAAACCGGTGCAACGGTTATCAATAAATTATCTGAAGATGCCGTTTCCATTGGCTCTGTTCTGGATGTCATTAAAGGCGTTGCCGAACAAACCAACTTGCTGGCATTAAATGCGGCGATAGAAGCGGCACGAGCCGGTGAGCAGGGCCGTGGTTTTGCAGTGGTGGCCGATGAGGTGCGCACATTAGCCAGCCGTACTCAGGAATCGGCGACAGAAATTGAAACCATGATCGACAGCCTTCAGGTACAGGCCAAGGCGGCCGTTGCAGCCATTTCTCAAGGCCAGGAAAAGGCGCGCTCCAGCGTCGAGCAGGCATCGACTGCCGGCCAGGCGCTGAATGAAATTACCAATTCGGTGGCAACCATCAGCAGCATGAATATCCAGATTGCAACAGCATCGGAAGAACAAAGCGCCGTGGCTGAAGAAATAAACCAGAATGTGGTGAGCATCAGCCATGTTGCTGAAAGCAATGCCCAGGCCTCGGATCAGCTTGCTGTTTCCAGCCAAGATCTGGCAGAGCTGGCGGCTGAACTGCAGGAACTGGTTTCACAGTTTAAGTATTAATGCCCAGAGCGCCTGGCTTCAATCTTGCTCAGGCGCCATATCAAATAGTTTCCTTTAGTTTCTTCATGTTAGAATAATGCTCACAATTATTGAGTGAGACTGTGCATGTCAGGAAATACCATCGGCAAATTATTTACTGTAACCACCAGCGGTGAAAGCCATGGCCCGGCTTTGCTGGGCATTGTTGATGGTTGTCCTCCGGGTTTAGAGCTAACAGAATCGGATTTACAGGCTGATCTGGATCGCCGCAAACCGGGCACCAGTCGGCATACCACACAGCGGCGCGAACCGGATCAGGTAAAAATTCTGTCCGGTGTTTTTGAAGGCAAAACGACCGGTACACCGATCGGTTTAATGATTGAAAATGTCGATCAGCGATCAAAAGACTACGGCAATATCGCAGCTACCTTTCGCCCGGGTCACGCCGATTATACCTATACGCAAAAATACGGCTTCCGCGATTACCGCGGCGGCGGTCGCTCATCTGCACGTGAAACGGCGATGCGCGTAGCCGCCGGTGGTATCGCAAAAAAATACCTGCAGCATCGTTACGGTATAAAAATCCGCGGTTATCTTTCTCAGCTCGGCCCAATTAAAGCAGAAACGTTTGACTGGGATGAAATTCACAATAACGCGTTCTTCTGCCCGGATAAAAACAAAGTGGCCGAGCTGGAAGAGTATATGGATGCACTGCGCAAAGAAGGCAATTCAGTCGGCGCCAAAATTTCGGTGGTGGCAGAAGGGGTGCCGCCGGGTCTGGGGGAGCCAGTATTTGACCGGCTTGATGCAGAAATTGCGTATGCGATGATGACCATCAATGCGGTAAAAGGGGTTGAGATAGGTGATGGTTTTGAATGCGTGACCGCCAAAGGCACCGAGTTCCGTGATGAAATCACCCCGCAGGGCTTTCTTACTAACCATGCAGGCGGCATTCTGGGTGGTATCTCTTCGGGCCAGAATATCGTTGCGCATATGGCATTGAAAGCCACCTCAAGTATTCGTCTGCCAGGTGCCAGTGTTGATATCAATGGCGAGGCGATGGAGGTGGTGACACACGGTCGCCATGATCCCTGTGTCGGTATCCGTGCAACACCGATTGCTGAGGCCATGCTGGCACTGGTGATTATGGATCACATGATGCGCTTTAATGCCCAATGCGGTGATGTTAAGTGCCAAACCCCCGTTATTCCTGCCAGTGTTTAATGACGAAGGTAATGCATTGCTAACGGCTTCAGATGGAGAAAGTTGAGCCGGTACCCTACTGGCGCCTGTCCGCTTTTTATCTGGTCTATTTCAGCGCATTAGGCGTGCTGGTTCCGTACTGGGGCTTATACCTTCAGTCACTGGGCTTCGATGCCCGTCAAATTGGTGAACTCATTGCCATTATCATGGCGACAAAAATTGTAGCGCCCTATATCTGGGGCTGGATCGGCGATCACACTGGCAAGGGTATGTGGATTGTGCGCCTTGCCAGTGTCTTATCCTTTGTTATATTTGCATTGATATTTGTTGAGCAATCATACGGCTGGCTGGCCTTTGTAATGGTGAGTTTCAGCTTTTTCTGGAATGCCGCGTTGCCGCAGTTTGAAGCAACGACGATGAATTTTCTGGGTGCCGATGAGCATAATTACAGCAAAATACGCGTCTGGGGCTCCCTCGGTTTTGTGGCCGCTGTCGCCATAATGGGCTTGATGCTGGAGCATCACGCTATCAGCATGGTGCCGGTTGTGTTGCTGGTTTTGTACGCGGCATTAATGCTGAGCAGTTTTTTAGTGCCGGTCGATACTCAGCCGCTTCATAAACATCAGCAGGGCAGCATTCTCCTGGTCTTAAAACAGCCGCAAGTGATCGCCTTGCTGGTGATCTGTTTTCTGGTGCAGTTTAGCCACGGCCCGTATTACACTTTCTATAGCATTTACCTGCAAGAACATGATTATCAGAGCAGCATGATTGGTGCTTTATGGGCGCTGGGTGTGATTGCTGAAGTCGTCGTCTTTTTATATATTCATCGCTGGTTACCAAAATATGGTCATCGTGATTTATTAATTGTGGCTTTATTGTTAACAACAGCCAGATGGCTGCTGATTGCCTATATGGTGCAATACCCGTCCGTAATGGTGTTCGCGCAGTTATTGCATGCGGCCAGTTTTGGCGTTTTTCATGCGGTGGCCATTTCATTATTTCATCAGACCTTTGTCGGCAAACACCAGGGCCGGGGCCAGGCACTTTATGCCAGTGTGAGTTTTGGTGCAGGCGGCGCAGCGGGAAGTTTGTTAAGCGGTCTAAGCTGGCAAGGGCTGGGCTCAACCCAGACATTTTTGATAGCTGCTGCTATAGTCTTTATGGCGGCATTGCTTACACGGCGTTATATAAAAAGCTGAAAGCACCACAATCTACCGCTCCATCATCACCTGATAAACAAAAAAAGATAAGGATGAGAATGATTAAAAAGCTGATTTTTGTTTATAACGCCGACAGTGGTTTGTTTAACACGGTGTCGGATATTGCGCATAAAATATTCTCACCCTCAACATATGCCTGCCAGTTGTGTGCGGTTACGCATTCGGCGTTTTCAATGCGAGAAGAATGGAAAACGTTTCTTCAAAGCATTGATATCGAACTTGAATTTTTGCACCGCGATGAATGGAAACGACAGTACCCGGATCTGGATTATGAATTGCCTGCTGTATTTTATAGCAATGACTCGGTTGATTTATTGATTAACAGCGAAGCGATTAATCAATGTCAGTCGATGCAGGATTTAAAAACACTGATTAAAAATAATCTGTCAAACTGATACAGGCATGCTTTTTTTCGGCTGGATAAAATGAGCACATGACGTAAGTAAAAAAGGACAGGCCAATGAAAATTTCCAGACTATTATCCACACTGCCTTTAGTGCTTAACGCCTGCGCTGATGAAAGCCCGACCGATGTGAGTCAAAACAGTGCTGGCGAAGGAATCTGGTACGGTGCTTTTAGCGCCGGTGCAATTTCCAGCTCAACCTCTGCTTCCGGGGCGGTATCAACATTCGAAGCAACCGAAAGTAGCGGTGTCGGTCTTTATACCAGTGATGCCCGTGTTTTCTTTTATAATGAAAATGAAAAACTGCTTTTTAGCAACGATACGCCGGGTATTATCGATGCCAATCTTTATTATTACCCGGACTATTACGATGCCAGCAATAATAATGCAGGCAGTCTTTCTTTTGCCGGTAATGCATATACTTATACCAGTATTGCAGGTGCGTACAGCGGCGCGGTGAATGGCAACTATGTTATGTTGTTTGACGACAGCTATTTTCGGGGCGCTGATTTAAACCGTCTGCAGGGGCTCTGGCAGTATTCTCATGCTATCGGTGACTGGCAGTTTTCGATACTCGCTGATGGCCATTTTACGGCAACACTTAGCACCATGTTCTCGTGCCAGATCAGCGGTGAGTTTGCGACGATTGACAGCACTAAAAACGAGTACGCAATCGATAATGTAACGCTGTTAAACTGTGGCGGCTTTGATGGTCATTATACAGGCCTGGCTGCAACCCTGGATTCGACGCAAACCGTTATCTCAAATGATACATTATTGATGGCTATTTATAACCAGAGCCATGGATTTTTTCTCAAACCGGTGAGGCAGTGAGTAATTATAATTTTCACATCAGGCTTGGGTGCAATATTTTCATAAATCTAATTCTTCAGTTTAACCATTTACATCATTAAACAAGAGGCCCCAGTTCCAGCTTTTAATGATGGCTTTATGCTCTAACGCGTAGCGGCTAATTGTCATATCGGGCAAGCTAAGCACCATGCAGCTGTGGTTGTATAAAGTGCTGCCGGGATTGATGACCAGGGTATTGCCGATATATTCGGCAAATACCTGGTGTGTGTGGCCTACGATCAACACATCATGAGCGTTATCGCGCAGTTTCTGTTGCCATATTTGCAGCTGTTCATGAATCAGGTTTCCGTATTTGTCGAGCAATTTAATGCCGCCATGTTGCTGCCGGGGAGGGCTGGCATGCACGATATAAATTCGTTTGCCTTCAATAGTCAGTTCTATAAAGTCGGGTAATGAATCAAAAAAATGTTTTATCTCGTCTGCGTGTTTGATCTCCGGCTCTGTTAATACATCGTGATTGCCTGAGACGATAAGGCAATCACTGTGCTGCAGTAACCTGATGGTCTGAATCAGTTCATCTTCACCATAACCGGCTACATCGCCGGCACAAATAATGCTGTCAACGTTTTCTGTTTTAAATATTTCCAGCGCCTCAGCAAGCGGGGCGGTAGAAGAGTGTGTGTCACTGATTATGCCAATACGTGTTGTCATAAGCTTTCGCATTAAAATGTCAGGGCTAAATGATAAGTCAGGTCATTGCTGTTTATTGTCACGACTTATATATTGGCAGCTATTGCAAGCACTGGCAATAAGCCCGTTATCTTCACCTGTCTCGGCGCGATATTCTGTTGTTTGTGGTCGCTGGCTGAGGCGTTTTTATGCGATCAGTACTTGCCTGTATTGCAGATAGGACTTATATTGATGTGGTGGCTGTTTTTTCATCTGCCGCGGCTAACAAGGTCTGTATCTGGCTTTATTATTTATATTCAGGACGGTTTTATGATTAATATATGCACCCGCAGTATGCTCACTCTCTTAACACTGGTTTATGCATTTAATGCCAGCGCGATTAATTGTGAAGAGCAATCGCCTACTTTAATAGCAGAGGGGGATGCGTATTATAATTTTGAAGAGAATAATGCGCTGACAAGACAGCAAAAGCAGACCGTCGATACGCTGTTTGCTAAGACTAAAAAAAGGCTTGAAGGCCAGGCTGTTGAGATTTACTGCGTAAAAAATAATGATGTTTTTGAAGAGGTTTCAAAAACACAGCAGTTAAAGGCAAGCCTGGATATAGCGTCGGATGGAAAAGTGATCATGGACCTGGCTGTCTATGTTCCGGAGCAGAAAACAGGTTTTAATGAAATCATAGAATACCTTAATATGAACTCGACCTTTGCGATAAAGCAATTGTCGGCAAATAAAATGCGGGTTTCAACAAAATATAGAAGAGTGCAGGGTACAAATACCTCATCCTTACATGAAACGATTGCTGATTTTAGTGTTAATAACGGTGTGATCACGCTGCGAACAACATTGTATATCAATGGTTATTTTGCCTTGGCGCGCAATATGCAGCTTCAGTAAACAGGCCGCTGATTTCAAATGCAGCGGTGGCTTAGGCTAACAGCTTGAACCTGCCTTGTTGCAAAACCATCAGCCCAGAGACTGATCTGTAAAAAGCGTTACATCATTTCTATCGATACGTTATCTGCTGTCATTAGTAGCCAGAATATAATAATGAATACACTATCTATTCCGGGTTTTACAGATCCTTTTAGCTCACTAAGTCATTTGCTGGGCGCTGTTTTTTTTCTTGTTCATGGTGTAAAGCTGGTAAAACTCTCAAGAGGCGATATCAGCAGCTTTATTACCACCATACTGTTTGTATGTTCGGTTGTGTTTTTATTATCGATGAGCAGTGCCTACCACCTGCTTGAGCACCAGAGCACGGCACGCTCGGTATTGCAGCGTCTGGATCATGCCGGTATCTTTGCGCTGATTGCCGGCACCTTTACGCCTGTTCATGGCATTTTGTTTAAAGGCTTTTGGCGCTGGGGTGTGGTGATTATTATTTGGCTGCTGGCGATAACGGGTATCACTCTAAAGTCAATTTTTTTCAACGATATGGCAGAGTGGCTGGGTTTGCTGCTTTACCTCGGGCTTGGCTGGATTGGAATCTTATCGGCTTATCTTACGCACCGTTTGCATGGCTTTGATATTATTAAACCGCTTATATATGGCGCTTTAGCTTATACGGCAGGTGCCAGCCTGGAATTTTTACAGTTACCGGTAGTTATAGCCGGTGTGCTGGGACCACATGAGTTATTCCATATCGCTGTTTTACTGGGCATCGCCTGGCACTGGCAGTTCATCAGGCGTTTGTTACTGCTCAAAGCCGCTGAATAAATCAACGGCTGTTCCGGCGCAGGCGCTGTAAAAATAGACTATAAACAGTTTATTAAATATCAAAAATAAAATGTATGTCATCAATCTCATTACAAGCTCGCTTTAAAAAATATTTAAAAAAACAAAAACTCATTCGTTTCGTGCGCTGGGGTGTAAGGCTGCTTGTACTGGTCTTTATTATGGATACGGGTTATCTGATCGGCATATGGCCGGACTGGGAATTATATAAAGCAGGCCCGATACAGCGTTCGAATTTTATCCGGCATTATATTTTTGAGCAATACAGGCATCAAAGCTGGCCTGATTTGCAGTGGCAGCAGCGACCCATTCATAAAATATCCCGGCATATGATCAGAGCGCTGATCGTTGCCGAGGATGCCAGCTTTTATTCGCATTCGGGTATTGATATGGAAGCCTTGCAAGCGGCTATGGAATATAACCTTTCTGAACAAAGGTTTGTTTATGGTGGCAGTACCATTTCACAGCAAACGGTAAAAAATATTTTTCTTAGTGCCTCTAAAAACCCTTTGCGAAAATGGCATGAGCTGGTGCTGACCATCGGCATGGAAAGAAAGCTGTCGAAGAGGAGAATTCTGGAGCTGTATTTGAATGTGGCGGAATTTGGCAGGGGTATTTTTGGTGTCGAAGCCGCTGCCAGGCATTACTGGGGAATATCCGCGTCAAGGTTGTCGGTTGCGCAGGCGATACAGCTGGCTGCAACATTACCGGCTCCGGTGAATCATAACCCAGTCAGCAGAACAGCTTTTTTTAACAAGCGGGTTAAAAAAATCAGTCGTTATTTTTAAAGTTGATTAAGCTTGGCCCGATTAAAAAAACATTAGAAACAGGCGGTCTTTTTATGAGAATTGTTAAATTGAGAAAGCACTATGTTGTGCTCATGTTGACGTTATTGTTTTCCCAGCTAGCGGGCTGTGCAACGCCGGTGCGGGTTGCTGCCAGTGACTTTCCTGTGGACAGTCCCTATTCGGATCAGAAGCTATTAAGGCTGTTCGACCGCCAGTTGCTGGTCTGGAAAAATGTGCCCTATCGGCTTGGCGGTATCACCAGAAAGGGCGTGGATTGCTCGGGCTTTGTTTATAATACCTATAAAGACCAGATCAATATACTGATACCGAGAACGACTAAAGGCCTGGCAAAAATTGGCAAGCATGTGGCCCGCAATGAGCTTGATATCGGAGACCTGGTTTTTTTTAAAACAGGCAAGGAAAAAACCCGTCATGTAGGCATTTACCTGGGTAAAGATGAATTTATGCATGCATCAACCTCTAAAGGTGTGATGAAGTCCAGTTTAAACAATCGTTACTGGCGCAGAGCATACTGGAAAGCCAAACGCATTATTGATTGAACGCCTGATCAGTCATGTTCGAGTGTCATGTTTTTACAGCCTGTCTCTTTTATTGCTAAGGCACTGATAAAAGCTATCACGGCAAAGGCCAGCATTAATAACATCGCCTGCTGATAATTTTGCCAGCTGTAGAGATTTAAACTGTTGACAACTTTGCCGTCCCAGCCTAAATCAAGTACCCAGCCAAACAAGGGTTGCATGATCGCCGCGCCCAGAAACAGTCCGGTATTGACCAGGCTGATTGCCATGCCCGAAAGTGCCGGTTGAGTCACTTCCTTGGCACAAGGGTAGGTGACGACAAAGCCGCCGCCGCTAATGCCGATCAGCATGAACAAGGTCATCGCAAACAATCCCGGCTGCCATGGCAGGAAGATGATGGCGAGCCAGGCCAGAGCGTAGATAGCCGCACTGAACACGATTACCGGCTTGCGCAAACCCAGGCGGTCAGAAATCCAGCCCGCCGCAAGCGTACCTATCGCCAGGCTGATTAAAGTAATGGTCGTATACAGCGAGGCTTCATCACGGCCCATGCCAAAACTATCCCGCAGTAACGGTATTGCCCATAAGCCGGCAAATGCAAACAGTCCGCCGGCCATGCCAAAGTTTATCCAGAAGCCAGGCCATACAGCGATATTGCTGACTACTTTAAAAAGGTCTTTGGTCCAGTGCTGGTGCCGCTCTGCATGAGATGGCATGCCGTCCATTTCGCGTACAGATGGGAAGCCGGCGTCTTCGGGGCGGTTGCGAACAAATAACGCGGTTAATGCCGCAAGTGATAAGGAGACCAGGCCCATGGCAATAAAAATATCGCGCCATGACCAGAAGTTCAGTAAAACCGAGAGCGGTTTTGCGGCCAATACTGAACCCAGATTGCCCATCAAAATGGTAAAACCTGAGACCAGGCCATAGACCCTGTCTCTGAACCAGACCGCATTGTTTTTCATTAAGCCGACAAAAATAACAGAAACACCGAGCCCGACCATGAAGCGACCAAAGGAGGCGATTTCAATGGTTTCTGCAGTGGCAAACACGATCGAGCCAATACCTGCTATCAGGTTTCCGGCCGTAATGGACTGGCGGTTACCGAGGGTGTCAGCCAGCACACCCGAAGGAATTTGCATCAATGCATAAATATAATAATACATGGCCGCCAGTGAACCCAGCGAGGTGGCTGATGTACGGAAGCTGGACATCAGTTCCGCGGAGACCACAGCAGGTGCCATGCGATGAAAAAAAACAGATATATAAGCGAATATCAAAATGCTGTATATAGACGCGCGAATCCAGAGAAAGCGTTGTTGTTTGAAGTGCATAAACTAACCGTTATTTAAAGCAGGTCGCTATCGTAGCTTAAAGCGGCGGTTTATAACATGACTAAATAGATGATAATGCAGCGTCAGTGCCGTTTGTGCCGGCTAACGGCGGTTGTATTATGCATCCGTTTTAAGCCAGCGGGCAACAGTGCTTTGCAGCTGATCAAGTGTATAGGGTTTTGATAAGTAATCGTCCATGCCGCTGGCAAGACAGTCTTCTTTATCGCCCTCAAGTGCGTTGGCTGTAATCGCAATAATAGGTGTGCGGGCTTTTGATAAGCGTTGTTCAATCTCGCGTATGGCAGAGCTGGCTTCGAAACCATTCATAACCGGCATCTGGCAGTCCATTAATATCAGCTCGTAGGTGTTTTCTAAAAACAAATCGATGGCTTCCTGGCCGTTATTGGCAATCTGAGTAACGAAACCCATTTCTGATAGCAGGGCATCGGCAACCGTCTGGTTAACAATATTGTCTTCCACCAGCAAAGCTGTTTTACCGATGACGCTCAGGCTTTTATCTATTACTTTAGATGACATGGGTTTAGCGGAGGGTGGCAGGGTATTAACAATGGCATTGTAGAGTGCTGATTTTCTCACTGGCCGGGTTAGTACTTCTGGATAACGGCTTTGGTTATCAGTCTCATCATTATGGCAGCCAGAGCCAAGTAAAATAACAGGAATATTTTTGTACTGACTGTCAGACAGACTTTTTCTGACATCAGTCTCAGAGTGTATTGCGGTTAGGCTGTCTAGCAAAATCAGATCAAAGGCTGAGGCCGATGGCTGGTAATCGCTTAAGGTGTCGAGTGCTATTGCTGCATCAGCAATTATTTTATGCGGCATTGACCAGCTGTTCAGGTAGGCGCTTAAAATTTGTTGATCTGTTTTATTTTCATCGATGATAAGCACATGTGCTGGTTTGATTTGCGATATTTGTTTGTCAGCAGGCGAAACAATATCAAACGGGATGGTTACCGAGAATAATGAACCTGTGTTTTTTTGACTTTTTAATTCAAGCCGGCCATTCATTTTTCTGACCAGCTGTTTAGTAATGGTGAGCCCTAAGCCAGTGCCGCCGTATTTTCTTGTCATGCTGCCATCAGCCTGAGTAAAAGAATCAAATATTTTATCCAGCTTTGATGCCTCGAGACCGATCCCGGTATCTTTAACTTCAAACAGTAGCTCTGTTGAATCGCCATTTTCAGCTTCGGGCTTAACAGAAACGTATATTTCCCCACGCTCTGTAAACTTGATAGCATTACTGATCAGGTTTGTGAGTATTTGTCTTAATCGTGTCGGGTCTGCTTTATATGTTTGTGCAATATCAGGGGAGACATAACAGAACAGTTCAATGCCTTTTTTTTGTGACTGTGAAACAAACAGGCTGGTTGTTTCTTCTACTAACTCTCCGATATTGACATCTATTTTTTCAAGCCTGAGTTTCCCTGCCTCAATTTTTGAAAAATCGAGTATGTCATTGAGTATGTGTAAAAGTGTGTTCGCCGAACGGCTGGCTATCTCTGAATACTCTTTTTGTTTCTGGTTTAACGGCGTCATCTTGAGCAGATCCAGTATGCCAATAATGCCGTTCATTGGTGTGCGTATTTCATGGCTCATATTTGCCAGAAACATTGATTTTGTAGCGGAGGCTGTTTCGGCATTGTTTTTTGCAACCGATAATTCCGCTGAACTGTTGATCAGCTGGCTTAAGTCCTTATTGCGGATGGCTGCGGATAACAAAACAACTGCACCGATAAGCAGTTGCTGCAAAAAAGGGATGATGAGTAAATCGAATGCCAGCTGATCGGCCAGCAATGGCAGGCTGATAAAAAAAAGTAAATTGATAAGCCAGAATGTTAAAACGACCGGCAGGGGTAACCACAAACTGCCTAGTAAGACCGGCAGCGACATCCAGGAAGACTGGTACATGACGGCATAAATTGAATACTCGGAAAGCTGGAAAAGTTCAATGTAAGGAGGAATATAAAGCGCAAATATCGCAAGAATGCCGCCGAATATAAAATAGCTTGAACGGCTAAGAATGTAGGCCGCTACCATCACAAGAAATAACAGCTGTACCGAGAGCTGTTCAGTTGCGGTTGCTACAGGTGCGAAAAAACCGCCTACAGCCGTAATCACTATTAAGGGTATGCACAACGCTGCCAGTAACACGGCGCGGCGCCGGTCTTCTGTGGACCGGAGCGTCTTGTGTGGTGCTGTGGCAAGTTTCCATAAAGCCTGTAGATAAGCTGTAAAAAAGGGCATATATTCTCTGGTTTATAACGCAAATAGGTAGAGCTTTTCTATTTTAAAGCGTCAGATCATTATACCTATAGCAATGAGCCGTCTGCTTAACATCCGTGCCGAGACGCGGATTGTTATGGCAAGTATAGCCTGTTTATTTCGTTTCTTTCAGCCGTTGTTGCCATTTATACAAATCAGTGCTGGTGTTCACTCTGTCCTTGAGTTGCAGGCTGGCTCTGTACTCTGACGAGTTTTTTTCTTTACTGCATTTTTTCACATCAGCGGTGACAAAGAACTGTTCATTAGACTGCGTATCCGTGATACAAAGATCGAGCACGCTGTTGAGAATAATGCTTTCCCGGCTGCTAATGGATATTGTGTTTTTTGAAGTATCAGAAGCTGAAAATAAAAACCGTTTCCCCAGCTTGGCTGGCTCGTCGGACGAGAATAATATTTTCAGAGCAAATCCGTTATCAGTTAAGATCCCTGCATTGTGTATGTCCTGATCAGCTTTAGAGCTTGTTGTTTGCATTTGGCACCGTTCGTTTCAGATCTAGTAGTGGTTAAGATTATAGGTCTTATTTGCGTGCTGAATTCGGCGCCAAGGCATTTTTAACAAAACAGTAACTTTAAAAAAACTGACTTAATGTTTGTCCTTAAGTGTTGTAACAAATTGATAACCTGAATAATGCATGCTGATGATGCATGAGCCGATTTGTCAGGTTTCTAGCGGTTTTTACCGCTGCCAGATATACCGGCAAAGCGCAGCCAGTGCATTAACGGTTTTCTGCCAGCTCGGTAAGTAGCTTGATGGTTTTGTTGGTTTTATCGATGAAGTAAGTTTGTTGGGGTTTTGTCATCAGTTGGCACAGTGTAACGGTCAACTGCGAGATGATATCGGTGTTATTGCTGTTCGCCTTTTCTAAAGCGGCTGACTTCGCATTTTTAAACTGTCTGAAGAATTTTTTCAAATGATTTTTTTTTGTTTCCGTGTTTTTATCTGCCAGCAATATTTTTTTTATGCCGCTCTGCCACTGCAGTCTGCGTTTAAGTCTCAGCTCTGCTGAGCCGGTTAAGCGGGCTGCGGCATCTTGTATAATCAGTGTTTGGGATTCGCTTAGAGTGTAAAGCCAGTTTTCATAGTTTTCTAAAAGTTGTTGTTGATAGTGCTCGAGCCGTTGCTGATTATCGATTTCAATATAGTCTTCACGAAACTCTTGATTAGAATCTTCTATGTTCTCAAATAATTCAGCCAGTTGTTGTCTGTTAAGTCGAGGTAACAGCTCTGCCATTTCGTCGTTAAGTTTGTCTGAGACGGCAGTTATGAATTGTTCAAGTTCGCTGATTCTCAGTTTAACTTTTTCTTTTGAGGGCTTGTCAACAAGCTCTTTTTGTACCAGAAGCAGCCAGTTAGCATATTGTGTTAGCTGAGTTTTTCGGTGCCAGTCAAGTAGAGTCAGGACGCGTCTGTCGAGTTCCTTTTCGAGTAGTTGATCGAGCGATACATAATGCTCAACATACTCAGGCAGTACATAATCCAGGTGGTTGTAAATAATCTTAGAGGAACATGCGGTGATGATGAACAGGCATAAGCCAAAATAAACGTGTTGTGCGCGCACGGCCGAAACCAGATTTAAAGCAGTTAAGCATGCGTGCTTATTCATTTTCATGCCTGACAACTATACAGGTTTGACGGTCATCAGTGATTGTAATATCGAGGTGAATGGGGCAGCAACACACCTGGCAGTCTTCGATGTATGATTGTTGAGGCACGGAGCCATCAATTAAAAGCTCTATGACTTCACCACAATAGGGGCACTGAATAGCCATTTCCTGCAGATATTGCATCGTCAATCAGGCTCCCTATAAGCTAATGCCTAAATATAGTGAATAAATCGGATAGAAAGCAATCAATGATTAGCAATCAGCCGCACTAACAACTCATAAATCCACTATAATTGCGCTCCAATTTTGACTGTAGTGAGATCCACAAAGGAATTATCATGATATTTTCATCTTTAGATCTGGCACCTGAGATTCAGCAGGCTCTGGATGCCTGTGGCTACAGCCAAATGACGCCGATTCAGCAACAGGCTATTATTCCGGCACGACGCGGCAAAGACCTGCTGGCAAATGCACAGACAGGCACCGGCAAGACAGCCGCCTTTGCCGTGCCTGTTTTACAACAAATGCATGACCGTCCTTCGAGCACATCAGCCGGTAGCCCGCGGGCACTGATCCTGACACCAACCCGTGAGCTTGCCGAGCAGCTGTCTGAGACCATTAGCCGTTATGCCCGCTACCTGCCTTTCAGCGTCACTGCTTTTTATGGCGGAGTAAAAATCAGCGCGCAGCAGAAAAAGATTAAAGCCGGCATCGATATACTGGTCTCTACTCCCGGGCGACTGCTGGAGCATTTAGTACAGTGTAATATCAACCTTGCCAGTGTTGAATTTGTGGTGCTGGATGAGGCAGATCGCATGCTGGACATGGGTTTCATTGCCGATGTTCAGGCACTGCTGCAAATGACACCGGCAAAACGTCAAACCTTGTTGTTTTCTGCCACCATGTCGCAGGCCGTTAAAGAGCTGGCCAACAAGTTGCTGAAAAACCACGATGTGATTAGTGTGGCAAAACAAAACGCAATTGCCGATACGATTGAGCATGTGCTTTATCCGGTTGAAGAACGCCGCAAAGCAGAATTGTTTGTTGACCTGATTGACGAGCAAAACTGGTTCAAAGTACTGGTTTTTACCAGTACCAAAGCGCAGGCCGATACGCTGATGCTTAATCTGAAAAAAGCGCAGATTAAAACAGCATTGTGCCACAGTGATAAAAGCCAGGGTACACGTCGCCGCGCCATTGCCGATTTTAAAGCCGATAAAGTACAGGTCTTGATCGCAACAGAAGTGGCTGCGCGGGGGCTGGATATTCAGGGTCTGGAATATGTAGTGAACTACAATTTACCATATCTGGCTGAAGATTATGTGCACCGGGTAGGGCGTGCTGGCCGTGCCGGCAGCAAAGGTCATGCTATTTCTTTAGTTAGCCGTGAAGAGGAGCGTTCGCTGGCCAGCATTGAGCGCCTGATTGGCACGCGAATTAAGCGTGTGAAAATGCCGGGCTATGAAGTCGGTGACCGGGATGCTATTTTTAAAAATATCGAAAAACACGCACGCCCTGCCCGTAAAAACAAGGCGAGCCAAACGCAGATTATCAAGAACAGTACAACGGCCGGTAAGAACAAATAAAGCCAGGCGGCAGAGAACGGCATTAATCAAACGCCTTAATGCCGCCAGCCCGGGCTGGCGGCATTAAATTGTTTTAGAGCGGATATTTAAAGGTATCTGAGGCCGCACAGTGGTGCCAATCTGTCTTTCCAGGCCAGACATATCGATTAATGTATCAAGACTGATAATTTTACCGTCGTCTATCTCCCAGATTGAAACCGCCGGAAAAGTAATGATTTTATTGCTCGCGGGTATGCCGTAGAAGGCCTTGACAACCGCGCCTAAAAAGCTGACCTGGGTCATCACATGCTGCTTATCAGCCATGATAAGCTCAAGTTCAACGGATAAATCGGGAATCGCTTCTCGCAGTACATTGATGAAATCAATGTACTGTTTAGTATCGAGTATTTCATCGGTGAAGGTGGTTTTGTAAAAGAATCGTTTCGATAAAAAGTCTTTGATTTTACCAAAGTCACCCTTGTTCCACGATAAGTCAAGGTGCTCTAAAACCAGCGCTTTGTTGTCTGTGCTCGGCATTAAATGGTCTCTCTACTCGATTTTTTATGCCTATTTTGATACAGCTTGTCTGCTTTGTCACGTCGCCGTTATGCGTTTTTTAGCAGCCGCTGGCTTGCCGGGCTTATATCTTTTCAAGCACATCGATCATCGCCAGGCTGGCTGAAGATAAGCTGCGGTTGCGGTGGTAAACCGCGCCCAGTTCACGGGACATGTTCACACCCTTAATTTCAAATTCAATCAGCTCGCCATGTATCATGCTTTTGGGTAAAACACCCCAGCCAAGTCCTATCGACACCATCATTTTAATGGTTTCTAAATAATTGGTTTCAAGCGCAATCGGCGGCATTTTGCTGAGTGAGAGTTGTTGTTCTATCATCGAGCGGGTAAAGGTTTCATGCGAGGGCAAAATAGCAGGGCGGTCGATTAGATCATCGGTACTGATATTCTTCATGCTGGCCAAAGCATGCGTTTTACCAACCACCACCACCAGTGGGTCGTGCCAGATTACCTGGGTGACCAGGTTTTTCGAAGCTTTACGCGGCAGGGTAACAATGGCCAGCTCAAGCTGGCCGTTTTCTATCATCTCACAAGCCTGTTCGGAATCCATAAAATGCAGATCAAGTTCGACATTTTCATGCGCACTGCTGAAGGCTCTGAGCACCGGCGGCAGCCGGTGCAGGCCAATATGATGGCTGGTGGCGAGTTTAAGTTCGCCGCGTAAATGCCCGCTGAGCCCCTGTATGCTCTGATGGCTGCGTTTGATTTCTTCAATAATGTGGCGCGCGCTGGGCAATAGAATCTTACCGGCCTGTGTCAAAATAATATGCTTGCCTATACGGTCAAACAGACTGGTGCCGTAATCCTGCTCGAGCGCTGCAATGCGTTTGCTGACAGCCGGTTGAGTCAGGTTTAAAATCGCCGAGGCTTTAGAGAAAGACTGCTGCTCAAACACCGCAATGAAAGCCTGAAGGTTCTGAATGTCCATTAAAAATTAGCCGCAAGTGTTATTCCTGTTAGGAATAGTTTATATGAAAAATATGAATTTGAGTAATTTATTGGTCGAGAGTAGAATCCAAGACCTGTTAGTTTGGCCTGCAAAAGGGCTGTAAGTGGAGACAAAAATGGCTGCAAGAACGCTTTATGACAAATTATGGGACGCCCATGTGGTACGTACTGAAGACGACGGTACCGCACTGATTTACATAGACAGGCATTTAATTCACGAAGTGACCTCACCTCAGGCGTTTGAAGGCCTGCGTATGGCAAACCGAAGCCCCTGGCGCGCGGATTCATTACTGGCTGTGCCCGATCATAATGTGCCGACCACGGCCCGCGCTGAGGGCATTACTGATCCGGTGGCTAAGCTGCAGGTGCAGACTTTGGAGCAAAACTGTAAAGAGTTTGCCATCACAGAATTTAAAATGGACGATATTCGTCAGGGTATCGTGCATGTGATCGGCCCGGAACAAGGCGCGACATTGCCGGGAATGACGGTAGTCTGCGGTGATTCACATACCTCCACACACGGTGCCTTTGGCGCGCTGGCACACGGTATCGGTACTTCTGAAGTCGAGCATGTGATGGCAACGCAGTGCCTGATCCAGAAAAAAATGAAAAACATGCTGATTGCTGTCGATGGAAAAACGCCTGCCGGTGTCACCGCCAAAGATATTGTGCTGGCCATCATCGGTAAAATCGGTACCGCCGGAGGCACCGGCTACGCGATCGAGTTTGCTGGAGAGGCAATAGCGAATCTTTCAATGGAAGGCCGGATGACGGTTTGCAATATGGCGATTGAAGGCGGCGCGCGCGCGGGCATGGTCGCGGTTGATCAAACCACGATTGATTATGTCAAAGGCCGTCCCTATGCACCCAGCGGTGAAACATGGCATAAAGCCGAGGCCGCATGGCGTGATCTGGTGTCTGATCAGGGGGCTCATTTCGACAGCGTGGTGCGCCTCGATGCTGCCGATATTAAACCGCAGGTGACCTGGGGAACATCGCCAGAAATGGAAGTGGCCGTCGATGCCAATGTGCCCAATCCGGATACCGAGAGCGATGAAGTCAAAGCCAATGGCATGCGTAAGGCGCTGGCCTATATGGGTTTACAGGCCGGCATGCCGATTACCGAGATTCAGCTCGACAAGGTCTTTATCGGTTCATGCACCAATTCCCGGATCGAGGATATGCGGGCAGCCGCTGAGGTGGCAAAAGGCCGTAAAGTGGCAGCCAATATTAAGCTGGCGATGGTAGTGCCAGGTTCTGGTCTGGTGAAACAACAGGCCGAAGCAGAAGGTCTGGATGTGATCTTTAAAGCGGCTGGCTTTGAATGGCGTGAACCGGGATGTTCAATGTGTCTGGCGATGAACGCCGACCGCCTGCAAGCCGGAGAACGCTGTGCTTCGACTTCGAACCGAAATTTCGAAGGCCGGCAAGGTCAGGGTGGGCGGACTCATCTGGTGAGCCCGGCGATGGCAGCAGCGGCCGCGATAGCCGGTCATTTTGTCGATGTTAATGAATTATAAGGTAACAGGCTGATGCAAAAATTTACTGAAATAAGCGGCATTGTCGCACCGATGGATCGACCCAATGTTGATACCGATGCCATTATTCCCAAGCAATATTTAAAATCCATTCAGCGCAGTGGCTTTGGGCCGACGGCATTTGATGACTGGCGTTATCTTGAGCCCGGTGAGCCGGGCATGGATCATAGCCTGCGCAAACTGAACCCTGATTTCATATTGAATCAAGCACCTTATAACCAGGCCAGTATTTTGCTGGCCAGGGAAAACTTTGGTTGTGGTTCATCGCGTGAGCACGCCGTCTGGGCGCTGGATGATTTTGGTTTTCGTGCAGTGATTGCGCCCAGTTTCGCCGATATCTTTTTTAATAACAGTTTTAAAAGCGGCATGTTACCCATTGTGCTGGATGCCGCTATAGTTGATCAGTTATTCAAAGAGGTTGCTGCTGACACCGGTTATCAACTGACGATTAACCTCGAGGCACAAAAAATTACCAAACCCAGCGGTGAGGTGATTGAATTTGATGTTGATGCGTTTCGTAAATACTGCTTGTTAAATGGGCTCGATGATATCGGTTTAACATTGAAACATGCCGATGATATTCGTGCCTATGAAAAGACAAGAAAACAACAGGCTCCGTGGTTGTTCTGATTTATATAGATAATAATGCTGATAAAAGATATCAGTTTTAATAAGGTTAAAAACATGACACATAACATTGCAATTTTACCGGGTGACGGCATCGGCCCTGAAATCATCGCAGAAGCGGTTAAAGTCATTGAGTTTCTGCGCCAACACGCAGGCTTTGATGCCACAATGACGACAGCCCCGGTTGGTGGCGCCGGTTACGATGCGGCTGGCAAGCCGTTACCGGATGATACCTTGTCTTTAGTGAAAGCCTGCGATGCCATTTTATTAGGCGCTGTTGGCGGGCCTCAGTATGAAGCCTTGCCGCGTGAAATGCGTCCCGAGCGGGGTTTATTAGGCCTGCGTTCAGAGCTGGCATTGTTTTCAAATTTGCGACCTGCGATTTTATACCCGCAGCTGGCCGACGCCTCATCTTTAAAACCTGAAATCGTCGCGGGTCTGGATATCATGATCGTGCGTGAATTAACCGGCGGCATCTATTTCGGCCAGCCGCGTGAAATCACCGAAAAAGACGGTGAGCGTTACGCCTATAACACGGCCGGTTATAAAGAAAGTGAAATAGAGCGCATTGGCCGTTCGGCTTTTGATATTGCCATGAAACGCGACAAACGTGTTTGCTCGGTGGATAAAGCCAATGTGCTGGAAGTATCAGAGTTATGGCGTGAAGTGATGGAAAACGTGGCGAAGGATTACCCTGAAGTTGAGTTAAGCCATATGTATGTCGATAACGCTGCAATGCAGCTGGTTAAATGGCCAAAGCAGTTTGATGTGATGGTGACCAGTAACCTGTTTGGTGATGTATTGTCCGATTGTGCGGCGATGTTAACCGGTTCAATTGGCATGCTGCCGTCGGCTTCTCTGGATGCCAATGGCAAAGGCATGTACGAGCCGATACATGGCTCGGCACCGGATATTGCCGGCATGGGGGTGGCAAACCCATTGGCAACCATTTTATCAGTGGCGATGATGCTGCGTTATTCATTGAATGAAGAGGCGCTGGCACAGCGCATCGAAGCGGCTGTCGGTAAGGTGCTGGATCAGGGCTTACGCACAGCAGACATCATGTCAGATGGCTGCACCGAAGTGAATACAATGGCCATGGGTGATGCGGTGGTCGCGGCACTTTAATACAATCATCACAGAGAATTAGTCGTTATTTTTAGCTGGGTAACAGCAATACATTTAAAAAGGGTTAGATCATGAGTAAAACAGTTGATGTTGCGGTTGTAGGGGCTACTGGGGCAGTGGGCGAAACCATGCTGGCAATTTTGGCGCAACGCAAATTCCCGATAGGTAAAATTTATGCACTGGCGAGTGCGCGTTCAAAAGGCAAACGGGTTGAATTTGGCGACAAGTTGATTGTGGTCGAGGATCTGGCTGAATTTGATTTTTCGAAAGTTCAGATTGGTTTATTTTCAGCAGGGGCGGCGATTTCAAGAGAGTTCGCACCAAAAGCGGCCGCTGCGGGCTGTGTTGTGATTGATAATACATCAGAGTTTCGTTATGACGATGACAAGCCGCTGGTTGTACCGGAAGTGAACCCGCATGCTATCGCCGATTACAAAAAAACCGGTATAATCGCAAACCCTAATTGTTCAACGATTCAAATGCTGGTGGCACTGAAGCCTATTTATGATGCGGTCGGCATCAAGCGGATCAATGTTGCGACCTATCAGGCGGTTTCAGGTACCGGCAAAGAGGCGATTGAAGAGCTGGCAGGCCAGACCGCGGCTATCTTAAATGCCAAGGAGATCAAAACTGAAGTCTATCCAAAACAAATTGCCTTTAATGTCTTGCCCCAAATCGATGTATTCATGGACAACGGTTATACCAAGGAAGAGATGAAAATGGTCTGGGAAACCAAGAAAATTATGGGCGATGATAGCATCGAGGTGAACCCGACAGCGGTACGTGTGCCGGTGTTCTATGGCCATTCAGAAGCGCTGCATATCGAAACCGATGAAAAAATTACCGCGGCAGAAGCCCGTGCCGTGCTCTCAAAGGCTGCTGGAGTGCAGGTTATAGACGAACATAAAGATGGCGGATACCCTACTGCTGTGACCGAGGGCGCGAATAATGATGCTACTTATGTCGGCCGAATTCGCGAAGACATCTCCCATGAAAAAGGCCTGAATTTATGGGTAGTGGCCGATAATGTGCGCAAAGGAGCGGCTTTAAACAGTGTGCAAATAGCAGAAATTTTGCTTAAAGAGCATTTATAATCTATATTAGCACACATACTTAAAGCACATTCTTAAGAATGTGCTGAATATTGATGTTTCAAATGTTTAATTTGCAATAAATATTTGAAATAATATGGATTAAATTGAGGGGACTGCTGGTGCGCAAGTTAGTCATTGCCCTGTTTTGTATTGCTTTGTTGGTACCGTCACGCGGTAATACATTAGGACTGGGTGAAATAGAACTGCATTCATCGCTGAATGAAGAGTTGAATGCGGAAATTGCTTTATTATCGATCGGCCAGGAATCAGCGGAAACCATTATCGTCAAGCTCGCCTCGAAAGCCGAGTTCAATCGGGCGGGCATAGACAGGCCGTTTATTCTCAACGACCTTAAATTTACTGTTAAAGTAAAAAATGACAAGCCCTATATTGAGGTTACGAGCAAAAAAAGTATCAGGGAGCCGTTTCTCAGTTTCTTATTAGATATCGACTGGCCGCGCGGGCATATTCTTCGTGAATTCACCTTGTTGCTCGACCCCCCCGTTTTCATGCAAGCCTCAGCCGAAGGCGCGCCCACGAAAACGGTCGTATCCCCACTGATTAGCACTAAAATTGAAAGCAGTGAGCAGACCTTAAATCGGCCGGCCTATGAGGCAGCCAGTGGCAGCAATAGCCTGGCCGGCGCACCGGCTACGGCCGCCCCTGGCCCGCCCCGGCAAGCAGCAGAGCCCGTCCAGGCACGTGCAGTTGCCCCATACCGTGCAAGCGCCGATGGTTATCGTGTGCAGCGAGCGGATACGGCCTGGAAAATTGCCGAGCGTTTGGTAGCAGGCAAAGATATCTCAATTGAACAAATGATGATGGCGCTGTTGCGACGCAATCCCGAAGCCTTTATTCAAGACAACATCAATGGCATAAAACGGGGTTATATTCTGCGTGTACCTGATCAGCAAGATATTCTCGCTCTGGATAATAAGACGGCATTAATACAGGTAAAAGAACAATATGCATTATGGCGAGAATACCGCCAGAGTGTGGTGGCTAAACGCAATGCCAATAAAATTGAGCGCAGTGCTAAAACAGCGTCAAAAGCGGCATCAGGGCCAAAAGGCCATTTGAAAATTACCTCAGCAGCTGAAGGCGAATCGAGTGAGGGTGCAACCTCCGGTCGCCAAAACCCTAATGCTGAATTAAAACAGTTGCGTCAGGATCTTGCGGCCGCCTCAGAAGAGCTGGAAAGCGGTAAACTCGAGAACGAGGATCTGAAAGAACGTGTCGCGTCTTTGCAGGCGCGGATGAAAAAAATGCAAAGGCTGCTAAATCTAAAAGACGGTGACCTGGCTAATTTGCAAAGCGATTTAAGCACAGACGCGGCAAATGAAATAGCCGCCGAAGAAAAAGCCGCTGAAGTCTCGCCACCTGTACTCGGTCTGGCGGCCGAGGATAGCAAGACGGCAGAGGCTGAGGCGACAATAACGGCTGATTCGGCTAAAGATCAGCAGGCTCCGGCCGAGACGGCCACAGTCGATGCCATCTCTTCTACCCAGCCGGCCGAAGAGGCTGTGTTCATGGATGAGATGACGGCGCCCGCGCAACAACCGCTAGAGCCTGTGCCATCGGCAGCCGTGCCACCGGCGGTAACAGCCATTATCGATGATATAAAAACGGGTGACTGGTTTGAGAAACTACTAAAAGACCCGAATGCCTTACCGGTTATTGTTGGCGTGCCGGCTCTGGCTTTGCTGCTGGTTTTGTATATGACCATACGCAACAAACGTAAAAAATCACAACAGGCAGAACACGAGGTAACGTCATTACTTGAAACCGGTGATTTTAATTTCGCCGATGTCGCCGATATGGTTGATGCAGATAGCGGTTTTGCGAATGAGCAGGCTGACGATCTCGGCGATCAGCTTGAGGCTTTTGCTGAAGAAGCTGAGATCAATCTTAATGATGATAATGACGTTATTAGCCTGGAAGAGGACTTACCGGCTGAAGAGGTGCAGAAAGATGATGTTTTAGCCGAAGCGGATGTTTATCTGGCATACGGTATTTACCAGCAGGCAGAAGAGCTGCTGAAAACAGCCGTTGCTGAAAACCCGGAGCGCGCAGATTATAAAATCAAACTGCTTGAAACATTCTTTGCCTCAAAAGATAAGAGCCATTACGCATCGCTGGTAGCTGATTTACAGCCGCAGATTGATACACAGGCTCCTGAGTGGCAGCGTATTGTTGCGATGGGGCGAGAGCTGGACCCTGGTAATGCTTTGTTCAGTGGTGGCGATACGATGGAGCGTTTTGATGTCGATGATTTATTGCCTGAAAAACCAGAAACTGATTTTGATTTAGGCGAGGCGGCTGCCGATTTTGATCTGGGTGACTCGATCGATGACAGCAGTGAGTTTGACCTGGATTTAGAAGAAAATGAAATTGATGTCAGCGCGGCTTTGACGGCAGAAGATGTGGCGGCATTCGATAGCGCGGCCATGGGGGATGGAACCGATAATTTTGCATTAAATGATGACGGACTTGATGAGCTTGATCAGGAACTGGCGGCAGCTGATGATATGGACTTTGATCTGAGCGAAGAAAGTGAGCCTGTTGAAGAGCTGGATGATGCCTTTAGCCTTGATTTTGATATGGCGGATCTTGGCATGGATGAAGCGTCGGCAGAAATATCAGCAGAAGAAACGGAAGTGGTTGCTTCGTCAATGGTAGCCGAAACAGAAGATTTTGGGCTGGGCCGGTCTGATAACGCGGTCTCCCTGGACAATACCGAAGCCTTTGAAATGGATCTGGGGGAGTTATCCCGGCCAGTGCAAGCTGATGATATATCAATGGACGATGTTAGCCTGGATATGGGTGATATTGATCTTGGAGAGATTGATTTATCCATCGATGAACAGACAGCCGCGGCTGTTAATTTGTCGCAGGATGACGATGAGACAATTGATATTAGTCGTTTGCCGGAGGACCTGGATGAGGTCAATACCAAACTTGATCTGGCCCGCGCTTATATCGATATGGGTGACAGTGACGGTGCCTCCAGTATTCTTCGTGAAGTCATCGAAGAAGCTGCCGGTGAACAGAAACAGACAGCCGAATCGATGCTCAAAGACATCGCCTGATCGGTTTGAAATTAATAAAACCTGCGGCATTGAGTCTTCTCAATGCCGTTTTTGTTTGTCATCTACAGTTTGAGTGCTGAGTTAAAATGCGTATAGCTCTGGGTATTGAATACGACGGCAGTCAGTTTTCGGGCTGGCAACAACAGAAGGGCGATGTGCGTACGGTACAAGGCTGCCTTGAAGAGGCCCTGTCTAAAATTGCCGACCAGCGTATTCAGGTCGTCTGTGCCGGACGAACCGATACCGGCGTGCATGCGTTGAACCAGGTGGTGAATTTTGATTTTAATCAGCACCGAGACCCTAAAGCCTGGGTGCTGGGTTTAAATACCTATTTGCCGGATGATATCAGTGCGCTCTGGATGCGGCCTGTGGCCGATGATTTCAGTGCGCGTTTTAGCGCTTTTGAACGCAGCTATCGTTACGTGATACAGCACCGGATTGGCAGACCGGCTTTGCTAAATAAAAGAGTGGCCTGGCGTTATGGTGATCTTGATGTTGGTAAAATGCATGAGGCGGCTCAAGCACTGGTGGGTGAGCATGACTTTTCATCATTTCGTTCATCGCAGTGCCAGGCAAAAACGGCCACCCGTGAAATGCGCTCAGTCAGCGTTACCAAAGAAGGTGATTATATTTATATTGATGTGTGTGCCAATGCGTTTTTACATCATCAGGTTCGAAATATCGTCGGCAGTTTGATAGAGGTCGGTAAAACCGTGAAACCGGTTGAATGGATGGCCGAACTGGTGACAGTTAAAGACCGTAAACAAGCCGGCCCGACAGCACCGGCAGATGGTCTCTATCTGGTGAATGTTAAATACCCGGCCGTGTTCGGCATTCCCGAATGTCATGCGCCGCCAGTATTCACCTAGGGTGGCGCGACTGGACGCTGCAAGTTTGCTATGATGGTCAGCTTTGAAAGCTGGCAGAGAGTACAGATAAAAGCCTCATGAGTTTCCGGACACGCGTTAAAATTTGCGGTATTACTCGAGTAGAAGATGCACTGGCAGTGAGTCAGTCGGGTGTGGACGCCATCGGTCTGGTATTTTATGACAAAAGCCCGAGAAACATCGGTATGGCTCAGGCGCAGGCGATTTGTGAGGCTTTACCCGCATTCGTTACCGTAGTGGCCTTGTTTAAAGACCCTGAGGATGTTTTTGTGCGTTCTGTTATCGAGCAGGTGCCGATTGATCTGTTGCAATTTCATGGGCGTGAAACAGCAGCGTTTTGTCAGAGTTTTAAAAAGCCCTATATTAAAGCCGTCGGCATGGAAGGGCAGCATGATGTTTCTGGCTTTTCAGCTCAGTATCGTTCAGCCAGAGGTTTGTTGCTGGATAGTCATGCGATTGGTGAAGACGGTGGCTCCGGCCATGTCTTTGACTGGGGAAGTATACCCACAGAGATAAGAAGCCAGATTACCTTAGCCGGCGGATTAAACGCTGATAATATTGCCTCAGCGATTAAACAGGTCAGACCGTTTGCTGTTGATATTAGCAGTGGTGTTGAGTCATCCGGCGGAATTAAAGACGAGGCTTTGATAAAAGCCTTGATGAATGAAGTGAAACGAGTAGATTGCGAACATGACTGATGTGGATAAAACGATAGATTTTAGCCAGATGCCTGATGAAAAAGGCCATTTTGGTATTTACGGTGGTGTATTTGCTGCTGAGACATTAATGCAGCCGATTAATGAATTGCGTGATGCCTACGAAAAAATAAAAAATGACCCTGACTTTCAGGCCGAGTTTGATCGCGACCTGGCGCATTATGTTGGCCGCCCAAGCCCTTTATACCATGCGCAGCGTTTGTCAGAGATAACCGGCGGTGCACAAATCTACCTGAAACGTGAAGATTTAAATCACACCGGTGCACATAAAATTAACAATACCATCGGCCAGGCGTTACTCGCCCGCAAGATGGGGAAAAAACGCATTATCGCTGAAACGGGAGCCGGTCAGCACGGTGTGGCGTCGGCCACCGTCGCGGCGCGCTTTGGCATGGAATGTGTGGTTTATATGGGGGCCGAAGACGTCATTCGTCAGGCACCAAATGTTTACCGCATGAAACTGCTGGGCGCGACGGTGATTCCCGTCGAGTCGGGCTCAAAAACACTTAAAGATGCACTCAATGAGGCGATGCGTGACTGGGTCACCAATGTCGATGATACGTTTTATATTATTGGAACGGTGGCAGGTCCGCACCCTTATCCTGAGATGGTGCGTGATTTTCAGACTATTATCGGCCGCGAAGCCAGGCTTCAAATTCAGCAGCAGGCCGGTCGATTGCCGGATGCACTGGTGGCCTGTGTCGGCGGTGGTTCCAATGCGATTGGGCTGTTTCATCCCTTTTTAGAAGATAAAGAGGTTGCCATTTATGGGGTTGAAGGCGGCGGCGATGGCATTGATACGGCTCGTCATGCAGCCCCTTTATGTGCCGGAAAACCGGGTGTGTTACACGGTAACCGCACCTACCTGATGGAAGATAAAGATGGTCAGATTATCGAAACACATTGTGTTTCAGCCGGTCTGGATTATCCCGGTGTCGGGCCTGAGCATGCCTGGTTAAAAGACATCGGTCGCGTCAAATACGATGCGATCACCGACAGCGAAGCGTTAGAAGCCTTCCATACCTTAACCAGGATCGAAGGCATTATTCCGGCGTTAGAATCCAGCCATGCCGTGGCTTATGGCCTCAAGCTGGCTAAAACCATGGAAAAAGATCAGATCATCATCGTTAATTTATCAGGCCGTGGTGATAAGGATATTAATACCATCGCCAAGATCGAGGGGATTAAGTTGTGAGCCGTTTAAACGCTACCTTTGAACACCTTAAAGCGCAGAATAAAACGGCTCTGGTACCGTATATCATGTGCGGTGATCCTGATTTTGATACCACGGTCAGATTGATGCACGCGCTGGTTAATTCAGGCTGTAATATTATCGAGCTGGGGGTGCCATTCTCAGACCCGATGGCTGATGGCCCGGTGATTCAGGCGGCTGCCGAGCGTGTGCTGCTAAATCATGTCAGCCTCAGTGATGTGATTGACGTGGTCGCCAGGTTCCGTGAAACGGATACAGAAACAGCGGTGATTCTGATGGGTTATCTGAACCCGATCGAAGTCATGGGCTATCAGGTTTTTGCCGAAAAAGCCTCGGCTGCCGGCGTTGATGGTGCATTAACCGTGGATATTCCGCCGGAAGAGGCTGCTGAGTATACTCAGCTATTAAAAGCCAAAGGCATTGATCCCATTTATCTGCTGGCCCCGACCAGTGATGATGCCCGCATCGCCAGCATTGCTAATGTTGCCGCTGGTTTTGTTTATTATGTGTCTTTAAAAGGCGTAACCGGCGCGGCATCCTTAGATATTGACAGCGTCGTTGAAAAACTGCAGCAAATACGCCGACAGATTAGTCTGCCGGTTGGTGTGGGTTTTGGTATCAGTGATGCTGAGACCGCGGCAAAATTATCAAAAGTCGCTGATGCGATAGTGGTGGGTAGTGCCATCGTTAAACGCATGGCAGAATATGGCCATCAACCTGATCAACTGATACAGTCGGTGACAGAGCTGACGGCATCAATGCGTAAGGCGATGGATCAATAGCCATCGATTAAAGAGACATTACTAATGCGGGATTTAACGATTGTGTTAAACTCGGTACCTATAACAAGATTAGCATTACGGTAATAAAAATGAGCTGGTTTGAAAAATTAATGCCTTCACGAATTCGTACAGAAGGTGCTGCAAAAGGCAATGTGCCCGAAGGTCTGTGGACCAAATGCGATAAATGTAGTTCTGTGCTTTATCGAGCCGAGCTGGAACGCAACCAGATGGTCTGTCCAAAATGTGATCATCACATGCGTTTAGGCGCCAGAGCCCGTATCCGCTCCTTTCTTGATGATGGCCAGCTCGAAGAAATCGCCGCCAATGTTGAACCGGTCGATGCATTAAAATTCCGCGACAGTAAAAAATACAAAGAGCGTCTTGCCCAGGCGCAAAAAAATACCGATGAAAAAGATGCACTGATTGCCATGCGCGGCACGGTTAAAGGTTTGCCGGTTGTGGTAGCGGCTTTTGAGTTCAGGTTTATGGGTGGCTCGATGGGCTCCGTGGTTGGTGAAAAGTTTGTGCAGGCCGCCAATATGGCGCTGGAGCAAAATATTCCACTGATTTGTTTTTCAGCCTCTGGCGGTGCGCGGATGCAGGAAGCCTTGTTGTCATTAATGCAAATGGCTAAAACCAGTGCCGTGCTGAAGAAAATGTCCAAGCGTGGAGTGCCTTTTGTATCGGTATTAACCGACCCGACGATGGGTGGTGTGTCAGCGAGTCTGGCCATGCTGGGTGATGTTAATGTTGCCGAGCCGAACGCATTAATCGGCTTTGCCGGACCCCGTGTTATCGAACAGACGGTGCGTGAAGTCTTACCAGAAGGTTTTCAGCGCAGTGAGTTTTTACTCGAACACGGCACGGTTGATATGATTTTAGATCGCCGTGATTTACCTGAAAAACTAGCTTCTTTGCTACTGATGTTGACCAACAAACCCGCCAACTAAAGTGCGTTTTGCTGACCTGCAGAGCTGGTTGGACTGGCAGGAAACACTACACAGTGCAGAGATTGAGCTGGGTCTTGAGCGGATCCGCCAAGTGGCGCGAAATTTAGCGATACCGGCGGCATGGCCGGTGCCGGTTATCACGGTAGCCGGCACCAATGGCAAAGGCTCATCGGTTGCAATGCTTGAAGCCATTTATCAGCACGCTGGATATCGCGTCGGCAGCTATACCTCGCCACATCTTCTTCATTATAACGAACGCATTAAAATCAATCGTCAGGCCGTCTCTGATGAGCTGATCTGTCAAGCCTTTGATAAGATTGATCACGCCAGGCAAATGCCCGCTGGCGATGACATATCGCTGACCTATTTTGAATTTGGAACCTTGGCAGCGTTATATATTCTAAGTCAGGCAGAGCTGGATATTGTGATACTGGAAGTGGGTCTCGGTGGCCGCCTGGATGCGGTTAATATTATTGATGCCGAGGTGGCTTTGATCACACCGATTGCGATTGATCATCAGAGCTGGCTGGGTGATGACCGAAACACAATCGGCGCTGAAAAAGCCGGCATTATCAAAGCCGGTTGCCATACGGTCTATAATGATCCGGAACCTGTGGCAGCGATACTGCAAAAAGCGCAAGAGTTGAACTCAGAGATCTATTGTTTGAACAAGCATTTTCAGGCGCATTCTGAGCCTGAAACAGCTGGCTGGCACTATCGCTCTGACTCGCTGCAATTGCGTGACCTGCCAAGGCCTGCTTTGCCGGGGCTGCATCAGTTAGACAATGCTGCGGGCGCGATACAAGTATCACAGATATTGTCAGAGACGTTGCCAGTATCAGCTGCCAGTATTGCCCGCGCAATGACAGATAGCCAGCTACCCGGGCGTTTTCAATGCTTGTCTCATCAGCCGGATATCATTGTGGATGTTGCCCATAATGAACATGCGCTCAGCACACTGGCAAGCAATCTGCAGCAACTGCCGTCTCCGGGGCGTACTCTGGCAGTACTGGCGATGCTGGAGGACAAGGCGCTAGGCGAAGCGCTCGGGCAAATAGATGCGGAGATAGATCGCTATTATCTGGCAGGCTTGCAAGGCAACCGGGCTTTATCCGCTGAAAGCCTTACACAGCGCATCCAGGAAGGTGTCAGTAGTGATAAACTATGTACTCATGACACAGTGCAAGCGGCATTAGAGCATGCTCTTTCAGAAGCGATGAGTGATGACAGGATTATCATATTTGGCTCATTTTTAACGGTTTCGGCCGCAATGAAATATTTGACAGAATCAGCGTCAAAGGATTTGGGAAATTAAGGTGGAAAAAGCATTAAAACAACGCTTAATTGGCGCCATAGTACTTGTTGTTTCCGGTGTTATCTTTATACCGTTATTGCTCGATGGTGCCGGGCATAATGCCCGTTTTTCCAGGGATATTGAGATCCCCGCTGAGCCTGATATTAACATCAAATCCTGGCATGAATTAAAAGAAGTGCCAGTCAATCGGCCTCCGCAAAAAGTCGTATCAAAAGACAATGCTGTGGTTAAAAAGCCAGCGAAGGCAAAGCCGCGTGATGCCCGGCCAGAAATCAAAGCCTGGGCTTTGCAGTTAGGTAGTTTCAGCCAGCAAACGAATGCGCTGGTATTGCAGGACCGCTTGCGTGCCAAAGGTTATCGCGCATTTATCGTCAAATCTAAAAACATAGGAAAAACGCGATATAAAGTCAGAATAGGTCCTGATCTGGATCGTGATAAAGCTGAAAAAATCGCCAAGCAACTTAAAAAGAATGAGAATATTGACAGTATCGTGGTGACACACCCCTAAAACAACGGCGTTGAGTGCTTAACATAATGGCCGTCATTTAAGCGCCGATAATGGCCGCTGACGGCAGCTTGAATTTTAATATAATGCCAATGTATTCAATGCCTTAGGGTAATATCAGCTATCTAAATAATGTTTTAATGATAAAAACTGTGATACTTACGATTCGACTGCTAAAATATGACTAGATTTTCACTATACCCTCTGGGAAAAAGCTAAACATTATGACCGGTATTGATTATGCGTTTATCGCAGTCATTGTTATTTCAACTCTGTTCAGTTTATTACGTGGTTTTGTTAAAGAGGCAATTTCTCTGGGTTCCTGGATAATTGCGATGTGGGTGTCCAGCACCTTCGCTTCAAATCTGTCCAATTTTATGCCGCAAAGCATTGAAAACCCCGCTTTTAAAATGGGGCTGGCTTTTATCATTCTGTTTGTAGCGACCTTGGTGCTGGGAGTGATGGTTAATATTTTATTGAACCAGATTATCAATAAAACAGGCCTGAGCAGTGTCGATAGAGCGCTGGGCACAGCTTTTGGGCTTGCCAGAGGCATACTGATAGTCACCGTGTTTGTGATGCTGGCCAGTTTAACCAGTATTCAGGAGCAGGATATATGGAAGGACTCTGATCTGGTTGACCGATTTCAGGCTTTAGCCAGCTGGTTACAGGTCTATCTGCCAGATAATATTTCAAAAAATCTTCCTGGTTAATATCAGGCTTATCAATAAGTTATCTATCAAGTGTTATCGAGGAATATTTAAATGTGCGGTATATTAGGTGTTGTCGGCTTTAGTGCAGTGAATCAAATGCTCTATGATGGCCTGATCCTGTTACAACATCGAGGTCAGGATGCTGCCGGCATCGTGACCTGTGAAGATCGAAAATTCTTTTTGCGCAAAGCCAATGGCCTGGTTCGTGATGTCTTTGAGGCAGAGCATATGATGCAATTACCCGGTAATATGGGCATTGGTCATGTTCGTTATCCTACAGCGGGTTGTTCTTCATCGGCTGAGGCGCAACCTTTTTATGTGAACTCACCTTACGGCATTGCGCTTGCTCATAATGGCAATTTAACCAATGCTGATGAGCTAAAAAAAGAACTGTACCGAACTGACCTGCGTCATATAAACACCAATTCTGACTCAGAGATTTTATTAAATATTCTGGCGCATGAATTACAGATCCAGGGCGGGCTTAAAGCCACGCAAGAACATGTTTTTAAAGCCGTTGAAGCCGTGCATAAACGCTGTAAAGGCGGCTATGCTGTAGTTGCCACCATCGTCAAGAATGGCATTATTGCTTTCCGCGACCCCTACGGTATTCGCCCTGTCTGTTATGGAAAACGAGAAACAGAAAAAGGTACCGAATATATGGTCGCCTCAGAAAGTGTTGCCATGCAAGCACTGGGTTTTGAACTGGTGCGCGACCTGGCGCCAGGTGAAGCGATCTTTATCACCAAAGACGGTGAGTTTTATAATAAACAATGTGCTCAAAATCCAAAATTGTCGCCGTGTATTTTTGAATACGTTTATTTTGCCCGTCCAGATTCCATCATTGATGATATTTCAGTTTATAAAGCCCGCCTAAGAATGGGTGAAGGGCTGGTCAATAAAATTAAACGGATTCGCCCCGATCATGATATCGACGTGGTTATCCCGATTCCTGATACCAGTCGGACTTCAGCGCTGGAAGTCGCTTTTCACCTGGGGGTTAAATACCGTGAAGGTTTTATTAAAAACCGTTACATCGGTCGTACTTTTATTATGCCCGGGCAACAGGAACGGAAAAAATCAGTACGCCAGAAATTGAATGCCGTTGAACTGGAGTTCAAGGGCAAAAATGTCATGCTGGTCGATGATTCGATTGTGCGAGGCACTACCTCAAAACAGATTATTCAGATGGCACGTGACGCCGGCGCGAATAAAGTCTATATGGCTTCAGCGGCACCGCCGGTACGCTTTCCGAATGTCTACGGTATTGACATGCCATCGGCGCAGGAGTTTGTTGCGCACGACCGGACTGAAGATGAAATTTGCAAAGAAATCGGTGCCGACTGGCTGGTCTATCAGGATCTTGAAGAGCTGGAACTGGCGGTAAGAAAAGGCAATAAAAACATTAAGATGTTTGATACATCCTGCTTTAACGCAGAATATGTTACTGGCGATGTTTCCCAAGAATACCTTGAGCACATTGATAGCATACGCAACGACAGAGCAAAAGAGTCGCGTGTGATGAATCCTGCCGTTATCGATTTGCACAATAGTAATTAATCATGACAGTTTCCCGGATTATCACTTATTGTTTGTTATGTTTTTTCGGCCTCGGGCTGACAACCGTTGCGGCCGATGAAAAGCCTGAGCATCAACAGCTTAAGCTGGGGCTTGAGCTTATCGAGCAGAAAAAATATCAGCAGGCAGAGAAATATTTTGTGCAGCTAAAGCAGCAGCATCCACAGCAAATAGCCTATTTAAATAATCTGGCCGTGGCGCAAATGGCGCAGGGCAAAATGCAACAGGCGCTGGAAAATTTAAAGGCTGCATTAACAGCGGATAAATATATCGCCGTCTCACAAAATAATATGTCCAGTATTTATGCTTACATGGCATCGCAGGCCTATTCGAAAGCCCTGGACAAAGCCAGTACAAACACGCTGCCTCAATTGGCGTCGATTACTGAGATAAAACCTGCGCTGACGGCTCAGCCGGCCACGGAAAAAGCAAAACCGCTGCCAGCCCTGCAAACGCAAGATGAGCTGAAGCGTCTCTTTGAAAAGAAAATGAATGTCTGGATTAAAGCCTGGAGTAAAGGCGATACACAGCTTTATCTTGCAAACTATTCAAAAAACTTCATGCCCGCAGCTAAGCTCAGTTATAAAGACTGGCTGGCATTGCGACGTTACCGTTTACGGCATTCAAAACAGGTAGAAGTCAGCTATAATCAGTTCGATATGTTTTTAAATGCAGCTAAAACCACCGCCATTGTTGAATTTGTTCAGCATTACAGAGCCGGAAAGTACAGGGATAAAGTAAGAAAGCAGCTGTACTGGCGTTTGGAAGGTGATCGCTGGCTGATTACCCGTGAGCAAGTAACCGAAAAACTGAAATGATACGATTTTTTCAAAAACAGTCTGTATTTTTATTGTTGCTGATCATCAGTGCGGGCACGTCCGCGCAATCAATTAAACAATCGCCAGAAGAGCAGCTGATTCTGGCGTTAACCTCGATAAAAGCCCAGAAACTAGATCAGGCCATGCATCAACTAGAGGCACTGGTGAACAATAAGCCTGATTTTAAACTGGCTCAGTTAGTCTATGCCGATGTCATGATGGCCAAAGCTCATGGCATAAATAAAGTCGGCGAATCGTTAAAGCAGAATAAAATATTAGAAGGTTTTCTGGCAGAGGCAAGCAAGCGCTGGCATAGCGCGCAAAACCCGGTGAACGCCAAACTTTTACCGGCCGCCTTGTTAAGCCTGGATCAGGAATACCAGTATGCTGTTGTTGTTGAACTGAATAATTCCCGGCTGCACCTGTTTGAAAATGAAAACGGCATCCCTAAGGAAATTGATAATTATTATGTATCAATGGGTAAAAGCGGGCCCTACAAACAGTATGAAGGCGATAACCGAACGCCACTCGGTGTTTATTTTATTGAAAACTTTCTATCACCCAAGACCTTGCCTGATAAATACGGTGAAGGTGCCTTCCCCCTCAATTACCCGAATGTATGGGATGATCGTCTGGGTAAAACGGGCTATGGTATCTGGCTGCATGGCACACCTCTGGATACTTTCAGCCGGCCGCCCAGAGACAGTGAAGGTTGTGTTGTATTGTCTAACGCGGATTTACAGACGGTGGGTGGTTATCTGCAGTTAAGGCGTACGCCGTTTGTTATCGCCGACAATATCAACTGGTTAGAAAAAGACAAATGGCAGTCACAGAAACAATATTTTACTCAGCTTATTTCAAGCTGGCTGAAAGACTGGCAAAGTCTGGACACTAATCGTTATATCCAGCATTACTCAAAAACATTTCAAGCCGGGCCATCGAATTTTTTGAAATGGTATTCGCATAAAAAACGCGTTAATAAAAATAAAAAATTCATTCAGGTTAAGACCGATGATTTAAGCATATTAAAACACCCTAAAGACGATATTCTGGTGGTGACTTTCAGGCAGCACTATAAAAGCGATAATTATTCATCGGTCAGCTATAAACGACAGTACTGGAAACAGGAAAAAGACGGTCAGTGGCGTATCATATTTGAAGGCCGGGTGAGAGAGCCTGATCAGCTGCTTACCCAGTTATAATCAGCTAGCAAAAGCCATTTCTGTGTTGGCTTCAGGATTGACGGTACTGTTGCCAGTGCACTAATCAATATTAGACAGCTTTCTGCTGTCTGTATCAGCCTGTAATAAAGCCTTATTTTGCTTTGTGTGCTGCGCATTGTTTTTTAACCAGCGAACCAAATCTACCCAGATACTTGATATCTGCTGAGCGCTGGGCATTATGCCGGCATGGGGCAGCTCAATAGTAATCACCGGTTTTCCAAGTTGCAGGCCGGCATAGTTGCCCAGAGAGCCGGGATAGGTGCCGAGTAATTTTAAATGCAGAGAGCCCAGGTGTTTCGGTGCTTTATGTGGGCCGTCAAAGTCAAGAATACCAAATGGTGCATGCACTGCAATGATCACATCGGGTTCAAATTCGGTGATGATATGGTCCAGCCATTGCGTTTCGGGTTCACTTAAAGGTGCCGGTCCGGGGTAACGGCGTTTATCTTTCCAGGTTCTTTTTGCCCAGTAATCAAGGCTGGCCTGTTTGTTTGCTCCGGGTGAAAAGTTGCGGTTCAGGTCAACGCCGTTACCATTGGTTCGGCGAGAATGTTTTCTTAAAAGACCGTCCGGGTTTAACAGCGGAATAACTTTCCAGTGAAACAGGCCGCTGTGATATTTGTCGAGTGTGTTAAGCCATTTGAATAGAATGCTTACAGATGAATACTCATCACCATGTATGCCACCAATTAAAAGTACCTTTGCCTGGGGCTTGCGACGGGCCAGTGGTGGGTACTCTTTAATCAGCAGCGGTTTGTTCTGGTTGCTACGGTAACCCGAATCGATTAGCTGATTTGATAGGCATTGTTTGTTATAGACGCTGCTCAGCTTCTGGCTGATATGCTTGCAGGCTGTTTCAACCAGCGCCAGCGGCTCAGCCTGAGTGGCAGAACAATACAAAGAAAAGAGCAGAAAAGACAGAGTAAGTTTGAATGCAGGCATGGTATACAGGTATAGTGAGTTTACAGAGAATGAATATATTATAGACAGATTATAGACAAATTATAGACCGATATATGTGCTCAATTAAAGTGAATATCTCAAAACAGCAATTAAGGCTTTATGACCGGCATAATCAGCTGATAGCAGAGTATCCTGTTTCTACCTCAAAATATGGCATAGGCAATCAGCAGGGTAGTTTTAAGACACCATTGGGGCACCATCAGATATGTGAAAAAATCGGTGACGATGAAGCCATGGATGAGGTATTTATCGGCCGCAAACCTCAGGGCAGGTTATCTGTCTTAAAACAACAATCCATCGATTTGCCAGAAGATATCATCACAGCAAGAATCCTGAGATTACGCGGCCAGCAGCCAGGGCTAAACCAGGGAGAGGGTATCGATTCCTTTGAGCGATATATCTACATTCACGGTACTGCCGATGAAATCAATATTTCTAAACCGGTTTCACACGGCTGTATTCGAATGCGTAATGAGGATATTGTTAAGCTCTATGCAAAAGTTGAAGTCAATACCGATGTATGGATTGAAGACTGAAATATTAGTGCTAAGATTAACTGCATATTAAAAATAAAATAACGGGAATTAAATGAGTTACGAGTTTGACGATGAAACCGGTTTTGAAACACTGGCAATAAGAGCAGGTCACGAGCGAACCAACGAAGGCGAGCATGCAGAGGCGATATTTCCAACCTCGAGTTATGTCTTTGCCTCAGCCGCGGAAGCTGCTGCACGGTTTTCAGGTGCTGAGCCAGGTAATATTTACTCGCGCTTTACTAATCCGACTGTCAGGACCTTTGAAAAACGCCTGGCTGCGCTTGAAGGCGCCGAGAGATGTCTGGCAACGTCATCAGGCATGGCTGCTATTACCGCCACCTTTCTGGGTATTTTGAAATCGGGAGATCATATTATCTCGTCCAGCAGTATTTTTGGCGTCACCAATGTACTGATGGAAAATTTCTTAAAAAAACTCAACATAGAAGTGACCTATGTTGACCTGGTAGATAATGCTTCATGGGAAAATGCAATTCAGGAAAACACACGCATACTGTTTCTTGAAACACCCTCCAATCCACTGGGTGATATTGCCGATATTCGTGCACTGGCTGATCTGGCGCATGACAATGATGCCTTACTGGTTGTTGATAACGCCTTATGTACCCCGGCATTACAGCAGCCGATTAAATTCGGGGCTGATATTGTTATTCACTCAGCAACAAAATTTATTGATGGCCAGGGGCGCTGTGTGGGGGGAGCCGTACTCGGCACCGAAGCAATAGTGGGCACCGATGTTTTTGCATTTTTAAGAACAGCCGGTCCTACTATGAGTCCGTTTAATGCGTGGGTGTTTTTGAAGGGACTGGAAACACTCAAATTAAGAATGGATGCTCACGGTGTCAATGCCCTTAAAATTGCTAAATGGTTACAGCAACAGCCTAATGTCGTAAAAGTACATTACTGTGGTCTGGAATCGCATATGCAATACCGTCTTGCACAAAAGCAGCAGTCAGGTTTTGGCGGCATTGTATCGTTTGAAATGAAAGATAAAGAAGCCGCATGGAAAGTCATTGACGCAACAAAGATGCTCTCCATAACCGGTAATTTAGGTGATACCAGAACCACGATCACACACCCTGCGACAACAACACACGGTCGATTAACACCCGAGTTGCAGGTTGCAGCAGGCATCAAAGAAGGCCTGATTCGATTATCGATTGGACTCGAGGATATCGAAGATATTAAAGCTGACTTGTCGCTCGGTTTTGAGTCAGTCTGACCGACGAGAACAAAAGGCCTGTACCGTGTACAGGCCTTTTGTTCTAAAAACAGGGTTTGCCAATCAATCACCGCCTTTAATGGGCTGAAAAAAAGCTGGCTTCCCGGCGGCGGCCAGGCTGTTAATGTTATTCGGATATTACAGAAGACGGCATCAATACAATAGAGCCAAATAGCGAACTGTTATCTGGCAGCAGCACGCCAGCATCAATCTGCTGGGGTTGACTACGGCATTGAATGATAACAGAGGCTTGCTGACCGAGGCTGTGATCAACAATATGTTTAAAAATCGCATTCTCTGAACTGTGCTGGCGATTGGCAGGGCTTAATCGTGTGACTATTTAGCCTGTAATGTACGCTTATTTTTAAAACAATACTGAATGCTGTTGAAACGATAGCTCAGCTATATCATTCTCATTTACAGTAAGACCGGTAATACGGCAATAATATAGCCAGTAATCATGTTAAATCATCATTATGCTTAATCAGGCTAAAGCCCACTATCAATGGCTAGATTGTTATAACAATAAGCTAAAAATGACAGCAAGACAGCGATTTTAGGAGCAGGCAGGCGTTTAAATAGACGCTAGCAGCCTTTTAACCAGCATTACTGCCGATCGCGACAGATAAACGGTAATAATTAATGGCATATAAAGCAGACTAATTATGCGCACAGAATACTAGCAGCTATAGTTAGACTGTGAGATATCTATAAACTGATTTGTATCAATGTGATTATTGAGTAAATTAGGTATAAAGATAATCAGGTCGTAAGCAAATAGTCAGATGTTAGTATAATCCGGCTAAAGGAGTGATATATGAAGCAACCTGTTCAGATTACTTTCCGTGATATTCCCTATTCAGAATTTGTCGAAGCCAGAATCCAAGAAAAAACCCAAAAGCTAGATCAGTATTATGATCAGATAATGACTGTAAAAGTCGTTGTAGAAGCACCTCATAGCCACCAGCACAAAGGTAACTTATACCATGTCAGCATCGATGTAACGGTGCCGGATGGTGAGCTAGTGGTTAATCGTTCGCCAAAAGACCACCATGCCCACGAGGATGTTTATGTTGCTATTCGAGACGCGTTCGAAGCGATTAAACGACAGCTAAAAGAATATGCCAGAAAACGACGCGGCAAAGTCAAAAGCCATCAGCCAGTTTTACACGGCATGGTATCCGAAATTATTTCCGGCGAAGACTATGGCCGCATTGTCACGCCGGATGGAAGAGATATATATTTTCACCGCAACAGTCTGATTGAAAACAATTATGATGAACTTGAAATAGGAGACGAGGTGCGTTTTTCAGAAGAAGCCGGCAACGATGGTCCGCAAGCATCTACCGTGCATATGATTGGCAAACACCATATTGTCACCAGAGTGCATTAACGTCCGGCTCAATGACCCAGAAACAAAGGCTCATGTAAAGCATGGGCCTTTTCATTTTTAAAACGGAAATGTGTCAGCGTTATAACGGTGTCTGTAAACGATAAACTTGCCGAAACAGCTTCACCAGTGCAATATGCACAGACCAGTAATCACCGACTCAATGACAATGACCAATACAGCCAGCGCCGAACAACTGAATAAAGACTTTGCATTTAACACCGGCAACAACAGCCTCAGCATCATCAGCGGGCCAGCTGGCATAAGTCAGATCGAAATCCAGAACCGCCAGGCCACAGCCCGCATCAGCCTGCAAGGTGCACATATACTCAGCTGGAAACCAAAAAACCAGACAGACGTTATCTGGCTGTCCCAAGAAGCAAACTTTGCAGCCGGTAAATCAGTACGCGGCGGCATTCCCATTTGCTGGCCATGGTTTGGTGCTCACCAAACTAATCAGGCTTACCCGGCGCACGGTTTTGCACGCACCGTATTATGGCAACTGACAAAAACCAGCGCCGTATCGGATGATGAAACAGAAATCAGCCTGAAACTGGTAACCAGTCAACTCGATGCAAGCTATCAGGCGATGTGGCCTCAGGCCACGACTGCCGAGTACATTATCAGTATCGGTAAAAAACTCGGCTTGAGACTGATCACACATAATCACAGTGATCAGGCAATCAGTATCGGCCAGGCTCTTCACAGCTACTTTAATGTTGACGATATCAGCAACACCGCAGTGCTGGGTTTAGAAAACAAAGACTATCTTGATAAAACGCTTGATTTCAAACGCAACACGCAGCACGGCCCGGTTCTTATTGAGGCGGAAGTCGACAGAATCTATTTACAAACAACGGAAGCGCTGGTCATAGATAATAAAAAAAGAAAACTCAGCATCACAAAGCAGGGGAGCGCGACAACCGTTGTCTGGAACCCGGGAAAAGAAGTGGCTGAAAAAATGGGTGACTTAGGAGACAACGGTTACCAGAAAATGTTGTGTGTGGAATCGGCTAATGCCGCAGAAGACTGCCGACAGATTGCAGCGGCTGAAAGTCATGAGCTATCAGTGCTCTACGAGCTGGAAAATTAAACCGTATAAAGCCGCTTACAGGGATTTTTTTTCTGTTTTCTCATTGACAACAAAGTCGTTGTTGAATTCATAGGCCGGTACAGGTTTGCCAATATAATATCCCTGAACGTAGTCACAGTTCATAGCCAGTAAGCTGACGCGTGTTTTGTTGTCTTCAACACCTTCGGCAACAACCTTAAGGCCAAGGTTATGCGCCATATCAATAGTCGCGCGAACTATAATGGCATCATTCTCATCTTTTGTCATTTCAGTGACAAAGGAACGGTCTATTTTTAATTCGACAACGGGTAATTGTTTTAAATAACTTAAAGACGAATAACCGGTTCCAAAATCATCAACGGATAAAATAATACCCATAGCGCTGAGTTTCTCAAGGGTTTCAAGTGCACGAATAGGGTCCTGCATGATATCGCTTTCAGTAATTTCCAGAGTCAGGCTTGCGGCAGGCAGATGATGTTTTTTTATTATCATTTTAACAAAATCAATAAAGCTGGCATCATGTAAACTGTGCACCGAAATATTCACGGAAACCGAGAGTTCGGGTGTGTGCGCGCGCCACTCTACGCATTGTTTAATTGCAGACTCAATCACAAAGCGGGTCAGTGGTTTTATCAAGCCGGTCTGCTCAGCCAGTGGTATGAAATCACCTGGCATAATCATGCCGCGATCAGCATGATACCATCGTAACAGGGCTTCAACGCCGCTTATGGTATTGGTCTGCAAATGCATTTTCGGCTGAAAATACAGTTCAAGCATTTCATGCTCAATGGCAAAACGAAAATCGGTCATTAATGCCAGGCGGCCAATACTGTGTGTGTCTTTATCCGGGTTATAGACTTCGTAGCCCGTATTTTGCTGTTTCGCCAGGTACATAGCAATATCTGCACGCTGCACGAGAATGTTGACGTCATTGCCATGAATCGGGCTTTCGGCCAGACCCAGACTAATGCCGACGCTTAAAGTGTGACCCTCAACAATAAAGGGCTTTTCAAACTGACGTAGAACCTTGCGGGTAGATTTTATGGCCTGCTTCAAGTTGGTTTCCGGTAACAAAATACCAAACTCATCGCCGCCAAGGCGGGCAACGCTGTCTGTTTTTCTAAAAATTTTTAATAAACGCCGTGCAGCCTGCTGTAACACCAGGTCACCAATATGATGTCCCAGAGTATCATTGATTTCTTTAAAATGATTGAGGTCACTCATAATTAAAACCAGCGGTATGCTTCTTCTCTCAGCCCTGAGGATTTCCTGTTGCAGGCGATTATTAAGCAATTTCCGGTTAGGCAGGTCAGTCAGCGGATCATGTAATGCCTGGTGTTCAAGTGCGGCGGTCTCTTTCTCAACAGCATTGGTCAGCCGGTAAAAGACCGATTCAAGAACCTTGAGTTCATCACCTTGTTTTGAAATATTGTGAGGCGTCATGTTCAGCGAGTTGGAAAACGACAGCACCCTGTTTGTAAACACTCGCAAACGGCGGATGACAAAAAACATCATGATTAAAAAAGCCGAAATAAAAGTTACAGCCACGGTAAAACGCAACAGCCGTTCTTCACTGATAATGGCATTTGTTAACTGATCAATTTCAGCGGTGGAAACAAAAGAAATTAATTCGATAATGATATCGGTAGCACCGTAATCAAAAAATCCCTGACCGGTAATAAGATAACGGTTTTTAAGATCTGTGACCCTGGTGCCTGGCGGAATTAACTGGGAGTTGCTGCTGATCAGCACTTCCTCTTCGCCTTCGCTTAATAAGGCGATGACACTTGTGCCATCGAGTTCTACACCCTGTGAGGCAATTAAAAATTCCTCATCAAGTGCAGAAGCAAGCATCAGTTTTGCCGCAGGCTGGTTTTTTCTGTTGAGAATAATAGCGGTTGCTACCAGGTATGGCTGATTGCCTATTTGTGTTAAATAGCCCTGGTTATGGCTCAGGTTCAATAACATATTGTCAGGCTGCAATAATGTAGCAGGAGGCACAGCATCTCTGAGCTGGTAGTATTCAAGCACGCTGCCATTGTTATCGATAAGGAAAAAATACCTGGGGTGAATAAAGTTTCGAATGGTTGCAAGGTCGGGCAGCCAGGGCGGAATGCGCTTATGAATTTTTATACCGCCCTTTTTTTGCCAGGAATTATTTGATACATGGTTAATGATGTTATGAGTCTTACTAAATAGCTTTAGCGTCTGGTGATGGCCTTTAACGTAGCGGTCAAATAATATGCGCTGCTTTTCAGCCTGCAGGCTGAAACGTTCAGTCAGCCTTTGGTGAAAAACTTCTGTCAGGCTGCCGGTCTGAAACTCATCGGATATAAACCATACACCTATACTGATAATGATCGTATAGATAAATACTTTGGTGAGCAGTGAAATTCGTGCAAGCACGGAAGCGAGGCCTGTAATCAGAGTGACCCCTCAGGCTCGCCAATTAACTCATCATGCCTGAATTTCCAGCCGGCTTTTCGCAAACGGGACGGTGGAATATAGTCAACCTCACTGTGAATTTTTTCAATATGAGCCTGCAAATATTTAACCAGCCTGATCGCATCCTGTTTCTGGTGCTGATGCTGCCATGTTGTCAGGCTATAACTGCGGTATAACGGGTATTGGCCTGTTAAAACATAATCTAAATCTTTTGCCGAGTGTCCATCGATATTGAGCATGCGAACCTCGCCTTTGTTGCGATAGACATCTACCATTAAAGGCACTTCCCAGCCGATAGCAGCCTTGTTTCTGGCAACCTGAGAAATCATATCCGCAATCACACCGACCTCGAACAGGCGGGGGCTAAATTTATTTTCATTACTCAGTAGTGAGCGCCAGTGCCCCGGCCTGATTTTGCAATGCAAGCGACCAACCGGTTTTATAAAACCGGTTAATACAGGGGCGGCACCTTCAACCGCAGACCATTTTGATACTTTTCCCTGGAAAATATCACGCGCCTGCTGAATACTCAGGTTCGTTAGCGGGTTAGACGGGTGCACAATTAAAGCAATCGGAGAGATACCCAGCGAGTGGAATTCCATGCCCGGCAAGCGGTCATTTACGCCGGGAGGGCAGCAGAAGGCACCGACATCTACTTTTTTCTTTAATAAGCGTCCAGACGTAATACCACAGGTACCATGAAGCAGGGTGATTTTGATATTATTTTTTTTCGCAAAATCAGCAATCAGCTGTTTAAACAGCGGGTGAGTCTGCTGGCCCAGGGCAACGACAAGGTCGGCGTCTTTATATTTGTCATCGTATTGTAAGGGTTTGTCTGCCCAGTCTTTATTAACCGGAGCCAGCGCTGAAGGATCACTAAATGCCGCATCGTGACGATGCACATGCTCATCTTTTGCCAGCGCATTGCCAGCGAGTATGCAATGCAAAATAAAACCAACAAAACCCAGACGCAGATATTTCTTTGATTCAATAAAGATCGTCATTAGCAGATATTCCCCATTAACTGTCTATTTATTAACTATAGACTTAAAAAAACGCTTTTTTCGTTATATTCGCTATATGAAATGCCTGTGTTGGCGGCATTACAGTGGCTTCTTTTATAAAGGTTATAGGAAAACAGAGCATGCCTCTATGTAACAGATCAATATATACGTAATAACCCTTAAAAGGTTTGGATTGAGTCAAAAAGGCTTGTCTGCTATGCCGCAAAAGCAAACACAGGTTAGCTGATTGCGAAAATAAACCGAAATAAATGAACACAACGCTCAGCTTGCAGTATTAACGATGACACCGTCTTTGAGAAAGATTTCTTTTTCGGCCATGGCGGCATAGTCTGGCTCGTGTGTGACCAGAATCAGTGTCATGCCCCATTCTTTATTGGCCTTTTTTAATATATCCATCACGATTTTGCTATTAACAGAATCCAGGTTGCCGGTGGGCTCGTCAGCAAACAGATAACGCGGTTTCATCGACAGTGCGCGCACAATGGCCACGCGCTGCTGTTCACCACCGGATAATTGCGAAGGCAGTTTATCGCGGGCAGTCTGTATATCAAACAATTCAAATAATGCGTTAACATGTGTTTTTGCATCGACATTATTATTTTTTCGTGCAGGCAGCAATGCGTTTTCCAGTGCAGTGAGTTCCGGCAGTAAATAATGAAACTGAAAGACAAAGCCCAGACTTTCATTTCTGAACTGGTGAAGTGCATCAACACTTAACTCAGCAGGTGACTGGCCATCGATCATCACCGAACCACTTGAGGGCAGATCGAGAGTACTTAACAAATACAATAACGTGCTTTTGCCGGATCCGGAACGCCCGGAGATAGATACAAAGTCGCCGTCTTCAATGTTTAAATCAATGCCTTTTATGATGACGGTTGGCGGCTCACCAAATGACTTGATCAGTCGCTGACAGCTAATGCCCATTTAAATCTCCGAGCGGATAATATCGATAGGTGTTAAACGGCTGGCCGCCAGGGCTGGCAGTAAGCTGGCTAAAATAGCCGAGAAAAAAGCCATGGCAAAGCCCATAATATAAATCGAAGGCGCAAATGAAATAATCAGCGTATTACCGGAACCAATATGCACGTTGAGCTCAATGGTTTCAATATACAAATTAAGCCCAAAACCCACTAACAAACCAAACAATGCACCGGAAAAACCCAGCATCACACCCTGAATTAAAAACAACTGCAATATCATTGAAGGCGGATAGCCAATAGAACGCAAAATCGCAATCTCACGCCGTTTCTGGTTAACAATGATACTCAGCACATTATAAATGCCGAAGGCAGCGACCACCAAAATAGCCGTGGTGACCGTGATGCGAACAATATCCTGAAATACAAAAATCTGCAGGAAGCTGGCATTGACTTCTTCCCAGCTTTCTACCTTGTCACGACTCACCAGCGCCCATGCGCCGGCCATCGCCTGTGCAAGATTGATATCAACCAGTGCGACTGAAATCTCATTGATCTGTCCCGGGGTTTTATTCAGTTGCTGTACGTCGTTGAGCGAGGCAATCATTAACGTTTTATCAACATCCTCGACAGATAAGCTGAGTACTCCGGCAATTTTTAACGGCCTCAGTTCAGCCTGACCAGAGGAGACCATAATGGTATCACCAAGCCGTGCACCGAGACTTTCCAGTAGCAGGTTGCCGACGATGACCCGGTTGCCGCTGTTTTTAAGAACATCGAGTGAGCCCTGTTGAATGTACTGACTGATATCCAGTACTTTTTCATATAACGCCGGCACAACACCAACCAGTACCGCCGGGTGACGTGTGTCGGCTTTTGAAATAATCACGCTCATATTCAGCGTGGGCGAATAAGCGACAACTTCCGGGTCTTCACGCAGGCGGTCAAACCAGCCCTGCGGGTATAAAATATGGGCTTCTTCTCTTTTTCCTGAGGGGGGAGATAACCAGCTAATCATTTCACCCTGAGGATAAAAGCGCCGTGTCATTTCGTCTTTATCAACACTCTGGTCGCGGGCAGAAATTCTAATATGTGCGGTATTGCTCAACAGTCGGTCAACCACAAATTCACGCATGCCCAGTTGCAGACCGGAGATAATCGCAAACATCATAGTGCCCATGCTAATGCCTAAAAAAATAAGGGCGGTCTGGCGCTTACGCGATAACAAATGCCTGATAGCAAGAAAAAACATCAGCCTTTCTGCTTCACGATAATGTCGTCGTGATCATGCAGGTCGCCATCAATGACTTCTGCCCAGTTGCCATCAACATTGCCAATTTTCACGCTTATTATTTTCTTCTTGCCGTTACGGCGCACATGTAAACGGCCGCTGTTAATGGCAGATAACGGTACTAACAACGCGTTTTCTTTTCTGCCAACTTCTATTGCTACATCGGCCGTCATGCCCGGCAATACATTTGTATTCAAACCGTCAACAGTGATATGGGCCAGAAATTCATCATTTTGCGGGAACACAGATCTGACTTTTCCGGTCAGAATTTCACCGCGTATGCTCTCGAAAATAACGTTTACCGTTTGTCCTGGCGTGACCCGTAAGGCACCCTGTTGCTCGAGTGAAACTTCAATGTATTTATGCAGTATATCTTCCATGCGTAAAATGGTTTGCTGGGGAAATACCTGCTGAGATTCGCTGAAATTAACCGCCGTTACCGTGCCATCGAAAGGGGCGTAAAATGTCAGCCCGCCTGCCATTTCAATTAAAGCCTCAGCCTTTTTTACATGACTGCCTTCGCGCACATGAATTTTATTAACCTGCTTGATGATCGCCAGCTTCACTTCATAAAATTTATCAGGTTTGACTTTGCCAAGGCCATAAATGGCTTCTATGATCGGTCCACGTTTGGGTTTGAGGTACTGCACCTGATTATGGCTAACATTCACTAGCAGTAAACTGATTATTAACAAGCTCACCGTGGCCAGCAAAACTGACCAGAGCAAATGTTGTTTAATCAGTTTCAGCATAGGTGTCCTTGTCATCAAACAGTCAGCAGAAAAGCTTATAACTCAATGCCAATACCAAAATGAAAAGTGCTGCGGCTGCGCTTATCGTAGGCCGGCCACAAATGCAGTTGTCTGGCGCTGAGTACGGGGTAGCTGAGCGTACTGGCACCAACCAGTGCCTGTTTAACCTCGCTAATCGTGCCCATCACGGTTATTGTCCTGCCCTGTGCATAAATCATCGGCTCAAGAAAACCTTTATGGTCGATAATAAAACGCCCCAGCGGCATATTTTTTATCAGTGGTTCATTGTCATCATCCAGAGGGTAGGCCAGCACCTCAATCTGGGTTGTGGTTTTTAAGTTCTGAGTTTGCAAGATAATACCGCCCCATAATGCCAGCTTGCCGCGGTGAAGCTCAGGCTCTTTAATAACGGCTTCAGGGCTTAGAGACGGATCGGCCAGCGAGCTGTCAAAATCAGGCGTGGTGCCACAACTGAGTAACATACCGATGAACATAAAAAGAAAAAACTTAACAGTCATCATGGGTCTCGCAGGTTGCTTTTGCGTGGAAAGGGGTACGGGTAATAATAAGGTGAATACAGGGGTGAATAGATATCATGCCACCAAAAAGGCGGGTAGTCAGCGACGTTGGATTCCGGCTTAGCCGGCCATAAATAATAGTGATCCACCTTAATCACCGGGTACTCGTAAGAAAATTCACCAATGTTAAGCGCCTGCGTCCTCATTAGCTGGCCTGTTACCGTTATCAGTCGTTCAGGTTTGTAGACCAAAGGTTCAACAAACTCATCGATAATGGCAATAAAACGTCCCGGGCTGTTGTCCGTTATCTGCGGTTCACCCACTTTATTCAAAGGCAAGGCAATAATGCTTAACCAGCTGCTGTTTTTTTTGTTTTCGGTCTTGAGAATAACACCGCCCCAGCGAACCGTTTGTGAGAGATAACGATCAGCGTGCTGACGAACCTGTGTGATATCCGGCGCAGCGTCAGGGGCATGTTTGATACTAGCGGGAATGTGTGAGCTGCAGGCTGGTAGCAGCAGGGCAGTAAGAAGCCAGGCGAATGAAACAAAAGCGGACAGATATTTTATTCTCATCAGAAACACCCTTAGATAGTTTCTAATATGTGCTTTAGAATACAGCACAATAAGAATGAAAAATATGACTTAAGTCAGCTTTTATCTTACTACTGTATTAAAGATAATCAAACACTGTTTTAACCGGGCCTGCGATAGCGGCCAGTTTATCGCCGTTAGCTAAAATCGACTGCAGCATTCAGCGGCCAATTTTTTGAGAAAAGCGTTCTACCTGTTTCCAGAACCAGGACAGAATATGCAGATGCCAGCTGCGGCGTTGCCAGCCGGCATAGGTGTATTCTTTGCTGTCAGAAAAATCCTGCTCAAACATTTCTTTAACCTGGCTTGCCAGCCCGGCGTCATTTATTTCCTGGTTGGCTTCCAGGTTCCAGCGCAGGTTCCAGCGGTCATAATTACTTGAACCAATCGATACCCAGTCATCGCACAGGGCGCATTTTGAATGTAAGAAACGTGGCTGGTATTCAAAAATTCTGATGCCATTTTTCAGCAGCCGGCCATAAAGGCGGTGGCTGGCATAACGCACAGCAGGGTGATCGGTAATCGGGCCCGGTAAAAGCAGGCGAACATCAACCCCGGCTTTGGCGACACGTTTAAGGCGCCGACGTATTCGCCAGGAGGGTACAAAATAGGCAGTCGATAACCATACCCTGTGTTTGGCATGGTAAATCCGGCGGCTTAACGAAAGCAGCAGTTCACTGTGATGTTTGCTGTTGTTTGTGGTTACGCGGCCGGCTTGAATACCGGCATGCTGTTCATCAGCGCTTAGCGCTGTTAGCGGTAACCGGTTTAATGCGGCAGCTGAGATACTGTTCCAGGTTTTTACAAACAGCTGTTGCCAGTCTGCGACAACCGGTCCCTGGATTCTGAGCATGGTTTCCCGCCATGCTTTTTCGGCATGCTGTGGCGGGTCAAACTCATCGGTTAAGCCGGCACCACCGACAAAAGCTGTTTCAGTATCCAGCAGTAACAGCTTGCGATGATTTCGATGTAGCAGGTGCTGGTGTTGCCGCAAGAGTACCCGGTACAGATTAAACAAGGTGTTATGTGAGCGCAGCTCGTTGTAATAAACAATAGTGATGTTTTTATGTACAAGCCGCTGGCGGTCACGCTGATTCAGATCGGTGGCACCGTAATCGTCTAACAGAAGACTGGCCTGCACACCGCGTTCGGCCGCTTTTAGAATGGCACTGATAAAACGATCTGTAACGCTGCCTGATTCAACCAGATACATTTCCAGATAGATACTCTGGCGGGCACCATTGATGGCCTCTAACATCTGTGGAAAGAAATTCGGTCCATCAATGAAAATCTCAAAGCGATTACCTTGCCGCCATGGAAAATGAAACAGTGTAGAGTTATCAAAAAAAGCTTTCATATATACAGGTTAACCGCAGCGGGTGCGCTGTTCAATAAAAAGCAACAATTTCTCACCGTCTCAAATCAAGCGAACGTCATATGCCCGGTTCTGGGTTCTGGTAAAGTACAGCCGCTAAAAAGACCAAACCTGATACAGACAAACACAGTTTGCATGATAACAAGAGCTGAATTTTCGTATAAGACCTGCTGTATTGAATAAAAACCCCGCCGCCTGACCGGCTGCCGGCACAATAGCTGTTAAATTTTATAAAACCGTTGCGATCAGCGGCCAAGGTTTACCGTTAGCAGATTAACAGTCATTATTATTGAAAAAAGTGACGCGTTAACAGCTTGCGGCCAGCATTTGGTATAACAACTGAAGTGTATTATAAAATGCAAATGTTGATCTAGGTCTTGAAAACTGTTTTCCTGAATAAAAAATGACCTTTAGCATATATAAAAATGGTTATCATGAGAGTAATATTAAAATGCAGGAAGCAAGAATAGTTAGTCTGTAACAGCATAGAATAATTTAATGTTTAAACATAAATATACTCTGACATAACATTATATTGAGTTAGACAGGATTGGTCTTTATGTCTGTTAAATTAAAAAAAAGAATGCTTTATTCAGCTGTCGCTTTTGCGCTGTCTGTGGTCATAAGTCTAGTACTGCTGGTATTTTCTAGTTACCAGAATATATTGCAGATTGCAGAAGCAAAAAATTTACCGACGAATAACACCAGTCAGAAAAAAACAAAATACCATTTCTGGATCAATGATGTAGGCCCGATCGGTGACTATAACAGCGATAGTCTGCAAAACCCTTTTATTTGCACGACGCTGAATGCCGGGCTCGGTCAGCCACTGATCGATCAGCCTGAAAACAGTGAACACGGCGTTGCCGTGTTTCCGGAGCTGTTTGGCATCCCCTTGCCGTGGTTAAAACCGGCTGGTTACAGTAAAAACTGCAGTGTTTACACGCGTGTTGATTACTTTTATTACAGCAACGATAAAAACGATTTTTTGCCGCTCAGTCACCAAAACGATCGCCCCGCTGATCTGGCGTATATCAGCCGCAATCAGACTCAACTTCCCTTTATCGTGCGTCTGGAGCGCGGCACACTCAACCGTTTTATTTATAGCATTGCGATGCTGGCTCCGTTCGAGGAGTCACTGCATTCACCGCAGCAACTGAACAACTCGGCCTGGAACGGCAAGCTGGTCTACAAATTTCAGGGTGGCATTGGCATCGGCCATTACCAGGGGCTGATGAGTCTGAGTAAATGGCAGTCATTACACCTGCAAGCCCTGGCGCGCGGATTCGCGGTTATTTATTCCACCGGTACACGCACCAATACACATTTCAATATGCAGCTGGCAGCTGAAACAGCGGTCATGCTGAAACAGCATTTTCAGGCAATTTATGGCAAAGCAAAGTTCACGATAGGCATTGGTGCCTCTGGCGGTTCGATACAGCAACACATACTGGCCGAACATCACCCCGGCATTATTGACGCGGCGATAACCCAGGCCAGTTATCCGGATATGATCACGCAGCTGATTCCTGTTGCCGACTGTGAACTGCTGGAACGCTATTTTGATCATGAATATCAGCAGCATAACTATTCATTCTGGGCCAGCTGGACCCATCGCGCAATGATCGAAGGCGGCAGCAGCAACCAGACAGCGGTTTTAAAAAAATGGCAGCCATCACCGTCACCAAAACCCGGCAGCAGTGAATGCGTTGCCGGCTGGCGTGGTGTCGTTCCGCTGTTATTTAATCCTCACTGGACGGCACCGGCCTATAATAAAGCCATGCGTGATTTCAATGTGCCCAGTATTGAGCGCAACAACATACGCTGGACCCACTGGAATGATCTACAAAAAATCTACCCGGCGGATGCGAATGGCTACGCAGCCAATAACTGGGATAATGTCGGCGTGCAATATGGTCTAAATGCACTTAAAGCCGGGGCAATCAATAAACAACAGTTTCTCGATCTTAACGCCTGCGTCGGTGGCTGGAAGCCAGCCCATGAAATGGTTAAGGGTGCATACCCGTGGAACCCTGAGGCTGACCCGGAGCAATTCGATCCCTGGGATCAGACCAATATGAAACTCAGCAGCGCATGCAAAACTGGCCAGCCGGCAGCACGCAGCGAAGCCAATATTCAGGCCATCCACGCGGCTTATCAATCCGGACATGTCTTTACAGGCCGTATTGATATTCCGGTGATTGACCTGCGCTGGTATCTCGAACCGATACTTAATATGCACAATAGCATCGCCTCATTTTCAACGCGCGCGAGAATAAAAGCGGCAACCGGACAGACTGACAACCATGTTATCTGGATGAGCAGTTGCATTGACTACAACACACAAACATTACGGGCAAACTGCCAACACGATCTCACCGCAGAGGCGCTCGACAGTATTGAACAGTGGTTAAATAACAAAGCAGCAGACCCGCTTTTATCAAGCCGCGACGCCAAACCACTGACCGTGACGGACAGATGTTACGCGGCCGATGCTTCATTAATTTATGCCGGTGATGATGCCTGGCACGGCATTTTAAATGATCAACCGGCGGGTGTCTGCACAACAGCATTTCCGATGAAATCAAACTCGCGCATGCAGGCCGGTGCCGGTATAAAAGGTGACCTGTTTAAATGCGCGCTGCAACCGGTAAGCACAGCGCAAAGAAACGGTCTTTATAATACGATTATTTTCACGGCAGAAGAGAATGCACGTCTGAATCAGATATTCCCCGAGGGTGTGTGTGATTATTCAAAAAATGAACCGGCGCTGTTTCCTGTGATAACGGCAGAAAAATAATCACGATTTTTTTAAAAACTATTTTTTAACCTTATATAAATCGGTGTTATTTTTTTGTTTTAAAAACATAATCAATGCCAACTTTAAAAACCGGCGAAAGCTGTCGCTAACAGCTGATGATGCCGGCGCAATGGCAGGCCATATATAATAACGATGTAAACGCCAGCATCGCATCATTATCCACTTATTTTTTAATAGACTAATTCGCGGTCACACTTTGTCCGCTAAATTGTTTCGTTAATGCAAAAAAATCAGCTTTTTTTCTTTTACAGCAGTATTCTGGTGAACGGATTTTAAAAGCTGTCCTATACTAATGATCAAATTAAAACAATAGCACTAATAATGACCGATTCTGGCAGGGTGAAATTTTTGAAACGTTTAATTTTTTCTATAATGCTGTTTGCATTGGGTACAGCGCTGGCAGATGAAAAAATTGAAATACATGATGCCCATATTCATTATGATCAGGATATGTGGAGAAGCCTGCCCGCTGCTGATGCCATTAAAATGCTCAAAGATCAGAATATTCAGCGCGCATTAGTCTCAGCAACGCCGACTGAAGGTGCGGCAATACTTTACAGACAAGATCCGGACATGGTGATACCCATGTTGCGCCCCTACGATAGCTGGCGTCACCGTTATTTCTGGCACAAAGACCCGGCATTAAAATCTTACCTGCTTGCTCATCTCAAAAAACTCCCTTACAGGGGCATTGGCGAGTTTCATGTCTTCGGAAAAAATGCCGATACTCAACAGATAGAACAAATGATCGATATTGCCCGCCAATACCAGCTAGCCTTGCATGCACATACCGATTTAGAAGGCATGCAAATCCTGCTTAACAAAGCACCGGATCTGGTCATCATCTGGGCACACGGTGGTGGAGATGTTGATGAAAAGTATCTGCATGAGTTTTTAAATCAATACCCCGGATTTTATATTGAACTTTCATTGCGTGAACGCATGCTCGATGGCAATGAAGAGCTCACTGCACAGTGGCGAAAGCTGTTGACACAATACAGCCAGCGTTTTCTGCTGGGTATGGATACTTACAAACCCACGCGCTGGGCAGAGCTGCCAGAAACCGCATCGGAAACACGCCACTGGCTCAGCCAGTTGCCTGAAGATGCCATCGCCGATATTGCGCGCGATAACCTTGAAAGACTGTTCCCCAAATAAAGCGGGCTGCCTCGCCAGCCTGGACGATAATCGAATATTTTAAGGCCGGCTGTCGCATCCAGAACTCTGGCTTAATATTATCCCCTTTTATTTGGGGCTATAAAATAAGCCGATAGCGTTAAACTGGGCTATATTAATAGTGTTTTGTAAAAATTAACGATTAAGCTTATTCATATGCTTGTCTGTTTAAAGCCGCGGTAAAATATCTCGCAGCAAATATGTAGCCACTCGCTCGTTTAACTATCCGCGTTGAAAAAAGTTCGGTGCGCCAGCTATTGCCCGTTCGTATGCAAACACATTCTCTGATCAGGCATTTCTTTTAAGTAATGTTATTGAATGAAGAGACTTGTTAAGGGAAACTAACCCATGAAAACGCTACTGATTCTCATTATTTTGCCTTTCGCTGCCATGCTGATGTCCTGTGAACAGGAGGCCACTGCACCAAAACCGTTACAATACTCCCGCTCAGCACCGGCAACCCAGCAGGTGGTTTACCGGTTTGCCGTTCACCCTTTGTATAACCCGCAAAAACTCAGTCAAGCCTATCAGCCACTGATTGATCATATTAATCAGCTTGTTCCCGAGATAAAACTTGAGCTCGAGGCGTCGCGTAATTACCAGGCTTATGAACAGAAGTTCCAGAGCAGTGAGCCGGCTTTTTTATTACCCAACCCCTGGCAGACACTCCAGGCGATGAAGAAAGGCTACCGTGTGATTGCAATGGCCGGTGATGCAGAAGATTTCAAGGGCATCTTCATTGTACGCAAAGACAGCGGCATAAAAAAACCGGCTGACCTCAAGGGCAAGCTTGTCACTTACCCGTCTCACACGGCACTGGCGGCGGCTATCATGCCGCAGTATTACCTGCACAATAACGGCATCAACATCAACAAAGACATTGAAAATCGTTATGTCGGCTCACAGGAATCATCGATTATGAATGTCTATCTTGGCAGCTCAGTGGCCGGTGCCACCTGGCCACCTCCCTGGCGACTGTTTCAGAAAGATTACCCGAAAGAGGCCGCCCAGCTTGAGCAGATATGGGAAACTCCGCCACTGATGAATAATTCGGTGATGGTGCATGAGGATGTGCCAAAAGACATTCAATCGCGGGTGGCAAACATACTCACCGGTTTAGGCAATAGCGCAGAGAGCAAAAGCATTCTTGCTAATATGGAAACAGCGCGTTTTCATGCTGCCACTGATGCCAGTTATGACCGCGTCAGACAATACATTAAAGCTTTCGAAAAAGAAGTGCGGCTGGTGGAATCTAAATAATGCTGACGTATTTAAAGCAGTGGTTCATGGCCTCGCTCCGCCGTCAGCTGGTTGCGGGCATTGCGCTGGTTGTTGCCAGCACAATGTCATTATTTATCTGGGATTTAACCGCCCGCCAGCAAAACGTGGTCAAACAGCAGCAGTCCCAGCAGGCGATTGCACTGGCCCAGAGTGTTGCCACATCGGCATCGGTCTGGGTTGCCTCGCGTGATTTTAGCGGCCTGCAGGAAATAGTCGATGGTCTAAAACATTACCCTGATTTACAGCACGCCATAGTGCTTGATAGTCGCGGATACATACTCGCGCACACCGAAGTATCGCGTCGCGGTTATTACCTGACGGACCTGCCGCCAACTGCCGTGCAGACATTGATGGTCGGCAATAAAAACCTGTTTGATGTCGCCACACCAATCACCATCGCCGGCAACCATATCGGCTGGGTGCGTGTCGGGCTGGGCCTGCATAGCCTCACGGTCAAACTCGATAAAATTACACGAGACGGCATTATTTATATATTGATTACGGTGGTGCTGAGCATTTTACTGGTTCTGTTAGCGGTACGCCATCTGACCAGCCGTTTATACGAGATCCAGACCGTGGCCGATGCCGTGCAAAATGGCAAGCTTGATTTGCGCACCGATGTTGCCGGCACCGATGAGGCGGCCCAGCTCTCCAGACAATTTAACGAGATGCTCGATACCCTGGCCAGACGTGAAGAAGAAATCATTCGCTCGCACGATGCGTTACAGCAAAGTGAATCGCGGCTGAACCAGATAATGGATGCAACCGGAGAAGGCATCTGGGACTGGGATATTACCAGTCAAACCGTTGGCCATAACCTGAGCTGGTGTAACATACTGGGGCTGGGTGAAGATAAAATCACTCATGCCATGAGTGAATTTTCAAGTCTAATCCATAAAGATGATGTGGACGCTGTGATGGCCCGGGTGCAGAGTTGTTTAGACGGCAACGGCGCTTATTTCAGTGAACACCGCATGATTAAAAGTGATGGCAGCGTGATCTGGGTGCAAGACAGAGGCGATGTGGCAGAGCGCGATGCCGATGGCCAGCCAACACGCATGCTCGGCAGTATGGCCGCTATCACCATACGTAAACAGGCCGAAGACAAGCTCAAACACATTAATGAAGAACTGGAAGAGCGGGTGATATTACGCACGGCTCAGGTGACAGCCGCACGTGATGAGGCAGAAAGAGCCAGTGCGGCCAAGTCTGAATTCTTGTCGCGTATGAGTCACGAGTTACGCACACCACTGAACGCGATTCTCGGTTTTGGCCAGCTATTAATTACCGACCCTGAACACCCGCTCACCGAATTGCAGGCTGAAAACACACAAGAGATCCTGATGGCAGGCCAGCACTTGCTGGAACTGGTTAACGAAGTGCTTGAACTCAGCCGTATTGAAAGCGGACGGCTGGATATCAATCTGCAAGCGGTTGATGCCTGTGCTTTGATTAACGCCACTGTCTCACAAATGCGACCGCTGGCCGAACAAAGACAGATCAGCATGAGATTGCAACAAACAGCGGCGGTTAATGTCGTGGCCGACAGGTTACGCCTGCACGAAGTATTGATCAATGTATTATCCAACGCCGTTAAATACAATCGAGAAGGCGGCGACATCACGATTGTGACCACAGTGACCCGTGATAATCATTTGCGAATTAGCATCAGCGACACCGGCCTTGGCATTAAAAAAGAAAACCTGAATCGCCTGTTCCGGCCTTTTGAGCGTTTTGAGTCGGCCTACAACGCAATAGAAGGCACCGGCATCGGCCTGGCATTAACACAAAAACTGCTGGCCGCCATGCACACTGAGATCAAGGTTGAAAGTGTCTACGGTGAAGGCAGCCGCTTCTGGTTTGAACTGCCAGTTTGTAGCGACGACATGGCCACAGAAAAGCCGTCATCAGATAACAACAGCTTGCTCTTTGCCACTGGCAAGCGAAGAGTCATCTATGTTGAAGATAACCTGGCCAACATGCTGTTAATGAGAAAAATTATCGCCACCCAAAAAGATATCGAGCTGATCGAGGCGGTGGATGCAGAACAGGGGCTTGAGCTGATCCGCCAGCAGCCACCGGGGCTTGTTTTTCTTGATATAAACCTGCCTGGCATGAATGGTTTTGAAGCCCTGAAAGAATTGCAAAATGATGCGCTAACAGCCGATATCCCTGTTATCGCGGTAACGGCCAATGCCATGAAAAAAGATGTCGAAGAGGGCAAAAAATTAGGCTTTGTTGAATACGTCACAAAACCGGTCGATGTTAAAAATATCCTGGCCATGCTCGAACATTACCTGCCTTATGAACCATAAACACGGCTTTTATTTCAGGTCAATCCGGTCAGCGTACAGCCACTAAAACAGCGTTTGTAAAAAGGCCTTCATAATGAAAGCCTTGTCTGCTTGCTGGTTTTTCAGGTTTATTGCATCTGAGCAAAGGCCTTTTCCAGTTCGTGCGGGTGGTTTAAAAACGCGGCATACATTTGCGCAGAAAAATCATCCGGCATGACATCGAGCTCACCATTATCTAATGCCATAAAGCTTCGTTCGGCGACTTGTGATGGTTTGGGTTTGTCCATTTCAAAAGCCTCTGTCATGCGCGTATCAATCGGCCCGGGGTAAACACCCAGTACCTGGATTTTGTCGGCGGCCAATTCAATACGCAGACCCTGGGTAAAAGAATGTAGCGCAGCTTTCGAGGCTGAATAAGGACCCATCATCGGAAAGCTACTAATGCCCGCAATCGATGACACATTAATGACTGCCGCCAGGGGTGATTTTTTCAACAGCGCTAACAAAGCCTGCGTTAGCTGCAACGGGCCAAAATAATTAGTTTCCATTTCCGTGTGCGCAATCTGCAGGGCATTGTCAGCGCTTAATGAACAGGCATTGGCGATACCGGCGTTATTAATCAGAATATCCAGCGCCGGAATCTGAGTGGCTAAGGCCTTAATGTGCTCCGCGTTGGTCACATCCAGTAACACAGGCTTGATCACCTGAGGGTTACGGGCAAGCAGTGGTGTTAAGTTGTCCAGATCTCTGGCGGCGGCGTAAATCGTCTTTGCCCCGGCCTGTAACAGGTGCAGAACATAGGCCTCACCAATGCCGCGGTTAGCCCCGGTGACCAGTGCAATCTTATCTTTTAAATCAAACATAGCGTTGACGTCCTTTTAATTGAATGAAGTGGCTGTATTATCATTCAAAAACTATTGTTTGATAAGTTAGCGTTTTGGTATAGCATTTATTCATAAAACGAATAAATGAATCCGGTGAGAAACAATCAATGGAAAACAGTTACCTCTTTGGTGCCATGCAGGTGTTTATCTCAGTGGCAGACAGCGGCAGCTTTTCAGAAAGCGCGCGCCGGCTCGGCTTATCACAGCCTTCGATCTCGCGTCAGGTCAACAAGCTCGAAGAGCATCTGGGCGTACGGCTATTGCAACGCACCACACGCCGTTTAAGTTTAACCGAAGCCGGTCAGGTGTATTATGAAAAAGCGCAGCAAATCCAGCGTGATGTTATCGAAGCCGACCAGTCCATCAGTGGTTTCAAAGACACCCCTTCGGGTTTGCTCAGAATCAGCACACCGCTGACCTGGGCCGAAATATTAATCACGCCATACCTTGGCGAATTTTTACAACGCTACCCCGAAGTAAAAATCGACATCGAATGCAACAATACAATTCAGGACATCATCGAAGACCGACTGGATCTGGTGATACGCGTCGGTGAATTAAAAGACAGCTCCTACATCGCGATCCCGATTGCCAATGTGCGCATGGTGTTGTGCGCCACACCTGCTTACCTGAAAAAATTCGGCACACCCAAAACAGCCGCCGAGCTACAAAACCACAACTTCATTTGCTTTGAAGACTATAACCAAATGTTATTAAATGACGGCAGCAAAACGCAGCAAGTCAGTGTCGCTGGCAACATCTCAGCCAACACCGTGTCGGTGATGATGTCAGCACTGCAGCAACATATCGGCATCAGCGTATTGCCCGACCGGCTGATAAAAGAGCTGCTGCAAACAGGCGAGCTGGTCGATATCATGCCAGGCACAGAAATCAGCGCAGTCAATCTGCCCGTCAATCAAATCTTCGCGCTTTATTCAAACCGCAAGCACCTGCCGGCAAAAGTGCGAGCCTTGCTCGATTTTTTGCGCGAAAAGTGGGGTCGGGATGAGCACAGCGGCCAGCGTGACACAACCAATACGCCGGTTTATTCTGAGGCTGATTAATTAAAGATGAAGACGATAAAAAAGGCGGTGAGAAAACACCGCCTTCTGCTGAGCAAGCTGGCACCTTAATGCAAGAGTATCGGCTTTATTTCAGATCAAAACGATCCGCAGTCATGACCTTGCTCCAGGCTGCGACGAAGTCATTTACAAATTTTTGTTCTGCATCTTTTGCAGCATAAACTTCAGCCAGTGCGCGTAGCTCCGAGTTTGAACCAAAGATTAAGTCAACCGGAGTAGCCGTCCACTTAAGCTTGCCGGTTTTACGCTCGCGACCTTCGTAAACACCATCAGTTGATGATTTGCTCCAGCGGGTTGACATATCCAGTAGATTGACAAAAAAGTCATTGCTTAATGTGCCGGCGCGGTCAGTCAGTATGCCGTGTTTTGACCCCGCCGCGTTTGCACCCAGTGCGCGCATACCAGCCACTAGTACCGTCATTTCCGGCGCTGTCAACGTTAGCAGGTCAGCTTTTTCCACCAGCATTTCAGCCGGTGATGCATAGCTTGGGCTGTAGAAGTTACGGAACGCATCAGCGCTAGGTTCGAGCACCGCAAACGAGTTCACATCGGTCATCTTCTGAGTAGCATCGGTACGGCCGGGTTTGAAACCAACAGTCACCTTGTGGCCAGCTTCTTTCGCCGCTTTTTCAATCGCCGCCGCACCACCTAATACAATCACATCAGCCAGTGATACTCTTTTACCCTGCGACAGTGATTTGTTGAAAGCTTTCTGAACCTGTTTCAGTTTATCCAGTATTTTTGATAATTGATCAGGGTCATTCACCTGCCAGCCTTTCTGTGGTGCCAGCGCAATTCGCGCACCGTTAGCACCGCCGCGCATATCAGAACCACGGAAGCTCGAGGCGGATGCCCATGCGGTGCGAACCAGTTCAGATGTACTCAGGCCCGTTTTAAGAATGTTTGATTTTAGCCTGGTGATATCACGAGCATTAATCAGTTTGTGATCAAGCGCCGGCACCGGGTCCTGCCAGACAAAGATTTCACTCGGTACTTCAGAGCCAACATAACGTGAGCGCGGACCAAGGTCACGGTGGGTCAGCTTGAACCATGCGCGAGCAAAGGCCTGATCAAAGGCTTTTGGGTTTTTCAGAAAGCGCTGAGTAATCTTGCGAAAGCCGGCATCTTTTTTCAGCGCCATATCGGTCGTGAACATAATGGGCGCATGCCGTTTGCCGTTGATATGAGCATCAGGCACCATGCTGACAGCAGATGGATCGCTGGGCGTCCACTGATGAGCACCCGCCGGGCTGCGGCTCATTTTCCACTCGAAGCGCATCAGGTTATCCAGATACAGAATCGACCAGGCTGTAGGCGTTTGTGTCCAGGCGCCTTCCAGGCCACTGGTCATCGTATCTTCAGAGTGACCTTTGCCGCATCGGTTCTTCCAGCCAAAACCCTGTTCTTCGATAGCCTCCGCTGCCGGCTCAGCGCCAACACAGTCAGCTTTATGGGCGCCGTGGGCCTTGCCCAGGGTATGACCACCGGCAACCAGTGCGACGATCTCTTCATCGTTCATTGCCATGCGTCCAAACGACAGCCGCATATCCTGGGCGGCAGACAAAGCATCATTATTAGCATTCGGCCCTTCCGGGTTAACATAGATCAGTCCCATCTGTACCGCGGCCAGTGGTTTTTCCAGCGTGCCACCTTTATAACGCTCTTTATTGTCGAGCCATTTTTTCTCCGAACCCCAGTAAACGAGATCGGCTTCCCAGTCATCAGCACGGCCACCGGCAAAACCCAGCGTTTCAAAACCCATTGATTCCAGGCTAACATTACCTGCAAGAATAATCAGGTCGCCCCAGGAAACACTGCGACCGTATTTTTGTTTAACCGGCCACAGCAAACGCCGGGCTTTATCCAGGTTAGCATTATCTGGCCAGCTGTTTTGTGGCTCATAACGTATCTGAGCGCCATCAGAACCACCGCGGCCATCAAAGATACGGTAAGTGCCGGCACTGTGCCAGGCTAAACGGATCATCAGGCCGCCATAATGCCCCCAGTCAGCTGGCCACCAGTCTTGCGAAGTGGTTAAGGTTTTTTCAATATCCGCCTTCAATGCTTTTATGTTTACTTTGGAAAAAGCGCGGGCATAATCGAAATCGTCGGCGTAAGGATTCGATGATGAATCATGCGCACGTAACTGATCAAGGTTTAATTTATCCGGCCACCAGAACTGGTTGTCTGGTACCACCTGAGCTGACATAGCCGCATCGTTAGGATTGGTTTTGGTTGTGTTATTTGCAACACTACAAGCGGTAGTCAACACAAGTAACATCGGCACTGCCAGCGCAGTAAGAGATACTTTATCAGGCTTTTTCATCGATACTCTCCATTCCATGTGTGTATTAGATAAAAGCAAAAAACCGCACCAGAAAGAAATTGCGAAGCAACAGGCTCCTTATTGGTGCAGCTGTTTTAGTGCTTGGTAATTAAGTAATGCAAATTAAGCGCTAATTTTTCATACCGCATTACAATATTGCGAATATTGCTCCTTATTGATCATGCTAGATAATTGTTTCTTTCAATCTTGTCGTTAGATTTTTTCTATCAATAAAAAAACAAAAGCGTGATAAAGGTGAGATAATGAAACAGGTAAAATATTTTTTATTATCTTTATGAAATGTGTATTTTATTAAAGAGGATAAATTGCTCTCTGCCCCGGGTTTAGTGCCGGGAAGGGGTGTAAAGATAAACAAAAATTATGAGCGCGATAAAATTCGTAGAGGTGAGCTGAATGTGCAAATGCCTGAAAGTCACTAAAGTCACTAAAGTCACACTGATGTGTTTCAGCATTGCGCTGTTCGTTATGTCATGCAGTTCGTACCCTCAGTTACCAGCGGGAACGGCAGAAAGCCGTGATCAAAGAATCAAACAATATCTTGACCAGCTGACAACAGAAGATCGCATGCCCGGTATTCAGTACATGGCAGTGGATGCTAACGGCGTTTTGTTTGAATACGCCAGCGGTGAGGCGGTGATTACTAAAACAGCGATGAGCCTGACAAGCCCGATGATGTTTTATTCGGTAACCAAAGTGCTCACCGCCACGGCCGTGCTGCAACTTGTCGAGCAGAAAAAAATCGAGCTGGACGAGTTACTGGAGCAATACCTGCCTTTCATTCCGTACCGGGGAGTGACTATCCGCCAGGTGTTAACCCATCGCTCAGGCATTCCGAACCCTATCCTCGGTAACTTTTATGTGCATTCAGCCTCAGAAGCGGGCAGTTTCGACAGGCAGTCTTTATTGAAACAAATTCTGCTCGATAACCAGCAGCTTGAGTTTACACCGGGCAGCGACTATTCATACTCCAACCTGGCTTTTGCACTGCTTGGAGAATTAATCGAAAAAGTCAGCCATAAAAGTTATGAGCAATACATTCAGCAAAATATTTTAAAGCCGCTAAAGATTAACAGTGACCAGGCCTCGTTTTCATATAACACATTCGAATCCGATTCACGGGGTTATGTCGAAAGGTTTTCAGTCTATAATCTGATCATCAGTTTTATGCTGCAAGGCTTTACATCACAAACAGAGCAGGGCTGGAAAACATTCACACAACACTGGTATCTTAATTATCCCGCGCATGGTGGCTTAATCGTCAATGCCCCCGCCGTCTCATTGTTTTTAAAAGACCAGCTCAGCGAACAGTCAAAATTATTATCGCCGGCACAAAAAGCCGAGCTTTACCGAATCCAAAAACCGGCAAAATCATCAGCCATGCGCTCGACCGATATAGCACTAGCCTGGTTTATTAACCGTGATGCAAAAGAAACCTATTATTTTCATGAAGGCAGCGGTTTTGGTTATGTGGCAGAAGTGCGTATATACCCGAAAAGTGCAATTGCCAGTGTCTTGCTGGCCAATACAACCAAAATGCCGCACAAAAATTTAATGGACATGATCGATAATCAATTTAAAAATAAACAAGACAGATCATACAAAGAATAATTATGTGAAAAAAGAGCATAAAACGGCAAAAAAAACACAGACTTATCGGGTATAAAAAAGGCTGTGCTTTGCCTGCATTTAAGTTGGCAATCGTAAAACTAAGGCTACCGGAAGGATAATTACGTTCCTTCCGGCAGTTTTTCATGCCATCAACTTATAAAGGTCCGGCGTTTTTTTGCATTTCATATTGTTGCATTGCAATTTTACTTTGCATAAGGGCTTCTTTGGCGAGTTTTACGGCCTCGTCAATTTCATTATCAATTAATGCCACCTCGGCCTGCTTAATCATATCTTCTGTATCACGCCAGGCAAATCCCACGGCATTGACATCTTTAAATGACTGGCTGGCCTGTTGAATCAGTGAAGAGGCATCGGCTTCGTCCTTCATCTGGTCTTTACCGCACGCTGTAAGCAGCATTGCGGTTAGTAAAAAAACGACAGTTGTAGTAAATGTTTTCATGACAAGCTCCTTTTTTTCATAGAAACAGCATAATTAATGTGTGCCTTTATCGTGTTTTATACCAATCAAATAATATAATAATTAAACACAAAATATTTTTATAAATATAACGCCTGGCTAACCCCATACCAGGCATGAAAATCAGCCTTATTCGATAGCAGGAACGCAAAATCTGCTGCAATGGTGATTGAAATTCAAGCGCCTGCTTGCTGTGTGTTTGTTAATAAGGCAGCGTTCGCTAAAAAGCAAGAACGCATAATGCCAGTTGTATGCAAAGCCGGTTGTTAGCCACTGTTGCCAGCACGGCTCAGCCGTACTGGCCATTAACAAACCGGCGGCGGACTCGGTCGAGGGCCTGAAGGCGGCCATCTAAAGGACATAAGCCAGGTTTTTATGATAAAAAACAGCGGCTTTGCGCTATAAATACCACGGCGCATGCGGTAGTATCGAAACAGGCGATATCTAAGAATAAAAATAAGCCAGGATAAATATAAACAGCATTATGGATAATAAACTCAAAGCCCAGCAACGAGCTGACCAGATTCAGGCTTTTAATGCTGAGATCAAAGCCCTCAAAGACGATGACGTGTTTGAGTTTGATGATGACCAGCGCTCAAACATTTCTCGTTACCATGCCTCAGTGCTCGACGCATTAACCAGCCAGTTTGATATTGATACCAATGTCAGGCAAAAGCAGCTTTCTACTGGTATGAAAATCGCGTCATTTATCGGTGCACTGGCGCTGGCGGCCAGTATCTTCTTTTTGTTCTATCAGTTCTGGGGTTATTTAAGCAGCACAGTTCAGGTTGGCATCCTGATTACCGCACCGTTGCTTACCCTGTTACTTACGCATGTTATTTCACAGCACGAAGACACCGGCTACTTCACCAAGCTCATGGCCATGGTCAGCTTTGCCTGCTTTGTGCTCAACCTCGCCATGCTCGGCCAAATCTTTAATATCACGCCGTCCGACAAAGCCTTACTGGCGTGGGCGGTTTATGGCTTTTTACTGGCCTATGCCTTCGATGTGCGCTTACTGCTGGCAATGGCCATCTTAAGTCTGGCTGCGTTTATTGCCGCGCGGGTCGGCAGCTGGTCTGGCATGTACTGGATCTACAGCGGCGAGCGCCCCGAAAACTTACTGCTACCGGCGCTGATTATTTTCAGCGTGCCGATGTGGCCAAAGCGTTGGCTATCACAGAAAAACGACAGCGGCTTTGCGCCCATTTACCGCGTGTTTGGCTCTCTTTTGTTTTTAATCCCGGTGCTGGTGCTTTCCAGCTGGGGCCAGGGCAGCTATCTAAACTTTAATCACGATGTCATCGAAGGTTTTTACCAGCTCACCGGTTTTGCAGTTAGCGCAGGCCTGATTGCGCTCGGCATAAAAAAACAATGGTCGGATATTATCAACACCGGCAACGTCTTTTTTGTTTTGTTTTTGTACACCAAAATTATCGACTGGTGGTGGGAAATCATGCCGAAGTATTTATTCTTTCTCGTCATTGCGTTGTTGTCGGTGTTAATGCTGCTGGTGTACAAACGCGTGCGCGAACAGAGCCAGCAAACGGCAGGCGAGCATGAATAATATATTATCTAAGCTCATGTCTAAAAGCCGAAGCCTGTCAGCAATGCAGCCAGCCATTATCGCAGCAGCATTACTGCTGCTGGTTAACGTCTTCGTCTTAGGCGGTGCCGCCTATAACCGCTCGGGTGATCCCGTGGCCAGCCTGCAACTCACCGAGCGTGAGTTGTCACTGCCTTATCGTTTTTATAGAGAAGAGAACAGCGGCCTGGCATTAAGGCTAAACTGGAAAGTCGCCCCTAATTTTTCAGAAAAAAACAGATACAACCGCTACGGGCTCAGCAACTACACAAACCCAGACTGGCTAACAGAAGATAAACTAAAAACACTGGACATCGATTTAGAAAAGGCCAAAGCCAATAAAAAAGACTCTGGCTATCAACGTTTTGATTCAGAGGAAGTCATCGTCGTGCTTGAATACGATGGCAAAGCTTTCCAGCAAATCCTCAACAAAGCCGAAAACGATATAAAACAATACAGAGCCAGCGCAGAAAAAGATGCCGATAACGAAGACGTAATGCGTCAGCTCAAACAACAAGAAGAATCACTGGCCAGTCTAAAACTAACCGCCTCGCGCTTAATAGCCATAGACGCGGGGCTCGAACTAAAAACCCTCAAACAAAAATACAACGACAGCAATAAATACCTGATGCTGCGTGGCGAAATACGGCCCTACTGGTCAGGTGATGAGATAAAAGCAAGAATACAGCAGCTTTACACTTCACAAGTGCACGTGCCGTTGCCCTATTCAAAAACAATAAACGAAATAATAAATAGAGAAAAAACAAACAATAACTACAACAGCAGAAAAGAAAAGCCGCGTTATCAGGTTGAGTTGAACCTTGGTAAAAAGCTGGAGT